>Ga0302046_10004832_pt1 | contig 11930 bp, 11 predicted proteins | sample RVTome_11_FD_200261 | JGI IMG/M metagenome (GOLD analysis project Ga0302046, IMG submission 200261) | Soil microbial communities from uranium-contaminated site in the Upper Colorado River Basin, Wyoming, United States - RVT147D111 (version 2) ... | reverse complement strand
ATCCCCGCGGCGCGGGCCGCGGGGCTCGATCCGTGGCGCGTGCTGCGGGAGGAGTAGCGACTTCCGATCGCGGCCAACCGGCACGCCCCGAATTCGATCAGCGGTCTTTGCACCACGGGTCCGGCAGGATCCACAGACCTCAATGACCGAGAACGACGGTCGACAAAGAAACAGCAGCCCCGTCTGCTTCAACCGACTCTACGGCTGTCATCACTCACGCACTGTTGGCTCGTACCACCAGATCGACTTCGCAGGCGAGCAGGTTGCCGCAGGCCGGGCGGCATCCCGCGCAGACATTTGCACTCCGTGGAAAACATCCGGCGCGCGCACGTGGGCTCGTGATGGACGGAAGGGTGGCGCACACGATTGCACCCCACCCCACCCCACTGCCCCACGCCCGACGAGCGGATGGCGCGGGTTGTGTTTGCCTGCGAACAGGCCAGCCGTCGGTCGGCGCGGCGCACACATTTGCACTCCGTGGAAAACATCCGGCGCGCGCACGTGGGCTCGTGATGGGCCGAAGGGTGGCGCACACATTTGCGCCCCGGCCTGGGACGGCGCGGTGGTCGAAGGGGCCGGCGATCGGAGACCGACAGGCGCACACGTTTGCACACCGGCCGGTTGGGGTGCTCCCGGGGATCGGTGCAGGTGCCGAGCATCGCGTGAATGCGCGATTACGTGGGCGATTGACTGAGCGACCTGCAGGGAGACGGGAAGGTGCGCTGCTCGGCAGCTCGAGCAGCGGTGAGCCCGGGAGAGGCACAGTCCTTGCGAGCGTTTGATCGGTCTGATATGGGCCCGTCATCATGGGATGACCCTCACCGGAGCAATCTCGTGGAAGGGGCGAATCTATATGATCGGCCGGGTCTGTTCTCGGGCGCGGGGACGAGAACCGGCCTTGGATAGCAGGAGTAAGATAAACGAATAGTCAGCTCTTGTCAACAAGAAAGTTTAGGAAAATATCAAGATGCAGAAGGAGGCGCCGGCAAGCAGCAGGGCGCCGGTGCCGCTCAGTGGTGGCGCCTTGCTTGCGTCGCGTCCTGCGCGAGCATCTCGAGAACACCACCGCTGCACGCCGGTAGTCACCGGCCCCGTAATGAGCGTGCCGGGGGCGGGAGTCGAACTATTAGGGACACTCAGATCCAAGGAGTTGGACGGATTCCGGCTGCCCGGGGAGGGATGGCGGAAGGCGGCCTGATCCCAGATCCAAGTCCTCGGCAAGCCCCCTGGCGTCGGGGAGCTGTCCGCCTTCTCCCAAAGGGGTAAGCGTCCAACCGACCACACCTTCCATCACGGTCTGAGGATTGGCATGTTCGTCCCCCGAACAAGAGGCGGCGAACATGTCCCGGACCCGATCGAGAGCACACCAAACACACGGCGGCGACATCAATGTCGAAGAGGGGTGAGGCCTCCCTCCTCCGGCGGTTCCCGTGACCGAACCTCGCCTCTTGTCGCCCGAGGCAGCTTTCCGTGTAGAATAGGGCGCAGGTATCAAACCACCGGCGACCCATGACGGCGAGGGGCCCGTGGATCCACTCGACATCATTGCGGGCACAGCAGATGCCGCCTTCGCGACGGACGAAGGATGCCGCATCACGATCTGGAACAGGGCCGCGGAGCGGTTGCTGGGATACGAAGCGGCGCAGATTCTCGGTCAACCCTGCCATGAGTTTCTCTGCGGACGAGATGTTTTCGGGAACCGGTTCTGCGACGGGAGCTGCCCCCCGTCGCAGATGATCCGCCGCCGTGAGGCGCTGCACCACTTCGAGATGGACGTTCGCAAGGCCTCCGGTGAAACGATCCGCGCGGCGTTCTCTCTCGTGGTCGTCCCCGGGCCGAGGCGTACCCAATACACCCTGATTCACCTGTTTCAACCGGTTGATCGCAGTCGCGAATCGGACGAATTGATCCGCCGGATTCTGGCGACCTCCCCGGCGCCCGGCCTGCCACCGCAACTGGACGCGCATCCCTCGACGGCCCCGATAGCGACGCCGCTCACCGCCCGCGAGATCGAGGTGCTGCGCCTGATGGCGGAGGGGATCAGCACGTCCAGGATGGCGGACTCCATGTTCATCAGCGTCACGACGGTTCGTACGCACGTCCAGAACATCCTCCGCAAGCTCGAGGTGCACAGCAAGCTGGAGGCGGTTTCCCTCGCCCTCCGGAACCACCTCATCTAGTCAGGAATCCCACCGGAGCCGCCCTCTCTACTGCATCTGCATGACGAAAATCATGCATGCGCCCGATTTACTCCCTGGCACGCCGCTCCTAGAGTGCCCAGCGTCGACTCTTTCTCTGAAGGGGGAAACACAATGGGCGGATTCCTCAGGTTGGCGAGGGACGGGGGAGGCTGGGCCGCGGTCGCGCTCGTATTGTCGTTCCTGACTGCGGAGATGTCTCCGACACATGCCATTCCGGCCTTCGCACGCAAGTACGAGACCAGCTGTCAGACCTGCCACATCGCCTATCCGCGACTCACACCGTTCGGTGAGGCGTTCCGTCTCAACGGATTCCGATTCCCGGAGGGCAGAGACGCGGAGATGGAGAAGAGTCACCCTGTGAGTCTCGGAGCCGAGGGATACAAGAAGATGTGGCCGAAATCGGTCTGGCCGGCGGACATTCCGGGATTGCCTCCGGTGTCGTTCCTGCTGGCCACGGAAGCAGCGTACGTGCCGGACTCGGACACGCCGTCGCAGTTCACTGAGATCGAGGCGGAGCTGCTGGCCGGCGGGACGGTGGGCGACAACGTATCTTTCTACGGGGAACTGGAATTCGCGCTCGAGCTGGAGACCAACGAGACCGAGACGGCGATCGAACGGGCCTATATCTCGTTCCTGCCCTGGGTAAAGCCGGTGTTCGGAGTCAAGATCGGCCAGTTCGAACCAGGAATCGCCCTGGTGTCAAACCACAGGAGGCTGACGGGCGCGCGGTATTGGTTGATGAGGCCTCCCAAAGGGCTTGCCGGAAGCGGAGAAGTGGTGATCGACAATGCGTTCCAGTTGGAGGCACCGGCTCAGGACGGGATCGAGTTCTGGGGGATCATCTCCCACCGCGCTCTCTGGAACGCGGGCTACGTCGAGGGGAAGTTTAACGAAACCAACAACGCGAAGGATGCCTACGGCCGGATCGCGGCGAAGTGGGGCGGCATGAGGCTCGACGGGACGGTCAGTGAGGGACAGGAGCTCGATATCCAGACGCCCCAGCCCTGGAGGGAACTGTCCATTACGGCCTCCGCGTTCTTCTATGCAGGGAAATCGAGCCTCGAGGTGGCGGCGGGGCCTCCGCAGGTTCTGCAGGACGATGATTTCACCATCGCCGGCGTCGATGTCCAACTGAACCTGAACGACTTCATCGTCAATGCCGGCTTCTCCAGCGGCAATAACGACAATCCGGACGTCAACGGCACGTTCACGGACGTCGACTCGGTGACCATGTTCGCAGAGGTCGACTGGGTCGCCTATCCCTGGCTCATCCCCGCGCTGCGCTACGAGACGTTCGAGCTGACCGACGGATTCAGCGACGACAAGCGGGTACGCTGGGTACCGGCGGTCAATTTCCTGATCCGGGCGAACGTGAAGGGTTTCGTTTCCGCCGAGATCGAGCGGGAGCGTCAGGGCGACTTCGGCACGGAGGAGATCGAGGCGGGACTGACGATCGTCTTCTAGCAGAAGGGGCCGCCGCCCCTCCAGTCACCTGAACACAGGAAGGAGCGTGAGAGACATGACGTCAAGGTTCTTCCGGCCAGCCGCGCTGATGCTGGCCGTCGCATCCACGGCTTATGCCGGGTCGATATCGGGAACGGTGAAATGCACCGGCGCGCGGAACAACGCCGATGCCGTCGTTTACGTCGATGCGATCCCCGACAAGACCTTTCCGCCTCCATCGGAGCACCTCAAGATCGACCAGAAGGACATGGTGTTCGTTCCCCATGTCCTGCCGGTGCTGGTCGGGACGACGGTGGATTTCCTCAACAGCGATAACGTCCTGCACAACGTGTTCACGCCGGACAAGTGCGCCGAGCGCTTCAATCTCGGAAGCTGGCCCCAGGGACAGACCCGCAGCTACACGTTCAAGCAGCAGTGCGAGGCCACGCTCCTGTGCAACGTCCATCCCGAGATGGAGGCGTTCGTGATCGTGGTCCCCACCCCGTTCTTCGCGGTGACGGACAAGAGCGGGTCCTACGTCATCAAGAACGTGCCGGACGGCGAGTACACCGTCAGGGTGTGGCATCCCAGGTTGAAGGGCACGAGCCGGCAGGTGACCGTCGCGGGCGAGGCCACGGCGGCGTTCGAGGTCAAGAAGTAATCCGAAGAGGCGGCGCGCATGAATGGCCGCAGAGTGGATCGGGCATGGCTCGAGAGCAATTTTCCCTGCCACGCCGCGTGCCCCGTCGGCACCGAGGCGGGCCGTTACGTCGCGTTGATCGCCGAGGGACGCTACCGCGATGCCTACGCCGTGGCACGGCGCCCCAATCCCCTGGCCTCCATCTGCGGACGGATCTGCGCCGCCCCGTGCGAGCCCGCATGCCGGAGAGGGGCCCTGGATCAGCCGATCGCCATTCGGGCTCTGAAGCGTTTCGTCACGGAACGCTTCGGGGTAGAGAGCATGATCGACCTGGACATGCTGCGCGAGATATACGGCAAGCGCGGCGTGCTCCACCCGGAGGACCGCGTCGCCGTCATCGGGGCGGGACCCGCGGGGCTGGCCGCCGCGCACGACCTGGCGCTGCGCGGCTATCCGGTCACCATCTTCGAGGCCCAGCCTGTCGCCGGCGGAATGCTGCGGCTGGGGATCCCCGAATACCGCCTTCCCCGGGAGCTGGTCAAACTGGAGGTGAACGCCATCCTGAGTCTGGGCGTGGAGCTGCAGGTGGGCAGGCGCCTGGGCGCCGATTTCTCCCTGGGGGACCTGCGCGATCGGGGATACCGCGCCGTCTTCCTCGCCGTCGGCGCGCACCGGGGGCGCGACCTGCGGATGCCCGGGGTCGATCTGGATGGCGTCCTGAAGGGGGTCGATTTCCTGCTGAACGTGAACATGGGATACAGGCTGGAGTTGGGCCGGAAGGTGGTCGTCGTCGGGGGGGGCAACGTGGCGCTGGATGTCGCCCGCACCGCGCTGCGCACGGCGATTCCGGACGAAATGATCAATCCCGGCATCAACATCGTCACCGCCCTGGACGTCGCCCGATCCGCGGTCCGCTTCGGAATCAAGGAGGTGCACGTCGTCAGCCTCGAATCGATGGAGGAGATGCCGGCCGATCCCGAGGAGATCGCCGAAGCGCGCGAGGAGGGGATCGTCTTCCACCCGCGCCGCGGTCCGCAGAGGATCCTCGGCTCGAACCGCAGGGTCTCCGGGCTCGAGACCATCGAGTGCACGTCGGTGTTCGACGAGCAGGGCCGCTTTCGTCCCACGTTCGCCCCGGGCACGGAGCTGGCGATGGCGGCCGACACCGTGATCCTGGCCATTGGACAGTCGAGTGACCTGTCGTTTCTGCGGGCGGAGGACGGAGTCGAGGTGACGCCGCGCGGCACGATCCGGGTCGACCCAGTGACCCTCGCGACCACGGCCGGGGGCATCTACGCGGGCGGAGACGTGGCCTTCGGGCCGCGGCAGGCGATCAACGCCATTGCCGACGGACGGCAGGCCGCCGCCTCGATCCACGCCTACCTGCGCCGTCTTGCCGTCGCTCCCGAGCCGCTGGAGGTCCTGATCGAGCCGCTGGCCGGCTACACGCGTTCGCTCGACTATGAGGGCATTCCCCGACAGAAGCCTCCCGTCCTCCCGATTCAACGCCGCATCGGAATCGTGGAGATCGAACAGTGCTTTTCGGAGAGCGCCGCCCGGATCGAGGCATCGCGCTGTCTGCGTTGCTGGGTCAACACCATCTTCCACGAAGATCCGAAACTCGGCACCGAATGCATTCTGTGCGGCGGCTGCGCCGACATCTGTCCGGAGGATTGCATCGAGTTCGTTCCGGTGTCGGAGATCCGCGCGGATCCGGAGTTGCGGGAGGCCGCCGTCTCGGAGCTCGGGGAAGCGGCCGGGGCGCTGTTCGAGGGAGCGGGTGCACGGGGAACCGCGCTGATCAAGGACGAGACCGTGTGCATCCGGTGCGGCCTCTGTGCGATGCGATGCCCCACCGGGACGATCACGATGGAGCAGTACCTGATCAGGGAGATCGACGATGACCGCGAGTGAGACGAGGCGTGCGAGCCGCGTCACCAGGCGGCGCTTCTGCCAGGTGTCGGGCGTGTCGGCCTGCGCCCTGGCGAGCGCCGGAGCGGGTGCCCTGTCGATCGACTTCCTTCGCCCCCGGGTGCTCTTCGAGCCGCCGACGCGCTTCACGGTGGGCCGCCCCGAGACCCTGGGAGTCGGAACCGTCATTACCGACGAACAACACCATGTGTTCATCGAGCGCGTGGCGGGAGGCTATCGAGCCCTCTCCTCGGTCTGCACGCATCTCGGCTGCATCACACGCTACGTTCCCGGCGAGAACGTCATCGCCTGCCCCTGTCACGGCAGCCGCTTCGGACTCGACGGAGAGGTTCTGGAAGGGCCTGCTCCCCGTCCGTTGCGCTGCCTTCAGATGTCCCTGTCAGACCGGGGGGAGATTCAAGTGGACACCGCGGTCGAGGTCCCTCAGGGGACGACGTTCAAGCTCTGAGGAGTCGTGATGGGGTTCCTGGAGAACGTGGCCCGTTCGGAGCTCTGGCGGTCGATCGTTCGCCACGGCCTCCGGCCGACCAACCGAAACAGGGCGATGCTGGTGATGGAGAACGTCTTTCTTCACCTGCATTCCACGAAGGTCCGCCGGCGCACGCTGGAGCTCTCCAGCACGTACTACCTCGGAGCCATCTCGCTGATCCTGCTCGTCGTGCTGACGGCGACGGGAGTGTATCTGATGCTCTACTATCACCCATCGGTGCCCCAGGCCTACGACGACATGAAGGAGCTGCAGTTCGTCATCGGGAACGGGGTCTTCCTGCGCAACATGCACCGCTGGGCCGCGCACGCCATGGTTCTGGTGGTCTTTCTCCACATGCTGCGCGTCTTCTACCACAAGGCGTACCGGCCTCCCCGGCAGTTCAACTGGGTCATCGGGGTCGTCCTACTCCTGCTCACGCTGCTTCTCAGCTATACCGGATACCTGCTCCCGTGGGATCAGCTCGCGCTATGGGGCGTCTCGGTCGGGACCAATATGGTCGATTCGATGCCGTTGCTCGGCCCCAGGCTTCGGTTTCTTCTGTTGGGGGGCAACATCGTCAGCGAGAACGCGCTATTGCGCTTCTACGTACTGCACTGCGTAATCCTGCCGTTTGCGATCGCCCTCGGAGTGGCCGTCCACCTGTGGCGAGTCCGCAAGGACGGAGGTGTGCGCGGCTCGGTCGGCGCCCTCCGGAACCGGCCGGAGGGCGGGTCGTGACCAGGTACGTCCTCGAGAGAAACAGCGATGCCGGGGCGGTCCCCAGGCGCATCGCCCTGATCCGCAGGGAGGCTCCCGCGAAACTGCTGGAGGATCGCGAGGAGGTCGTCACGACGGCGCCTCATCTCCTGATCCGGGAGATCATCCTGTTTCAGATCTGCGTGGCCACTCTGGCGCTGATCTCGCTCACGTTCGACGCGCCGCTCGAGGGGATCGCTGACCCCGATCACACCCCCAACCCCGCCAAGGCCCCCTGGTACTTCCTCGGACTGCAGGAGCTGCTGCATTATTTCCCCCCCGTCGTCGCCGGCGTCCTCCTGCCGGCCCTCGCCGTGATCGGGGTCGTGATCATCCCGTACTTCAGGATCAATCTCGACGTCGTCGGCTTTTACCAGCGACCCTGGAAGCGGGATCTCAGAATCCTCGCGGTTCTGGCGACTCTGGTCTCCTCCCTGCTGGCCACCTACCGCGTCTGGCCCGTCCTGGTTCCGACTCTCGTCATCTTCGCGACCATGTCGCTTCCGGCTCTCCCTTTCTGCCCCGCGCGCCTCAAGCGGGTGATCTCCCGCGTCCCCCTGTCGGACTGGATCATGAACTGGTTCGTGGCCGTGGTCGTCATCCTGACCTTGATCGGCGTGCTGTTCCGGGGGCCGGGCTGGGCCTGGACCTGGCCCTGGCGGGACGGGATCTACTGATGGCGGGTGACGACCGATCCTCGGACCACCTCTGGCTCTGGTTCGCCCTCTCGAGCGTGGTGTGCCTGGCTGTGCTCGCCGTCTCGCCGATCAAGGACTATCTGCGCGAGTACCGGCATTACCAGACCGCCTACAGGACCCTGCTGTTCGAGCAGGCGGGATCCGCCGAGGAGGTCCGCAAGGCCGCATCCCAGACGGTCGGCATACGACAGATCTGGATGCCGGATTTCGACAATCGCGTCGACCGCTGCGTCACCTGCCATCTGGGGATCGAGAATCCGCGCGTGTCGACCGCGCCCGAACCGTTCGGGGTCCACCCGGTAACCCCACACTCACCGGACGATCTGCAGCGCTTCGGTTGTGTCATCTGCCACCGGGGACAGGGACGGGCCACCAGCCGCGTCGAGGCGCACGGCGAGGCTCCAGATTGGGATTCGCCGTTGCTTCCGCTGCGGTATACGGAGGCGTCCTGCGGTCGGTGTCACGACGGGGACTCGATCCCAGAGGCCTCGCTTCTGTCGACCGGGCGCGCCCTGGTGCGCCAGGCCGGGTGCTTCGGATGCCACGAGATCCCGGGCCGGGGGACATGGAGAAGCGGGGCTCCCGACTTGAATGGGCTGAACCGGAAGACCAGTCCCGAGTGGCTGATGATGTGGCTCAAGTCTCCGCGAAACCTGCAACCCGGCACCTGGATGCCCGATTTTCACCTGAGCGATGCGGAGGCGGACGCCCTCGTGGCCTTCCTGTGGGACCAGGCACCCACCCCCGCCCTGACCCTCGTCCCGGCGGGCGATCCTCCGCCGGGCGACGCCGACGCGGGCGGGACGCTGTTCCGCGCCTCCCGCTGCATCACCTGCCACACGCTCGAGGGACGAGGGAACGGAAGCGCGCCCGAGCTCTCCGGGATCGGCTCCAAGGTGAACCGCAGATGGCTCGTCGCCTTCCTGGGCGATCCGCACGCCTTCCAGCCGCACACGGAGATGCCGCGGTACAACTTCAGCCGCCAGGACCGGCTCGATATGAGCCAGTACCTGGTGGAGGAACTCGTCGACCCCTCGATCCCCGCGCCCGGGCCGCCGCTGAGGCCCGCCCTGCGAGCCGTTCAGGAGGGGGAACGGATCTACAGGAAGTACGGGTGCGGCGGGTGCCATCGCCTCGCCGGACGTGAAGACGACGCCCCGATCGGCCCCGACCTGTCCGGCATCGGCGACAAGCCGGCGGCGCTCCTCGACTTCGGCGACAGAGACGACCTCCTGCGGACCCTTCCGGACTGGCTGGCGGCGAAGGTCTCCGCCCCAAGGACGTTCCGCGACAACCTCAAGATGCCAGATTTCCACTTCACCTCCGAGCAGGTCCAGGCGATCGTGACCGCGCTCCTCTCTCACGGCCGCCTCCCCGTCCCGCAGAAGTATCAAGTTGCGGCGGGCGAAGCAACCTACGCTCCGCCGGGACGCTTCGGGAAACTGGTGGAAAAGTACCGCTGCATGTCCTGCCATCTGATTCAGGGCGCCGGCGGCGATATCTCCACCGCCCCGCTCGGCGCGGAGGGCAGCCGGGTCAGGAGGGAATGGCTGGCGCGCTACATGCTCCATCCGAGCACGATCCGGCCGATCCTGACGGACCGGATGATTCCCCTCCGCTTGACCGATGAAGAGGCCGGCTTCATAGCCGACTTCATCGCCAACGTCTACGTCGACAACGACGTCCCCGGGGAGATCGTGCCCGGGGGTCCCTCGGCGGATCGAATCCAGCGTGGCCGCCAGTTGTTCTTTGAGCGACACGGGTGCCAGGCCTGTCACATGGTGGGCAACAGAGGGGGCTATTTCGGGCCGCTTCTGGACGGTGCCGGCGACCGCCTCGAGCCGGGCTGGATCCTCTGGTGGCTCAGGGGACCGCAACGGTGGCGCGCCGACGTTCGCTGTCCCGACTATGGGCTCGACGAGGAGGATGCTCGCGACCTCGCGGCCTATGTCGCATCGATCCCCGCCGCAACTCCTGCACCCGGACCGGGATCCCCCGGGGGTGGCCCATGACGACCCGGGTCGCGGCCCTCGCGCTGGCGTTGCTGGCCTCTACGTCATGTGGGCCGGGAGGGCACAGCGGGAAGTCTCCGGTAAACAGGACGGAAACGGAGGCTGCGACGCCGGCGAACGCGCCGGCGTCTCGCACCGGGACGGAGGCAGCCGGTCCCGCGGGATGGTCCATGCCCGAGCCCGATCTGAGCTATAACGCCCGCCAGGGACGCAACCTCTTTCGCCATTACTGCGCGACCTGCCACGGCGAGGCTGGACACGGAGATGGATTCAACGCATACAACCTGGATCCGAAGCCCCGTGATCTCGCCACGGCGGAGTTCCAGGCCCAGCGGTCGGATGACGATCTGACTGCCGTGATCCAGTCAGGAGGCGGCGTGAGCGGTCTTTCGACGGCGATGCCGCCATGGGGGCGCACGCTCAACGCGCGTGACATCCATAACATCGTCGAATACATCCGCGTGCTGCCCACGGCGATGGAGTGAGCGTCACCACCTGACGCTCGCCCCGGTGGCTTCGTTCCCCGATGGCCGCGCAGCCCGACGCGTATGGAAGCGGGCCTGTCTCGCCGAATCCCACACCGGGGAACCCGGGCTCTTCCGGATCCTGCCGGGCTCAGTAATGACGGCGCGCCCTCCGCGCCGGTCGTTCGAACGTGCCGCCGGACGATCCCTAACTTCTCATCCGTCCTCGCCGAACTCCTTCCTCGCCGCGTGGATCGAAGCGTCGGGATCAGGTGAGCTGCCCGCTGTGAGCCGGCCGCCGCGAGTTCGGGAAGTGTGACGCCCGGCTCCCCAGATGATCTAAGTTTCGAACCGATCACCTGGTTCGAAACAGGATGCATCTGGTAGATCAGGCGATCGGAGTTTCGAGCTCTGCCGCGGGGTCCGCGTCTCGCCGAAGCGCCACTTCGGCTGCGTGGACCGGAGCGCTCCGCGCGGAGGGCCACGTCGGCCGAAGTCCCGCTTGGCGAGCGCGGACAGCAGCGCACCTCACTACGATCTGTTGGAGATCTACTGTATGAACTCCGCCTTGTCTCCGATGAGCTTCCATCTGAAGTGAATGCCGGCGGGCTCCAGATGCTTCGCAGCGACGATCCTCAAGAACTCCAGCTCTCGATCGCCAGGTGGTTGCGAGCAACGCAACTCGATATGGACGGGTTTCCCGGCCATAGCGGGATAGTCGCGATCGAGCTGCCCATCCCGGGCATAACCGAGGTACGTGTTGAACTTTTCCTGGAGATCTGGAAGCAGGTGACCTGAGTCCCCCCACTCGCGTGCCTCCACCATGACGAGCAGAACGGCGTCCTCACTGGGGTCATGGACGACGAAGTCTAGAACACGATGCTGATCGACAGTCATTGTGCGTTACTAGTTCCCTTGTGGTTTTCGGACCTCGGTCTCGATCTTGACCGTTTTGCCCTTGAGGCCACCTGGCGCGTTCTTGCCGGTGAGTGTGGCGCCCTCGGTCGCCATCGCACCGTCCTTTGCGACCTGACTCGCATTCCTGGTTGCGTTCCCAGACTTGACCTCGACGGCGCCGACCTTTCCCGCATCTTCGGTCAGATGGTCAATGACCCGCGTCCCTTGGCTGGTTTCTGCTCTGACTTGGCTTCCGAGGATTGTTTTCCCCTCAGCTTTGAGTTCGCCGGCGACCGCCTGCTCTGCGGCCTTGCCCTTAGAGATTGCGAGAAAATAACTGATACATTCATAACGCGTGTGGCCGAATGGTGTAGTTCCATTCTCCGTGGAATGCATCCGGCTTGAGGCGGATGGTCGC
>Ga0302046_10004831_pt1 | contig 11930 bp, 23 predicted proteins | sample RVTome_11_FD_200261 | JGI IMG/M metagenome (GOLD analysis project Ga0302046, IMG submission 200261) | Soil microbial communities from uranium-contaminated site in the Upper Colorado River Basin, Wyoming, United States - RVT147D111 (version 2) ... | reverse complement strand
TAATACGGAGATGCAGGTGGAGTTGATCAACCCGATCGCGATGGATGAGGGGTTACGGTTCGCCATTCGTGAGGGTGGCCGCACTGTCGGCGCCGGCCGCGTCATCAAAATCACCAAATAGCCAGAACAGAGAGCGAGAAGAGAACAACAGTGGCAGACAACGAGCACCGGATCCGCATCCGCCTGAAGGCGTACGACCACGGCGTGGTTGACGAGTCGGCGCGCAAGATCGCGGAAACCGTGATTCGCACTCAGGCGAAGATCAAAGGCCCGGTGCCGTTGCCGACGCGGATCCACCGGTACTGCGTCATTCGCGGGCCGCACGTGGACAAGACCAGCCGTGAGCATTTCGAGATCCGCATCCACAAGCGGCTCATCGACATCCTCGAGCCGACTCCGAAGACGGTCGACTCGCTCATGCGCCTCGACCTGCCGGCCGGAGTCGAAGTGGAGATCAAGACGTGAAGGCCATCGTCGGCGAGAAGCTCGGGATGACCCAGATCTTCGATGACGAATCGCGGGCGATCCCGGTGACGATCATCAAGGCGGGCCCGGTGCGGGTGACGCAGATCAAGCGCCAAGAGACCGACGGCTACGGCGCCATCCAGATCGCCTTCAAGGAGTTGGCCTCGAGGAAGGTGAACCGGGCAACCGCCGGCCACTTCGCCAAGTCGGGGGTTCCGCCCGCCCGCCACGTCGTCGAGGTGAGGGTCGACGATCCAGGGGCGTTCGTGCTCGGGCAGGAGATCACGGTCTCCGACCTCTTCGAGGTGGGTCAGAAGGCGGACGTGACGGGCATCTCGAAGGGCAAGGGTTTCGCCGGCACCATCAAGCGGCACAACTTCAGCGGCCAGGGGGCGTCGCACGGTGCCCACAAGGTCCACCGCGCCCCCGGCTCGATCGGGGCGTGCGCCACCCCGGCACGTGTCTTCAAGGGCAAGCGACTCCCGGGCCGCATGGGTGGGGACACGACCACCGTCCTCAACCTCGACGTCGTCCAGATAGACGCCGAACGCAATCTGCTGATGGTCCGCGGCGCCGTGCCCGGTCCGAAGGGCGCCGTCCTCGTGATCAGGGAGGCGGTGAAGTCCAATGCCTGACAAGCTCACGGCCGAGCTGTACTCGGCGGACGGCACGCTCAAGGGAGAGGTCGAACTGGCTCCCGAGATCTTCGGGATCGAGCCGAACACGGCCGTCATGCACCAGGTGGTGACGGCTCAGCTGGCAGCCGCCAGGGCAGGCACCCACTCGACGAAGACCCGCGCCGAGGTGCGCGGCGGCGGCAGGAAGCCGTGGCGCCAAAAGGGCCTCGGCCGCGCCCGGCATGGCTCCATCAGGTCGCCGCAATGGATCGGCGGAGGCGTCGCCCACGGCCCGAAGCCGCGCGACTACTCGCAGCGCACCCCGAAGAAGATGCGGCGCCTCGCCCTGCGGGGCGCCCTCTCTGCGAGGGCCGCCGCCGGCCGGATCAAGGTCGTCGAGACCTTCGACGTGTGGGACTCACCGCGCACGAAGAACGCCACGGCGCTGCTGGCGGCGATGGGTGTCACCGGGAAGGTCCTGCTGATCGCCGAGGACCACGAGCGGGCCGCCATCAAGTCGTTTCGGAACATCGGCGGCGTCATCGCCAGCAACCTCGGGCAAGCGAACACGTACGACGTGCTGTGGGCCGAGACGATCGTGATGAGCCAGGGAACGCTCGAGCTCGGTCAGGGCACGCCCCGCGGCACCCGCGAGCACGCCGAGCAGGTTGCGGGCAAGCCGGCGTCGCCGGCGAAGGCCGGTGACGACGCATGAAGACGAAGAACCCTCGTGACATCGTGCTCGAGCCGGTCGTCTCGGAGAAGTCGTACGACCTCATCCAGGAGGCCAACACGTACACGTTCGTGGTGGACCGCAGGACGAACAAGACCGAGGTGAAGCAGGCGATCGCAGAGATCTTCGGCGTCACCGTGGTGTCCGTGAACACGATCAACCGCAAGGGCAAGAAGAAGCGCACCGGCTACAAGTTCGGCAGGCGCAAGCACACGAAGCGCGCTCTGGTCACATTGGCCACGGGCGACTCGATCGACATCTTCGAGGTCTGACCATGGGTGTGAAGAAACTCAAGCCGACATCGCCGGGGCGCCGTTTCCAGACGGTCTCGGACTTCGAAGCCGTCACGAAGTCGACGCCGGAGAAGCAGTTGCTCGACAAGCAGAAGCGCTCGTCCGGCCGCAACTCGTACGGGCGAATCACGTCGCGCCACCGAGGAGGTGGGCACAAGCGCCGCTACCGGGTGGTCGACTTCCGCCGCACGAAGGACGGCATACCCGCCCGGGTCGCCGCCGTCGAGTACGACCCGAACCGCAACGCCAGGATCGCGCTCCTCCACTATGCGGACGGCGAGAAGCGGTACATCCTCGCTCCACTCAACCTCCAGGTCGGGGACGTGCTCGAGTCGGGCTCGGGCGCCGACATCCGACCGGGCAATGCATTGCCGCTGCGCAACATCCCGACGGGGACGATCGTCCATGCCGTCGAGTTGCGGCCCGGCGGGGGCGCCAAGATGGGTCGTTCGGCGGGCACAGCCATCCAGCTCATGTCGAAGGAGGCAGACCTGGCGCTCCTCCGGCTGCCATCTGGAGAGATGCGCCGGGTTCACCTCGACTGCAGGGCGACCGTCGGGCAGGTCGGCAACACGGATGCGGAGCTCATCAAGGTCGGCAAGGCCGGCAGGAGCCGCTGGAAGGGCAAGCGCCCCCAGACCCGCGGCGTTGCCATGAACCCGGTGGACCACCCGTTGGGAGGGGGCGAGGGTCGCAGCTCGGGCGGCCGACACCCCGTGAGCCCGTGGGGCAAGCCCGAGGGCAGGACAAGGAAGAAGAACAAGGCGAGCGACAAGTACATCGTCCGCCGCCGATCCAAGAAGGGCAGGAGGTGATCCCGGCATGGCGCGCAGCCTGAAGAAAGGCCCGTTCGTCGACGAGCACCTCCTTCGCAAGGTCGAGTCGGCCAACGACCGCGGAGACAAGCGAGTGATCAGGACGTGGAGCAGGCGCTCGACGGTCCTTCCCGAGATGGTCGGGCACACGATCGCAGTGCACGACGGGCGCAAGCACGTTCCCGTCTACATCAGCGAGGCGATGGTCGGCCATAAGCTCGGCGAGTTCGCTCCGACGCGCACGTTCCGGGGTCACGCTGGTGAGAAGTCGGCGAGGAAGCGATGAGAGCCAGGGCAACGGCGCGTTACATCAGGCAGTCACCGTTCAAGGTGCGCCGCGTGCTCGACCTCGTCCGGGGGGTTCCCGTCGGCCAGGCCGAGACCATCCTCATGTTCACGAACAGGCGAGCCGCTCCGACCGTCAAGAAGGTGCTGGCATCGGCCGTGGCCAACGCCGAGCACAACCTGGCGCTCGACAAGGAAGAGCTCGTCGTGGTCGAGGCGTACGCCGACGAGGGGCCGACGCTGAAGCGTTTCCGCCCGAGGGCGCGCGGCCGCGCCACGCGCGTCCGCAAGCGGACCTGCCACATCACGATCGTCGTCGGAGACCAGGAAGAGGAGACCAGCTGACATGGGCCAGAAGATCCACCCTTACGGCCTACGGCTCGGCATCGTCACCGACTGGAAGTCCCGCTGGTACAGCGAGAAGGACTACGCCAGGCAGGTGATCGAGGACTCGGCGATCCGCGACTACCTGTACGGCGAGCTGAAGCGGGGCGCCGTGTCCCGCATCGACGTCGAGCGCATCGGGGACAAGAAGGTGCAGATCGACGTGCACACGGCGCGCCCGGGTGTCGTGATCGGCCGCAGCGGGTCCGAGGCGGAACGCCTCCGCACCGGGCTCGAGAAGCTCACGAACCGCCTCGTCAAGTTCAACGTCATCGAGGTCCAGAACCCCGAGCTCGACGCCAAGCTGCTGTCTCGCAGCGTGGCGGACCAGCTCGAGGGGCGCGTCGCCTTCCGCAGGGCGATGAAGCGAGCTGTGTCGACCGCGCTCAAAGCCGGTGCCGAGGGCGTGCGGGTGCAGGCGTCCGGACGGCTCGGCGGCGCGGAGATGGGCCGCCGCGAGTGGTATCTGGAGGGTCGCGTCCCGCTGCACACGCTGCGGGCCGATGTCGACTACGGGGAGTCGACCGCCCAGACGACGGTCGGCGCCATCGGCGTCAAGGTGTGGGTCTACAAGGGCGACGTGATCCCATCGCTCGCCGCCAGTCGCGAGAAGATCGCCGCCGAGGCCCGGCTGGCGGCGGGCGGTCCCGCCGAGCGCCGCAAGTCTGTCAAGGCGCGCGCCGAAGCGGCCGCCGGAGGCGGCAAGCGGATCATCGAGGCCGGTGGCGGCCGCAGGCTCGTCGAGGCGGGCGGCGGCAAGCGCCGTGAGGGCGGCGGCCGCAGGATCATCGAGGCCGGCGGGGGCAAGCGTCCGACGCCCCAGGACGCCGAAGCAGCGTTCGAGGAGGCGATCGAGGAGCTCGACGAGACGCTCGAGGTCGTGACGCAGACCGGAGAGACCGGCGAGGCCAAAGCAGCATCAGCAGCAGCAGCTCCGGCCGGCGAGGCGCCGGGCGCCGAGGCGCCGGGCGTTGCCGGCGAGACGCCGGCCGCTCCGGTCGAGTCACCTGGGGTGGACACCGAAGAGGCGGCCGCCTCGCAGGCGGGAGCCGAACCGGCGGAAGACTCGGTCCCGCAACCCGAAGATGAGGCGGCGCCCGACGCAGAGGCGGCGCCCGACGCAGAGGCAGCGCCCGACGCAGAGGCAGCGCCCGACGCAGAGAGCGCCGGCACCGGCGATCCCGACGAGGAGAACGCCTGATGTTGATGCCGAAGCGGACGAAGTACCGCAAGACCCACAAGGGCAGGATGAGCGGTTTCGCCAAGGGCGGAACCCGTGTCTCGTTCGGAGAGTACGGGCTGCAGGCTCTCGAACCGGGGTGGATAACCGCCCGCCAGATCGAGGCCGCCCGTATCGCCATGACCCGCTCGATCAAGCGCGGTGGCAAGGTGTGGATCACGATCTTCCCGGACAAGCCGATCACCGAGAAGCCCGCAGAGACGAGGATGGGATCCGGCAAGGGGAGCCCCGAGTACTGGGTTGCGGTCGTTCGCCCGGGACGCATCATGTTCGAGATGGCGGGCGTCGACGAGGGCCTCGCCCGCGAGGCCATGCGACTCGCCGGCCACAAGCTGCCGGTGCGGACGAAGTTCGTCACCAGGGAGGACGTATGAACGCCCTCGAACTCCGCAACCTCACGTACGCCGAGCTGACGCAGCAGCTCGGGGAGGCGAAGGAGGAGCTCTTCAACCTGCGCTTCCAGCTGGCGACGAACCAGCTCGACAACAGCGCCAGGATCAGGACGGTGCGCCGCGACATCGCTCGCATCAGCTCCGTGATGAGAGAGCAGGAGATCGCCGAGTACTACCGGCTCCAGGAGGAAGGTGAGTGATGGAACGAGCAGCGCGGAAGGACCGCGTCGGCGTCGTGATTTCCGACACCCGGGACAAAACGGTTACCGTGCTCGTCGTCGATTCCAAGCGGCATCCGAAGTACGGCAAGACGATGCCGGTGCGGAAGAAGTATCACGCCCACGACGAGGACAACGACGCGCGTGTCGGCGACACCGTGCGCATCGTCGAGACCAGGCCGCTCTCCAAGCAGAAGCGGTGGCGGGTGGCAGAGGTCACGGAGAGAGCAAGATGATCCAGCAGGAGACGCGGCTGCGCGTCGCCGACAACACGGGCGCCCGTGAGGTGCTGTGCATCCGCGTGCTCGGTGGGTCGGGTCGCCGCTACGCACGGCTCGGCGACGTCATCGTCGGGACGGTGAAGGACGCCATCCCGGGCGGCACGGTCAAGAAGGGTGACGTCGTGAAGGCCGTCGTCGTACGCACCCGCAAGGAGAGCCGCCGGCAAGACGGGACGTACATCCGCTTCGACGACAACGCATGCGTGATCATCAACGACCAGCAGCAACCGCGTGGCACCAGGATCTTCGGCCCGGTCGGACGCGAGCTGCGCGACCGCAAGTTCATGCGCATCGTGTCACTCGCCCCGGAGGTGCTGTGATGAAGCTGAAGACGGGCGACACGGTCAAGGTCATCTCCGGCAAGGACAAGGGCACAGAGAGCAGGGTCGCTCGCGTCATCCGCTCGAAGAACAAGGTCATCGTCGAAGGCGTCGCCACCGCCAAGCGGCATCAACGTCCGCAAGGCCAGACGATGCAGGGCGGCATCATCGACAAGGACATGCCGATAGACGCCTCGAACGTGATGATCGTCTGCCCGGAGTGCGGGCCGACGAAGATCGGTGCCCGGATCGATGAGAGCGGCCGCAAGTCGAGGATCTGCCGCAAGTGCGGGGGTGATCTCTGATGGCGCCCCGCCTCAAGGAACGATATGACGCCGAGATCCGGGGGCGCCTCAAGGAGGAGCTCTCCCTCGAGAACGTCATGGAGGTCCCCCGCCTCGTGAAGATCGTCGTCAACATGGGCGTCGGCGACTACACGCAGGACGGCAAGCTCATCGACTCCGCCGTCGAGGACCTGCGCACGATCACCGGCCAGCAGCCGAGGGTCAACAAGGCGAGGAAGTCGATCGCCAATTTCAAGCTGCGAGAGGGGATGCCGATCGGGGCGTCGGTCACGCTGCGAGGAGCCAGGATGTGGGAGTTCTTCGACAGGCTGATCGCCCTGGCGATCCCGCGCATCCGTGACTTCCGGGGACTCAGCCCGAGAGGCTTCGACGGCAGGGGAAACTACAGCTTCGGCGTGACCGAGCAGCTGATCTTCCCCGAGATCGACTACGACAGGGTTGCGAAGGTGCGTGGCATGAACATCACGTTCGTCACAACCGCTCGCACGGACGACGAGGGCAGAGCCTTCCTCGAGCAGTTCGGGTTCCCGTTCCGGCGCCAGCAGGCAGGTGTGTGATGGCGAAGACATCCAAGATCAACAAGAACGACGACCGTAAGGTGGTCGTCGACCGATACGCCAAGCGGCGAGCCGAGCTCGTCCAGGTCATCAAGGATCCCGAGGCGTCGTACGAGGCGAAGCGGGAGGCCTACCAGGAGATCGACAAGCGAAGCCGCGACGCCAGCGGGACGAGGCTGCGCAACCGCTGCGGCAGGTGCGGCCGTCCTCGCGCCCACCTGCGCAAGTTCGGCATGTGCAGGATCTGCGTGCGCGAGTTGGCGCATCAAGGTGAGCTGCCGGGTGTGAGAAAGGCGTCTTGGTAGATGTACACCGATCCCATCGCCGACATGCTCACCAGGATCCGCAACGCCAACAAGGCGTTGCATCCCGAGGTGAAGATGCCGTCCTCCAAGGTCAAAGAGGAGATCGCCAAGATCCTCGCCGCCGAAGGATTCGTCGACAGCTACAAGGTCGACGAGGCCAGGGTCGGCAAGGAGCTGACTGTGCGGCTCCGCTACGGATCCGACAGGAGCCGGATCCTGCAGGGCATCGAGCGGGTCTCGAAGCCGGGCCACCGGGTCTACAAGGGCTCCCAGGACATCCCGCGCGTCGTGGGGGGCATCGGCGTCTCGATCGTTTCGACCTCGGAGGGGCTCGTGACGGATCGGGAGGCCCGGCGACGCAAGATCGGCGGCGAAGTGCTCTGCCGGGTGTGGTGAGTGTGAGATGAGTCGAATCGGCAACAACCCGATCAAGGTGCCCTCCGGGGTGGAGGTGTCCGTGCGCGACGACATCGTCACCGTGAAGGGCGCCAAAGGCACGCTGGCCCAGCAGGTCGACTCCCGGGTTGCGGTTCAGGTCGAGGACGGTGTGGTGACGCTCACTCGCGTCGACGACGAGCGCGAGTCGCGGGCGCTCCACGGGCTGTACCGCTCCCTGGTCTCGAACATGGTCGTCGGCGTCTCGGACGGCTTCAGGAAGGAGCTGCAGACCGTCGGTGTCGGCTACCGCGCCAACCTCCTGGGCTCGCGGCTCGAGCTCCAGGTGGGGTTCTCGCACCCGGTGCACGTCGAGGCGCCCGACGGGATCACGTTCGAGGTGCCCGAGCCGACCCGCATAGTCGTGAGCGGCACGGACAAGCAGCTCGTCGGCCAGGTCGCCGCCAACATCCGCGGGGTTCGCCCGCCCGAGCCGTACAAGGGCAAAGGCATCCGGTACGTGGACGAGCAGGTGAGGCGCAAGGCAGGAAAGGCAGGGCTCGGGTGAGAGGGTCACGCGAGGTCGCCCGCAGGCGGCGTCACAGCAGCGTGCGCAAGAAGATTCGCGGCACCGCCGACAGGCCGCGGCTGGCCGTGTACCGGTCGAACCGGTACATCTACGCCCAGCTCATCGACGACGACGCCGGCACGACGATCGCCGCTGCGTCGTCACGTGAGGCGAGTCTGAAGGGCAAGACGCTGACGGTCGAGACCGCAGGCGAGGTCGGCAAGGCCATCGCCGCCAGAGCCAAGGACGTCGGCATCACCATCGTCGTGTTCGATCGCGGCGGGTTCCCGTTCCACGGGCGTGTCAGGGCTTTGGCCGAAGGCGCCCGCGAGGCGGGCCTCAGCTTCTGAGAACGAGGAGATCATGAGCGACAGGAACCGAGACAGGAACAGAGACAGGCAGCCGCGCGAGACCCCCGAGTTCGACGAGCGCGTCATCGCCATCAATCGCGTCGCCAAGGTCGTCAAGGGTGGCAGGCGCTTCTCGTTCACTGCTCTCGTGACGGTCGGCAACGGCAAGGGCCGCGTCGGCATCGGATACGGCAAGGCCAAGGAAGTCCCGGCCGCCATCCAGAAGGCTGTCGAGATCGCCCGCAAGAACATGGTCGACGTGCCGATGGCAGGGACCACGATCATCCACGAGGTGATCGGTGAGCAGGGAGCATCGCGTGTCCTCCTCAAGCCGGCCGCCCCGGGAACCGGGGTCATCGCCGGGGGAGCCATGCGCCAGATCCTCGAAGCGGCCGGGATTCGTGACGTACTGGGAAAGTCACTCGGATCGCCGACGCACATCAACGTCGCCCAGGCGACGATGGACGCCATCGGACGCCAGCAGCGCCCCGATGTCGTTGCGAGGCGGCGCGGCAAGCGGGCCGAGGACATCTTCCCGCCGGCTCTGCTGGCGGCCTACCGGTCGGCCGAGCTCATGAAGACCGAGATCTGAATGGCCAAGTCGCTGAGGATCACGCTCGTGAAGAGCACGATCGGCGAGAAGCCGAAGGTGCGGGCAACCGTCGAGAGCCTGGGGCTGCGCAAGATCAGGCAATCCGTCGAGAGGCCGGACACGCCCGACGTGCGCGGCATGGTCTTTCGCGCCAAGCACCTTCTCGACGTCGAGGAATCAGGATGAAGCTCCACCATTTGAAACCGGCGGATGGGTCGAAGAAGGCCAAGATCCGCGTCGGGCGCGGCGAGGGCGGCAGGCGAGGCAAGACTGCGGGCCGCGGCACCAAGGGCCAGAAGGCTCGTGGGACGACCCGGCCGGGGTTCGAGGGCGGGCAGATGCCGCTGCAGCGGCGGCTGCCGAAGCTCAAGGGCTTCAAGAATCGCAACAAGAAGTACTTCGCGCTCATCAATGTCGGGCGTCTCGGCGAGTTCGACGCCGGCTCCGTGGTGACACCGGACGAGTTGCGTGAGCGGGGCCTCGTGAAACACAGGGGGCTCGTCAAGGTCCTGGGCGAGGGCGAGTTGGACCGCGCTCTCACGGTACACGCCCACGCCTTCAGCCTCGGCGCCGTGGAGAAGATCAAGGCGGCAGGAGGCTCGGTCGAGACGATCGACTGAGCCCCATTGCGCGATACGGGGTTAACCTCGGGTCGCAAGCAGACACAGGGGATCGAACCGAATGCTCTCAGTGTTCAGAAACATGTTCCGGATTCGGGACCTCCGGAACAAGATCCTCTTCACGCTGCTGATCTTCGCCATCTACAGGCTCGGCACGGCCATCCCTGTCCCGGGCGTATCGCTGGAACGTGTTCGTGAGTTCGCCGAGACCCAGGCGAACAGCGGGTTCGTGGGGCTCCTGAACCTCTTCTCGGGCGGCGCCCTCGAGCAGCTCAGCGTGTTCTCGCTCGGGATCATGCCCTACATCACCGCCTCGATCATCATGCAGCTCCTGGCAGTCGTGATCCCGAGGCTCCAGGCCCTCCAGGACGAAGGTGAGACGGGCCGCAAGGTCATCACCCAATGGACCCGCTATATGACGATCGCCCTCGCCTTGCTCCAGTCGACGGGATTCACCTTCCTGTTCCACAGCGGGAACTTCACGGGAGGCGTCGACCTCATCCCCGAGTACACGACGCGCCGGGTGCTGGTCATCGTGATCACGATGACGGCCGGCACCGCTTTCATCATGTGGCTCGGTGAGCTCATCACCCAGCGGGGCATCGGCAACGGCATGTCGCTGATCATCTTCGTGAGCATCGTCAGCCAGCTCCCGAGCCAGTTCGCCATACTCCGCACCAACTCGAGCACAGGTCAGTTCCTCACCGTGGTGGCCGTGATGGTGATCCTCACGATCGGGATCATCTTCGTCGACCAGGGCCAGCGCAGGATTCCGATCCAGTTCTCGCGGCGGGTGCGCGGCAGGCGGGTTCTGGGCGGGCAGAGCACCTACATCCCGTTGAAGGTGAACATGGCGGGCGTGATCCCCGTGATCTTCGCCACGTCCGTGATGTACTTCCCGGTGCTCGTCTCGTCCTCCATCCCGAACAACGGGTGGGGAAACGCGGTCCGCCAATGGATCGACAACAACCTGTTGGGGAGCGGTGCGGGCGGCGGGCTGTCGCCGAGCCTGCCGTACATCATCATCCTCGGGATGCTGGTCGTCTTCTTCACGTACTTCTACACCGCCATCCAGTTCGATCCGGAGCGCCAGGCCGAGACCATCCAGCGCCAGGGAGGCTTCATCCCGGGGATCCGCCCTGGCAGGGCGACGGTGCGACATCTCGAGCACGTCCTCAGCCGGATCACGCTCCCGGGTTCGATGTACCTCGCCGTGGTCGCCGTGCTCCCCTCGTTCCTCGGCTGGCTGTGGGACATCCCCGTCGGGCTCTCCGGCATCTCGATCCTCATCGTCGCTGGGGTCGCCCTCGAGACGACCAAGCAGATCGAGAGTCAGCTGATGATGCGCAACTACGAGGGCTTCCTCAGCTAGTGCAGGCGTCGGACTTGGCCACGATGTGATGGGCAGGCGGATCCTCTTCCTCGGGCCGCCGGGCGCAGGCAAGGGCACCCAGGCCCAGCGGATCGCCGCCGCCATCGGGATCCCCCACGTGTCGACCGGCGAGATGTTGCGCCAAGCGGTCGCCGAGGGCACCGAGCTCGGGTTGCGGGCCAAGGAGATCATGGCTGCGGGCGACCTGGTCCCCGACGACCTCGTCGTCGCCATGGTCAAGGACCGGCTGTCCCGAGACGACGCCTCGTGCGGCTACCTCCTCGACGGATTCCCCAGGAACTCCACCCAGGCCCGCGCCCTCGATGCGGCAATGGGAGCCGGGAGCCTCGAGGTCGCCCTGCTGCTCGAGGTGAGCGAGCAGGAGCTCGTCGATCGGCTGCTCAACCGGGCTCTCGAGCTCGGCCGCGACGATGACAACGAGGAGACCATTCGCAGGAGGCTCGACGTGTATCGCGACGAGACAGAGCCTCTCATCGGGTACTACCCGGACACGGGCGTGCCGGTGGTCGCCGTCGACGGATTGGGTACGATCGACGAGGTTTTCAGCCGGCTGATGCTCGCGCTGGCGGACGTGGAGAGATGAACGGCCGCAAGATCATGACGATGAAGTCGGACGCTGAGTTCGACAAGATGGCGGCCGCAGGCGCCTGCGTGGCTGCGGTTCATGACGCGGTGCGCGCCGCCGCGTCCCCCGGCGTGACGATGCTCGAGCTCGACGCGATCGCCTCCGACGTCTACAAGTCGCACGGCTGCCGGCCTTCGTTCCTCGGCTATCACGGGTTTCCCGCCACGGTGTGCCTCTCGCCGAACGACATGATCGTC
>Ga0302046_10004830_pt1 | contig 11933 bp, 11 predicted proteins | sample RVTome_11_FD_200261 | JGI IMG/M metagenome (GOLD analysis project Ga0302046, IMG submission 200261) | Soil microbial communities from uranium-contaminated site in the Upper Colorado River Basin, Wyoming, United States - RVT147D111 (version 2) ... | reverse complement strand
GGGCGGCCCTTCTCGTTCTCCTGGATCCAGTTCCGCGCATAAGTCCCGTTCTGGATCTCGGCGAGAATCCTCTTCATCTCCTCGCGGGTCTCGGCGGTTACCACCCGCGGGCCTCCGGTGTAGTCGCCATGCTCCGCGGTGTCGCTCACCGAGTAGCGCATGTAGTTGAGGCCGCCGCGATACATCAGATCGACGATGAGCTTCAGCTCGTGAAGACACTCGAAGTACGCCATCTCCGGCTGATAGCCGGCCGCGACCAGAGTGTCGAATCCCGCCTTGACGAGCTCGCTCACCCCACCGCAAAGAACGGTCTGCTCTCCGAAGAGATCGGTTTCCGTCTCCTCGGAGAAGGTCGTCTGGAGCACTCCCGCCCGGGTGACCCCGATGGCCCTGGCATAGGAGAGCGCCAGCTCTTTCGCCTTGCCCGACGCGTCCTGGTGGATCGCGAGAAGGGCCGGAGTTCCTCCTCCCTCGACGTAGGTTTCTCGAACCCGGTGTCCGGGCGCCTTCGGCGCGATCATCGAGACGTCCACGTTCGCTGGCGGCGTCACCGTCTTGTAGTGGATGGAGAACCCGTGCGCGAACATCAGCGTATCGCCCGGATTCAAGCCGGGGGTGATCTCCTTCTCGTAGATCGACGGCTGCCGGGTGTCGGGAGCGAGGACCATCACCACGTCCGCCCACTTCGCCACGTCGGCGACAGAGCCCACGGTGAGGCCGTCGGATTCCGCCTTCGCCCGGCTCCGGGTCGCGGGATGAAGCCCCACGCGGACGTCGACGCCGCTGTCCTTCAGGTTCAGCGCATGGGCGTGCCCCTGCGAGCCGTAGCCGATGACGCCGACTTTCTTCTTGCGGATGATTTCGAGATCGGCGTCGCGGTCGTAGTAGATCGTAGCCATCTTGTCTCCTTAATCAATGCTCGCGCGCCTCTTCGGCACGCGAGCTCCCCGCGCTCCTCGCGCGGGGAGGATGGGGGCCCTCCCGCCTCCGCCCTTCGGGCTCCGGCGAGGCTCGCCGAAGCTCCGCGAAGGCGGCCGGGCCCCGTTGCTTTTCTTCGGATTCCTACGCTGATACTGTCTCCGTGGCACGGGCCATGGCGACCACTCCCGTCCGGGCCATTTCCAGGATCCCGAACGGCCGGAGCACGTCGACCAGGCCGTTGATTTTATCCTCGCTGCCGGTAATCTCGAAGATGAGCGCCTCGGGGCTCACGTCCACCACCCGGGCGCGAAACACCTCGGCGACTTGCAGGATCGAAGCACGGCTCTTGTGGTCCGCGGACACCTTTATGAGGGCGAGGTCGCGCACCACCGAAGGCAGGTTCGAGACGTCTCTCACCTCGAGAACGCTCGCGACCTTGTAGAGGTTCGCCTCCACCAGAGAGGCGGTGCGGTCGTCGGCGTCGATGACCACGGTGATGTGCGACACGCCGTCGCGGTCGGTATGGCCCACACTCAAGGACTCGATGTTGTAGGCCCGCCGCCGAAAGAGCGAAGCCACGCGGTCCAGCACCCCGGGCACGTCCTCCACCAGGACCACGAAGGTCCGCGGGCGTTTCGCGGCTTCGGTCATTACCATTCCGTCTCCTGGGCCGCGAGGGCGGGGAGCGGCCGCCGGATCATCTCAGTGATGCTCTTCCCGGGCGCGACCATGGGGTAGACGGTGTCCTCCTTCTCGACGCGGAAGTCGATGACCACGGTCTCGCTCGCGCTCCGCGCCCGGGAAACCACGCCGGCGATGTCCGCTCGCTTCTCCACCCGCAGTCCCAGAAGCCCGTGGGCCTCGGCGAGCTTCACGAAGTCGGGGTTCTTCATCGGGGTCGCCGCATACCGCTTTTCGTAGAAGAACTCCTGCCACTGGCGCACCATGCCGAGGTATCCGTTATTGATGATCGCGACATGGAGCTTGACGTTCTCCTGCGCCGCGGTCGACAGCTCCGCCGCGGTCATCTGGAATCCGCCGTCGCCCACGATCACCCAGATCTCCTCGTCCGGGCGCGCGAACTTGGCGCCGATGGCCGCGGGGAGCGCGAACCCCATGGTGCCGAGCCCGCCCGAAGTGATGAGCTTTCGCGGATGATCGTGTTTATAGTACTGCGCCTCCCACATCTGGTGCTGGCCCACGTCGGTGACGACCAGGGCGTTTCCCTCCGTGAGGTTCCAGAGGTCGCTCACCACGTGAGCGGCGTAGAGATGGCCGCTTTCGGGAAGGCTCTGGATGTCCCGCACCGCGGTATCGCCCTTCAGCTCGTCGATGAAGCCGTGCCAGGAAGCGAGGTCCAGGCTCGAGACCCGCGGCAGCAGATCCCGGAGGCCGGCCGCGAGATCGCCGACCATGGCCACGTCGACGCGGACGATCTTGTTGATCTCGGAGGGATCGATCTCGAGATGGATCTTCTTCGCGCCGAGCGCGTACTTGGAGGGATCGCCCACCACCCGGTCATCGAACCGCATCCCTACGGCGATGAGGAGGTCCGCCTCCTGGATGGCCCGGTTCACCCAGGCTTCCCCGTGCATTCCCATCATTCCAAGGTTGAGAGGATGGGTTGCGGGAAAGCCGCCGATTCCGAGGAGGGTCATGGCGACGGGAATGCCGGTCTTCTCGACGAGCTCGCGAAGGAGAGGCATCGCCCCCGAGAGCATGACCCCGCGGCCGGCGAGAACCACCGGCTTTCGGGCGGCCAGGATCAACGCGGCGGCGCGATCGACGTCTTCCGCGGTGTATCCGCGGCGCGGCCCTCGCGCCCGAATCTCGATGGGCCGCTCGTCGCGCTCGTACTCCGTTTCTCGTTGCTGCGCGTCCTTGGTGATGTCCACCAGAACCGGTCCCGGCCTTCCGCTCCTCGCGATCGCGAACGCCCTCCGGATCGTGGGTCCGATCTCTTCGGTGCGGGTGACGAGGAAGTTGTGCTTGGTGATGGGAAGCGTGACTCCGGTGATGTCCGTTTCCTGGAACGCGTCTGTGCCGATGACCTTGCTCGGGACCTGGCCGGTGATGAAGACCACGGGCGAGGAGTCCATCATCGCCGTCGCGATTCCGGTAACGAGGTTCGTCGCGCCCGGCCCCGACGTCGCCATCGCGACGCCGACCTCGCCGGAGGCCCGAGCGTAGCCGTCCGCCATGTGGGCGGCGCCCTGCTCGTGGCGCACGAGGATGTGATGAATCCGAGAGTCCAGAAGAGCGTCGTAGACCGGCAGGATCGCTCCCCCGGGATAGCCGAAAACGTAGCGGACGGATTCCTGCTCGAGCGCATCCCAGACGATCTGGGCCCCCGTGCGTTTCATCCCAGAGATTTTACCGACCGGTAAGTAACTCGTCAAGTGCGATTAACCCGCCGTCATTCAGGGAGTTGACTTGTGCACCCGAAGTCTGAAAGTCTGCGCCCAATGGCCAAGAAGCCCCTGGGCGTGGGATTCATCGGAAGCGGATTCGTCGCCCGGTTCCATATCCAGTCCTTCGTGGCCGTGCGCGACGCCGAAGTCCGCGGGGTCTGGAGCCCGAGCGCCGGGCACGCGGGAGCAGCCGCCGCGCTCGCACGCGAGCGGGGCGTCGGCGAGGCGCGGGCTTTCGAATCGATCGCGGACATGGTCGCCGATCCCTCGATCGACGCGATCTGGATCTGCGGACCCAATCATCAGCGCGTCGCCAACATGGAAGCGGTCGTCGAGGCGCTCGAGGCGAAGCGCGGGGAGCTTGTCGGTATCGCCTGCGAGAAGCCGCTCGCGCGAAACCTCGCCGAAGCGAAGCGGATGCGGGAGCTCGTGAATAGGGCGAAGGTCCTCGACGGCTATCTCGAGAATCAGGTGTTCTCGCCCGCGGTGGTGCGCGGAAAGGAGCTTCTCTGGTCTCGCGGCGCCCGGCTCGCGGGGCGCCCCTACCTCGCCCGCGCAGCCGAGGAGCACAGCGGTCCCCATGCCTCGTGGTTCTGGAGGGGCGACCTCCAGGGGGGCGGCGTCCTCAACGACATGATGTGCCACTCCATCGAGACCGCCCGGTTCCTCCTCACCGATCCGGTGAAGCCCCGATCCAGCCTGACCCCGAAGAAAGTGACGGCTTCGATCGCCTGCCTCAAGTGGCAGAGGCCCGAGTACGCGCGAAAGCTGAAGGCGGCCTACGGCGGCGAAGTGGACTACGAGAAAGCTCCCTCCGAGGACTTCGCCCGGGCGCTCGTGGAGTACGTGGACGACGCCGGCGAGCCGCTCATCGTCGAAGCCACGACCTCGTGGAGCTACGTGGGGGCCGGACTTCGCCTGTCGATGGAGCTCCTCGGACCCGAGTACTCGATGAACGTGAACAGCCTCGCAACCGAGCTCTCTTTATTCTTCAGCCGGGAGCTGAGGCAGGCAACGGGAGAAGACCTGGTCGAAAAGCAGAATGCGGAGCTCGGGCTCATGCCCGTCGTGACCGACGAGACCGCGTCCTACGGCTACGTCGACGAGAACCGCCACATGGTGAGAGCGTTCCTTCGAGCGGAGCGGCCGCGAGAGAACTTCGACGACGGCGTCAACGTGACCGAGCTCCTGATGGCGGCGTACCTGAGCGCGGAGCGCGCCGCGGCGGTCGATTTCGCGGGCGTCGAGCTCGACGCGTTCATCCCGCAGGTCGCCCGCGGCGTCTGGAACCCGCGGCGGTAGTCAACGGGTTCGGCGCACCGAGCGAATCCGGATCGGGGGCTCGAGCCGCTGCTCCTCCCGCGGCGAGGCCTGGATCGTTCGAACCACGTCCATTCCCCGTACCACCCGACCGAAGGCGGCGAAGCCTTGCCCGTCGGGGTTGCGCTTTCCTCCGAAGTCGAGCTCCAGCTGATCGCCGATACAGAGAAAGAAGCTCGAGGTCGCCGAGTCCGGGCCGTCGCGGGCCATGGAGATCGTGCCGTCTCGGTGAGACAGGCCCGTCGAGCTCGTTCGCTCGAGGGGAATCGGCGAGCGCCCTGCGCTCTTTCGAGCCTCTTCGACGCTCGCCTGAACGACCTCGATCTTGACGTCGTTCTGCGGCTGATTGTCCGGCGTCACCGTGCGATGAAACTGCCCGCCGTCGTAGTGGCCGGCGTCGACGTAGTAGAGAAATTCTCCGAGGTTAGGGGGGCCCGCGCAGTGTCGACCTCGACTTCGATCTGCCCGAGCTCGGTCGCGATGAGGACACGAACCGGAGCCTGGACCGCGAGCATGATCAACAAAGGGAGCATCGTTTCAAAACCGAAACAACTTCGTGAGCTTGACCGCAAACGTCCGAGTCTGCAACAGCGGAAACCCGCTGACGTCGGTTTCCCTCCCGTCCGTATAGACCACGAAGAAGTCGCTTCCCGGCTCGTACTCCCACCGAAGCCGGACGCTCGTGGAGAGCGAGTCGATCGAGGAGTTGTACTGGACGAAGGTCATCACCGCCGTTCGGGGGCTGAGAGTCCAGTTGAAGCGCGTGCTCACCAGATCGGTGCGGAACTTCCCCTGCGGCAAGTCGACCCAGTTGAAGCCGAGGCTCGGCTCGATGGAGAACTTCGGAGAGACTTCGATCCGTCCCACGTAGGCGATCTCGTCCCGCTCGCCACCGAAGAACGAGCCGGTCCGGACCAGGAGCTCGCCGGGGACCGGCCTTTGCGGGCCGATACGGTAGACGAACCTCACGTCCTCGAAGTCGTAGCCTCCGACCGGAAGCACGATCCCCTCCGAGATCTCGAACTCTTCCGTTAGGAGCTCGTACTGGCGGTTGTAGTCGACGCGCACCTCGTCACCCACCTGGAACTCGGTGGCGAACCGCCCCTGCAGCCGCCGGGTTTCCAGGATCCCGCTCGGCTCGCCTTCGATGTAATCGATCTCGCCTTGAAAGACGAAGCGGCGGATGGCCGCGATCGCCGGCCGAGGGCTGTACCGCGCTTGAGCGAAATTCCGTCGAAAAGCTTCCCGGCTGAGAAACCCGAGCTCGGGTTTGAAGCTCTCCCCCACCAGGAGGTGCTGGAGCTGGAGACCGAATCGGTCCCCGCCGTAGTCGAGCTGCCCGCGGTAGCTGGCGTCGTTGCCGGACAGCACACCTCCCGCCGCGAGGGGGGTCCGGGTGACGGTATAGAAGGCGTTGACCCGCAGATTGGTGAAGAAGGAGAAGTTGGCGTCGACCCCGAGCAGGCTGTTGGCGTCGGCGCCGGCGGTGGGCGACGTCGTTCGATGAGTCGCGATAACCCCGATATCGCTCCGGCCGAAGACGTCCCGCCGGAGACGAAAGACGCTGAAGTTCGTGGGATCGATCGCCGTCCCGTCGACTCCGCGGGTCTGGATGTTGAGAGCCCCGACGCGGTAGGCGCCCGCTCGCCCGGTGAGACGCGCTCCGGTGAGAATGGGATCGATGCCCGACTCGGTCAGGCCGATGCGGCGGCTGAAGAACGGGATGGGAGTGAGCTCGGTCTCGTCGTCTCCTGGATTGTTGCGGGAGCCCCCACGAAGCTCGACCCCGCCGAAGGTGAAGATGTTCTGGCCCTCGAGGAAGAACTCGCGCTTCTCGGGAAAGAACAGGCTGAAGCGGGTGAGGTTCACCTGCTCTTGATCTTCTTCGACCTGAGCGAAGTCGGTGTTGTAGGTGAAATCCGTTACCAGTCCCTGGGTCAAGCCGTACTTGACGTCCACGCCCGCGTCCCCGGCGAAGTCGTTGACCTGCGGAGGGTCGAGATTCTGGTTCGTCACCACCGACGTGATCCCGTAAGGCTTGACCTCGAGGCTCCGGGACCCATACGGGGCTTCGATCCCGACGAGGGTCGCCGCTTCGGAGAACTTGTAGATCCCGCGGAATCGGTGGGAGGCCGCGACGGGAGAGAGGAACGTCTCCTCGTTCTTCCACCGAATGGAGCGCCTCAGATTGAAGCTCCAGACTTGATCCCGGCCCTCGCGGTAGCGCAGCGATTTGAACGGGATGGCGATCTCGACCATCCACCCCTGGTCGAAGACCGAGGCCTTCACGTTCCAGACGGTGTTCCAGTCCTGGTTGTTGGTCTGCCCCTCGTCGCCGACCGCCTGATCCCGAAGGGCTCCCAGGGGATTCGTCTGGAAGAAGAACCCGTTGCGCCGATCGTAGAACGTATCGAACACCAGAGTGACGTTCTCGTTCTGGAAGATGTTGAAGTTGTCGCGCCGCATCTCGTTGATGACCATTCTCTCCGGATGGCTGTCCCAGCAGCGGGCGCTCACGTAGACGTTCTCGTCGTCGAAGAACACCCAGGCGTCGGTCTTCTCGGTCGCCGGCTCTCCTTCCCGCGGCTCCTGCTGCACGAAGTCGCTCATCGGTGGGACGCGGATGTAGACGGCGTCGTCGAGCTGTCCGTCGATAACGAGCGGCTCGGCGATCCGCGTCGCGCGGACCGTGACCCGCCCCGCCTCGTCCCGGGCGATGACCGCGGGCGGCACCGGCGGCGGCGGACCGTGGATGACGATGGATTCTTCGCGCCCGGGAGGCGCGTCCTGCGCGTGGAGCTCGAACGAGGAGAACAAAACGGCCGCGACGAGGAACGGAACAACGCTAGAATGACCTCGCGGCGGCATCGAGCATGGATTCTAGCAGGGCTTCGTTCGAGTCGGCCTATCCGCGCGGTTTCTTCCTCGATCCGGCGGCGCGCGACGCTTTGGAGGAGTACGCGCGAGACCGGCAATGGATTTCCCCCCGCGAGTCGATTCTCTCGGTGACGAAGGCCGGCGAGGGGAACATGAACCTGACGCTTCGGCTGAGAACGACCGAGAGGAGCGTCATCCTCAAGCAAGCCCGCCCGTGGGTCGAGAAGTATCCCGCGATCGAGGCGCCCGCCGGGCGCGCACGCGTCGAGAGCGCCTTTTATCGGGTCGCCGCCTCCCGGCCCGCGATCCGTGCCGCGATGCCCGCGCTTCTAGGAGAGGACCCGGAGTCCGGAATCCTGGTCCTCGAGGACCTGGGGGAGGCCCAGGACTTCACGGGCCTCTTTCGCGGAGAGCGCCTGTCCGAGCGCGAGCTCGAAGCGCTCGTTTCCTTTCTCGCCGAGCTCCATCGTCCCTTCGCCGAGCGGGAGCCGGTTTTCGAGAACCGGGAAATGCGGGCCCTGAACCACGAGCACATCTTTCGCCTTCCGCTCGCGCCCGAGAACGATCGCGATCTCGATCGAATCACTCCGGGGCTCGACGCCGCCGCGCGCGAGCTGAAGAAGGACGACGCGTACGTCGCGCGGGTGCGCGAGCTCGGCGCCCTCTACCTCGAGGACGGACCGTCCCTGGTCCACGGCGACTTTTTTCCCGGAAGCTGGCTCCGAACGGCCGGCGGGATTCGCGTCATCGATCCCGAGTTCTGCTTCCTGGGAAGCGCGGCTTTCGACTTAGGGGTGCTGCGGGCGCATCTGCACCTCTCCCGGCAGCCGGAGCTCGCGGAGAAGGCCGTCGCGCTCTACGGCCCGGGGACGGACTTCGCTGCGACGGCAAGCGGCTTCGCCGGGGCCGAGATCATGCGCCGGCTTCTCGGCGTGGCGCAGCTTCCGCTGGAAGCGGGGCTCGAGGAAAAAAGAGAGCTCCTCGCGCTGTCGAAAGCGCTGATGTAAGCTCCCGTCTCGAATAGGAGACAAGCCGATGCGAACCCCGCGAGCCTTCCTGGCGCTTTCCGCGATCCTGGCCTTGACCCGATGCGCTTTTCCGCCGGCGCAGGAGCCGGCGGAGCTCGTGCTCCGAAACGGCAAGGTCGTCACCGTCGACGACTCCCGCCCGGAGGCGAAAGCGGTGGCGGTGCGAGGAGGTACGATCGTCGCCGTCGGCACCGACGAAGAGATCGAAGCCTACATCGGCCCGGAGACCGAGGTTCTCGATCTCGACGGCCGGCTCGCGCTCCCTGGGTTCATCGAGGGCCACGGCCACTTCATGGGGCTCGGAAACGCGAAGATGATCCTCGACCTCACCAAGGTCAAGGACTGGAACGAGATCGTCACCATGGTGGGCGAGGCGGCGAAGACCGTGGAGCCGGGCGCCTGGATTCAAGGCCGGGGTTGGCACCAGGAGAAGTGGGCATCTCCGCCACCGGGTGCGGTCGAAGGTCTTCCGCTCCACATCGGCCTCAGCGAAGTGTCGCCGGAGAACCCGGTGATCCTCACCCACGCGAGCGGCCACGCCGGTTTCGTGAACAAAAAGGCGATGGAGCTCGCGGGAATCGATCGCAGTACTCCCGATCCCCCGGGGGGCACCATCGTCAAGGGACCGGACGGCGAGCCCATCGGCGCGCTGCGGGAGACGGCGCAGAGACTCGTCCGCAACGCCCTTCAGCAGTACCTCGACCAGCGCCCCCCCGAGCAGAAGCGCGCGGACGACGAGCGAAGGGTCGAGCTCGCGAGCCAGGACCTGCTCTCGAAGGGAGTCGTGAGCTTCCAGGACGCGGGGTCCGACTTCGCCACCATCGACTTCTTCAAGGAGATGGCGGAGGCGGGAAAGCTTCCCGTCCGGCTCTACGTCATGGTGCGGCGCGAAACGAACGAGGCGATGGACGAGAAGCTCCCGCAGTACAAGATGACCAACGCCTACGACGGGCACCTCACCGTCCGGTCGATCAAGCGGCAGATCGACGGCGCCCTCGGCCCCCACGGCGCGTGGCTCCTCGAACCCTACGAGGATCTCCCGGAGTCCGCGGGCCTCGTGCTCGAGCCGGTCGAGGACATCGCCGGGACCGCGGCGATTGCGGTCAAGCACGGCTTCCAGGTCAATACCCATGCCATCGGCGATCGCGCGAACCGGGAGACCCTCGACATCTACGAGAAGGCGTTCGCGAGCGCTCCGAATGGAGGCAGAGACCTGCGGTGGCGGGTGGAGCACGCCCAGCACATTCACCCGGAGGACGTCCCTCGCTTCGGGAAGCTCGGAGTCATCGCCTCGATGCAGGGAATCCACTGCACGTCCGACGGCCCGTGGGTCCTGAAGCGCCTTGGCGAGGAGCGGGCGAAGTCCGGCGCGTACGTCTGGCGCGACCTCATCGCCTCCGGAGCGATCGTAACCAACGGAACCGACGTGCCGGTGGAGGATGCCGACCCGATCGCGAGCTTCTACGCCTCGGTCACGAGGGTCATGTCCGACGGGACGGCGTTTTTCCCCGAGCAGGTGATGACCCGCGAGGAGGCGCTCCACTCCTACACCCTCCAGAACGCGTACGCCGCGTTCGAGGAGGACGTGAAGGGCTCGCTCTCCCCCGGGAAATACGCGGACATCGTCGTCCTCTCGAAAGACATCCTGACGGTGCCGGCCGAAGAGATTCCCCAGGCGAAGGTGGTCTACACCATCGTCGGAGGAAAGATTCTGTACCGAGCGGAGGGCACGCCGACTTCAGATTGACTCATGAAACGGGATTTCGATCTGGTTCGCAGGATACTCCTCCACCTCGAAGGCTCCGACGCCAGTCCCTCCGGCTGGAGCGCCTTCGTCGACGACGGATTCGAGATCGGGACGATTCACTACCATTTCCGGCTCCTTCATGACGCCGGCCTCTTGGAGGCGGACGAGATCGTTCCCGGTCAGTGGTGGCCCGAGCGAATGACCTGGGCCGGCCACGAATTCCTCGATGCCGCGCGGAACGAGGACCTCTGGCGGGAGACGAGGAAACGAGTGGAGAAAGGCGGGGGCGCTCCCTTCTCCGTCTTCCACGAGCTTCTCCTGAGCGGCCTCCGCGCACGTCTCGAGAAAGCTTCCCGGAGCCGGAGTAGAGGAGTGAGAGCCCGGCCGGGACGGCGGGGTTAATGAGTCAGGGCATAAACCATGTAGTTGATGCCGAGCTTGTAGGCCTCGTTGGTGATCTCGATGGGAAACCAGCCCGCGCAGGCAGGCGTCGCGAATCGCATGGCCCGCCCCAGGATAGATCGAAGGCGCATCTCCACGGAACCCAGGTTCGCCCCTCCGCGGCGGGAGAGATCGTAGAGGCCTAGCTCCATTCGCCCGAGGCAAGGGGCTCGAAGCCCTCGGGCGGCGGCGCCGCGTGAACGTAGATCTCGACGTCCTTCCCCCACTCTTGGAGGTGGACCGTCTCGCGCCAGTATTCGTACGGCTCTTCCAGAGCGTCTAGCTCCCCCGCCTTGCCCTCGTCGACATCGAAGACTTCGACGAAGATCCGGTTCCGTGCTTCCGAGGGAACGAGCATCGGGTAGGCCCGGTTCTCATACATGCGATAGGGAATCTCGACGAATCCCCGGAACGAAGGCGTCATTCCAGGAAGAAACTGCGCGTAGTTCTCCTCACCGGTCTTGAGCGTCCCATAAACCGCAACTAGCATCGCCTAATTCCTCACTCCGGGGATTATCGGAACGAATTCGGAATCGAACGCAAAGGCGCAAAGACGCAAAGGCGCAAAGAAAACCAAGGCAAGAATCGGCGTGGACTGATTCATTTGTCCGTCTCTCTTCTTCTTTGCGTCCTTGCGTCTTTGCGTCTTTGCGTTCTTCCGGTACTCAGTATCCGAGGGCGCTGGTTTCGCGCCGGACGTCGCCGGCGGCTATCAGGAGGCCGGACTCCGGGTCGCGATAAGTGACCGTCAGAGCGCAGGCGTGCCAGTCCCAGATTCCCCAGGGCTTCAGCACGTGCCCTTTTTGCCGCAGGGCCTCGACGGTGTCCGCGGGAAAACGGTCCTCGAGCTTGAGGACACCCGGGTTCTCGTTGACCTCGCTCCCCGTCTCCGGGTAGTTGTAGCTTCCGAACCGCGGCTGGTCGAGCGCCTGCTCGGGAGACATGCCCCAGACGACGACATTCAGAAAGACTTGCAGGATCGCCTGGAGCTGCTCATCGCCGCCGGGAGTCGAAAGTCCCATGAAAGGCTTTCCGTCCTTCATGACCAGGACCGGGCTGTTCGTGTTGCGCGGGCGTTTCCCCGGGGCCATGACGTTCGCGAGAGCGGGGTCGAGGTTGAGCTGCGACATGCGCCGCCCGAGGCCGAATCCCCAGCCGGGAATGAGCGGGTTGACCAGGTGGCCGTCG
>Ga0302046_10004828_pt1 | contig 11936 bp, 10 predicted proteins | sample RVTome_11_FD_200261 | JGI IMG/M metagenome (GOLD analysis project Ga0302046, IMG submission 200261) | Soil microbial communities from uranium-contaminated site in the Upper Colorado River Basin, Wyoming, United States - RVT147D111 (version 2) ... | reverse complement strand
CGGGACCGCCGTCCGGAAGTGCTCGACGGTCCGTTCGAGCCCCTCACGCATCTTGACCGACGGCGTGTAGCCGAGGAGTCGATGTGCGAACGAGACGTCCGCCTCCGTGTAGCGCACGTCGCCGGGCCTCGGCGGCTCGAAGACCGGCTGAGGCGAAGAGCCGGTGAGCTCCGCCACGATCCGCAGGACCTCGTTGACCGAGGTGGGCTCGGCGCCTCCACCGACGTTGAACGTGAGCCCCTGGGCTTCGGGCGGTGCCTGCGCCGCAAGGATGTTCGCGTCGATGACATCGTCGATGTACGTGAAGTCGCGGGCCTGCTCACCGTCACCGTGGATGACCGGCGGCTGCCCCGTCAGGCAGGCGACGATGAAGCGAGGGACGACAGCCGCGTACTCGCTTGCCGGATCCTGCCCCGGGCCGTACACGTTGAAATAGCGCAAGCTCACCGTCCACACATCGAGCGAAAGCCGGAACGCCCGGCAGTAGGCCTCGCCCGCCAGCTTGCTCGCCGCGTACGGTGACCGCGGGCTGGGATACATGGTCTCGACGAGAGGGAACCGTTCCTGATCCCCGTACACCGACGACGATGACGCCGACACCACTCGCGCGCTCTCGTCGCGCGCCGACAGGAGCACGTTCAGGGTGCCGCGAACGTTCACGTCGGTGAAGAGCTCCGGCTCGACGATCGATCGGGGAACGGATCGCTTCGCGCCTTGGTGGAAGATGACCTCGCATCCTGCAGCAGCCGCAGCGACGGCATCTCGATCCCGCAGGTCGCCTTCGACGAAGCGGATGCCCTCCGCGCGCTCGAGGTTCTCCTCAGTACCATCGGACAGATCGTCCAGCCCGACGACCTCGTAGCCGTCGGCAAGAAGGCGGGCGGCCAGATTCGAGCCGATGAAGCCGGCCGCGCCGGTTACGAGCACGCGCATCTTTGCTCTCCCGGGATCGAAGGTAAACCCGACCCGACTAGGCCGACGGTGCGATGGACCCGCGATCATCGGCCCGCCGGTACTCCTACACCCGCGGTACGGACATTACCTCCCGCGTCGCATGCGGGGGCGGCCCTCCCTGCGTACGCTGCCCCTGCGACCGGGGCGTCGATCGGGTGTGGATGGAGCCGTCTGTCCGGCCGAGGCAGGGTGAAAGCCCCGGAAGGTCGGATGACCCTACCGGCGCCCCGAGTCGTCCACTCAGACGCTCGACCCTCGCCGGGCCTTCCGGGCCGCCGTCTCCTCATCGTCCACGTTGGTCCGTCAAGACACGACGGTTTGGGTTTCCGCGACGTCGCGGAGGACGAAGCGGCGGAGCTTGCCTGATGGCGTGCGAGGCAGCTCGTCGACGACGTTGTAGGAGTGTGGCACCTTGAAGCTTGCCAGGCGCCCCCGGCACAGCCGGAGCAGCTCCCTGGAAAGCTCCGTGGCGCTCCGCTCGGAGACCACGAAGGCCTTGAGGATTGCAACGCCCGAGCCGTCGTCGATCGCGACCACCGCAGCGTCCGTCACGTCCGGATGGCCGCGGAGGACGTCCTCGATCTCGCCCGGCGCGACCCAGATGCCGCCGAGCTTGACCAGTTCGTCCAGGCGGCCCTCGTGGTACACCCTTCCGTCGACGAGCCGAACCCTGTCCCCGGTTCGCATCCACGATTCTTGGTAGGCGCGCTCGGTGAGCTCCGGTCGCCGCCAATAGCCGACGAATGTCGTGGGCCCACGGATCCACAGCTCACCACTCTCGCCCTCCGGGAGAGGCTCACCGTCACGGTCTCGGGCCTGCACCTCGTACCCATCCAGCGCTCGCCCCGCGCTGCCCGGAACCACGTCATCCGGACGGTTGGATGTCACGTGGTGCAACGCCTCCGTCGCACCCAGACCATCGAGCAAGGGCAGCCCCAACGTACTGCGGAAACGGTCGAAGAGATCTACGTCCAGGGCTTCCCCGGCGCTGACGACCGCCCGCACCGATGCGGGAAGCTCGGGACGGGTGAGACCCAAGAACCCTCGGAAGAAGGCCGGGACGCCGAACAGGAGTGTCGGCTCGTTGCGGGTCAAGAGGTCCTGCACCGTCGCCGGCATTGCCGGGGTCTCGTTCACGACCACGGAGGCACCGGCGGCGGCGGGCAGGTACACCGAATTGCCGAGACCGTAGGCAAAGAACATCCTCGAAACGGACGACACCACGTCGTCGGGGACCATGCCCAGCACCTGCTTGGCGAGTGCGCTTGGAGCGGCCCGAAGGCTCCGGTGCAGGTGCATCGCAGCCTTCGGCAGGCCCGTCGTCCCCGACGTGTACAGCCACAGGACGATGTCGTCTTCGGTGGTCGACGCCGCCTCGAGCGCGGCCGGTCTCGCACACACATCCGACCATGCCCTCGTCCCCTCGATCCGATCCTCCTCGGCGAGCAGACAGACCACAGAGGTGCCCTCCGCCGCCGAGCGAGCGGCTCCAACGGAGGACGCGTCGCACACCACCGCCCGGGCCTCGCTGTCGGTGAGGATGAAACTCAGGTCGGAGGGCGAGAACATCGGAGCGACGGGGACGGGAACGATCCCCGCCTTGACGGCTCCCCAGAAGGTTGCGACGAACTCCGGCCGGTCCCGAGTCGACACGACGACGCGATCGCCACGTTCGAGCCCGAGGTCCAACAGGCCGGCGCCCGCTGCGTCGGCCGCATGAGCGACCTCGGCATAGCTCCAGACGCGCTGCGACGTCCTCAGATAGGGCCGCCCCGAACGCTCGGGGACCAGGTTCCGCTCGAGCAGGTCGACGGCGGCGTTGTAGTTGGGAGATCCGGTTCCCCCGGCGGTGCTCGTGTTGCTCATCACGCCTCCTGCACCGTCATCGCCGACTCCGGGTCCAGGAGGCGATCCCACACGCGAACGGGCAGGGCCTCGATCACGAGGAACGTGACGACGCCGCCGATGGCCGCCTGGTAGCGCCGCCAGACGTACGGGGAGAGCTCGTCGAGCTCCCCCGGGAAGCAGCGCCGGAACACCTCGTCGATCTCGGCTGCGGTCTCCTCCGTACCGAACTCGAATTTCAGCTTTTCGATCCTGGGGTCGACAAACAGCTGTCCGAGGTTCAGATGCTTCGCCTCCAAGAGGGCGCCGAGCGTCGGATCGATCCGCGCGAGGTCGACGTAGGAAAGGTTGCAGGACAGACGCACCGATCCGGTCCGGTAGCTCGTGCAGCGTGCGAGGATCTCCCCATCGGGAGATAGGGGCGGGCTCAACCAGCGAACGGGCGGCGCCAGCCGCCACTGCGACACGACCTCCAGATATGGGGGAACGTCGGTGATGGATTCGATGGTCTGGGCAAGCGTCCGCTCGGTGAGCCGCAACATGGCCGCCGCGTCGGGCGGAAGGGCGTGTCGCTCGACCGCGAACGTCCCGAAGGTTCGTCCCACGGCCCGCGCGATCGGCCGCAGTTCGGCCAGGAGCCTCCGCGTCGTCTCGATGTCGATGGCGACGCCGCCGGGGTCGTAGACCGCCTCCGGTCCGACCTCCAGGACCAGGCCGTCGGCGCCCGCCGCGACGGCGGCCCTGGCCATGGCCGGGACGGTCGCGGCGTGTGGGGCGGTCTGGGACGGATCGGCGACGAGCGGGAGATGGCTGAGGTGCTTGATCAACGGGACGGCATTGATCTCGAACCGAGGCTTCTGGAGCGCATCGAACGTGCGGATACCGGACTCGCAGAGGATGACCCTCCCGTTTCCGTGCAGAAGAACGTACTCCGCGGCCAGGAGGAACTCCTCCACGGTGGCGCCCGCCCCTCGCCGCAGCAGGACGGGTCGCTCCGTCCGGCCCATCTCACGCAGGAGGCTGAAATCCTGCATGTTCCGGCTTCCCACCTGGAGGACATCCGCGAACTGCACGGCCGATGGGATCTGGCTCGCGTCAGAGACCTCGACGCACAGCGCGAGCTCGTGTTCGTGGGCGACATCTCGGAGTCTTCGGAGCAGGTCCGGGGTGAGCTCGGCCGAGGCTCCCCGCTCGGTCGCCGAAGCGATCTGGCCGGCATGGAAGATGCTGCATCCCGCCTCGCGCAGCAGCGGCGCCAGCAGCTGGAACCTCGACTCGCTCGCCGCCGCCCACCGGGAGCTCACGATCACGCCGAGCGGAGCCCGGCCTCCGAGGACGGCAACCGACGCCTCAGGAGCCCCGTCTTCGCACAACGGCACCTCGATCCCGACGCCCTCTCCGAACAGCTCACGGCTGGCGAGCCGGTAGGGCGCGGAAACCTGAACCACGCGACGCACGGACGGCAGCCGTTCGAACCGCCGGCCGTCTACAGGACGGACCCCATCGCCCAGAGGCACCGCCGCCCAGGCATCGCCCCGGGTCACCCGGACGCCGGGCAGAAGCTCCGCAGCGGCAGCCACCACGTCCGCGAGCTCGGACTCGGACGCCTCCGGGTCGAGGACGAGGACGGATGGCGCGGACGGCTCCATCACACGGACCTGCCTACCGCCAGGGCCATCGCTCGAACGCGAGACATGAACGCCGGAAACTTCGTTGCCTCGAGCGACTGCGAACCGTCGGAGAGGGCCGCCTCTGGCTGGGGATGGACCTCGACGATCACACCGTCGGCGCCGGCCGCGATCGCTGCCAGGGCCACCGGCGCGACGAGGTCCCGCCGACCTGTCCCATGCGATGGATCCACGATCACGGGCAGGTCGCTGCGGAGCTTGATCTCGGGCACGGCGGCGATGTCGACGCTGTTCCGAGTGGACGGCTCGAACGTGCGACTGCCCCGTTCGCAGATCACGACCCGATCGTTCCCCCGAACGACGATGAACTCGGCCGCTGCCAGGACCTCGTCGACGGTGGCGGTGAGCCCGCGCTTCAGGAGGACCGGACAATCCGAGTCGGCGGCCGCTTCCAGGAGGGAACGGTTATCCATGTTCCTGGCCCCGATCTGCACCATGTCCGCGTAGCGACGGACCAGCGGCACCTCTTCGGCAGACATGGCCTCCGTGACGATGCCCATGCCGAGCTCGTCGGCCACCTCGCGCATGATCTCCAGCCCCTGCTCGCCCAAGCCCTGGAAGCTGTAGGGCGACGTCCTGGGTTTGAACGCCCCGCCACGCAGGAGGACGGCGCCCGCGGCCTTCACGGCAACGGCCGTCTCACGGAATTGCTCCAGTCCCTCGACGGAGCACGGACCGCCGATCACTCGGATCGGGTGGCCATCGCCGATGGCAACACCCGCAACGACGACCCCCACCCGCGAGGAGGGAACCTCGACCAGTCTCCGGCTCATGGACGCTGGGCTGGCTTCAACATCTGCCTCACCACACACACTGCGCACAACGGACCAGCGAAGGAGGTCGTCACGATGATCGGTTGCCCATGTACCGGTGAATCCGACCGATCGCATCGGCGACCCTGCCGACGTGTGTCTCGGTCATCTCCGCCCACAGGGGCAGCGTGAGGGTCCGTGATGCCACCGCCTCGGTGACCGGGAGGGTCCAGTTGGCCCCGGCGAGCCACCGGTAGGCCTGCATGGTGTGAACCGGAGGGCTGTAGTACCGGCGGGTTTCGATCCCTTCTGAGGCCAAGGCTTTCCCCAGTTCGTCGGCATCGAGGCCGAACGTATCCCGATGCACGATGATCGTGAAGTCCTTGTACGTGCTGCGATCACCATCCGGGACCGTGAGGAAGGACAGGCCTGGGATCTTCGAGAGCTCTTCTTGGTACAGGGAGACGAGGGCGTTCCGCGATGCGATCCGCTCCTCCAGGCCAGTGAACGAGTTCAACGCGATCGCGGCGTGAACCTCGGACATTCGGGCGTTCAGCCCGACGAATTGACAGTTGTAGTCGCCCGGGTTGCCGTAGTCGCGACCGACGCGGCACCGCTCGGCTAGGGAGTCGTCGTCTGTGGCGATGATCCCACCCTCCCCCGCCACGAGCACCTTGGTGGGAGAGAGGCTGAACACCTCGGCGTCGCCGAAGCGACCCACGGGAACGCCGCGCTTGAGCGAGCCGAAGGCGTGGGCGGCATCGAAGAAGAGCCGGATGCCGTTGTCCTTCGCGAGCTCCTCGAGCGCATCGACGTCGCACGGAGTGCCGAAGATGTGCGTGGCCAGGATCGCGGAGGTACGGACGCCGATGGCCTGACGAAGCGCCTCCGCCGACAGCGTGAGCGTGGAGCGGTCGACATCGGCGAACACCGGCCGGAGACAGTTCCAAGCAACGGCGTGCGCCGTCGCGGCGAAGGTGAAGGAAGGCACGATGACGTCCCCGGTGAGGTTCGCGCTCTTGAGGAGGAGCATCAGTCCGGCCGTGCACGAGGCCACGGCGACACAGTTGCGAACCCCCAGGTACTCCGCAGACCGCCGCTCGAGCTCTCGGACGTAGGGCCCGTTGGTCAGTACTCCGCTCACGAGGATCTGCTCGACGTCTTCGGCCACGGCGCTCGGGTTCGGAACTCCCGGGCGGGCGAGGGGAATCTCGTCGAGCTGGAGCCGCCCCCCGGCGTTCTTCGTGACGTTGTCGGGGGGCGTTGGAACGATCACCGCCATTTCATCTGCTCCTTCGATCCCCGGGCCTGCCAGGTGCTCGGTGGTCGACGGACCCTGGTCGTGAGCGACCCCAAGCCGGAACCGCCGGCGAGGAAGCCCTTCGGCCATTCGCCGAACAGCCACGGAAGCAACCGTAGAGAACGCGGGCTGCGCTTCCATCCCGCTGGCACCGCAGATCCTCTACGGCATCCGACGCAGGCACCCTCGACCCCCCTCGAGCTCTCGAAGCCTCCCGTCCGGCCTGTGGACGCCGTCGTGTGGGCCCAACGGCCTGCGGCAAGGTCCCCGACCTCCTGACGGACGAACTCCCTATTCAGGCCGTCCGGCCTCGATGCCGAGACATCTCGAAGGCGCGCGGAAGACTAGGGAGGGGCTTCTCGTGGGTGCACCCATCATCAGCGGAGTCGAGGTGAGCCCAGACCCGGTGCCCACCGGACAACAGGCCACGATCACCGTCGCGGCGTTCGATCCCGACGGCAAGCAGGTGCTGGCCGAAGCAATGGTGGTGGATTCGGCCGGTCAGGTCGCGACAAAGAGCTTCACGTTCACCGTCTCCGACACCCTGACGTACGCGGTCACGGTCGACTCCGGTGTCGTTACGCAGGATCCGAGTGACCCGTCGGTCTTCATCTGGTCGCTGTGATGGGGGTGGGAGGTGTGGTAGGAGCCGTTCCCTCGATCGGCGGGACGGAACTCCTCGTCGTAGGGGGCATCATCGTGCTGCTCTTCGGCGCCCGCAAGATCCCCGAGCTCGCTCGGTCCCTCGGGCGGGCCCTCGGTGAGCTGAGGCACTCGGCCAACGACGAAGACGCTCCCCCACAGGAGGCGAAGTGAGCAACGTGGGAGACGAAGTGAGCAATATGCCCGGCCGAAGGCTCCTCGCCGTCGCGCCGGAGTGGATCACGGTGCTCGAGGCGGCCTTCGCCGCCGACGTTCCCCAGGACCTCCTTCGGGCCTGGGTCGACGCAGGTCGGATCGAGGGCGTGTCACTCTTGGGCGGGAACGACCCCGTGGGAACGCTGGTTCGCACCATGGACGTTCGCGCGGTCCTCGCACTCGGACCCGGGGTCGCCACCGTGACCGCCGCGATGGCCCCGCATCCCGGGTCCGCCTTCGAGGCGGGCCCCCGTCCGGCCTGGAAGGTGAACAGGCGAAGGATGCTCGTCGTGTGCGGGACAGCTCTCCTGGGAGGTCTCTTGCCGGTCCGTGCTCTCGCCGGGAGCGGTCGAGCGTCGTCGGGAACCGAGGAGTCCGCTCGGGTCCGTGTTCGAGCCGGCGCCGCTCGAGACGTCTCCGAGGCGAGCGCCGATGAGGATCGCGGCCGTCCGACTCGCGGCAGGGCACCGACCATCCAGTCCGTGACGGTCGAGCCCGATCCCGTCGGTCCGGGTGGGGAGGCCGTCATCACGATCAACGCCTCACCGGCGAGATGGATCGTGTCGTACTCCATCACGGCCAGTGAGGGTGCATTGGCCCAAGACCCTCGGCACCCGTGGATCTGGACCTGGAGGCAAGCGTGACCATCGTCAGCGGTCAGGTGACCGTCACGGACTCCCAGGGCAACGCTTCCGCCGCAGCCTTCCAATTCACGGTTGGAGAGCCCACCGCCGGCGTTGATCGAGAGCTCACGGGCTACCAGCCGGACGGTTTCACCGTCCCGGCGGGTCAGACATGGGAGATCAAAGGGCTCGTCGAGACCCCAAAGAACGTTGTGGTGGAAGGGATACTGCGCATGCGGCCGGGCGCCACCCTTCGGTTCGTGAACGTGAGCGAGTCGAGCTACGTGGGCGGTGGGATGGAGGTCCTCGAGTCGGACGTCGGCCTGTGGGTCATCGACGACGGCATCCTGGACGCTGAGGGCACGGCCACGACCTCGTGGACCCGTGAGCCCGCGAGCGCGATGGGCTGGTTGCCCTCCGACTCGTTCGTCATCTTGCCCACCGCCCCCGGGGACGAGCGGGTGCGCGAGTGGCGGCCGGGAGACGCCGTGCCGCAGGCGTACCCCGACGTTCCTCCGGCCGAGGTTGTGAACCTCACGCGTGACGTCGTGATCGAGGGGACGCCCGGCGGCCGGTCACACGTCATGTTCCTGATGAACCGCCGGCCTCAGCGCATCTCCTTCGTCGAGTTCCGTCATCTCGGTCCCCGGCAGGGCGCGTCCAACGTCGTGGGACGCTGGCCGCTTCACTTCCACCACTGCATGGACGACGTCCGGGGAAGCGTCGTCGACGGATGCGTGGCACACGACATCGGATCGCACGCGTTCGTCGCCCACGCCTCGAACGGGGTGACCTTTCGGGAATGCAGCGTCGTGAGGGGGATCGGCGAAGCCCTCTGGTGGGACCCGCCGGATCGAAGCAACGACATCGCGTTCGACCGCTGCCTCGTCGCGGACATGGACGCCGAGGCGGATCCCGAGAGCTTCCACCGGATGGCCGGGTGGCGGCACGGCGACGGCTCGGGCTGCTCGCTGATCGGGTGCGTCATGGCCGGCATCCGTGGAGGGAGCGGCACCTCGGGTTACGTCTGGCCGGGCCAGCCGAAGGATCCGTGGATCTTCCGGGACTGCGTGTCCCACAACATCCGCAATGCCGCGTTCTGGTGGCAGAACAACATCGAAGGACCGGGTCACGTTTCCGAGGGATTCCTGGCCTACAACACGGGGCCCTTCCTTCAGGGAGCCTACCGGAACCACGTGCGACACACCGGGATGGTGCTCCGCGGCAGCTTCTACGAGCAGCATGCCGGCGGGGTCCAGGACCGCGTGACGGGCCAGCTTCAAGGCGGCGAACGCATGGACGTGGACGCCGTCGGGCGGCACGAATACGCCCTGCTCGTGACGGGCAGCGTTCAGTCCTCCGAGGCCCCCACGGTGTTCACCGACTGCGACTTCAGGGGAGGCACGCGGGGGGTCGTCGGCATCCGAGCGAATGAGATCCCTCGCGAGATCCGATTCGTCCGCTGCACGACTGCGGGGCGCGAGCTCGAGGCCTCCGACTTCGTGCGGGAATCGGGAGGCAGCGTCGTGATCGTCGTCGAAGCTCTCGACGGGTCATCCTTTGCCGTCGACTAGGTTCCGTCACTACGCATTCGCGTGGCGCAAGGGCTCTCCAACGCATTCTTGAGCGAATGCTCTTGCTCGACGACGAGGTCGACGCCTCGGTCACCCGGGCACGTCGTGCCTACACGGTCGGCCCGGCATCGAGCCAGCGAGCGAGAAGGGCTTCCAGCTCTTCGAACGAGTGCACCTCGGCAACCGGTGCATGCCCGGGCGAGGGCGGCTGCAAGCCGCCGTAGAGCCCCTCCGGATGGCGGATCCTCACCGCCCGCATACCGATCCGCCTCGCTCCCAGGAAGTCCTTGACCGGATTGTCCCCCACGTACACAGCCTCCGGCGCCGAGACGCCGAGCATGTCGAGGACGGCGATGAACGGCCTGGAGCTCGGCTTCCCGGCCAGACGTCCCAGGTCGTCCGTCAGGACCACGGCGTGAAACTCCCCGTCCAGGCCGAGCGCGCGGATCTTGCGGCGCTGCACCTCGCGCTGTCCGTCCGTGACCAGCCCAAGCAGGAACCGGCTCCGCAGCCACGGCAGCAGCTCCGTCAGTTCGGGGAAAGGGGCGATCTCGGGTGAGTGGCCTCGGTAGACGTCCACCATCTGCCGGACCCATCCGTTCCCGCCGATCCCGTGCCTTGCGAGTAACCGATCGAAGGTGTCCCCGCGAACACCGTCTTCGAAAGAATCCGTCAGCTCTCGGTAGACGATCTCGGAAGCAAGCCCGAGCGACCGCTCAGTCCAGTCGGCGACCGCCCGGAACCCGCTGTCGACGAAGGAGCGCTCTGGGTAGAGCGTGTCGTCGAGGTCAAAGATGATGGCTCGCAATACGGGAGCGCTCCTCCCCAGTCATCATGAGGGACTGGTCGAACCGCGAGAGGTAGAGATCCGTCCTGTAGGAGCCGAGCGGGGGTGCGGCGACCTCCCGTCCGGCTGCGAGCTCCAACAGCCAGCGAGGGGAAGGCACGCCGGCGGCGATGCCGAGCAGCACACCGCCGCCGAACCTCGGATTCACCTCCGTGAAGTGGGGGCGGTCGTCCTTCAGCATGCACTGGACCGTGATGGGCCCCACCGCACGGAGCGCCTCAGCGATCCGAAGACAGTGGCTCCCGATCTCCGCGTCGAAGATCGTCTTGCCTTTGGCGACCTCACCCCACCGAACCTCGATCCTTTGCCGCGACACGACGGACAGCACACGCCCGTCGAGCGCACAGAAGACGTCGTTGGTGATCTCCGGGCCGGGCAGGTACTCCTCGACGAACGCGTCCTGGACGTACCGAACGAAGAACGCGAGCTCGCGACGGCTCCGCACGGTCACCACGTTCTCTCCCGCGCTCCCGAACCTCGGCTTCACGACCACCGGGAACTCCGACACCTCGTTCTCCGCTTCCTCTGGGGTCCAGGAGCGTGCGGTGGGGATCCCGCGATCCTTGAAGAAGCGATGCGTCAGGAGCTTGTCGGCCGTGACGGCGACCGCCTCGTCTGGGACGAGGACGACGCGAGCCCCGGTGGATTCGAGGTCCCGCCGGTGTTCGGCCAGCACCGGGATGTCGCGATCGACCAAGGGGATGATCAGCGTGACGTGGTGGCGGCCGCAGAGCTCTCGAACGGCGGAGATCCAGGCCCCGTCGACGGTGGGGGGAACGAGATACGCGTGGTCGACCTCCTGCATGGCGGGAGCCAAAGGGTCGATGTCCAGCCCGATGATGGACCCCGAGATCCCCAACTCATCGTAGGCGTGCCGGAACGCCCGCATCAGCTCCACCCTCCGGCCGACGCTCGGGAAGAGCAGGTTCGCGACCGTCACCGCGGGTCCCCTCGGCGCTCCGACGAACCCTCGAACGGCGGCATCGTGGCGTGCCCATCGGCGCTCACCCCGCGACCTGTGAGCGCGGCCCTCAAGCTCAACATGAGGAGCTTGAAGTCCACCCATGGGGACCAGTTGTCCACGTACCAGACGTCCAGGGCCAACTTCTGCTCCCAGTCGAGGGTGTTGCGTCCGTACGCCTGCACGGGTCCCGCGATCCCGGGAGGCATCTCGTGACGGCGCCACTGCTCCGCGGTGTACCGATCACGGTACTCGGGGAGCAGGGGTCGCGGTCCGACCATGCTCATGTCCCCGCGGAGGACGTTGATCAACTCGGGGACCTCGTCCAGGCTCGAACGGCGAAGGAATCTCCCCAAGGACGTCAACCGACGCTCGTCGGGAAGCAGGTTCCCCTGACCATCGCGGGCGTCGAGCATCGTCCTGAATTTCCGGAGGGAGAAGGGAAGCCCCAGGTAACCCAGACGCTCCTGCCGGAACACGACGGGGCGACCCATGGCCCGCCCCACGGCCAACGAGATCAGCAGGAGTAGGGGG
>Ga0302046_10004826_pt1 | contig 11937 bp, 5 predicted proteins | sample RVTome_11_FD_200261 | JGI IMG/M metagenome (GOLD analysis project Ga0302046, IMG submission 200261) | Soil microbial communities from uranium-contaminated site in the Upper Colorado River Basin, Wyoming, United States - RVT147D111 (version 2) ... | reverse complement strand
CGGGAGGAACCGACACCATGCCTTGCCGCGAAACCGCAAAGAGGTTGCTCAAAACTGGCCTTCGCGCTACGGTTTTGCCCTGGTAACGCCGGTGTGGCGGAATTGGCAGACGCGCTAGACTCAAAATTCCATTTTCGCCCCTTTCACACCCTTCCATTGGATTTCACAAATCGCACTCAAAGCCCTGTCATCATTGGCCAAAATGCATTTTCGGCTTTATTCACAGGTTGGATGGTTCGAAGGCCGGATCTAGCACAAAAACTAGCACGCGCGATGGCCCCGAACGCCAAGAAATCCACTTTTGCCGGATCGTCACCTCGCATGACACCCTCCACAGCCCAGGAGCCACTATGGTTGAAAGGAGAACGGTCATCAAGGGAGCACTTCGTGTCGGCGTTTGTCACCTACCGCTCCTTCTCGGGAGCAGGTTGTGCTTGTGCAGCAGTTGATACAAGGCGCGCCTGTTCTTGCCCGCCTCCTTCGCGGCCTGGGTGATGTTGCCGGCGTGACGCGCCATCAGTTCTTTCAGGTAACTCATCTCGAAGTCCGCCACCAGGCGCGCCTTGCGGCGGTTGAAGTCCACCGGATTGATGGCGGTCGATTCCTCGGCCAGCATGAGGTATTCGGGCTCGATGACTCCTGCCGGTACCACCAAGACGGCTCGTTCCAGCACATGACTCAGTTCCCGGACGTTGCCTGGCCACCTGTAGCCGCAAAGCCGCTGGCAGGCCTCGGAACTCAGGGCAGGCGCTTCGCGCTCATACACAGCCGCATGCTTGCGGATAAAATGCTCGGCCAGCAGGAGGATATCCCGCCCTCGATCCCGCAGAGGCGGCATCTGAATGCCCAGGACAGCAAGCCGATACCAAAGGTCCTTACGAAACTTCTTCAGGCTGATCTCCCTTCTCAGATCCGCATTGGTCGCCGCCACAATCCGAACATCGGCCCGGACCTGGCAATCGGCGCCAACACGCCTGATTTCCCCGTCCTGGAGGAACCGCAGCAATTTGCACTGCGCGCGTAAGGAGAGCGCATCCACTTCATCCAGGAACAACGTTCCGCGGCGGGTCGCGGCAATGAGCCCCTGCCGGGGCTGGGCGGCGCCCGTGTAGGCGCCCCGCTCATGGCCAAAGAGCTCGCTTTCAAAAAGCTCATCGGGCAGGGCACCGCAATTGACCGGCACAAAAGGATCTTGATGGCGCAGGCTTCGGAAATGGATTTCACGGGCACAGACCTCCTTGCCAGTGCCCGTTTCGCCGGTGATCAACACGCTCGCACTGGAGCGGGCAGCCGCCCTGATCTGGTGAACGACCGCCTTGATGGAATCGCATGTCCCGAGAAGCTGATGCGCACCCGGCCCTGGCGCACGATGGGCGCATGCTGATCCCGGACTGCGACGATTGGAAGAGCTGTCGAGTTGCCTGCGGATTCGGGCGAGCAATTCGACGGTGGTGCAGGGCCACAGGACAAAATCGCTGAAGCCTTCTTGGAGCAGGTCCATGCGCGCCTTGGCCTCGTCCTGCCGGCACACGACCAAGCGTGGCCAGAACCCGAACCCATCGAGAGCTGTGGATGTCCACTCACTTGGCAATGGGTCGAATTGCTTGTCCCAGACAATAACAAGTAGTGAAGGTTCTGTAGTGAGCCCCTTGGACTTTAACTTGCAGACGCCTTCGGCTGCTCGTTGCATGGGATGGGAACCCTTCACGAACTTGGAAAATACGGGAGGAGTTGCCTGGGCCAACATCTGGCAAATCGCTTGGCCGATCGAAGCGTCTGGCCGGCTGTCCACAACAATCACCGACCTTCCATTTCGACTATCTGCCACCTGAAGATCCCGGCGCGGTTCCATGCGCTCCCTGAGTTGATCCAATCTGATGCGATTCCGGGCACCCCATGAGCCCCTCCCAAGCGGATCTATAGGAATGAAAGATTCCTCACGCCGCACCTGGGACACATCAAGGGTCCAACCATTCTGCTATTGTACAGCAGTGGATTCGATCATGATCATAGCCCTCGCGCAATCTCCTATTTGCAACAAATTGAGCGGGTGAGCGGCAGCGGGGCACCGCCAATGGCTGCGATATTGGCCAAGACCTCGAGAAATAGGCACCATGTGATTCGTGACCATTCGCCTGCATTTGAGGCTGAACTGAGCAGGTAGCCTTTCGCGTGCATCGACACATACCAGTCCCCATTGCGGCCCAGTAGTTAGCCAAATGTCCCGGGCTCCGAATCGGAGAATTCCGATTGACCCCTAAGCGATGGATCGTCAGGACAAAAAAGTCCGAGTTGGGACAAAAATGTCCATCTCCTTCAAGTGATTTGCAGACCTCCACTTAGCACCTGGCTTGCGGCTCTTAGGTCGGACAAATATGTCCGGATTCGGGCTGGAGCGCCTTGAATTCATGGGGATTGTGCCTGGCACGGAACTTGCCATAGGCAACTCAATCACTCACTCATGGGTCCAAGCCCGCGGATCCCGCGGCGCTCATGACCCGAATCGATGCTCTGACGGCCATGATTCGTACGCAACGCATGTGCATCTTCCTTTTGCTCGTCGCCAACGGTCTGTCGGGGTGCTTGCGGCGCACTGATGACTCGCGCCCATCCAACGGAATTGAGCCCGACCCATCAGGCGGATCGGAGTCGCCGCAGGAACAAACACTTGCCTTTCGTCGGAGCGGCTCGAGGCTGGAACTTCTTGTGACGGCGCCGCGACTGTGTTGCGATTTCACACCGGCGCTTACCAATCTGACCGTTCTGCTCCCGCAGGGGGATTCCTCAACCGGTGATGACGGTGAGAGGTTGGTGCTGGCCGAAGGCACGAGGGCTTCGCTCAGGCTCCAAAGGAGACTTCGTCACACGACTGTCACTCGGCCCGTACAGACCGCCGCCTTACCGGTCGATTGGCCCGTTCTGGAGGTCACGCTCCTTCTCGATGCCAGCCGCCACGGAAACGGGACCATCGAGCTTGGGGACTACAAGGTCTATTGGTATTCCCCTCTTCGCACCCTGACATTATATCTTCGCGGCCCCAGTCGCGTCCCGAGTCAAAGCATAGTAGCCCCGGACTGTTCCGATGCCTGTCCTCTGGCCGGCTTCCCCGACACAATCGTCATTAGCCTCACCGGAAGCGGGCGCATGGCGGTGTCGTTCCTCAACGACCAATGGGGATTGAAGGATTACTGGGGGGTCACGACTCCCCGGTGGATGCCTGGCAACCTCCAGATGGATTGCGATCCACGCTTCCGCGGACCAGCCCTGCTCATCACCCATGCGCCATCACGGGCCGGCTCTTGGCAGACGGGCCTTCGCCCCCGCATGCGAAGCACAAGACTCACAGCGCCGTATCGGACATGGTAGGAATCCCCACCCTGACACCACCAACTCCTCACCTGACGGGCAACGACTTATGAAAACACTCTCTCTGATGTTTCTCTCCTTGGCGTGGATGATGGCAGGAGCACCTGCGCAGGCGGCGGTCCTGCTGGGGGCCACGCCGGCAACGGTCACGGAAAGGGGACCTCATCACCGGGTCCTCACGCGCGCGCTTCAGTATCAAACGGCCGGTGGGTTGCGAGTGGAACGGCCCAGCAGATACGTCGAGCTCGCTTCTGGCATGCATTTTTTTGAGGACAATGAGTGGCGCGAGGCCGTGGCCGAGGTGGAGATCCTCCAAGGGGCGGCGGTCGCCCGCAAGGGCCAGCACCAGGTCATCTTCGCTGCCAATCTCAACTCGGTGGGGGCCATCGACTTGATCGGACCGGATGATCGGCGATTGCGCAGCACGGTGGTGGGCCTGGCTTATTACGATCATGCCTCGGGCCTGTCGGTGCTTCTTGCCGTGGTGCAGGACTGTCCTGGAGCGGTGCTGCCGCCCCACCAGGTTCTCTATCTGGATGCCTTCGATGGGGATTGCGCCGCGGATGTCCGCTACACGTACACCCGTGGAGGGTTTGAGCAGGACGTCATCCTCCTGACGGCGCCCCCATCGCCCGCCGAGTGGGGCCTCGATCCTTCCACCACCTCTCTTGAGGTTTGGAGCGAGTTTTTCGATCCGCCTCAGCCGGTGGTTCGCGCGGTTGTGCTCAGGGAGGAGACAGACCCGGTCCGTCGGCAGACGATGGTCGAGCCGGATCTCATTGATGAACGGCTTCAGTTCGGAGCCTTGACCATCGACCATGGGCGCGCGTTTCCCCTCGCGCAGGGCGATGACTTCGGGGAGGGAAGCATTCCCACCGCCAAGCGGTGGCAAACCATCCAAGGGCGCACTTTTCTCATTGAACAAGTCGAGTACGAAGCCCTACTGCCCCATCTCAACCAATTGCCCCAAGTGGGGCTCGACCCTATTCCCGCCGCGCAGCCAGGGCCACGCAGCCGCATGGCTAGAAGCTTCCCCCCTCGCCCGCAGGGGCTGCGCGGGACCTGGCGGCCCAACCAGTATGCCCGGATCAGCCAACCGCGCGCCGGAGTGGTCGTGGATTACATGATCCTCAACAGCTCCCTGACCAACCATGTGTTCAAGGCGGACACCACCTACTACATCTCCGATACGGTCAACCTTTATGGAACGACGGTGTTGGAGGGGGGCACGGTCATCAAGTTCAAGGAGCGGGAAGGCTCTCTCACCTTGAAAATGCGCGTCCTGGGGCCACTGAGCTGTTCGACGACTCCGTGGCATCCGGCCTTCCTCACCGCTCGCGACGATGACTCGGTGGGCGAGGTGTTGGATGTGTCCGACGGCGTGATTGACTCGGAATACGGCTACATCGCCCTTCAGCTTGGCGACAGCACCCATGACTACGATCTGCACGATCTGAGAATCCGCCACCTTCGCCATCCCATCGCCCTGGAATCCAACAACAAACTGACCCTCGACCATTCCCAGATCACCCACGGCAACACCGCCTTCTGGTGTCTGGCCGATACGACGGTCCGCCTGGGCAACATCCTGATTCATGCCTTTACCAACAAGGTTTTCTATGCCACCTCCACCGCCGAGTTCCATGCCGAGCACCTCACCGTCCATCAAGCCTACAGCCTCGGTAGTTACACCAATACCTTTTACCTGACCAACAGCCTGCTGATCCGGGTCACCAATGATGTCGGCTGGGCCGGCAGTGCGGGGAATGTGCAGACCAACTGGAGCACCAGCGGCGTGTTCCAGACCCTTGCTGCCGGCGAACACTACCTGGCCAGCCAAAGCGCCTACAGGGACATCGGCACGACGAATATCAGCGCCGCTCTGCTCGAGGATCTGCGGGCCCGGACAACCCATCCGCCCGGTCTGCTCGACCAGAACATCAGCCTCCCCACGGTATGGGCGCCGCAGGCCCCAGGTGATTTTTCATGGCCCGATCTGGGGTATCATTACGACCGGTTGGATTACGTGGCACGCAGTATCGCCCTCGAGGATTGCCTGGCCGTGATGACCAATGGCGTGGTGGTGGGAATCGATTTTGGCGGCACCAACTACGGCATCCGCCTGGGCAGCGGCAGCCAATTGATCTCTCAGGGTACGGCTTCCCGGCCCAACCGGCTCGTCCGGATTCACGCCGTGCAGGAAGATCCCAGCCAATCCGGCGGCGATGAGAGCATCCTGGCCGACACGCATGGAGCCGCCCAACCGCCCAGCCTGCATTTGCGCTTCACCGAGGTGTCCTTGATGAGCTCCAGCCACCTCCTCAACCAGGAGAGGGACCGCGGCACCCTGGCGCATCTCGAGCTCCTGAACTGCGAGATTCGTGGAGGGGCGGTCGTGCTCTCGACCACCGTATCGGGAACCGCAATGGCGTGGACCAACAACCTGTTCGAACGCGTGTTCATCGAGGATTATCCCTACCAGCCGATCTCCTACCACTGTTGGAACAACCTCTTCTGGGAGGGCGCCATGGTGCTGTCCAATTACGTTTCGGGCAGCGCCTACAACTTCACGGACAATCTCTTTGACCTTTCCACGCTGGCTCAACACGCCTCCATTTCCGTCACGGGCGATTACAACGGCTATGTCACCAACGCCACCCGCTGGTCCCCCGCCGGCGGCAGTGACGTCGTGCTGACCAATATCCCCTCCTACCAGGCCGGTACCTTTGGCGGCTACTATTATCCCACCAACGACGGGATGCTCAGCGCCCTGATCGACGCGGGCAGCCGCAATGCCACCAATGCCGGGCTCCACCATTTCACCCTTCCCATCCATGAGCTGGCCGAGACCAATTCAACCGTGGACATCGGCCACCATTTCGTCGCCTACGACCTGACCAACCAGATCTTGCCCGATTCCGATGGGGACGGGATCCCCGATTACCTGGAAGACAGCAATGGCAACGGCAGCTATGACAGCGCCCTCGGGGAAACAGACTGGCAAAGCTACGATTCCAGCCTCGGCGTTTCCAGCGGTCCGGGCTTGGTCGTGTTCACGCCGCTGCTAGCTCCCTAAACGAACGTGCCTCCCCCGGCTTGGGGTGATCCCTGACGGGATGCGTCATTAGCCCTTGGAAACCAGATGACTCTTTGCGCGAACCCATACACACCCGCCCGGTGGTCTCCCAGCCCCATTGCAACTTGCCTGGCCGTCGCGGGCGTTGCCCTTCTATGGTGGCTCCCCGTCGCGCACGGCCAGCCCCCATCCTTGAGCCTTTACTTCTGGCCCGATGAAGGCGTGCATAGCAACTTCGTCGCTGTTGAAATCCTCTGCCCCGGGGGCATGATTCGCTATTCCACCGACGGTAGCGATCCCGGCAGGGATTCCCAGCCTTACCTGGGGCCCATCGCTCTCTGTGCCGACACCGTGATCAAGGCCCGCGCCTTCCCCTACAACGCAAACCTTCCGCCCAGCGAATTGGTTTCCAAGCACTATCGAATCCACAGTGCCCACTTCGATGCGTTCCAGTCCGCTCTGCCTGTCCTGATTCTTCGCACGCCCAGTGCCGCGCTCTCGATGACCCACCGACATCGCGCCCGAGTGACAGTCTTGAAGCAGAAGCCAGCGGGTGCCATGGAGCGCTCCATCATTGAGCACCACGGACCCTGCGAGTTCTGGGTCCGGGGAAGCAGCTCCCGCGGCAATCCCAAGAAGTCGTTGCGTCTGGAAACACAGGATGACCATGGGCGCGACCAGGCCGTGTCGATGCTGGGCCTGCCCGCCGGCTCGGACTGGATCTTGTTCGCCTCCTATTCCGACCGGACGCTGGCCCGTGACGTGTTGGCTTACGAAACATGGCGGTCGATGGGCTATTACGCCCCGCGCTGGCAATTTGTCGAAGTATTCATCATTCATGATCCTGGAGCGGCAGGATCCCTGAACGATCCCGAAAGTCTCCTGCAGGCTCCACCTCGGATGGCCGATTACATGGGGCTTTATGTGCTCTTGGAGAAGATCAAGCGGGATCGCCATCGGATTGACATCGCCAAGCTCCATTATGGGGATACTGAAGAACCGTATGTTTCCGGTGGCTACATATTCAAACGGGATCGCCTCAACAGTGGAGAAAACGGCTTCCGATCGCTGCTCAACATTCCCTTTGCTTTTGAGGAACCCAAGGAAGAGGACATTCACCCCCTCCAGGCGCAGTGGCTTTCCAATTATGTCAGCCGCTTCGAGATGGCGTTGATGGGCGATCAGTTTACGGATCCGCATCTGGGCTACCGCCCCTACATCGATCCGCAATCCTTCATCGACTACCATTGGATGGTGGAAGTGTTTCGGAATCTAGACGGCTATCTCTTGAGCCTGTTCCTGCACAAGGACCGAAACGCGCCGCTTCGCATGGGACCAATCTGGGACTGGGACATGACACTGGGCAATACGGTGGCTCAGCAAGCGAACCGCATCGAGGGATGGAGCTGGGAAAGCGTCGCGGCACCCATGTATCAGTGGTACCAACGCCTCTTTGAAGATCCTGATTTCCTTCAGGCATACATTGATCGTTACAGCCAGCTCAGATCGGGTCCCTTGGCGACAACGAATCTCCTCCAAGCGTTTACCCACATCATCGAGCCGCTGGCGGAGGCTCGGAGTCGGAACGAAAAGCGATGGGGCTTGAACCGAAAACTTCGCAACGGCCGCTTCATCGAGGTGGATTATGGCGCACGAGCCATCCAGGCGGTGACAAACTGGCTGGACCGCCGTTTGGCTTGGATCGATGGTCAGGGCTTTCCCCCGCCGACGTATCGAGTGGGTGCCTCGATCCGTGAAGGAGCTCACGTGGTTACGCTTCAAGGACCAGGCGGCCAAATGTACTATACCCTCGATGAGAGCGATCCACGGGGACCTCATGGAACCGTGGCGGCGGGCGCTCATGACTACCAGGGGTCTTTGCTCCTGGAGCCGGGCACGACTGTCCGGGCCAGGACGCGGAGCCCATACCACATATGGAGTCCGCCGCTGCGATTCACTCTTCCACCATAGCCCACTAACATGACACCCAGACTCAACCTCATTGCTGGCCGACCCATTACCTCGGTATGGCTCATCGTCGCCCTCACGGTTCTTGCAGCTTGGATGGCGCCCCTGGGTCGGACCGCGGAACCTGTCGAAAGCCCGCATCAACACCCGGCCTATCCTCCAAAACCGCATTTTAGTGACGCGCTCTTTCATCCGCCCCGCTGCTTAAGCCTTCAGCTTGTGCTGCCTGCCGACAGTATGCGGAGCCTTCACAACCGCCCCAAAAGCTACGTCCAGGGCACTTTGCAATACCAGAAGCAGCAGCTCGGCCAAGTTGCGGTAAAACTCAAGGGAGGAACGGACAGCTTTGAACCCATTGACGGCAAGCCATCGTTCACCCTCAATCTGGACCGCTACCGGCAGGGGCAGAATCTCTTCGGCTTGGATAAGATACATCTCAATAATTCCCGCCAGGATCCCTCCTACATGCGGGAATGTCTGGCCTCGTGGATCTTTGCCGAGGCAGGCATCCCCGTGACGCGCACTGCCTTTGCCACCGTTTCACTCAACGGCCGGAATCTCGGGCTCTATGTTCTCAAGGAGAGCTACGATAAGACCTTTCTCAAACGGCACTTTGCGGAGGCCAGCGGAAACCTCTATGAAGGGGAGCATGGCACTGACATCACTGGCCACCTTGCCAGGCAATCCGGCGAGGGTCCCAATGACCAAAGTGATCTCAAACGATTGGCGGCCGCCTGTCGTGAGCGGGACACCAGCCTTCGACTTCAGTCCCTTGAGCGGCTTATGGATGTGGACTCATTCCGGACGCTTTCAGCCATTGAAACCCTCCTCGGCCATTGGAATGGATACACTTACAGGGCCAACAACTACAGGCTCTACGCCAATCCCGCCGATGATCGCCTGGTGTTTCTTCCTGCCGGACTGGAAACCTCCTTTCCGAGTGAGCCCCTCAATAGGGACAACGCAGTCGTGGGGATCGTCGCCGCAGCCCTGATTCCGCTCAAGAACCCCCATACCGATCAGGATCATCATATCGGGGTAATGGCTGAGCGCCTACGGATCCACACCGAAGTTCCTAAACGTATTGAAGCAGTAACCAACACAATTCTGGCGGAGCTGTCTCGACTGTCACCCACCGAAGCCCGCTCCGCCCAGGATGCCATTCAAACCCTTCTCACCCGCTATAACGACATTCTGGCAGCGAACTGAAACATGGGTTCCGTCAGCCTGCCAAAGTTACATTCCACACCACTCATCCTCTTGCGAGAGCAATCATACATCATGAAAACCAGGCGATCACACATGGCATGGGCCGCGGCGCCGCTGCTGTTCGCGGCATGGCTGTCAATTCTTCCGGGCACCACGCGTGGGGCGGGCTCCGGGTGCGGTGTCTTTCCAGGGGATGGCAGCACCAGTCGGGGCACAGGATTCAACAACGTGTGGCAAATTTCGGACTGCAATTCAAGTGCCATCATGTACACTTACGTCACATTGATCGGCTGCGATGACATGTTCATTGCCGCGGATAATGTGGTCACTTGGGCCATCCTGGGTCCAGACCTGGGATTAAAAGTGGACATTGATTCGGATGGACTTTCAATGATCGATTGCGTGTACGGTGAGAACACTGTTTGCGTTCAAATTGTGCCGACCAACACGTTGTCGCAGGTCCATAATGGCACACTGACCGTGAGCGCAACAAGCGGGGGCGCAACGCGGACGGGCCAACTCCAGATTGTGAGCCCCACTGTCCAATGCGGGGAGAATGGTTGCCATCCCCTCGGCAGTGAAGAGGCCTCCGTCAGCGGCAACACAGTCACCGTAAACGGCAGTGTGAACGCAACGTTTCAACTCGGCCGCACCGCCTTTGGCAAGTCGGCCGGAGCCCTTCATCTGGTCGAGGAATCCCCCACCAACGCCCTCAGCAAGCCCATCGCCCTCGCCTACAACTACGATACGAACCTGACCGGCGCCGTGGTCCTGACCAACGCGGGTGGTATTCGCCAAGTCAGAACCGATGCAGGCTTGGCAGATGTCATCGTCGTCAATGATTACGAATATCACATCGACTACTATCCGACCAGCCAAGTGGGCGCCATCACCAACACGGGACTGTTCCATGTGTTCGGAGATCCCATGAGGGTCATTGCCGTTGAGAATCCCGATGCCTCGGGTGACTCGACCAACACCCTCCAGGTGACCGATGGAGAAGGCTATGTGACCACGTACGCGTGGTTGACCAATGGCTGGCAAATGACCAAGGGCAATGGTGCCCTACGGGAGTACAAGGAGACTCTCTGGACGAACGACCATACCCGGCGAATCGCCATTCGCGAATTGCGCGACGGCAATACCAACCTTGTCTCCCACGCGAGGCGCACGCATGACCTGCTGGGAGCCCATCTGCGGTTGATCCAGGAAATCTCCGGAACGGGCGGCCATGCCGTCACCAACAACTATTCATATTATACGAATACATACGCCACAAACCTCCTCTGTGAATCCCTGCTGGCAGCGGGTTCCTGGACTCGCTTTCAATACGCGGAGCATCGCCTACTGACCAATCAGATCACCGGCTTCTTGAATCAACCACCGACCAACGATCCGACACTGGGCGAGAACACCTTTTTCTCGTATGATCCACAGGTGGTTGAGGGTTCCGGCGACGCAGGGCAGGTCAATCCTCATTTGCCGCGCCTGGAAATCCGCTCGTTGCTCGGCAAGGAGATCGGACGCACCTATCATGTCTATCTGCCCTTCGAGGAACAAACGATCCAGTCCCTCGTTGCGGGGGACGACTGGGATGCGGCGGAGCGCATGCGGACCATCCGAAAATGGATCTCGGACACCAACGACGCCAACCACACACGCCTGAAGAGCATCGAGTATCCAGACGGCACAATGACCATTTACGACTACGACATCGCCAGCGATCGCACCAACATCGTCATGCATGGAAAACCCAATGCCGGCAAGACCAGCATTACCGTGGGGACCAAGACCATCACCGTGCTCAACAACGCCGGGTTCCTGGTCTGCCGCACCGTGATCGACATCGCCTCGGGCATCACCAATGCCTACGATTGTTATTCCGAGTACGACGCGGATTTTCGACCGCGCAAGGTGTCCTACCTCGACGGCACACACCACTGGACCGATTATGGCTGCTGCGGCCCGGTCACCGAAACCAACCGGGAAGGCACGGTCATTCAGCACTTCAGGGACTCCATCGGACGTGCCGCGGCGCAATTGTCCAATGGGATCACGCAATCCAATGACTGGAACGTCGCGGGCGACGTGCTGCGCCGGATTCGGATCGGCAGCGATGCCTCACAGATTATCCAGCACACCAACGGGTACAACACCGCGGGTGTCCTCACCAGTACGGCCGATGCGCTCGGCAATGTAACCACCTACTCCCAAGTGTACACCAACGATCAATTGTTTCGCCGAATCATCACCTACCCTGACACCTCGACCCGGATCGAGGAGTTTTACCGGGACGGCCAGTTGGCCCGCCTCACTGG
>Ga0302046_10004825_pt1 | contig 11943 bp, 9 predicted proteins | sample RVTome_11_FD_200261 | JGI IMG/M metagenome (GOLD analysis project Ga0302046, IMG submission 200261) | Soil microbial communities from uranium-contaminated site in the Upper Colorado River Basin, Wyoming, United States - RVT147D111 (version 2) ... | reverse complement strand
GCCTCAGGTCGATTTCACAATCGCCGCAACGCAAGCGGAGCCTGGACCGACGACGTCGGCGGCGACGACTGCCAGGGTCGCGCCTGGTGGGGGCTGGGCACGGTTGCCCGGCTCGGGCACCTGCCGTGGATGCGTCAGGCCGGCGCAGACGCCTTCGCCACCTGCACGTCGTTCGACTCGCCTCACCTGCGCGCCAATGCGTACGCCGCCCTCGGCGCGGTCGAGATGCTGGCGGCCGACCCGCTCCACCGAGCCGCCACGGAACTGCTCGAGCACACCTCGGGTGTCTTGCTCGACGCGGCGCGCAGGACGATCCCGTGGCCCGAGGCGCGCCTCACCTACGACAACGCGCGGTTGCCCGAGGCTCTGCTGGCGGCTGGAGCGACGCTGCATCGCCGCCATCTGATCCTCGTAGGCATTCGGCTGCTCGAGTGGTTGGCCCGAGTCGAGACGACGGGCGACCACTTCAGCTTCACTCCCAACACCGGGTGGGCACTTGGTGACCCGCGCCCCGACTTCGACCAGCAGCCGATCGAGGCGTGGGCGATGGCCGAGGCCTGCCACAGGGCATGGTTGGTGACCGGCGAGGGGGCGTGGAGGGTCCGTGCGCTCAGGGCCGCCCAATGGCTCGTGGGGCGCAACGACACGGGGATGACGCTCTACGACGACGCGACCGGGTCCACGTGCGACGGGTTGATGGAGAATGCGGTCAACGAGAACCGCGGGGCCGAGTCGACGCTCGCCGGCATCGGCGCCCTGCAGATCGCAGCCGAATACGCCGCCGCAGCTCCTGGTGCCACGACCATGTGACTGGGGCCAAGCCCTGTACCTCGGGACGGCTGTACCTCGGGACGGCGGGGACGATGCCGGGCACGCCACGGCGGGGTGCCGGATACGGCTGGATCACGAGACCGATCGACTCACCGCGTCGTGACGGCGATGCGGTCGCCGGCTCCGTCAGTGCCCGAAGGTGCGGCCAACCGATTGGTTGGCGCTGCTGTCGTGAGCCTCTCGTTTCGCCTTCTTGTCGAGGCGCTTTTCCTTGAGACCCTTGGCGGCCGCCTTCTTGCTGCTCCTGCCGCCCTTGTCCTTGGTTCCCATCAGTGCCTCCCGGCCGGCGACCGAAACGGTCGCCACAAGCCATTCTCCCACACGAGGACGGCGACGGCTCCCGCCGCATGGTCGCCCGGCGGCCACCACCTGCGGGTTGGGGCCTCGCTACGCTCGGCGGCCCGGGCCACGCGGTGCTCGGTGGACCGATCGACGAGGAGGCGGGGTTGGACATCATCGACAGGCACTTCGCCGCCGAGAACGCCCACGACGTCCAGGCGACGCTGGATACGTACACCGACGACATCGTCTGGGACGACGTCACCCACCCCGATGCGCCGTTCCACGGGAAGGAAGCGGTCGGGAATGTGTACTCCTCGATCATCGACGCCATCCCGGATGTCGTGCTCGACTCGGTCAAGCGATTCACCGGGGAGGGCGGACGATTCGTCGTCGACGAGTCCGTCCTCACCGGCCATGTGCGCGGTGAGTGGGCCGGCATGGACGGGGCCGGAGCACCGGTCGAGGTGCGGATCCTCCACATCTTCGAACTGCGCGACGGGCTCATCTGTTACGAGAACGCCTGGTTCAACGCAGCCGATGTGCAGAGACAGATCCTCGATTGGAAAGCCACCGCCGGGTGACCGGCCCATCCCGGTTCGCTCGAGCGGTCGCTCCGAGAACGGGCCAGTCGAACGGGACGGGAAGGAACGCCCTCGGGCGTCAGACGGGAGCGGCGTTCCCACTCTCGCGCCCGACCACGAACCAGATGGCGTGAACCGGGACGTCCCCCTTGTTGAAGAGGCGGTGAGGCCTGGTGGAGTCGAAGGCGATCGAGTGGCCCGGTGTCAACTCGTACTCGTGGAAGCCGATCTGGATACCGAGCGTGCCGGACATCACATAGCCGTACTCGCGCCCGTGATGGCGCATCAGCGACTCATCCGGTGTCGACGAGCCGCCCACCTCGTAGGTGGCGTGCAGGAAGTCGACCCCGTCCTCCGACGTGGCAGTGAGCTCTTCCCACCTCACTCCGGACTCCAGGTCGATCCACTGACGGTCCTCGGGACGAACGAGCGGCGATTCCTCATCCGCTGAAGCGACAGGGCGATCGCTGTCGTCGTAGTCGTCGCCCCTGATCACTCGGTCGAGGGACACGTTCAGCTCGGTGACGATGGCGTACAGGGTGCCCACGGAGGGCTTCGAGAGGCCGCTCTCCACCTGCGAGATCATGCTGGCCGACAAGCCCAGCCGTCTGGCGAGCTCGCGCTGGCTGATGCCGGCGTTGGTTCGCTCTTCGCGGAGCCGATCTCCGATCCGCTCGAGATTGTCGAGGAGGTCCGCCCGTTGCCCGTCGCTCACATCAACATCCATCCGCCGTCGACATAGAGGTTGATCCCGTTCATTGCCTTGTTCTCGAGGAGGAAGGCGGTGGCGTCGACCACATCGGCCATGGTGGCGAGGCGCCCTGTTGGTGTCTGGCGGACCACGGCGTCCAACTGCTTGCCTTCCCAGAACGGGCTGTCACCGACGATCCCGGGATGAATGGCGTTGAAGCGGATGGGCGCCAGCTCGATCGCCAGCGTTCGGATGAGGCTGCTGACTCCTCCGTTGACGGTGGTCACGGTGGTGGAGCCCGGGTACGGCCGATCCTTGGCTCGGCCGCCGAACAGAACCACGGAGCTGTCGGTCGAGAGCCTGTCGATGAGGGTGTGGATCGTCTGCGTGTATCCGACCAGCTTCATCGTCGTGAGGTACAGGGCCGACGCCACCGTGTAGTCGCGGATCGGATTGTTGTCTCTGGCGATGGCAGCGAGGACGAGCCGTGAGACCGGTCCCACCTCGCTGAGCGAGCCGGCGATCGACTCGGGGTCGCTCAGGTCGATCCCGAGGCTCGTGACGCCGTCACCGATGCCGGCGGCGATCTCGGCCGACCGCGCCGGGTCGCGACCGGTGATGATCACAGGTGCGTCACGTGCCTGGTAGTGGCGAGCGACCTCCCGTCCCAGGCCACCCGTCCCGCCGACGATGAGAACTGAGCCCTCGGCCAATGTCACGACTCCTCGCCTCGAAGTGAACTGAGCATATACGTCCGGGCTCGCCGTGTGCAGTGAGGCTGAACGATCCGGCCATCGGACCCGCATCGTCCCTACCCGTCATCGAGATCCAGAGCCGTGGCAGGCACGGAGCTGTCCCAGACACGGTATGGCCGGTGCGACGAGGATTCCGTCATTTTGCATGGCTCAGGAGGGCAGTCCGTGTGTAGTGTCACTGATCGTGAGGGGAACTCCGATCCTGTCGTGGCAGTGATCGGCCTCGATTGGACGGGAGGCGCCGGTCGCTGAGAGCGGCGAGACCGTCCCCCAGCCGGATTAGAGCGGCAGAGGGGTGAGGGATGGGGAGCCCAAGACTCGAGCCCGAGCCTTCCTCGGGGGTGAAGAGGTCTGATGGCCGATCACATCGTCAAGAGCGCAGGTGATCTGCGGTACTCGACACCGGTCGAGTTCTCGGACAAGAGCCGCGGGTACAGCGCCGACTCGGTTGTCGACGAAGCGGGCGGGGCGGTTCAGATGGGCTTTCGCGTTGCCAGGCTCGAGCCCGGTGGTCGAGTAGAAAGCCATCTCCACTCGTTCGAGGAGTCGCTCTACGTGGTAGACGGCTCGCTGATCGTCACAACGCCGGAAGGCGCCTTCGAGCTGACCTCCGGCGACTACGGACTGCTGCCTGTCGGCGTCGTCCACTCGTTCAGCAACACCTCGGCGCTGCCGGTCTCGTTCGCCGAGATGAAGGCGCCGTTGCCTCGTCAGAGTGCCGCCTTCGACACTCACTTCACCGCCTCCCTCCCGAGCGGCCCCGCCAGGGTCATCGATGTCCGAGATCCGCGCAACCGTCGCTTCGGTCACATCGACGCCGAATCGATGGATCCGGCCATGCAGACCCAGGACCGTCTGGCGGTCAGTGCCAGCATGCGGACTGCGCTGCTGGTCTACAGCGGCATCAGCGTCAAGATGATGGTCGACTCGGACCTGGGCGCCGACCTCTCGACGATGTTCATGGTGCAGTACGAGCTCGGAGGGTTCGCCGGTGCCCACGACCATCCTCTCGAGGAGGCCTATCTGATCCTGGATGGGGAGGTCGAGGCGGCGTTCGATGGCACGACGTACCAGCTCGGTCCCGGGGACGTCGCCTGGGCCGGTGTGGGATGCGTCCACGAGTTCCGCAACATCGGAACTGGCCGCGTCACATGGCTGGAAACGCAAGCGCCCCAGCCCCCGGCGAGGCACTCGTACCGATTCGCCCGCGACTGGGCGTACCTCGAAGCCGCCCTCGCCGAAGAAGCCCAGGGCGGGTGACCATGGGGCGAACTATGGCCGGTTCTGGCGCGACATGCAGGTCTCTGGGAGCGATGGCTGTCGCACGGGAAGCGCGACGACAGCGCCTGCGATCGTCACGGAGCAGGTCGTGACCTCGAAGACCCTGATCCGCGGCGGCTACGTCCTCACTCTGGGGGCCAAGACAGCCAACCTCGCCGAGGGCGACGTTCTCGTCGAGGACGGCACAGTCGTCGAAGTCGGTCCCGGGTTGCGTGACCGTGACGCCGAGGTCGTGGACGCCTCGGGCACCATCGTCATGCCGGGGTTCGTCGACACCCACCGACATGTCTGGAAGTCGCTCTTCAAGAGTCTCGGTGACGGCGGCTCCGATGGGGCGGGCCCGGTGCCGGCGGCAGTCGTCGGGCATCACCATCGCCCGGAGGACGTCTACGCCGCCACCCTCACCGGGTTGCTGGGGGCGGTCGAGGCAGGTATCACAACCGTCGTCGATTGGTCCGACATCCAGTTCGACGCCCGATACACCGATGCCGCCCTGCAGGCGCACGCCGACGCCGGGCTGCGGACGGTGTTCGTCCACTCCGCCCCGCACTGGGCCGAGAGCCACGAGGATGTCAGACCGGCGTTGCGCCGTCTCGCCGGCATGAGCGCCAGCGCCCCGGGGTCGCCGACCACGTTCGCCTACGGGCCGATCGATCCGAAGCGGTCCGACCTCGACCGCGCCGCCGACGAGTGGGCCTTGGCCCGAGAGCTCGGCCTCCGCATCCATGCCCACGCCGGCTCGGAGGCGTCCGACCGAGGCGTCGTCTCCTCTTTGGCCGAGCGTGGCCTCCTCGGCGAGGACGTCACGCTCGTCCACTGCTCCCACCTGGACGACGCCGAGCTCGACGCCATCGCCTCGACCCGGACTGCGGTGTCGGTGACGCCTGCGAGTGACATGGCCGGGGGTCGAGGGAGGCCCCCGACCCAGCAGCTGATCGACCGAGGCATCCGGCCCGGACTCGGCGTCGACGACGAACGGGTGGCGCCGGGTGACATGTTCGCCCAGATGCGGGCGTTGATCTCGCTCCAGCACGCCACGCTTTTCGACCTCAAGCTCGCCGGGAAGGGCGGAATCCCGAATCTCCTCAGCACCCGAGACGTGATCCGCTACGCCACGCTCGACGGCGCTCGCACCGCCGGCCTCGGTGGCGTCACCGGATCGATCGAGCCGGGCAAGCAGGCGGACATCGTCGTGCTGCGCGCCGACCGCCCGAACGTCTTCCCGATCAACGACCCGATCGGTGCAGTGGTGTGGGGCATGGACACGTCGAACCTCGACTCGGTCTTCGTAGCAGGCAGGGCACTCATGCGCGGCGGCGTCCTCCAGGCAGACGTGGCACGGGCCCGAAAGCTGGCGACCGCGGCACAGGGCCGAGTCGGCGCCGCCGCCGGGCTGATCGTGGGGACGGTCTCAGGAGGTGAGCGGTGACCACGACCCGCGCTCCGTCCGCCGCCATCACCTCCTTCGTCGTCGCTTCTCGCTACCTGCCGGTCTACCTGGCGCTCCTCCTGCTCCTGGTCGTCGCATCGATCTGGGCTCCGGCGGCGCTGAGCGAAGTCGCCATCCGTGCCATGCTCCCTTACGGAGCCCTGCTGGCCGTGACTGCCCTCGGCCAGATGCTGGTGATCATGACCGGCGGCATCGACCTCAGCATTCCCGGCACGATGAGCCTGGCTGCCGTGATCGTCGTCGGGGTCGGTGGCGGTTCGAACGAGAACCTCGGGATCGCTCTGGCCGCCGCCCTCGGCGCCGCCGCCCTCGTCGGACTGGTCAACGGCATCCTCATCGGCGCCCTCAAGCTCAACGCGCTCATCGTCACCCTGGCCGTCGGCCAGATCGTGATCGGCTTCGTCAGCCGGTACAGCGCACGGTTCCCCGTGCAGAGCCCGGTGCCGCCGGCGCTGTCCGACTGGACCTCGAGTCGCGTCTTCGGAGCCAGCCCGGTCTTCTGGCTGGGGGTGGCGTTGACGATCGTCCTCATCGTCGGGCTGCGCTACACGAACATCGGCCGGAGGTTCCAGGCGGTGGGAGCGAACCCGGTGGCGTCTTCGGTGGTTGGGGTGCGCGTCAGCCTGAATCAGATCCTGGTGTACGCCGTCGCTGCGGTGTTCTACGCCGCGGCAGGGATCGCCCTGGCCGGCCTCCTTCGCAGTCCGGGAGCAAGCGTCGGCGGCCAGTACCTGCTCGGGCCCATCGCCGCGGTCGTGATCGGCGGCGCCTCACTCACCGGGGGCCTGGCCAGCCCCCTCTCAACGTTCGCCGCCGCCTTCTTCCTCACCGGCCTCAATCAGATGATGCGGACCATGGGCCTGCCGACGGCTCTCCAGTTCGTGGTGTTCGGCCTGGTCATCATCGGCGGCATGCTGGTTTCGGGCGATCGGATCATCAAAGGCGTGGAGCGGCTGCTCCGCGAACGGCGACGATCGAGTCATCCGGAAGTACGAAAAACGGTGAGCTCCATCGACGAGACGGGTTGAGAAAGGAGACGCGCATCCTGACGAGTCTCAATCGGAAGACGAGGACAAGAGCCAACGGCTCTCTTGGAGGAGGAACATGAAACCGAGCAGAATCATCGGCCTCTTGGCCGTGTTCGTGCTCGTCGCGGCTGCCTGCGGCGGCGACGGCGACGACACCACGACCACGGTCGGCGGCGGAGAGACGACGACGACGGCCGCAGCAGCCCCGAGCACGACTGCCGCCGGCGGCGGGGAGTCGACCACTACCACGGCGGCGGCGACCACCACCGCGGCCCCGAGTGACAACCCGCTCGCCGATTACGGCGAGACTCTCGATGCGGATCCGGCGCTGATCGACAAGGCACTGGGACCGGTGACGCCATCGGACGAGGCGAGCTGGAACATCATCCTGGCGTCGGTGGCCCGCGCCAACCAGGACCTCGATCAGGCCAGGATCGACAAGGCGATCGAGTGCTGGAGCAACCAGGAGTGTGACACCGGAAGCGGCGGTGAGCTGGTGATGGGTTATGCCGACGGTGGCGGCAACACCGTCAACGTGTGGCGGGCAGTCAGTCACATGGAGGCAATCCTCCAGGCCCTCACCTACCCCGAGATCGGAGCCATCGTCTCGACCGCGGCCGACTTCAACCCTGATGTGGCCGTCCACGTCAACGACATCCGGTTCCTGATCCAGCGGGGCGTCGACTTCATCGTCGGCTACCCGGATCAGGGTGTGGGCCTGGCCGACGTCGTTCGCGAGGCAGAGGCGGCCGGCATCGAGTACATCGCCTTCTCGGCCGGCTACGTCGGTCTTCCCGATCAGCAAGGCGCCCTCATCCCAGGTGAGGACCATCTGACCGTGGTCGGCGAAGACCTGTGTGATCTCGGCGAGAGCTTCGCCACCGTCTTGAACGATGGGGTCGGCACCGGCGAGGTGGCACTCCTGGGCGGCACCCCGGGGAACGCTCTGTCGCTCGGATGGCAGCGATGCACCATCGATGCTCTCGGCGGCGAGGTGGAGCTGGCGAACCCACCGGCCAACGCTGACAGCACCACCGGCGACACCAGCTGGTTCCCGCCGATCATCCCGGACGTGTTCCGCGGGCTGCTCTCCACCAACCCCGACATCAAGGGCTGGGCCTACGAGTACGCCGATGGGATGTTCTTCGGGCTCCCCGTGTTCACCGAGCTGGGAATCTCCCTGGAGGGAACGACCATGGCCCTGCGCACGGACGAGCAGAGCCTGTTCTGCGATTGGGCCGAGCGCAACGACCCGACGTACAACATCTTCTACTCGGCCGGTGGCAACTTCCAGTCTCGGATCGGAGTCACCGCAGCCATGCTCGACGAGAAAGGGGCCGAGGTCCCAGGCCAGATCATCGTGCCGCACGTGATGCGACAAGTGACGGCCGACGACTGCAACCCGGATCGGGCGACCGAGGCCGTGTCCGGGACGTCGCTGGTGCCCGACCCGGTGCTGCGACTCATGTTCGGCGGCTGATGAGCGAGGGCGATCCGAGAGGAGGGTCGATGCCGGGTGACGTCGTCCTCGAGCTGACGGGTGTGTCCCGCCAGTTCGGGGCGGTCCGAGCGCTGACCGACGTCAGCTTCGACTGCCGCGCCGGCGAGGTCCACGCCGTCGTCGGCGAGAACGGCTCCGGCAAGTCGACCCTCCTCGGGATCGCCAGCGGGTTCGTCGACCCCGATCTGGGCACCGTCCAGATCGGGGGCAGAACCCTCCGTCGCGACTCTCCTGCGTTGGCCAGGCGGCTGGGCCTGGCAATGGCCTATCAGGACACATCGCTCGTCCTGGCCGAGCCGGTGAAGAACAACCTCTATCTGGCGGCACCAGAGGAGCAGCGGCCTCCGTACTGGCGGAGGAAGAGATGGGCGAGGAAGCTGCTCGCCGATTTCGATCTCGATCTCGAGTTGTTCCCCGATGCCCCCGCAGGCCTACTCACCTTGGCCGACCGCCAGCTCTTCGAGGTCGCCAAGGCGCTGGTCACCGACCCGAAGGTGCTCCTCCTCGACGAGCCGACCACGGCGTTGGGACCGGACGAGGTCGAGGCGCTCCATCGCACCGTCGCCGCATGCCGGGCCCGGGGAGTCGGTGTTGTGTACGTGAGCCACCGCCTGCCCGAGGTCCTGGAGATCGCCGACCGGATCACCGTCCTCCGGGACGGCCGCAAGCAAGGCACCTTCGACGCTCGCCGGACCACCGAAGCGGAGCTGGTCGAGCTGATCGTCGGCCGCCCCTTCGAGGCGGCCTTTCCTCCACCCGCTCTCTTGGAAGCCGAGCGCCGCGACGTCCTCACCGTCGAAGGGCTCCAGGGCCAGTCGTTCGGTCCGGTCAGCTTCACCCTGGAGAACGGAGAGATCGTCGGCATCGCCGGAGCCGAGGGAAACGGCCAAGCACAGCTCTTCGACTGCCTCGCCGGCCGCCAAGCACCCAAGGCCGGGCGCGTGGTGTGCGACGGTCGGGAACTGTCACTCGTCTCCACCCACGAGGCGGTGCGGGCCGGTCTCATGCTGCTGCCCGGCGACCGCAAGCACGAAGCGCTCATGACGGTGCTCGGGGTCAAGGTGAACGCGACCATCCAGTCTCTGCGCCGCTTCTCCGCCTTCGGGTTGCTCCGAAGACGGGCGGAGCGGCGTACCGTCTCCGACCTGGTCGAACAGCTGGAGATCAGGACGCCGTCGCTCGACCAGCCGGTCGAGTTCCTCTCCGGCGGCAACCAGCAGAAGGTCTCGGTGGCCAGGTCATTCCTCAGGGAACCCGTGGTGATCATGGCGTACGAGCCAACTCAGGGCGTCGACGTCGGCTCCCGGTTCGACATCTACAACGCGCTGCGGGCCAGAACGGATGTCGGGACCGCACTCCTCGTCAAGTCGAGCGACCCAATCGAGCTGGCCGGACTCTGTGACCGGGTTCTGGTCATGTCACGAGGACAGTTCATCGAGGAGATCCCCGGCGACGAGCTCACCGAACTGCGCATCGTCGAGGCGATCGTGCGAGGCCCTGGCCTCTCCAAGGCGGGACGTTCTCCGCTCGGTGTCGCCATGCCCAAGGCGCCACCTGTCAAGGAAGCACCGTGAGCACACGCGTCGACTCGGCGAGGCGCGCCGTCAGGAAGGTGATCCGCGACGCCCGCGACAAGAACAAATGGAGGAAGATCGTCAAGTTCCGGCTGTGGATGCCGGTCGCCCTCCAGCTGCTGTTGATCGGTGCTCTGCTCTGGTACACGACGACACGGTTCCCCGGCTTCATCAACGCCACCAACGTCGAGCAGATCCTCATCCTGGCCCTTCCCCTGATCGTGGTGACGATCGCCCAGACCCATGCCCTGCTCGTCGGCTACCTCGACCTCTCGGTAGGAGCGATGATCAGCCTCGGTGTGGTTCTCGCATCGTTCTACATAGGTGCCGAGGCGAGCATGTCCCAGATCTTCCTCGGAACCGGGCTCATCCTCCTCTGTGGAGTCGCTCTCGGTCTCGTCAACGCCACCCTCATCCGCGGCTTCAAGATCCCGTCGATCATCGCCACCCTGGCCACGCTCAGCATCCTGGATGGCATCGCGCTCACCCGGCGCCCGACCGCCCAGGGCGTGATCAGCGGCGACCTCGTTTCCTTCCTCACCGCGAGCATCGGACCCATCCCGGTGGCCTTCATCGTGATCGTCCTCGGCGCCGCCCTGCTCGACCTGTGGCTCCACGGATCCGGATCGGGCCTCGCTCTGCGATCTGTCGGATTCGACGAGCGCTCGGCGAAGCGAGGAGGCGTCAGCACCAATTGGCTGCGAGTGCGTGCCCTCCTCCTCTCCGCGGTGCTGGCGGCCGTCGCTTCGTTCTTCGTCATGGCTCGATCGCCGATCGGCAACGCTCAGGTCGGCTCCACGTTCGCGCTCAACAGCATCACCGCGGCCGTGCTCGGCGGGGCGGCGCTGGCCGGGGGAAGAGCGACGTTCATCGGCGGCACAGTGGCGGCGGTCCTCCTCGCCCTCATCCTCACCGTCCTGCCCTACCTCGGCCTCTCAGCCAACGACGGCGCCATGATCATCGGCGTCCTCGTCCTGATCGGGATCGTCCTCTTCCAGGCGGGAGACCTCAAGGAGCTGGTGAAGCGCAACTACAAGCGGGCTCGACGCCTCGTCATCGGCAGCCGCGCCGCCAAGCAGGCAGAGCTCCCCGCCTACTACCCGGCAGGCATCGATTTCAGCGTCGTTTCGACCGATCGCAAGCTGATCAAGGGCGGAACGGTGCTCAGCATGGACCCGAGCGTCGGCGACTTCACCGGGGACGTGCTGATCGACGGCGCCACCATCGTCCGGGTCGGCCCTGAGCTGAGCAATGGCGAGGTGGAGGTGATCGACGCTACCGGAATGATCGTCATGCCCGGGTTCGTCGACACCCACCGCCATATCTGGGAAGGCTTGCTTCGCAACATCGGCACCGACGTGCCTCTCGAAGGACGCAACGGCTACATCTCGTTCGTGCTCCACAAGCTGGCGCCCGCCTTTCGGCCCCAGGACGCTTACGTCGGCAACCTGGTCTCCGCCCTCGGAGCGATCGACGCCGGGATCACGACGCTGCTCGACTGGTCGCACATCCAGGGCTCTCCCGCCCATACCGATGCCGTCATCCAGGCGCTGAAGGACTCGGGGATGAGGGCCGTTTTCGCCTACGGGTTCCCGTGGTGGGGGAAGTGGGAGGAGCGGCAGCCGAGCTGGTTCGTCAGGGCCGCCACCGAGCACTTCTCGTCGAAGGACCAGATGCTCACGCTGGCCCTGGCGGCGCCCGGCCCGGAGTTCACAGATTTCGAGGTGTCACGAGACCATTGGAAGCTGGCCAGGGAGACGGGGGCAAGGATCACCACGCATGTGGGAGTGGGCAGCTACGGCCAGGACGCCAAGGTCCAGGAGATGGGCAAGGCGGGGCTTCTAGGTCCGGACACGACCTACATCCACTGCACGACGCTCAACGACACCGAGATCCAGATGATCGTCGACACCGGCGGTACCGTTTCGCTGGCGTCTCCCGTCGAGATGATGATGGGCCACGGGATGCC
>Ga0302046_10004823_pt1 | contig 11944 bp, 11 predicted proteins | sample RVTome_11_FD_200261 | JGI IMG/M metagenome (GOLD analysis project Ga0302046, IMG submission 200261) | Soil microbial communities from uranium-contaminated site in the Upper Colorado River Basin, Wyoming, United States - RVT147D111 (version 2) ... | reverse complement strand
CGGACGATCGTAGCGCGGCCCGGGAACGCGCGGCGGGCCTCTTCCTCGGCCATGACTTTGAACGGTCCGTAGGTTTCACCCGTAACCTGCTCGCTGCCGTCGTGGTTGCCGGGCAGTTGGGCCAGCTCAGAGTCCTCATCCATCCGCAGTTGCTCTTCTTGGTCGGACCCAGGTTCCGCATACCGGCCGTCGCCGATATCGAAACTGGCGCCGGCGTATACGGAGATCGTCGAGACATGTACGTACTGCTGCACGGAGTCCTTCAGAAGCTCGGCGGTCTGGCGCACCCAGCGGGGCAGCGTCGCATGGTTGTCGAGGACAACGTCCCATTCACGTCCTTCGAGCGCCCGTAGGTCATTGTTCCGGTCCCCCTCCAACCTCTCGACGTTGGGAAAGAGATGCGTATTGGTGTTTCCGCGGTTGAAGATCGTCACCGTGTGCCCGCGACTTTGGGCGTAGCGCACCATGTGGGGGCCGATGAATCCCGTTCCACCGAGGATCAGCATCCTCTTGGGGGCCCCTTGTCGAGGCGGATCGTTTCGCACTTGGGCGCTCCCCGGTCGAGTGAGCGTGAGGCCCAGTCCAAAAGACGCTCCGGCGGCGGTCGTGAGGAACTCTCGACGATTCGGAGACATCAGTTTCCTCCGTGTGGCGTGGGTGACGGCGTACGGCGGTTGGCGGATGAAGATGCCCTCCGCACAGACCGATAACCAGGATTGGCCATGGATACCGGGTGGACCGGGGTTGGTTCCGGGCTCTTTGGCTAGCAGGGGCGATGCGCGCGTGGTGACTTGCGAGACGGTATCTGCTACCTCGGGGGCTGCCAGCCTTCGGTTCCTGCCCTAATCCGCTAGTTTTCGGACGGAGGCCGTGCGGCGGGCGCACATCCCGGTACCCGCGACCAAGCGGGGATCGTGTTATGTTTGCGCCCGGTATTGTGTGATGACTTTGGCGAGAGGAACGACGTTGACGAGTCCATCGACCCACGGCCCGGATCCAGTCGGGTCAGCTTCCCCATCGCCTGCCCAGTGGAAGGCGATTCTCGCCCCATATCAGCGGCCTGACAGCTGGCGCAGCGTCATCCAGTTACTCAACACCGCGGTGCCCTTTGCGGCCCTCTGGGCGGTCATGGCCATCCTGGTCGACCGCGCTTATTGGGTGACCCTGCTGCTGAGTCTGCCTGCGGCGATGCTGCTCGTGCGGATGTTCATCTTTCAGCACGACTGTGGTCACGGTTCATTCTTCAAGTCCCGAAGGGCCAACAACGTGATTGGCGGCATCATTGGCGTGATGACGCTGGTTCCCTATGGATACTGGCGCAAGACGCACGCGGTCCATCACGCTGGCTCCGGCAACCTCGATATGCGGACTTTTGGGGACATCGATACGCTCACGGTACGCGAGTATCTGAAACTCAGTCCCTCAAAGCGTCGGCACTACCGACTGTACCGGCATCCGCTGGTCATGCTCGGCATCGGTCCGCTGTTCCAGTTCGTCTTCAAGCACCGGTGGCCCGCCGATCTGCCCCGTAGTTGGCAGCGCGAGTGGGCCAGCATCCACCGCACGAATCTGGCGCTGCTGGCGGTGCTGCTCATTGCCGCGTTCACCATCGGCCTGGAGCGATTCTTCCTGGTCCAGGCGCCGATCACGATCCTGGCAGGGACCATTGGCGTCTTCCTTTTCTATGTGCAACACCAGTACGAGGACACGTACTGGCGCTATCGCGACCGTTGGGATTACTTCGAGGCCGCCCTATACGGCAGCTCGCACCTCGTCCTGCCCACTCCCCTCCAATGGTGCACGGCCAACATCGGTCTCCACCACGTGCACCACATGAATAGTCGGATCCCGAATCATCAGCTGCAGAAGTGCTTTGACGACAACCCGGAACTCCATCGCGTCACCCAGTTGTCGCTGTGGCAGTCGGTTAGTACTCTGCGCCTCACGCTCTGGGATGAAGACAGCGCTCAGCTGATCGGATTCCGCGAGCTGGAAGCCAGGCGGGACGCCGTTAGTGACTCGCCGGTCGTGGATCCGCCGAAGCAGGAAGCGATTCCCAAATCCTGGCGATAGGCGTAGCCAGATTCAACGACAAGGGCGCTCGAGGTGGGCGCCCCTTTTCATTCATGGCCCGGAGTGCGCATCGATCCGCGACCGCTATCCGTTACACGTATCGTTCCGCCAATATGCTCCAGTGGTGGATCTCGTGTCCCACCAGAATGAACGGGATGGAGGTCACGGTGAACTCCACGTTGCTCGCGGTACCTCGACGCTGCCACTCGTCACCATCCAGTGCCTCGAAGAACGCGAGATTCGCCTGTTTCATCGTGACGTACTCGCGAATAATGGTGTCCATGGTCCGGCGGTCATACCGTGCGGCCGCCACGTAGGGATCTTGTTCCATGGACGGGAGCGCGGCCGGATCGCGCCGGGCGAATGAGAACGCACGAAAACCAAAAACGCGCTCGACGTCGATCACGTGACCGATCACCTCACGGACCGTCCACTTCTCCGGCGCGTATCGATAACCGTGGCGATCTCGCGGGATGCCCGACAGAAATCGCTGTGAGGCCTCGATCTGTTCGCGATAGAGATCGAGGATCTCCCGGTCAGGTACGCGGCGGATATACCCGAAGTAGTATTCGGCGCAATCGTCTGGGCCTGGGCGCACCAAGGACGTCGTCATCCGTCATCCTCCTCGTCGGATACTCTGTAGGCCTTCCGTTCTTCGGCAAACGCCAGGAGCCGGCGCTCCACCAGGGCGTTGAAGCTTCCGTCCGGGAATCTACCGTGATGGTTGCGATCCCCGGCCGGCAACCCGGACAATGCGGCAAGGACATCATCGATTGTATGCGCCGTGTAGACGTGAAACCGGTTCGCTGCAACCGCCCGTACCACGGATGCGGCCAAATTGAGATGATCGAGGTTGGCGAACGGGATGACAACGCCATGCGCGCCGGTCAGGCCGCGAGCCGCACACACGTCAAAGAACCCCTCGATCTTCTCGGTCACATCCCCGACGGCCTGCAGCTCCCCGTGCTGGTTCACTGACCCCGTCACCGCCAACGATTGCGCAACCGGTATCTCTCCGATGGCGGAGAGGAGACACGCGAGCTCCGCCGCGGATGCGCTGTCTCCATCGATACCGGCGTAGGACTGCTCGAAGACGAGTGAGGCGGCCAGGGAGAGCGGACGATCCGGTGCGTAGCGACCACCCATGAATCCGCTCAGAATGAGCACACCCTTCGAATGGGCAGCTCCGCCGAATTCGACTTCTCGCTCGATGTCCACGACGTCACCCTCGCCCAGGCGGACCCGCGCGGTGATGCACGCCGGATGGGCGTACGAGAGGCCACCCGACGTGCCAACGATGATGCCGTTGACCTGCCCGACGCGGACGCCGTCCGTGTCGATACGCATCATGTCTCGCACGATGTCGTCCATGACCTGGTCGGCGGGGCGTCGCGTCCTGGAACGCGCAGCGATGACGGCCTGCTCCACGTGCGTCGACTCGATCTGGCGAGCGGAGGGGCCGGCTACGTAATCGGCCTCGCGCAGCACGCCGCGCAGCTGCGACGTTTTCATGCTCAGGCGCTTGCGGTCGCCCGCCAACCGCATCGCGTGCTCCAAGACCCGGGCCACGGCGTCCCGGCGGACGGGCTTCAATCCGTCTTCCTTGACCAGATCGGCTATCAGCAGCGAATGAGCGGATACGTTCTCCGGTGTGGCCGGAACGGTCGCGTCGAAGTCCACGTACACGTGGAACAAATCGTTGAATTCCTCATCGTCATCGGCATGCTGGGAGTACAAGGATGCGTCCCCAACCATGACGAGCTGGACGGCGAACGGACTTGGCGCCGGGGAGGAAAGGGGGCCCGTCATCAGGGCGTTCTCCGGAACGATCGGCCGAAACGTTCCGATTTTCATAGCACTCCTGAGGGGCGTCCAGACCTCCGCATGGCCCAACACCTGGGCCGCGTTGAGTAGCAAGATGCCGCCGTGCGCGCGGTGCAAAGCGCCCGGTCGGACCGCCAGATGTGGTGCGGTACGTGCTCCGGAATGCGCCGTTGAGTCGATCCAGCCGAACAGCCGTTCCGGAGACGGATCATCCTCGACCACAACGGGAGTACCGGACCGGGTGTTCGTCGTGGCCATTACGTTGACGGCGTATCGATGTCTACCCGGACGCTTCGAATGACGCCGGCGCGATGCTCGTCCGAACGCGCGCTCGCTGATCAGAGGATCACCCGCGCTCTCTATCAAATCGATCATGACGGCCGAGATGAACGGTTCGGCGGCGTCCGGGAGGCGTTCGCGGCGACGCATTTCGCCGAACGCCTCCTCGACCACACGGCGCGTGACGCTGCGGATCAGTGCGCGCCGCCGCTTGCGCCGTTCCCGCGCCCAAGCGGCCAGGCGGGCGGCGTCTCCTTCGGCATCCTCGCGCCGATCGCTGAACTCACGCTCGATCTCGGACGTCCGGCTAATGGTGTCGCGGCTGTCGAGCGCGGTCTCGATGGCTGGCTCGATGTCCTCCAGGAGTTCCTCGATGGCGCGGCGCAGTCGAGGGCCGGCACCGGGCGGTAGGAGGAGCAGCGCCGGTTCGAGCGGCGCCTCAACATCGAACACGTAGCAGACGTCCGCCGCCGCCGCCCGGGTGGACGTCGCCTCGGCTGCGACGCGCTGGAGAATCTGAAGACACCCCGCACCGGGAGGAGCCGCCACGAAGAGATGCTGATCGGCCCGGCTCAAGCCGTACGCCAGGGCATCCATCGCCCTGGCCTGCCCAACGACGCGCGGCCCGCTGGGGGCCTTGTCGGTCGCCTCGTAAGGGATCAGCCCCGGGTCACAGTGTCCGGCCAGGGATTCGGGAGGTAATGGGGAGAGCATAGCGATGGCCAGGAATCGTACGCTGGGGGCCTGGACCGCCGCAACGGTCGGGATTCGCGGTCCATGCCCGTCAGGATTATGTTCGTGACGCGGAACGTCCCACCTCAGCGACCACCGGTGGAGCCTCACATGCTCGAGTTCCTCGTGCACTTGCTCGTCTCCGCGGGACTCCTATTCGTCGTGGGAAGGATCGTCAACGGCGTGGCGGTGGAGTCCGGCAAGGCGGCGATTCTTGGCGCGCTCGTTCTGGGAATCGCTAACGCAATCGTGCGTCCCATCGTGGTGGTGCTCACGCTTCCCATCACCATCATCACGATCGGGCTCTTCCTGTTCGTTGTGAATGCCGCGATGTTTGGTTTGGCGGCGGCCGTCGTTCCCGGCTTCAAGGTCAAGGGTCCTGTCCCAGCCTTGGTTGGCAGCCTGCTACTGAGCTTGATGAATTGGGGCATTGCCATAATTTTCGGTGTATAGGTGGTACCTTCCTCAAACTGATCCCGGAGCAAGCCATGCGCCCCCTCCGCACCTTGCGCATCAGCCTATGTCTCCTCTTCGCGGCAGGGTGTGCCGGGCAGAGTGGGGCAGGGTCTCCCGAACCGGATCCGGCCATTCCTGTCTCTGTCCGCGTCGAAAACCAGAATCCATTCGCCGCCGAGATCTTTGCGTATCACAACCGCCAGCGCACGCGGCTCGGCGTCGTGGAGAGCGGGCGCACGTTGATCCTGCCATTCACATGGGACGCATCCGGCGTGCAGTTCATCATCGATCTGATGGGTGACGAGGGGGCGATGAGCAACTTGCCGCCTCAGGAGCGTCGCAACGCATTCGCATCCGACGCGGCGGGGGATACGGTCCCCTGCATCCTGACCGAGAGCTACGTGGTGGAGGCGAACGCGATGCTCGCCCTCGCGATACCCAGCGACCTTCACGAGCAACGCGGACGCTCGCGCTGCGCGCGCTGAGGGCCCTCAGAAAAAGACCGAGTACGCGCGCGGCCAGATGGTCGGGGGTGCATGCCCCTTTCCCGAACGCGGGCCTAACAGGTTTGCTGGAAGTAAAATCCGTGCGGTTGGTCGCGCGTACACACTGATTGCGCGATACCTCTGGGCCGCACCAACTACAAGCAGCTCGCCCTGGTTACAGGGTTCGCGCCCAGGGGTATCGCTACGGCGCGAGGGATCGCGTAGGCCGGCGCAAGCGCGAAGTCAGGTGACGCCATCTTTCAGCAACCTGCCAAGGAACCTCTGCACAAGTCGCAGGAGGTCGCGAAGGCCGCGTCAGCGAGGCAGTGAGGTAGTGTACGCCAACTGGCAGTGTCCTGCTCACTGCAGCGGCCGGAGTGACCTGCCGCCGACTTATGCAGAGCCTCCCGAAAGCGATGGAGCCGGGTCGTCCGGTGGCGGCACGAAGAGTGTCGATACCGGGAGATCCTTCAGGAACGTCTCGGTGGTGCTTCCCAGGACCAAGCGAGTCATTCGAGAGGCTCCGTGGCTTCCGACCACCAGCAAATCGGCGCCCCACTCTTCGACCTCGTGCTGCAACACCGGCACGATATCCCCTTCGCGTAGGACCCGCTCGACGTCGTCATCGATGGCCGCTGCCATGAGGTCGTCACAAACCTCGCACGACAGCTGGTAAAAGTCCTTCTGGCTGATGCCGGCATGACGCCGCGCGTCTGCCGGAAGCGGTTCGACGACATGGATGACGCGGAGCGTGGCATCCAAGTCCCGCGCGAGGGCGCAGGCCAGATCTACGACGCATCGTGCGCAGTCTGACAGATCGATGGCTACCAGGATGTGACTGAAGACCGTCGGTGGAGCCACCGTGACCAGCACTGGTCTGGTAGCGTCGCGAACTAGCGCATGCGCCGTGCTGCCGCCCAGCCAGCGTCCCAACAGTCCGTGCTTCTTCGCGCCGACTACCACGAGACCGGCGTCGACGGCATGGGCCTGTTGCGAGATGACGTCTGCGGCGAGGCCCACCGCAACGTCGAGCGTCGGTGACGGGGCCAGGTCCGGCATCGCGACGAGCCGCTGGCGCACGCGTTCGCGCGCCAACGTCACCATCCGCTCATCCAGGGCCGAGATATCCCCGAGAGGAGAGGAGGACGCGGCGGCGGCGGCCGCCATGGTGATGTGGCGAACGGCGGACCACACGTCCCGAGTCGCGTGAACCACGTGGAGATCGCTCCCAGTGCGTCGTGCGAGCGCGGCGGAGATGGGCACTGCTTCCCAGGCCTCTCGCGACTCGTCCACGCCCACGAGCACCGGATGCCCGGTGTTCATTGTTCGACTCCGTTTAGAGAGGGGTCGGGTGCTGGTCTGACGAACAGGTGTTGATGCCAAACAGCGAATACGCCGGGCAGCGATGCGTGAGCCCGGAGCCCAGAAGGGCCACACCGATGATGGCGGAGATAAAGGCGGCCGCGTGGATACTGTTGAGCACGACGGCCAAAATCAGAAAGGCCACTCCAAACAGGATCCGGAACTGGCTGTCGCGCCTGCCGACGTTGCGTTGCATTTCCAACAACCTCCGAAGGGGTGATCACGTTTGATCCATGCAACAATCGATCGGAAGCGGTGAAGCCACCTAGAATAGACCATTAAGGAACCCTTAGCGGCTGTTCAGGGTGGGGGTCGGGATTGTGGCGCCGAGCGGGTGCATCCGTCGGGAAAGGCGCCATTTGACCGCTTCAGGAACCGCCAAGAGGGGGAGGCCGAGCCCGATCATGAGGGCCCAGTCGGAAAGCCGGAGCGGGACGGTCCTCAGGGCGGTCTGCAGAACCGGGAGATACACTGCCAGCAGCTGAAGCCCTATGGAAAGAACGAGCGCCGCCGGCAGCCAGAGATTCCTCCGCCACCCGATACGCACGAGCGGAGTGCGGAACGAACGGAAATTGAGGACGTTCACCTTCTCCAGGACGATGATGCCCGTGAAGGCCACGGTCTGCGCATGGGCGAGCGCTGCCTGTCCGTCTCCCATGGCATTGTGGAAGAGCCAGATCGTGGCGAGGCCGATGTATGAACCCAGGCCCGCGATAACGAGTGCGGCCTGCCGGGTCAGCACACCCTGCCGGGGGTTTCTGGGCGGCCGGTCCATGATGCCTGGTTCGGCTCCTTCGGTTCCCAGGGCCAGCGCCGTCAGTCCGTCGGTGACGAGGTTCATCCAGAGGATCTGCACCGGCAGGAGGATGAGGGGGCCGCCAAGGAGAATGTTACCGAGGATGGCGACGATCTCCCCGGTGTTCGAGGACAACAGGTACCGGACGAACTTTTGGATGTTATCGAATTGGCGCCGGCCCTCTTCGATGGCGCCCACGATCGACGCATAGTTGTCGTCGGTGACCACCATATCCGACGCGTCACGCGCGACGTCCGTACCTCGGATTCCCATCGCGATACCGATGTCGGCCTGTTTGAGGGCGGGTGCATCGTTGACCCCATCGCCCGTCATCCCGACGATCTCTCCGCGTTCCTGTAGCAGGCGCACGATGCGTAGCTTATGTTCAGGCGTTGTGCGGGCGAAGATGACGGGGCGGCGGAGGATGTCGCGCAGCCTGTCGTCCTCCGTGGCGTCGATCTCGGGTCCAAGGATCGCGTGGTCGGCATCGAGGCCGATGCGGCGCGCGACGGCCAGAGCGGTTGGGCCCGCGTCCCCGGTGATCAGATAGGTCCGAATGCCGGCTGCGCGGGCCCGGGCAACTGCCGGTGCCACTTCGGGGCGGGGAGGGTCGATGATGCCGATGACACCGAGCAGCGTCATGTCGGTTTCGATGTCGTCGGTGACGTCTGCGTCCAACCCGAGGCTGCGTCTCGCCACGGCAAGCGTTCGCAGACCGCGCTCGGCAAGGGCGGTGTACGCCGCGGTGACGCGGTCCCGATCTGACGCTGTCACGTCGCGTTCCCGGGCGCCGTCGAACAGCCGCGTGCATCGAGGGAGCAGGACTTCGGGCGCCCCTTTCGTGTGCGCGATGCGGCCGTGGCTGTCTCGCTCGACGGCGGTCATGCGCTTTCGCTGCGATGTGAATCCAATTTCCGCGACCGGGACGGGCGGAGCGCCGGCGTCCAATCCCGCCTTACACGCGGCAGTGAGGAGGGCGATCTCCGTGGGATCTCCCAGGGCGCGCCACGTCCCGTCGATGACCTCCAAGCGTGCGTGGTTGCAGAAAGCGCCGCTGCCGAGCAGAGCCTCGAGGTCGGGGCGATCCGCTAGGACAACGGCTCGCCCGTCAGCCAGGAATGCGCCGGCGGGCGCGTATCCCACGCCCGTCACCTCGATGTCGCCGGCGGGCAACCAGATGTTGCGCACCGTCATTTCGTTCTGCGTGAGGGTCCCGGTCTTATCCGTGCAGAGGGCGGTGACCGCTCCCAGAGTTTCCGCGGCGGGAAGCCGCCGAATCAGTGCGCGGCGTTTGGCCATGGCCCGGACGCCCAGCGCCAGCGTTACGGTGACGACGGCCGGCAGACCTTCCGGCACGACGGCCACGGCAAGCGACACGCTCGTGAGAAACATGTCCAGCAACGGTTGGCCCAGAAGGAGGCCCAGCCCGGCGGTTGCGGACGCGACGACGATGGAGGCGATGCCCAGCTGTCGTGCAAGCGTCGCCAGTCGTCGCTGCAGCGGGGTTGGTGCGCGATCGACTGACTGCGCGAGCCGCGCAATGCGACCAAATTCGGTCCGCATGCCGGTCGCCACGACGACGGCGCGCGCCCGCCCGGCGGCCACCACCGTGCCCATCCATCCCATCGACGCGCGATCGGCCAACGGCGCGTCGGGCGGTGACGGAGCGGTCGACTTGTCGATCGGGACCGATTCCCCCGTGAGCGCCGATTCGTCTGTGCGGATGTCGAGCGTGCGGACCCATCGAACGTCGGCCGGGATCCGGTCACCGGCCTCGACGATCACGATGTCGCCGGGTACCAGCTGTTGCGCGTCGATCCGCTCGGGTCGGCCACCGCGCACGACGGTGCACTGCGGGGCCAACAGGCGTCGTAACGCCTCGACGGCCCGTTCAGCCCTCCATTCCTGGATGAACCCGAGTATGGTATTCAGGACGATGATGGTCAGGACGGCCACGGCGTCCACCACTTCGCCCACCGCGAGGGAGATACCGGCCGCCACGAAGAGAATCGCGATGAATGCGTTCGCGAACTGGCGGGCAAACACGGCGTACCACGGCGTCCGGGCGAACCGCTGCAGCACGTTGGCTCCGTACTCGACCAGGCGGGCCTGAACGACGGGTTGCGTCAATCCGTGCTGGGCACTGCTGGAGAGCGACGCCAAGGCCGACTCGACATCCTGGGCGTGCCACGCCGCCGGCCGCGGTGTGCTCGACAGGTGGGAGGGAGGGGATGGCGTCATGGAATCGGCATGCGTGGGGAGCAAGTAAGGCAACAATGGGCGCCGCCCGTCGCTTCGACAAGGCGGCGCCTCCACGGTCACGAGACCGCGCTCAGGGCCGTCGTTGAGGCGTCATTCAATACGAATCGATCGGCGCTTCGACGTTTCTGCCCTGGGCAGAACGATCTCCAGCAGCCCGTCCTTGAACGTCGCTCTGGCGGCTCCGGCGTCGACCGCAGCCGGCAGATGAATGGTCCGGGCGAACGCCCCGCGCGCAATCTCGCGCCGGAAGTATTCGCCCTTCTCCACGTTCTCCTCGTGCTCGCTTCGAGCGCGCAGCGTGACGGCGTTGGCCGTGATGGACAGATCGATGTCCTTCTTCTCGATGCCGGGTAACTCCGCGCGGACGACGAGTTCACTCTCGCGCTCGATGACGTCGGCTTTCGGCAATCCGGTGAACGTGGCTGGAAGGGCACGTTCCCATCGGAGCGGGCGCATCCAGTCGCGCGGCGCCAACGTCTCGAACAGGCGATCGATCTCGTCGAACGGGGTCATCCAAGCGGAGGGAGTGACGCTCTCGCGCGTCGCGGGAGCCTTTTCTGGTGCAACGGCTGTCATTGGTCACCTCCTGAAGAAGCATCACACGCTAGGACTTCATGCTTCACTATACACGTTCCCTGGTGAACCTAGGTTGAATCCCCGGTTAATTGTGACGCTCGACCTCCAGGCCCTGATCGGTGCGCCGAGCGGGAGTAGCGAGTTCGAGCGCGCTGGATCCCGAGCTCTACCAACAGCTGGTTGAGGTCTGTTCGCGGTCATCCTCAGCGCCTCCGAGACCTGCGCCGCGTTGGCCACCGACCGCATCCAGTTCGTTAAGAAAGCTCTGCACAAGTCGGCGGGGGATCGCGAAGGCCGCGTCAGTGAGGCCGTGAGGGAGTGTACGCCACTGCCTGGGCCCTGCTCACTGCAGCGGCCGGAGTGACCTGCCGCCGACTTATGCAGAGCTTCCGTAATGCAGATGATTGATGGAGCGTGCGCTTTGCCCTGTCGCAAGAGATCGCGTACGCGCGCTGTTCCCACGCGGACGAACATCCGCGGCGTTGGCGGCGGGACGCGGCTGTCATCTGTGTTTCACCGAGCGTTCACGACCGCGCTGGCAGATTTCGAGCACTGGCTCGAATGGAGGTCCGCCATGCAACGCAAGACGAAGCACCACCGGCATCCCACCGTGCTGGGCACCCTGTGGATTGCCGACGTCGTCCTCGTGCTGCTGCTTTGGCCGGCAGGGGGACCCGCTCCGGTGGGAGCGGTATTCGTGATGTGGCTGGTCCCAACATTTGCGCTCGTAGCGGTAACGTGGTGGTGGCTGCATCACCGCAGAGAGTCGACACACTCTCCGTAGATCGGTTCACGAAGAGATCATGACTTCTTCAAGGAGGTGCAGCTATCGTGCACAGCATGGACGTCCACCCGACGCCCGAATCGCCCGCGATCGTGGGCAGTGCCCGGCAGTTTTGCGTAATCCAATGCCGCGGTCGCGATGGCACCTGTCCCCTCGCTCGGGCATCCCTTCCCCCGAGCGCGTGCCCCTTGTGGCGGTTCGTACAGGCGTCGGATGGACCGTCCACGGAATATGTCGTGACGGAGTACTCGGTCGATCTCCATCTCGCGTTGAAGCAGGCGGATCCCGATTGGCGCTGAGGGCGGCGGTCAGTCC
>Ga0302046_10004822_pt1 | contig 11946 bp, 13 predicted proteins | sample RVTome_11_FD_200261 | JGI IMG/M metagenome (GOLD analysis project Ga0302046, IMG submission 200261) | Soil microbial communities from uranium-contaminated site in the Upper Colorado River Basin, Wyoming, United States - RVT147D111 (version 2) ... | reverse complement strand
CCATGACACCGATCCGCGTGCGCAGGCTCATGCTCGGCTCCTTCCAGCGATTTCGTAGGCTCGATCGATCAGCCGCACGACGCGCAGGCAGTCGTGCACGCTGACCGGGGGCGGCGCGCCGCGCCGCCAGTGGTCGAGGATATCGCGGACGGCCGTGGGATAGAGCGGTGCTGCGGGTGGGTCCGCGACCGTCTCCTCGCCGGCTGGCGTGATGACGCGCGTCGTGTCGTCGTGATAGGTCACGAGCGTGGCATCGCGCCCGGCGACCTTGAGCTCGCCGTCGCTGCCTGCGTAGGGGACGGTGTTGCCGAGCTCGATCGTCCCCAGCACACCGCTCGCCGACCGCAGCAGGACCGTGGCGTAGTCCTCCACCGGCTGTCCCAGCGCCCGGGCGCTGAGCTGGGCCGCGGTGACCTGGGCCTCCTCGCCGGTGAGGAGCAGGAAGAGGTCCAGCAGGTGCGAGCCCAGGTTGCGCAGGCAGCCGCCGCCGGCCAGCGCCGGGTCGAGCATCCAGGGCGAGTCCCAGGCCGGATAGCGCGCCGAGGTCGGCCGGCAGAGGCGCAGGTAGACGTGCGACAGCGGCCCGAACCGCCCCTCCGCCAGCATCCGGCGGGCACGGGCGGCGAACGGCGAATAGCGCTGAGGGAGCGGTACCGCCACGAACGCGTTCTTCGCCGCCGCCTTCTCGGCAATGCCGCTCACCTCGGCGGCGTTCACGCCCATCGGCTTTTCCATCATGAAGGCGATGCCGCGGTCGAGCAGCTCGTGGGCGGTCCGCGCCATCCGGTTGTGCTGGCCCAGCGCGACGACGAAGTCGGGCTTCGTCGTGTCGAGCATCTGCCGGTGGTCCGTGAAGACCGGGGGGTTGCCGAGCGCGGCCGCCCGCCTGGCGGCGATGGCCGCGCTGGGGTCATGCAGGCCGACCAGCTCCACGTCGGGCAGGCCGGCCAGGATGCGCAGATAGGCGGCGTCGTAGAGCGAATGCCAGTGGCTGACCTCGATGGCGGCGATCCGCATCAGTCCCTCCAGGGCGCGATGGTAGCACCGAGCGGGGCATCGCTCGCCCTCCGAGGCGGGGTGATACCATCTAGCCGATGGCCGAGCCGGCAACGAAGCCCAGCAACTTCATCCGCGAGATCATCCTCGAGCACAACCGCACCGGCCGCTTCGGCGGCCAGGTGATCACCCGGTTTCCGCCCGAGCCGAACGGCTACCTGCACATCGGCCACGCCAAGGCCATCTCCATCGACTTCGGCATGGCCCAGGAGTTCGGTGGGCGCTGTCACCTGCGCTTCGACGACACGAACCCCACCAAGGAGAGCCAGGAATACGTCGACGCGATCATGCGCGACATCCGCTGGCTCGGGTACGACTGGGGCGAGCACCTCTACCACGCCAGCGACTACTTCGAGCAGCTCTACCAGTGGGCCGAGCAGCTCATCCGCGCGGGCAAGGCGTACGTGGACGACCTCTCGGGCGACCAGATCCGCGAGTACCGCGGCACGCTGACCGAGCCCGGGCGGCCGTCGCCCTGCCGCGACCGCCCGGTGGAGGAGAACCTGGACCTGTTCCGCCGCATGCGGGCGGGGGAGTTCGAGGAAGGCAGCCGGACGCTGCGGGCGAAGATCGACATGGCCTCGGGCAACATCAACCTGCGCGATCCAGTGATGTACCGCATCCGCAAGGCCAGCCACCAGCGCACGGGCGACGCCTGGTGCATCTACCCGATGTACGACTGGGCCCACGGCCAGTCCGACTCCATCGAGGGCGTGACGCACTCGCTGTGCTCGCTGGAGTACGAGGACCACCGCCCGCTCTACGACTGGTACCTCGACGCGCTGGGGATCCATCACCCCCAGCAGCTCGAGTTCGCGCGCCTGAACGTGAGCCACACCGTGACGTCCAAGCGCAAGCTGCTCCACCTCGTGGAGCAGGGGATGGTGCGCGGCTGGGACGACCCCCGGATGCCGACGCTGGCCGGCCTCCGCCGCCGCGGCTACACGCCGGAGGCCGTCCGCGACTTCTGCGAGCGGGTCGGGGTGACGAAGTCCTCCAACGTCGTCGAGCTGGCCTACCTCGAGCACTGCCTGCGCGAGGACCTCAACCGTCGGGCCGAGCGCCGCCTGGCCGTGCTGCGTCCGCTCCGGCTGGTCATCGAGAACTATCCCGAGGGGCAGGTCGAGGAGTTCGCGGCGATCAACAATCCCGAAGATGCGACCGCCGGCACCCGCACGGTGCCGTTCTCGCGCGTGCTCTACATCGAGCAGGACGACTTCCGCGACCCGGCCCCACCAAAGTACTTCCGGCTGTCGCCCGGCGCCGAGGTGCGCCTGCGCTACGCCTACATCGTCAGGTGCACAGGCGTCACCCGCGACGCCGCCGGCCAGGTGGTCGAGGTGCGCTGCACCTACGATCCCGACTCGCGCGGCGGCGACAGCAAGGGGCGCAAGGTGAAGGGGACCATCCACTGGGTGTCCGCCCCGCACGCCGCCGAGGCCGAGGTGCGGCTGTACGACACGCTCTTCACCGTGCCCAGGCCCGACGACGTCGAGGACTGGACGACGGTCCTCAATCCGAATTCGCTGGAGGTGATCACGGGCGCGCGCGTCGAGCCGGCGCTGGGCTCGGCCGCCCCGGGCGCGCGCTTCCAGTTCGAGCGGACCGGCTACTTCGTCGTTGACCCGGACGCAGCCCCCGGCCGGCTGGTGTTCAACCGCGCCGCCGGCCTGCGCGACACCTGGGCGAAGATCGAGAGCAAGGGGTAGGGCTGGTCAGCCGCGCCGCCGGCCGGCGCGACAGCGGGGCGACGACCGGGCGCAGGGCAGCGGGCGGCGCAGTTCGCGGTCGATGAGGTCGATCCGGCCGTCGAGCCGGTGGACCTCGGCGTCGAGCCGGCGCGTCGTCGCGGCGCGCAGCCGCCAGACGTCCCGGCGGAGCTCGCGCAGGCTCTCCTGGATGGCCCGCATCTCCGGGAGGAGAATCTCCTCGAACGCCGCCCTGAACTCGTCACGCAGGCCCACGCGCGCATTGCACCAGCCGGTTGCGTCGACGTCAATGCCGCAGGTTCGATACGCTCAGAACACTGCGAGCGGGTTGGCCGGCGAGCCCGTCCCGCCGATGACCGGCAGCGGCGAGATGACCAGCATGAAGTCGTCGCGCCCCTCCTCCGCGCACGCCCGGGACAGGGGCTCCAGCAGCGCGTTGTCGAGAAGCGCGACGCCGTAGCAGAAGAGCGCGGCGTGCACGGCCCACGGGATGTCGTAGCCGATGGGCAGATGATCGAGCATGTCCCAGACGAGCACGCTCACGTCGTGGTCGCGCAGGAACGGCAGGCAGGAGACGTGCAGGCCCGGGCGCTCGAGCGTGGCGGAAGGCCCGAACGGCTTGCTGTAGGGCCGCTCGGGGTCCTGCGCCTGCCACGCCTCGCGGCCGGAGTACACGCAGATCGCGTCGCCGGGCTCGAGGCGGATATTGCGCCGGGCCAGGAGGTCCTCCAGTTCCCAGCCGTGCACCGGCCGGTCCTGCGTCACGCAGGGCACGCCGCGGTGGCGGGGGACGTCGAGCATCACGCCGCGGGTGATGATGCCCTCCTGCCAGTGCTCGATCGAGCCGAACCGGGCCCCGTCGAACGTGATCTCCTCCTTCGGGTCCCGCCCGTTCCACATCGCCTCCTCGTCCCAGGTGTGGCAGAGCGCGTCGATGTGGGTGGAGGCGACGCCGTGATAGAAGATGCCGTAGAAGTCGGCCGCGAACCCGCCCTTGCCGCGCGGGTGGGTCTTCATGTAGTGCTGGGCCGGCAGCGCGTTGTTCGGCCCGGGCTCCTTGGGGAACGGTCGGCTCAGCGACACGCTGCGCCCGCTCCTGACCAGGCGGGCCGCCGCCGCCCGCTTCGCCGGCGTGACGAGATTGAGCACGCCTTTCTGGTCGTCCTTGCCCCAGCGCCCCCAGTTGCGGCGCTCGCGGATCCAGCTCAGCACTTCCTTGTCGGTCGGTAGCGGGCGCTCGGGCATCGTCGCCTCCCGGGTCAGGGTGGTGATGGCGGCGGTATGGTAGCAGTGGTTGAGCCGCCGGGGGCCTGCGCGGATAATGGCCCCGATGGACGCGGCGGACCTGCGCATCTTCGAGGCGGTGGCCCGGCTCGGCGGGATGAACCGGGCGGCGGCCGAGCTGAACACCGTGCAGTCCAACGTCACTGCCCGCATCCGCGTGCTGGAGGACGAGCTGGGCACGCCGCTCTTCGAGCGTCACAGCCGCGGGGTGACCCTCACCGCCGCCGGGCAACGCCTGCTGCCCTGCGCCGCCCGTATCCGGCTCCTGCTGGAGGACGCCCGCCGCGTGGTCGAGGACGACGGCACGCCGCGCGGGGCGCTGACGCTCGGCACCCTGGAGACCACGGCCGCGATGCGGCTGTCGCCGCTGCTCGCCGCCTACGTCGGCAAGCATCCTCAGGTGGACCTGGTGCTGCGCACCGGCACCACCTGCGAGCTGGTCGAGGGCGTGCTGGAGCGCCGGCTGGAGGGCGCGTTCGTCTGCGGCCCGGTGGAGCATCCCGACCTCGAGGGCGAGGTGGTGTTCCGCGAGGACCTGGTGGTCCTCGCCGCCCGCTCGGCTCGCGCGCTCGACGACCTGCTGCGCACGAGCGACCTCAAGATCGTCGTGCTGCGCGCCGGCTGCTCCTATCGCCAGCGGCTGGAGGCGGTCCTGGCCTCGCGCGGGATCGTCGGCGTGCGCGTGCTGGAGTTCGGCACGCTGGAGGCAATCCTGGGGTGCGTGGCTGCCGGCCTCGGCGTCACGCTGCTGCCGCGCAGCATCGTCGGAGCCCGGTGGAGGGACGAGCTGGCGATCCACGAGCTGCCGGCGGCCGAGGCGCGCGTGGAGACGCTGTTCGTCCGGCGGCGCGAAACCTTCGTGTCGAGCGCGCTCGCCGCGTTCCTCGACTGCGCGCGCCCGGCGCTCGACTCCGCGTATCACCCTGGCCGATAGCGCCTATCACTCCAAATCGGTTCTCAGGCTCCGCCCGCGGCCGTAGGCTTGGCTGGAGGTGCGTCATGCCGATCCGGACCGCGATCACCGGACAGTTCGGGCTGCGCCATCCGATCATCCAGGCCCCGCTCGCCGGCGGCGGCGACACGCCGGCGCTGGTGGCCGCCGTGGGCGAGGCGGGCGCGCTCGGCTTCGTCGGCGCCGCCTACCTGACGCCGGCGCAGATCGCCGAGACGTCGCGCGCGGTGCGCGAGCGCACGGCCCGGCCGTTCGGCATCAGCCTGTTCGCGCCTCAGCCGGCGCCGGCGGCGGCGGACGCGCGGCCCGCGCTGGAGCGCGTGGCGCCGTACTACGCCGAACTGGGGCTCGCTCCGCCCGGCCCGCCAGCGCTTGCGGCTGACACGTTCGCCGACCAGCTCGCGGCGGCACTGGAGAGTGGTGCGGCCGCCTTCAGCTTCACCTTTGGCCTCCTGCCCTCCGACGCCATCGCTGCCACGAAGAACCGCGGGATGTTCCTGCTCGGCACGGCGACGACCGTCGAGGAGGCCGTCGCGCTGGAGCGAGCGGGGGTCGATGCGGTCGTGGTTCAGGGCAGCGAGGCCGGTGGCCATCGTGGGACGTTCACGGGCGACTTCCATGCCGGCATGGTCGGGACCATCGCGCTGGTGCCGCAGGTGGCCGACGCCGTGCGCGTGCCCGTCGTCGCCTCGGGTGGCATCATGGACGGGCGCGGCATCGCCGCCGCGCTGGCCCTCGGGGCCAGCGCCGTGCAAATGGGCACGGCCTTCCTGACCTGCGACGAGGCCGGCATCCCCGAGGCGTACAAGCAGGCGATCCTGAGTGGGCGCGAGGACGGCACGCGGCTGACGCGCGCGTTCTCCGGGCGGCCGGCGCGGGGGATCGTCAACCGATTCATGACGGAGGTGGAGCGCGAGGACGGCGCGATCCTGCCGTTTCCCCTCCAGAACTCGCTGACGCGTCCGCTCCGGGCGGCGGCGGCGAAGCAGGGCCGGGCGGAGTTCCTGTCGCTGTGGGCGGGACAGGGCCTGCGGCTGGCGCGACGCCAGTCGGCGGCGGAGCTGGTGGCGCGGCTGGCGAAGGAGATAGCGGCGGCGGTGGAGAGGCTGGCGGCCGGCTAGTGACTCTCGTGGAATCCGGTGACGCCGGGGGCCGGGCGCGAGGGTCGGGGGCGCGCCGGCACGGCTCGCCTGTCGCCGTAACGCGCTCCGGGCACGGCTCGCTCGTTCCCCCCATCCCCCCGAGGGGGCTGGGGCGCAGTCCAGTCGAATCGTGGGCGGCTCGCTCGCCGCGCCCGGAGCGGCAACGGCGACGACGGCTCGCCATGACGGCGCACCCCCGACCCCCGCGCCCGACCCCCGGCGTCACCACGTTTCACGAGACTCATCAGGACCGGCGCGCTTCGAGGGCGGCCAGACGCTCGCGGATGTCGATGGCCACGCGCACCTCGCGCTCCATGCCGTCGATCCGGACGTCGACCCGTCGGATCTCGGCGACCAGCTCGCCCTTCATGTGGCCCATCTGAGCGGCGAGCGCATCGAGCCTGTCGGTGACGCGGGCGTCGAGCGTGTCGATCTTGTTGCTCAGACGGGCGTCGAGGGCGTCGATCTTGCCGGTGACTCGGACGTCGAGGTTGTCGACCGACGCTGTCAGCCGAGCATCGAGGTGGCCAATTCTCTCGGTCAGCCGCGCGTCGAGGCCATCGACCTTGTCGGTGAGCCGTGCGTCGAGGCCGTCGACCTTCTCGTCGAGCCGCCGTATGTCGGCGCGCATGGCCAGGACCTCGCCCCGGATCTCGTGAAGCGCCGGAGCGATGATGTCCTGGAAGAACGCCTTGATCTGCTCGTAGACGCCCACGCGCCGCATTCAATCGAACCTCGCCTGGCATGGTCAATGCCGCGAGTAGGATACACTCAACGGCCTATGGCCGCCGAGCCCCACGCGTCGTTCTTCGCCCTCACGCCCGATCGTGTCCTCGACGCGGTGGAGGTCGGCGGCCTCCGCTCGACCGGCCGCTGCCTGCCGCTGCGCGCGTTCGAGAACCGCGTCTACGAGGTGGAGCTCGAGGACGAGAGCCGCCTCGTCCTGAAGTTCTACCGTCCCGGCCGCTGGTCGCGCGAGACCATCCTGGACGAGCACCGGTTCCTGCTGGACCTCGCCGCCGCCGAGGTCCCGGCCGTGGCCCCGCTCGACCTCGGCAACGGAACGACGCTGAACGAGGTGGAGGGCATCTCCTACGCCGCCTTCCCGCGCGTGCGCGGCCGCACGCTCGACGAGCTGGACGCGGAGAACCGCCGCCGCATCGGCCGCACGATCGGCCGCATGCACGCGGTCGGCGCCGCGCGCCCGGCGCCCCACCGCCCGCGGCTCGACGTGCAGCGCTACATTCACGAGCCGCTCGAGGTGCTGCTGAAGGGCAACGTCATGCCCGAGAACATCCGGCCGCGCTACCGCGACGTCGCCCTGCGCATCGCCGACGTCGCCGCCCCGCTCCTCGCCGCCGTCCGCCCGCAGCGCATCCACGGCGACCTGCACTACGGCAACATCCTGTGGACGCCCGACCCGCTCCTGGTGGACTTCGACGACTGCCTGATGGGCCCGCCCGTGCAGGACATCTGGCTGCTGGCCCGCGGCCCCGGCGAGGACGCGCGCAAGGCCCGCGAGGATCTCATCGAGGGCTACGAGCTGTTCCGCGAGTTCGACCGCTCGACCCTGCCGCTCGCCGAACCCCTGCGGGCCATGCGCATCGTCCACATGTCCGGCTGGATCGCGCGGCGGTGGGAGGATCCCTCGTTCCCGCCGGCCTTCCCGAACTTCACGGACGTGCGGTACTGGATGCAGGAGTACGAGGCGCTGGTGGAGATCAGCGAGGCGATGTAACACTCAGGAGGGCGTGATGACACACAGGATCGCGATGGTCCCCGGCGACGGCATCGGCGGGGAGGTCGTCCCGGCGGCGGCCCGGGTGCTCGACGTCGCCGGTAAGCGGTTCGGGTTCGAGCTGGCGTGGACGCGGTTCGACTGGTCGTGCGAGACCTACACGAAGACCGGCCGGATGATGCCCGAGGATGGGCTGGAGCAGCTGCGCCGGTTCGAGGCGATCTTCCTCGGCGCCGTCGGCTTCCCGGGGGTGCCGGACCACGTCTCGCTGTGGGGGCTGCTGATCCCCATCCGCCGCGGGTTCCACCAGTACATCAACCTCCGGCCGGTGCGGCTGCTGAAGGGGGTGCGGTCGCCGCTGGCGGGGCGGGGGCCGGGCGACATCGACATGCTGATCGTGCGGGAGAACAACGAGGGGGAGTACTCGGAGATCGGCGGGCGGCTCTACCAGGGCTCGCCGGAGGAGATGGCGGTCCAGCAGGCGATCTTCACGCGCAAGGGCTGCGACCGGGTGATGCGCTTTGCGTTCGAGCAGGCGATGAAGCGGCGCCGGCACGTGACCTCGGCCACCAAGTCGAACGGGATCATCCACAGCATGCCGTACTGGGACGAGCGGTTCGCGGCGATGAGCCGGGCGTACCCGGGCGTCAAGACGGCGCAGTACCACATCGACATCCTCACCGCGCACTTCGTGCAGCATCCGGACTGGTTCGACGTCGTCGTCGGCTCCAACCTCTTCGGCGACATCCTGTCCGACCTGGGCCCGGCCATCGCGGGCTCCATCGGTATCGCGCCGGGCGGCAACATCAACCCCGAGAAGGAGTACCCCTCGATGTTCGAGCCGGTCCACGGCTCGGCGCCCGACATCGCGGGCAAGGACATCGCCAACCCGGTCGCCCAGATCTGGACGGGCGCGATGATGCTCGAGCACCTGGGGCACGCCGACGCCGCCCGGGCGGTGGTGGGCGCCATCGAGACGGTGGTCGAGGAGGGCAAGACGGTCACGCGGGACCTCGGCGGCAAGGCCGGCACCACCGAGGCCGCGGACGCGATCGCCGCCCTGCTGTAGTCCGGTGTATCCACCTCGGGACTTCCGCGGCCTCCGCCCCCGGCGTATCACGGAGGCATGGCGCAGCGACCGTATAATCGGGGTGGAGATCGGTCATGGCGATCGAGATCGAGCGCACGCGGAAGTTCACGGCGGACGAGTTCGAGCGGATGGTCCAGCTCGGGATCTTCCGCGAAGACGAGCGGCTGGAGCTGATCGGCGGCGACATCGTCGAGATGGCGCCGATCGGCCACCGCCATGCCGCCTGTATCGCTAACCTCAATGAGTTCTTCGTCACCGGCCTCGGCAAACGGGCACTCGTCTGGGGCCAGGGGCCGGCGCGGGTGGCCATCGATTCGGTGCCCGAGCCGGATCTGGCATTGCTACGCCGCCGGTCGTACCGGACGGGCGCCCCGCGGCCGGAGGACGTGCTGTTGATCGTGGAGGTCGCCGAGAGCTCGCTGCGTTACGATCGGACGGTCAAGCTGCGGCTCTATGCGAGCGCCGGGATCCGGGAGTACTGGATCGTCGGGGTCGACGGCGAGTGGATCGACGTCCATCGGTCGCCCGAGGGCGAGGGTTACCGCGAGCGCCGCCGCGCCACCCGCGGAGAACGCGTCGCGCCGGCGGCATTTCCCGATCTCTCGGTGGCCGTCGACGACGTCTTCGCCTGAGCCGTCCTCGACCGCCCGAACGGTCCTCAGCGCCGGAAGCGGTCGAGCGTCGCCTCGGGCGTGGCCAGCGCGGCCGCGGGCGAGGCCGAGACGGCGCCGGCGCGGCCGTTCTGGGCGACCATCGCCTCGATGACTCGTTCGGGGACGCCGGCGGCCTTCAGGCTGACGAGCGTCTCGGCCCGCACGTCGAACTTCGTCGTGGTCGACCGGATCTTCGCCAGGATCAGGTTCTCCGACAGCCCCGCTTTCACCATCGTGATGACGGCGTCGTTGGTGAGCACCTCCTGCGCGTGGACGTTGCCGCCCAGCAGGACGGCGACGGCGATCGCGATCACGCCCCACACTCTTGCGGTCATCGTGTCCTCCCCGGCCCCGCCCCGGCGTCACCACGGTCGACGACATCCATCAGCGTTCGTTCGACAGCACCAGCGTCCCGGCGGCCGAGAGCATGCCGCCCATCCCGTTCACCAGCGAGGTCCGGAGGTTCGGCACCTGGCGCGGGCCGCCCTCGCCGCGGAGCTGCCGGGCGGCCTCGATGATCGGGAAGATCCCGTACATCCCGGTGTGGCTGTAGGACAGGCCCCCGCCGTTGGTGTTGATCGGCAGCGAGCCGCCCGGCGTCGAGCGGCCCTCCTCGAAGAACCGCACGCCCTCGCCGCGCTTGGCGACGCCGAGCGACTCCAGCATGATCGGCGGCCCCGACGTGAACGCGTCGTACAGCATGATGTGCTGGAAGTCCCCCGGGCCCACGCCGGCCATGCGGAAGGCCTTGTCGCCCGAGATGCGCGTGGCCTCGCTGAACGTCAGGTCCTTCATCTGGGTGAGACTGACGTGCTCGGTGCCCTCGCCCATCCCGCGGACGTAGACGGGTTTCTTGGCGCAGTCCCTCGCGCGGTCGGCCCGCGTGAGCACGACGGCGCCGCCGCCGTCGGTCACCAGGCAGATGTTCAGCACGGTGAACGGCCACACGACCGGCCGCGCCTTGAGCACGTCGGCGACGGTGAGCGGCTCGCGCCGCAGCGCCTTCGGGTTCAGGGCCGCCCACCGGCGGGTGGAGACCGCCACCTGCGCCCACTGCTCCAGCGTGGTGCCGTACCGGTGCATGTGGCGCGTGGTGATGAGGCCGAAGAGGGTGGGCGCGGGGCCGAAGCCGTAGGGCGCCTCGTACTGGCCCGGGATGGCCGTGTCGCGCCGCGGGCTGACGCCGACCTGCGAGCGGCCCGACTCGCCGTGGGAGATCACCGCCACGTCGCAGAGGCCGTGGTGGAGCGCCGCCACCGCGTGGCCGACCATGATGATGAACGAGCAGCCGCCCACGGTGGTGCCGTCCACGTAGCGCGTCGTGATGCCCAGCGCCTCGCCGATGGTGGCCGGGGAGTGCTGGCCGGCGGTGAAGATGCCGTCCACGTCGGAGACCTTGAGGCCGGCGTCGCGCACGGCGTTGGTGACGGCCTCGACGTGCAGGCTGAGCTGGCTCTTGTGGGGCAGGGTACCCATCTCGTCGGACTCGTCCACGCCGACGATGCAGGCCACGTTCGAGAGGTCGCGCAGGCCGGCCATGGCGCTCACCGTCCCGCCGGCTGGAACAGCGGCAGCGTGATCTCGTCGGTGAGCCGCGCGAACACGACCTCCACCGGCATGTCGCACCTGATCTTCCTCGGATCGGGCTCGACGTTGACCAGGTTCGACATCATCCGCGGCCCCTCGGCCAGCTCCACCAGGGCCATCACGTACGGCGCCGGCACCTTGAAGGCCTTGTTGAACGACTGGTAGCCGATCTCGAACGAGTGCAACGTGCCACGCCCCGTCGACTGGATCCAGCCGATGTCTCGGGCCGAGCATTTCGGGCAGGCGACGCGTGGATACCAGAACACGTGGCCGCAGGCGCCGCACTTCGGCAACATCAGCTTCTGCTCGCGCAGCCCGTCCCAGTAGGGCTTGGCCTCGGGCGTGATCGGATTCGGCAGCGGACGATCGATCTCCATGGGCTCCTCTCCCTTGATCCGGGCGAGCCCGAGGCTAGTAGCGGTGCCCCACGGTGTCAAGAACAGCATTTCCACGCCCGCTACGGTGAGCACCGGGCGATCATCGAGATCGAGTCGTCGACGCTGCTGAGTGGCTCGCTGCCGCCGCGCCCGCTCGGTCTGGTGATGGAGTGGGCGGCGAAGCATCGGGCGGAGCTGCGGGACGATTGGCGGCTGGCGCGCCAGCAGGAAGCTCTCCTGCCGATTCCGCCCCTGGAGTGACGCATGATGGTCGATGTGACCGAGGTCCGGCCCCAGGGGGATCATCGCGTCTTCATCAGGTTCGAGGACGGGGTCGAGGGGGAGATCGACGTCGCCG
>Ga0302046_10004821_pt1 | contig 11946 bp, 7 predicted proteins | sample RVTome_11_FD_200261 | JGI IMG/M metagenome (GOLD analysis project Ga0302046, IMG submission 200261) | Soil microbial communities from uranium-contaminated site in the Upper Colorado River Basin, Wyoming, United States - RVT147D111 (version 2) ... | reverse complement strand
AGCGGCAAGGTTAAGGGGGGAGCATAGGGAGGGTTGGCCTGTGCGGTGGCAGGAAGGTGCATCCAGAGGGGCTTTCAGCGGTCAACGCATTATGAAACCGAGGGTGCGTGCTGATCGCTGACAGCTTGCCCGCTCGGCTTCACTCCGTGCCGCATCCCTACCAAACAAAGCAATCTAGCCCAAAAATACGAAGAAGGCACCGTATCCTTCAAAAACCGAAACTGCGCACGGTAACTTCCGTAGAGGGATCATTCCTTTCTACTTTCTCTACATCATAGAAAAAGTTTGCAGATCATTCGGGCACTTCTTATTTTCTCTATATCATAGAAAAACTCAATTCGACCCCTGGATCCCGTTGATTACGAGAACCGAAGAGATGCTGTTGCTGGTCGTTTGCAAGCTGCAAGACGACGCGTACGGCCTCACCATTCGCGAAGACGTCGAGGCGCTCACCGGAAAGCGGTATTCGGTCGGCGGCATCTACGTGCCGCTGGACCGGCTCGTCCGCAAAGGGTTTTTGACGACGGAGGACGGCATGCCCACCGAGGAGCGGATGGGCCGGCCCCGGCGCCTCTACAAGATCACGGCGGACGGACTGGCTGCACTCCGTGAGGCGCGGAGCGCGCAGGAGGCGATGTGGGCCTCGGTACCGGACCTCGTAGCGCAACAGTTGCGACTCACATGAACGACGCGAAGCATGCGCAGGAGCGCTACCGCTTACCGCACTGGGCGGAGCGGTTGCTGCGATGGATGACGCCGGTCTACTCACGCGACATCGTGATCGGCGATTTTGCCGAGGTGTTCCGGCAGATCGCGGCCCGGCAGGGCCGAGGCCGGGCGCTGTGCTGGTACTGGGGACAGGTGCTCAAGTCGGCGCCGGCTTTTCTGTCCACGTCGGTCTATTTCGGAGGGATTATGCTGAAGAACCATTTTAAAATGGCGTTCCGCAATTTTAAAAAACAGAAAGGCTACACGTTCATCAACATCAGCGGGCTGGCGCTGGGCATCGCGTGTTGCGTGCTGATTTTGCGGTTTGTGCAGGATGAACGCGCCTACGACCGTTTTTACGAACAGAGCGACCAGATCTACCGGGTCGCCATCCGCGAGGTGACCCCGACCAGCGACGTCTACTATGCGCCGTCGCCGTATCCGCTGGCCGCCACGCTGGTGAACGACTACCCCGAAGTGCTGCGCGCTACGCGGGTAGCGGGGCGGCAGTCCTTTGCCGTGTCTTACCAAGATCGGCTTTTCGACGAGACGCGCATCCATCGCGCCGACACCAACTTTTTCGACGTCTTCAAGCTGCCGTTTGTGAAGGGCGATCCGGCGACGGCGTTGCGCGAACCGTCGTCCGTCGTCATCACGGCGTCAACGGCGAAAAAATATTTCGGCGAGGACGACCCGATCGGCAAGGTGCTCGACGTCAAGAACGGCATCGCCACCAGCACGCCGTACACCGTCACCGCCGTCGTCGAAGACCTGCCGGACCAGGCGCACTTTCACTTCGACGTACTCACGTCCTTTTTCCGCGCCGGGCAGCCCCGGCGGGAGGAGGAGGGCTGGTTCGGCTACGGCGTCTATACCTACCTGATGCTCGATGCCGGGCACCGCCCGGAGGACCTGGAAGCCAAGTTTCCCGATATGCTCAAGCGATACGGCGGGCCGCAGTTCGAGCAGAACCGGGGCGTCCCGTTCGAGGAGCACCTGGCGTCCAATGGATATTACTACTTCTTGCAGCCCCTCACCGACATTCATCTCCATTCGAACCTGGTGGCGGAGATTGAGGCCAACGGCAACGCCACGTATGTGACCCTGTTTGCTGCCATCGCGCTGTTCATCTTGCTGATTGCCTGCATCAACTACATGAACCTGGCGACGGCGCGTTCGGCGGGGCGTGCCCGCGAGATCGGCGTGCGCAAGGTGATGGGGTCCAACCGGCGCCAGCTGATTTTTCAGATTCTGACCGAGTCGGTCTTGATGTCCGTCCTGGCCTTCGGCGTGGGGCTCCTGCTGGTCGCAGGGGTGGGGCCGATGTTCAGTGCGTTCACCGGCAAGACGCTCGACGCGGTCTCGTTCCAGGGCGGGAGCATGATTGCCTTGTTCCTGGCGGGGGCGATTACGGTGGGTGTGCTGGCCGGGAGCTATCCCGCCTTTTTCCTGTCGGCGTTTCGCCCCGTGGCGGTGTTGAAGGGCATGGGTGGGGGCGGTGCGTCGCCGTCGGCATTTCGCAACGGGCTCGTCGTCTTCCAGTTCGTCGTCTCCATCGCCTTGCTCGTGGGGACGTTCGTCGTCCAGGGGCAGATGGATTACATGCTCAACAAGAGCCTGGGATTCGACAAGGAGCACGTCATCGTCATCGAGCGGGCCTGGGCGCTGGGAGAGCAGGACGACGTCTTCAAGCAGGAAGTAGCGGCCCATCCCGGCGTCGTCCAGGTGTCTGGGGCCGATCACGTACCCGGGAAGCGCATCTCCGAACTGTTCATGGCGCCGGAGCACGCCGACGGGAGCGTCCAGTACAACGTGCTTGCGATGGAAGCCGACTACGACTACGTGCAGACGATCGGGTTCGAGGTCGTCCAGGGGCGCACCTTCGACCCGGCGCTGGCGAGCGACTCGATGGCCGTCGTCGTGAACGAGACGCTGGTTCGGTTGATGGGCTTCACCGACGATCCGATCGGCCAGCGCATCCGTATTACGGGAGCACGTGATACGCACTATCCGATCATCGGCGTCGTGCGGGATTTCCATGTGAAGTCGCTGCACGACCCGATCGAGCCGTATGCCTATTTCCTGGAGGACGGCGTGCCCGACCGCGTCGTGGTTCGGGTGGGGTCCGAGGCGATCTCGGAGACCCTCGCGTTTCTGGAAGCAACGTGGGGCCGGTTCCTCAGCGACAGGCCGTTCAACTATTCGTTCCTGGAGGCGGATCTCGACGCATTGTACCGGGCGGAGGTGCAGACCCGAACGCTCTTCGGGGTTTTTGCGATGCTGGCTATCGTGATCGCGTGCCTGGGCCTGTTCGGGTTGTCGGCCTTCGTAGCAGAGCGACGGACGCGCGAGATCGGGGTGCGGAAAGTGCTCGGGGCTACGATGCCGAGCATCATGCTGCTCTTGTCGAGCGACTTCCTCAAGCTGGTCGTTCTCGCCTTCGCCGTGGCGGTGCCGGTGGCCTACCTGGCGATGGATCGCTGGCTCCAGGCGTTCTCGTACCGCATAGAAATATCCGGTCGGATATTTCTACTGGCGGGCCTGACGGCCCTTGGGGTGGCCCTGCTGACGGTGAGTTACCAGTCAGTGAAGGCGGCGCGGGGTAATCCGGTGGAGGCGTTGCGCTATGAGTGAGGGTTTTACGCCGGGGCCGTCGCCGGGCGAGATGCCTCGGTGGGCGGAGCGGCTGTTGGGGTGGCTCGCCTCGCCGCATAACCGAGACGTAGTGCTGGGCGACTTCGCCGAGGTCTATCAATACATCGCCCGCAGGGAGGGCCGGCGGCGGGCTGCGTGGTGGTATGCCGGGCAGGTCGTTCGATCCCTGCCCGCTTTTCTTGCCAACGGCGTCTATTTCGGAGGGAGTATGTTTCGTAACTATCTCAAAATCGCTTTTCGCAGCCTCGTCAAGCGGAAGTTCTACGCGGCCCTCAACATCGGCGGGCTGGCGGTCGGGATGGCGGCGTGCCTGCTGATCTTCCAGTACGTCGCCTTCGAATACAGCTTCGATACGTTTCACCAGCAGCACGAGCACCTGTACCGCGTGCTGGTCAACCACATTCGCGGCGGTGAGGTGGGAGAGACAGAAGCTTTTACCTGGTCCGCCCTGGGGCCGGCCCTGGAAGAGACCGTCCCGGAGGTAGGGGGCTATGCGCGGTTTCATCCGAATTACGGCATGGCGACGATCGGCTATACGGACGGCCAGGGGCAACGAATCGCCTTTCGCGAGGAGGGGCTGGTGTATGCCGACTCGTCGTTTTTGTCGCTGTTCTCGTTCCCGCTACTGCGAGGCGATCCGGCCCGGGCGCTGACGGAGCCGAATACGATGCTCCTTTCCGAGTCGGCGGCCCGGCGCTTCTTCGGCACGGCGGATCCGTTAGGCCAAACCCTCGAAGTGCGCGCTTGGGCCGGAGGAGACTACACCGTCACCGGGGTCTTCAAAGACGTGCCGGCCAATTCACACCTTCAGTTCGATTATCTCCTGCCTATGGAGGATCTCCTGCAGGTAAGTCAGTATCGCAATACGGAGGGGTGGAACTGGACTAACTTCATCACCTATGTGCGCCTTCATCCGGGCGTCGCGGCGGCGGACGTCGCGCAAAAGGTGGCCGATGTCGTCGCCGAGCACAAACGCGAGGCCTTTGAGCAGAGAGGCGGCGGTGTCGAGGTTGACCTCCAGCCGCTCGGCGACATCCACCTGTATTCCACCTTCGACGGGAATCACGGCGTGGCGGGTAACTACAAGACGGTCTATTTCTTCACACTCATCGCGCTGTTCGTGCTGCTCATCGCCTGGGTCAACTACGTCAACCTGTCGACGGCCCGTGCGCTGGAGCGCGCCAGGGAGGTCGGCATCCGTAAAGTAGCGGGCGCACGGCGGGCGCAGGTCATCACCCAGTTTCTGTTCGAGTCGGGCCTGATCAACGGCCTCGGGCTCGTGCTGGCGATAGGGTTGGCCGTCCTCGGGCTACCCTACCTCCGGGCCTTGACCGACGTACCGATCACGGCATCCATCTGGCGCAGCCCGGTGTTCTGGGCCGGCGCTGCGGGTGTTTTCGGGGTAGGGACGGTGCTGGCGAGTTTTTACCCCGCCCTCGTCCTCTCGGCCTTCCAGCCGATCACGGTGTTGAAGGGTCGCCTCGGCGCGGGCGTCACCCGGGATCGGTTGCGCCAGGGGCTCGTCGTGCTCCAGTTCGCCGCCTCGATCGCGCTGTTGACGGGCACCTACGCGGTGTACCGGCAGGTGGCCTACATGCGCGGCCTCGACCTGGGCCTCGGTGTCGAGCAGGTCCTCGTCATCCAGGGTCCCAGTTTTCTCGAAGAGGGGAGCAACTACGCCGAGATGCGAGACGTCTTCAAGGCCGAGTTGATGAAGCACCCGTCCATCGGGACAGTAGCCACTTCGGCGGGCGTACCGGGAGGCGGCCATAACTACAGCGGTCCTGTTCGTAGAGAGGGGATGAGTGAGGCGGAGTCGGATGAGATCCGGATCGTCTGGGTCAATTACGATTTCCTGGACACCTACGGGATGGACCTGGCCGCCGGTCGCAACTTCATGCCCGAAATGGCGAGAGACTCGGTGGGAATCTTGCTCAATGAGGCGGCTGTGCACGCGTTGGGTTTTGCCTCGAATGACGAGGTGGTAGACCAGGAAATCCTCATCGGAGGTGGCGACAGCAGATACAATGTGGTGGGGGTGTTGAACGATTTTCACTGGTCCTCGACGAAGCAACCGGTCGATGCGTTTGCCCTGGCGCTCACCAACGGGGGGCGCTATTATTCCATTAAAGTGCAGGCCGCCAGCCTCGACGAAACCCTCGACACCGTCCGCCGCGTCTACGACGAGGTTTTTCCGGGCAACCCATTCGACTATTTTTTCGCGGATCGCTACTTCGACGAGCAATACAGAGCCGACCAGCGCTTCGGTACGTTGTTCGGCCTCTTTGCCCTGTTTGCCGTCTTCGTCGCCTGCCTGGGCCTGGTAGGGCTCTCCGCCTTCACAGCGACGCAGCGCACCAAAGAAATCGGCGTGCGCAAAGTGCTCGGGGCCAGCTCCGGGAGCATCGTGCGGCTGTTGTTGTTCGATTTCGGGAAGCTGGTTCTGGCGGCCCTGGTGCTGACCGTCCCGCTCATGTACTTCGCGCTCAACGCCTGGCTGGCGGATTTTGCCGCCCGGATCTCCCTGTCGCCCGATCTGTTTCTGGTGCCGGGGTTCGTCGTGCTGCTCGCGGCGTTGCTGACGGTCAGCTACCATACCGCACGGGCTGCGTGGACCAACCCGGCCCGGTCGCTCCGCTACGAGTGAGCCGTTGTTCACTTAACGTAAGGGAGCCCTGCTGAAAACGTTTCTGCCATCATCCTCACGTTTAACGTTTCACACCTCCCTAGCACCGACCAGCGCCCCGGCTTCTTTTGCTCAGCCCGTCGAGACCGTAAAGCTCAAGGGGCGGTCTGCCGCCGTGCAGGGCGCGTTGATCTTGGGAAGGGCCCGGTGCGCCGATCTTCAATCGCTTTATGGAGCGTGTGGAGCAGTTGATCGGCGGTCAAGGGTTTTCGGAGGTAGCCGTCGAAGCCGAGCTGTTCCAGATAGGAGGACTGGTCGCCGGGAAGGCCGAGGGCCGTCACAGCCACGATCGGTGTTTCGCGATGGGCCGGGGTGGTGCGTACGAACGCCAGGAGGTCGAGGGCTGTCTGGGGGCCGGCTAACTGGAGGTCGAGGAGGAGAACGTCGAAGGTATGGCTTTGGAGCAGGTCGAGGGCTGTCTCCGCGTCGGCTACGAGGGTGACGTTGAAATGCGGATTCAGGATATACTTGAACCATGCTCGGGTTTCTTCACGGTCTTCGGCAGCCAGCAGGCGGGGGTGATCTTGGGGTGACGATGGGCGCTGGGGCTGACGAGAGACCATCTTGAGCGGACCCGTATCCTGGACGCTCGGCAGAGAGACCGTGAATGTGCTTCCAACGCCGATTTCGCTTACGACCGAGATGGCACCGTTGAGCAACGCGACGAGCTTTTTGGTAATCGCCAGGCCGAGGCCGGAGCCCGGATGGGAGCGACGAAGCCCGCTGTTTTCCTGGGTGAACTGCTCAAAAAGGTGCGGCATGAACGAGGGATCGATGCCCGGGCCCGAATCTATGACCCGCAGATGCATGTGCGTGTCGTCCGTGTCGATCTCGACGATGACGCTGCCCCGGTCGGTGAACTTGATGGCGTTGCCGATCAGGTTGTTCAGGATGCGTTGCAGCAGGATATAATCCCCGTGCACGACGGCATCGGAAGCATGGGGCGCGAGGCTCAGCATGAGGCCCTTCTGTTTAGCCAGCGGATCCAGCAACACCAGGGTTTCTTGCACCAGAGGCTTCAGGCGTATCGGTTTCTTCTTCACCTTGATCGTACCGGCCTCAAGCTGCGATAAGTCCAGCACCGAGTTGATGGTTGCCAGCAGGCGCTCGCCGGCCTCTTTGATGATGCCGGCGAACTTGCGGTGCTGTGCGTTGGCGACTTCGTGGATGAGGGTGTCTGCAAAGCCCATGATGCCGGTCAACGGCGTGCGCAGCTCATGGCTCATGCTGGCCAGGAAAGACGATTTGAGCCGGGCCAGCGCTTCGGCATTTTCTTTCGCCGCGATGAGTTGCTCTTGCAGTTGTCTGTGCGCCGTGATGTCCCGCAAGGCAGCCAGGTAGGCTTCTTGCCTTTTCCAGGAGATCGGCGTGACGCGCATCTCAACGGTTGCGGACTGGCCCTGGGGGCCGGCGATGTCCAGTTCCGTCGTCTCGTCCACGACCAGGGGAAAGCCGAACGGAGTTTCCATCAGGTCTTCCGTGGGCGTATTGAGCAGCCTTTCCGCCGCCGGGTTTGCAAACAGCACATGCCCGTTTCTTTCCACGATCACAATGCCGTCCGACGTCTGTTCAAACAGGGCCCGGAGCTGCATTTCGCTCTCCTGGACTTCGCGCAGCGTCTGCTGGCGTTCCATGGCATAGCGAAGCACGCGTTCCAGCAGCAAGGTGTCGTATTGTCCTTTGACGAGGTAATCTTGAGCGCCGTGCTTGACGGCTTCGATGATCAGGTCTCGATCGTCCAGGCCGGAGTGGACGACGATGGGAATGTCCGGCCTCGCCGCGGTTATTTGCTGAAGCCCTTCCAGGCCCTCCGCATCCGGGAGCGTAAGATCGAGCACGATCAGGTCGAACCGGCGCTGCTTGAGGCTGGCGAGCGCCTCGGCCAGGGTAGGCATAGGGGTGATGGCCCAGAACGAAGAACCGATCTCTTGTAAAAACTCCCGGATGATCCGCGAATCTGCCGGATTATCTTCGACGAGCAGAATAGCCAGACGGGTCGTCTTCATAGGCGGCATCCATCAATAGAAAAGTGTACGCATCTAATCAATCAGAGTATACTCCTGCTGCGCGCGCATCTCGGCACACGCCCTCAGACCTTGCCAGGTTCCTGGAGCAGTTTCTAAATATCCAGGGCTTTTTCTAGGGTAACGGTCTGCACCAGGTTGCCAGGTTGCAACCACACGCGTTGGGTACCCGCTTCCGGCGCAGGTGCATTGGGACCGGATCGTTCTGTTCTCTACGAGGAGGATCTTGATCGATTCTATGACACAGGATACCGTAGGTTCGCAGACGATGCTGCATCGTCTACTCCGAAAACCATGCGGGTTATGAAGGTTCAGGGTATGAAAAATCCAGAAGGATCTGCCGGGAAGGCTTTTCCGAAAGGGCGTCCCATCGCGTAAAATTTTTTCGTGAGCCGGCAACATTTCCCTCGACAGGGGCGGCAGGGTGAGCGGCGATCTGCGGGTGTACGCCGTGCCTTTCCCAGGTCACGATCGCCTGTTCAACAAAGTCTGCCAGCGTAGCCAGCATCGGTGCCGACTTGACCGCATAGGTGAGCGCGCCGGCTTTCAACACCGCTGCTTCTACTTGCTCACTTGCGTGCGCCGTCAGGATGATGACGGGGTAGGGCCGATCTTCTTCGTTTAATGGCAAGAGTTCGAGCGCATTTCCGTCCGGAAGGCGGTAGTCGGCGATGACCAGATCGGGGTTGCTGGTTGCCAGGTGGGTATGGGCTTCCTGCAGGGTACGCGCTACGGTCAGGCATACCAGGCCGGCCTGCGCGGTGAAAGCACGGCAGATCAACGCGGCGTGAGACGCTTCATCTTCGACGATGAGGATTTCCCGTTCTTTTCTCGTGGGGTGTCGCAAAGGGCTACCGGGGTTAGGGAGCAGCGCTATGCTGCATGTTCTGTGGACGGATTGTAGTTCCACGTAAGCCAGTATAAACCCAACTCATCCAGCATGGCCATGAACTGCGAAAAGTCGATCGGTTTGACGACGAAGCTGTTGGCATACTGGTCATAGGCACGCGAGGCGTCCTGTTCCGCCTTCGACGTCGTCAGGATCACTACAGGAATACTTTTAAGGTGCTTGTCCGATTTAATGGCCTTCAGCACGTCCAATCCGTCGACGCGGGGCAGATGCAGGTCGAGGAGGATAATGTGGGGACGCGGACGGGCTTCGTCGTCATGGTCTTTGTCTCGGGGAAAGAGATAGTCCAGAGCGGCTTGTCCGTCGGGTACATGGATGATTTTGTTGGGCACACTGTGGCGTCGAAATCCATGCTTAATCAATTCGGCGTGTGCGGCATTGTCCTCCACCAACAGAATGGTGAAACGTTCCTCTTTTTCCAGGGAGCGGATCATAGAGGCATCGTGTTTATATTGTTACCTCATTCGTACCATAACCCTCAAATATCTTTCATTCACATTAGTTTCAGGCATAGGGAGAACTCCTTTTTGCCGATGGGGGAATTCCCCACGGTTGTACGTTGATCCGGCGAGGCCGGCACGTCCGTGCGGACGTGATGAACGGGTGCAAGCCCTCGGTTCACAGGGAGTTACCGAGCGTAAGCGATTATGAATGCAAAGGTAATCCGGGTCCTGCTGATCGAAGATAATCCGGCCGATGCACGTCTGGTGGAAGAATACCTTAGCGAGGCGCCTAACAGTTCCTATACCCTGACGCATGTCCGGCAACTGTCGGAGGCGCTCGGTACGCCATTGTTGGAGCAGGCAGACGTAGTGATGTTGGACCTGACGCTCCCTGATTCTATGGGGCTGGACACCTTCCGGGCGTTTCAGCGGGAAGCGCCGGGGTTGCCGGTGGTGGTGTTCAGCGGTCTGGATGACCGGAAAGTTGCGTTTCAGGCCGTTCGGGAAGGGGCCCAGGATTATCTCGTCAAAGGGCAAGTGACGCCCGACCTGCAAGCGCGAGCGCTCCATTATGCCCTGGTGCGGCATCGTTTGCAACGGGAGTCGATGCGGTACCAGGCGGATCTGCGCGCCAGCGAGGCCCGTTTTCGCACGATGATCGAGCAGAGTGCCGATGCCGTATTGATCGTAGATCGCCAGGGGACCGTGCGGTTTGCCAATCCGTCGGCCGAGGTGCTCTTCGGCCGACGCATCGCCGACCTGCAAGAGCATCCCATCGGCTTTCCGATGATTGTCGGCGTGCCGTCGGAGCTGGACATCGCACACCCGAAGCGGGGAGACGTCGTAGCCGAGATGCGGGCTTCGGAGATCGACTGGGAGGGAGAGCGGGCCAACCTGGTTTTGCTCCGCGACGTTACCGTACGCCGGCGGGTGCAGGTAGAGCGGGAAGGGCTCATCACCGAACTGGAAGCCAAGAACGAAGCTCTGGAGCGGTTTACCTACACCGTCTCGCACGACCTTAAGAGCCCGCTGGTTACCATCGGCGGGTATGCTGGCCTCCTCACGCACCACGTGCAGGCGGGCGACGTATCGGCCTGCGAATCCGACACGGCCCAGATCCAGAAGGCGGTGGTGCAGATGGAGCACCTGCTGGACGACCTGCTGCACCTCTCGCGCGTCGGGCATCAGGTCCATCCGCCGGAAGCGGTTTCTCTGACCGAAGTGGCCTCCGAGGCGGCGGGACTCGTCGCAGGGCAGCTCGCGAAACACGGCGTGCAGGTGGAGATTGCAGACGACCTACCCGTCGTCCTCGGAGACCGTCTGCGGCTACGGGAGGTTTTTCAAAATCTGCTGGACAATGCGGCCAAATACAGCGGCGAGCAGCCGGTACCCCGCGTCGAGGTCGGGGTACGAGAGAAGGGGGGCGAAACGGTCGTGTACGTCCGGGATAACGGGCGCGGCATCGATGCACGGTACCAGGAGCGGATATTCAATCTCTTCGAGCGCCTGGACGCCGACAACCCGGGTACGGGCGTCGGCCTGGCGCTTGTCCGGCAGATCATTGAAGAGCACCGGGGTCGCGTCTGGGTGGAGTCGGACGGCGAGGGCCACGGCAGCACCTTCTGCTTTACCGTGCCGTCTCTGCCGAGAGAAGGCGCGTAGCGGGTTCTTCGGAGCCCGGCCGTGGCGCGGGGCACCGGCACACGTCATGCTTTACCTCTTAGGGCGCTGAAGAGTGAATCAACAAGACAACGCCGAAAGTCGATTATTCACTCATCCCGGATGTTGTTCTGGGGGAGCGTATGCGAGGGTAAAATAGAAGGTGGATCCGCGACCGGGTTCGGACTCCACCCAGATCCGACCCCCGTGCTGCTCCACGATCTTCTTGCAGATCGCCAGCCCGATCCCCGTGCCCGGGTACCGACCCATCGCATGCAGCCGCTTGAATACCTCGAAAATCCGCTCCCGGTACTCCGCCGCGATCCCGATCCCGTTGTCCCGCACCGCAAAACGCCACTGACCCCCTTGCTCCCCCGCCCAGACGTGTACCTGCGGAGGCGCCTCCCCCCGAAACTTGACCGCGTTGCCGATCAGGTTTTGCAGCAGCATGCTGATCTGCGTGGCGTCGACTTCGAGGACCGGCAGCCGGTCGTGCGTGATGCGCGCGCCGGCCTCTTCGAGCGTCGTCTGCAGGGCCTCCAGGGTGCGGGCGAGCAGGTCGTTGCAGTCGACCGCCTGGCGCGGGGCGTCGCTGCGGCCGGTGCGCGAGTAGGTAAGCAGGTCCTGGATGAGGCGTTGCATGCGCTCGGCGGCATCGACGATGAAGTGGATGAAGTCGTCGGCGTCGTTGTCGAGGTGTCCGTGGTATCGTTTTTGGAGGAGTTTGACGAAGCTGCTGACGGTGCGGAGGGGTTCCTGGAGGTCGTGCGAGACGATGCGGGCGAACTGTTCGAGTTCTTCGTTGGCGCGCGTGAGGACCTCGGCTTTCTCGGCGAGGGCCTGTTCCGCCTCTTTACGGGC
>Ga0302046_10004820_pt1 | contig 11947 bp, 9 predicted proteins | sample RVTome_11_FD_200261 | JGI IMG/M metagenome (GOLD analysis project Ga0302046, IMG submission 200261) | Soil microbial communities from uranium-contaminated site in the Upper Colorado River Basin, Wyoming, United States - RVT147D111 (version 2) ... | reverse complement strand
AAGGCGCGGCCATCCCGAGGAGACCAGAGACGCGCGGGCGCGACCAGCCCTGCGGTCAGGTCACGCCGATGGAGGCGACACTACGCGGGCGACGAAGACACTCTGCCGCGAAGCGGCTTACTTGAACCCCGCGGTGGAGCGGACCGGGGGCTCCGCGCTGCTCGCCTCCCAGCCGCTCACCGCAACGTTGGACGGACAGACGATCGACGCGCTATGCGCATCGGTTATACTTCTGGTATGAAGATTGCGGTGTCCGTTCCAGACGACGTATTTGAAGAGGCCGAGCAGCTGGCACGGCGGATGAAGCGCTCGCGAAGCGAAGTGTATAGCCGGGCTCTCGCTGAATACGTGGCCCGTCACGCCCCGGACCGTGTGACCGAAGCGATGGACCGAGTGCTGACCGAGATCGGCGAACAGCCGGACCAGTTCGTGCGCGCGGCTTCCCGCCGTGTCCTGAAGCGCAGCGACTGGTGACTATCGCCCAAGGCGATGTCTGGTGGGCCGATCTGCCGGAAGCGAGAGGTTCGGGACCGGGCTTTCGGCGCCCAGTCGTAGTCGTACAAGGCGATGCGTTGAACCGTAGCCGCATCGCGACCGTCGTTTGCGTTGCCCTGACAAGCAACCTGAAGTGGGCGATCGCGCCGGGGAACATCCTGCTTCCGTCGAGCGTAACCGGGCTTCCGAGGGACTCGGTCGTCAACGTCTCCCAACTGGTGACGCTGGACAAGACCGACCTCACTGAACGGACCGGCAAGATCTCCAGATCCAAGCTCGAACTGGTGCTTTCGGGGATCGATGTCGTCCTGGGGCGCTGAGGAGCCGTCCAACAACCTCGTCGAGCGGCCTGGCCCAGAGCGGCCGGCCGCTCCGCCACCATCGCGAACACGCCCTCGGCGATCCGCCGAAGGCGGATTGAGTTCAACAACACGGTCTGCGACTCAAAGAAGCTGGCGAAAATACTCCCAGCACTGCCGTCGCAGCTCCGATACCATCCAAGACCACGTGATGGACGAAGCTCCTTCGATCAAGCGTCGGCTCGCCGCCATTCTTGCCGCCGACATCGCCGGCTACAGCCGGCTCATGGGTCAGGACGAGGCCGCCACGGTCCACGACCTCAAGGGCCACCAGGCTGTGGTCCTGCCGCTGGTGGGCCGCCACGGCGGCCGCATCATCGACACGGCCGGCGATGGCATCCTCGCCGAGTTCCCCAGCGTGATCGGCGCGACCGCGTGCGCGGTCGAGATCCAGACCGTCATGGCGGCACGCAACGAGAATGTGCCCGAGGATCGCCGGATGTTGTTCCGCATCGGCATCAACCTCGGGGACGTCATCCATGACGAGACCCGGATCTACGGTGACGGCATCAACGTCACGGCGCGGCTCGAGGCGCTTGCGACGCCGGGCGGCGTGCTCGTCTCGCAAGCGGTCCACGACCAGGTGCGCGACCGTCTCGACCTTGCCTTCGAGGATCTGGGCGAGCGCGAGCTGAAGAACATTGCGCGTCCGGTACGCCTCTATCGGCTCCGGACGCCGGGAGCGTCGAAGGCAGCACCCGTCCCCGGCGGCACCCTGCCGCTCCCCGACAAGCCATCCATCGCCGTGCTCCCGTTTACCAACATGAGCGGCGACCCCGAGCAAGGGTACCTCGCCGATGGGATCGCCGAGGACATCCTCACCGGCCTCTCGCGGCTGAGATGGCTGTTCGTGATCGCGCGAAACTCGAGCTTCACCTACAAGGGCCGGCACGTGGATGTCCGCGAGGTCGGACGCGAGCTCGGGGTCCGTTACGTCCTCGAAGGCAGCGTACGAAAAAGCGGCAACCGGATCCGGGTCACCGGGCAGCTCATCGAGGCGGCAACCGGCAATCACGTGTGGGCGGAACGCTACGATCGGGCGCTCGATGACGTGTTCGCGATTCAGGACGAAATCACCGACAGCGTGATCGGCTGCATTCAGCCTCATGTTTATGCGGCAGAGCACGAGCGCCTGAAACGGAAGCCGCCACAACGCTTGGATGCCTGGGAGAGTTTTGTCCGCGGCATGTTCCTCTACAGTCAGCATTCGGACGCAAGCACCAAAGAAGCTCTCAGCATGCTCGACCGCGCGATCGAGCTGGACCCCGGCTACGCGCAAGCCCATGGTCTGCGCGCCGTCTGCCTCGCATGGCGCGCGTTTCAGGGCTGGGAGGATCGCGAGACAGCCTTTGCGGAGGCCGGAGAAGGGGCCGATCGCGCAGCCGCGTGTGATCCCGGGGAACCCTGGGCGTGTCTGGCGCATGGTTTCATCGCGATCGCGAAGTGGCGTGATGTGGAGGCAGTCGGGGCGTTCAGGCGAGCCATCGAGGCGAACCCCAACTTTGCCTATGCGCACGGTCTTCTCGGGGCCAGCCACGCCTTCGGGGGACGGCCTGACCAGGCCATCGAGTGCATCGATCGTGGTGTCCGACTGAGTCCCCGCGACATCTTTGGCGATGAATATCAGCTCTATTACGCGTTCGCTTATTTCCAGGCCGGCAGATATGCCGAGGCCGCTTCTGCCGCTCAGCTGGCCATTCAACAACGTCCGGGGCATCCCGTTCTGCACATCATGGCGGCCGCGTCATATGGCCTGGCGGGCGAGACCGCGAAGGCAAAGGGGGCGATAACGCAGCTGAATGGCCTCGTCCCGAATATTTCGGCCGCGGGAGTCGAAGAGACCTTTCTCTATTGCCGACGGGAGGATCGGAGCAGGCTTGCCATGGGCCTCCGTGCCGGAGGGCTACCGGGGTAGGAGCGCGCACCCGACGACCTTCGGCCGCGGGTGATCCTGAGCGTTGCGCACTGAAGGCCGGCTTCAGCCGGTGGCCAAGGCGGCACCGAAGCCGGAGCGAGACCGGGGCACATCATGAAGTGTCCGCGCTGCCAGCACGAGAACGAGGCCGGGGCGAAGTTCTGCGAGGAGTGCGCCGCGCCGCTGGCGCGGACATGCGGACACTGCGGCCGGCAGCTCTCCCCAACGGCCAAGTTCTGTCCCGAGTGTGCCCACTGGACTGGATCGGCGGCGGAAGCCCCCACCGCCCGGCGCTTCACCTCTCCCGAGAGCTACACCCCGAGGCACCTCGCCGAACGAATTCTCAACTCGAAGGCAGCCCTCGAAGGCGAGCGCAAGCAGGTGACGGTACTGTTTGCCGACCTGAAGGGCTCCATGGAGCTTCTCGCTGACCGCGATCCCGAGGAGGCGCGGAGGATCCTCGACCCGGTGCTCGAACGGATGATGGAGGCGGTCCACCGCTACGAGGGCACGGTGAACCAGGTGATGGGCGACGGGATCATGGCGCTCTTCGGCGCGCCGGTCGCCCACGAGGATCACGCGGTGCGCGCCTGCTATGCGGCGCTGCGGCTGCAGGAGTCCGTGAAGCGGTTCGCGGACGAGGTTCGCCGCACGCACGGGGTGACGGTGCAGATCCGGGCAGGGCTGAACTCGGGCGAGGTGGTGGTGCGGGCCATCGGGAGCGACCTGCACATGGACTACACGGCGGTGGGGCAGACCACGCACCTGGCGGCCCGGATGGAGCAGCTGGCGAGCCCGGGCAGCGTCCTCATGACCTCCGCCACGCTCGCGCTTGCCGAGGGATACGTCGAGGTCAAGTCGCTCGGCCCCGTGCCGGTGAAGGGGCTCACGGACCCGGTGGACGTGTATGAGCTGACGGGGGCTGGCCCGGTACGGTCTCGGCTCCACGCGGCGGCCGCGCGGGGACTGACGACGTTCGTGGGCCGCACCCAGGAGCTGGAGCAGCTCGCGCAGGCGCTCGAGCGCGCCCGGGTCGGGCACGGGCAGGTCGTGGCGGTCGTGGGGGAAGCCGGAATCGGCAAGTCTCGCCTCTACTGGGAGTTCAGCCGTTCGCACCGCACCCGGGACTGGCTCGTCCTCGAATCGAGCTCGGTCTCCTACGGCAAGGCGAGCGCGTACCTGCCGACGATCGACCTGCTCAAGGCCTACTTCCAGATCGAAGCGCGCGACGAGCCGAGGAAGATCCGTGAAAAGGTGACGGGCAAGCTCCTCTCGCTGGACCGGGCGCTCGAGCCCGCCCTGCCCCCGCTCCTCTCGCTCCTCGACGTGCCCTCGGAGAGCGCGGAGTGGGAGCGACTCGCGCCGCCGCAGCGCCGTCAGCGAACGCTGGAGGCGGTCAAGCGGCTGCTCCTCCGCGAGAGCCAGGTGCAGCCGCTCCTGGTCCTGTTCGAGGACCTCCACTGGATCGACGCCGAGACCCAGGCGCTGCTCGACAGTCTGGTCGAGAGCCTGCCGACGGCGCGGCTCCTCCTGCTCGTGAACTACCGTCCCGACTACCAGCACGGCTGGGGGGGCAAGAGCTACTACCGTCAGCTTCGGATCGATCCCCTGCCGCCCGAGAGCGCCGAGGCGCTGCTGCGGGGCCTGCTCGGCGACGACCCGGGACTGGCGCTGCTCGAGCGGCTCCTGATCGATCGAACCGAAGGGAACCCGTTCTTCCTGGAGGAGAGCGTCCGGACCCTGGTCGAGACGCAGGGGCTGGTCGGCAACGCGGGGGCGTACCACCTGGCCAAGGCCCTGCCCAGCATTCAGGTGCCGGCCACGGTCCAGGCGATCCTGGCCGCCCGGATCGACAGGCTTTCGGCCGAGGACAAGCGGCTCCTCCAGTCCGCTTCCGCGATCGGCAAGGATGTGCCGCTCCCGCTGCTGCACGCCGTCGCCGAGCTTCCCGACGACGCGCTCCACCAGGGGCTGGCGCGACTGCAGGGCGCGGAGTTCCTCTACGAGGCAAACCTGTTCCCCGAGGTGGAGTACACCTTCAAGCACGCGCTGACCCACGAGGTCACGTACGCCGGTCTCCTCCACGAGCGAAGGCTCGCCCTCAACGCGCTGATCGTCGCGGCGATGGAGCGCCTCTACCACGACCGCCTCGCCGACCACGTCGAGCGGCTCGCCCAGCACGCGCTCAGGGGCGAGGTGTGGGACAAGGCCCTGTCCTATCTCAGCCAGGCCGCGAGCAAGGCCGCGGCGCTCGGGGCCTACCGTGAAGCGCTGAACCGTCTGGAGCAGGCGCTCGGGGCGCTGGAGCACCTGCCGGAGAGTCGCGAGACCCTCGAGCAGGCCATCGACCTCCGCCTGCAGATTCGCAGCGCGCTCCTCGCCGTCGGCGACCTGGAGCGAATGCTCGACTACCTGCAAGAGGCCGCCGCCATCGCCGAGACCCTCGGCGACCGGCATCGGCTCGGCCGCGTCTCGTCCTTCATCACCAACTATCACTTTGCGCGCGGCGATCACGAGCGAGCGGTCGAGTCCGGGCAGCGCGACCTCGAGCTGGCCGTCGCCCAGGGCGACCTGCCCCTCGAGGCGGTGGCGGGCTACTACCTCGGCCAGGCGCACCACGCGCTGGGGGATTATCGGCGCGCGATCGGTTTCCTCCGGCGGACCGCGGCGATCCTCACGGGCGATCTGCTCCACGAGCGCCTCGGACAGTGGGCGCATCCATCCGTCGCCTCGCGCGACTGCATGGTCCGGTGCCTGGCCGAGCTGGGTGAGTTCGCGGAGGGGATGATCCTCGGAGAGGAGGCGGCCCGCATCGCCGAGGCGGTGGACCACCTCCCGACCCGCATCAGCGCGCCCTGGCTCGGTCTCGGCCTGCTCCACCTCCGGAGAGGGAACCTCCAGCAGGCGATTCCGGTCCTGGAGCGGGGCCTCGAGGCCTGCCGCGTAGCGGAACTCCCGCTGGGCGTGACGAGGTTCGCAGCCCCGCTCGGCAACGCCTACGCGCTCGCCGGGCGGCACGCAGAGGCGCTGAGGCTCGCGGAGCAGACCGCCGAACAGTTCGAATCCCTCAAGGCGCTGGTCATCTACACGGCTAATGCCCCGTCGGTGGGTGAGGCGTATCTGCTGGCCGGCCGCAGCGAGGAGGCGGTGCGGCTGGCGCGCCGGGCCCTCGAGCTCTGCCGTGAGCACAAGGAACGGGGACACGAGGCGTGGACGCTCCGGCTCCTCGGCGATATTGCTTCTCACCCTGATTCCCCTGATATCGAAGCGGCCGAGGGTCACTACGGTGAGGCCATGGCCGTGGCCGACGAGCTCGGCATGCGTCCCCTCGTGGCCCACTGCCACCACGGCCTCGGCAAGCTCTATCGTCGCACCGGCAAGCCGCAGGAGGCGCAGGAGCACCTCACCACCGCGACGACGATGTACCGCGAGATGGACATGCGCCTCTGGCTCTCGCAGGCAGAGATCGTGATGACTGAGCTGGCGTGACGGCTCGTGCGTTGAAGACGATCGGGGTGACTCCGGCCGCGCCGGCGTTCGCCGGGCGAGGGGGATGACAGCCGACCTCGACGGCCGGCGGGTCGCGCTCAGCCGGCGTGGCGGGTGAGCAGCACGTCGTCGCGGATGTCCAGGCGCTCGCCGCGGACGTGGGCGGCGGACCGGCCCGGCCGGCGGCGGTAGAGGATCAGGAACGCGGCCAGCGTCCCGAAGGTGAGAAAGAACCAGGCGACGGTGGTGTACCAGATGATCGCGATGACGCCGTCGACGTCGGCCCCGTAGGTCGAGACGTTCTCCGGCAGCCAGCTGAGCCAGTTCATCGGCAAGTCCTCTCGGTCGGCGCCGGCATCCCGGTCCCGATGAAACGGCAGGAGCGGGGCGCGATCAATGGGGCGGCTGCGTCATTCTCCTGGTGTCATCGGCGCAGGGGTGCCGCCGGGCGCGGAGGCCGGTCCACAGCGCGTCGATGCGCTCGCGCGCGAGACCCTGGCTCTCGGCCAGCCAGCGGAAGTCCTCCCAGCGCCCCGCCTCCGCGAGCTCCGCGTAGACGGCGGCGACCCCCTCCGACCCTGGCGGCGCGCACGCGGCCCGGCACGTCATGGCGCCAGCGTAGGCTCCGCCGGCGCCGGCCGGCAATCGAGCAACCGACCCAGACCGATGGGCCGTGCGCACTATCGCCGTCATCGACCCCGGCGAACGCCTCACGAAATTGAGGCACTCGCCGGATGTCTCCGCCGGCATCGCCGGCGTACCGTGCAGCTGTTCGAACACCGGTTCGGTCGGAGGTTCGGCGTGGCGATCGGCGAGCGGTACGACGCGATCCTGGATTCGGCGCTGGCGGTGTTCGCGGGCCGGGGCTTCCACCCGGCCTCGATCCGCGAGATCGCGCGCGCGGCCCACCTGTCGCTGGCCGGCCTCTATCACTACGTCCGCGGCAAGGACGAGCTGCTGTTCCTCGTGCTCGCCCGCGCGCTCGACACCCTCCGCGATATGGCCGACGCCGCGCTGGCCAGCGCCCGCACGCCCGAGATGCAGCTGCACGCGCTGGTCCGCACGCATCTGGAGTTCGGCTTTCACCACGCCGACGCGCTGCGCGTGGTGAACCGCGACTGGGAGCTGGTGGCGGCCGCCCACCGTGGCGAGATCGTGGCCCGGCGGCGCGCGTACATGGAGCGCTGGCTGGGCGTGCTGGGCGCGCTCGATCCGCACGAGCGCACGGAGCGCGAGCAGTTCTCGGCGGCCAACCTGCTGCTCGGCATGCTCAACGGCATCGCCGTGCGGCCGTTCCTCAAGACTCCGGAGGACACCCGGCGCCTGGCCGTCGAGGTCGGCGCGCTTTTCCTCAACGGATTTCTCGAACGCTCGGCGACCGGAGACCGCCATGACGTTTGAGGCCATCCTCGACGACTGTCGCGCGCTGATCGAGCGCCCGCTCGGCGCCGTCGCCGAGCAGTGGAAGGTCGCCCACCCGGGTGGGCGAGCCGTCGCCGCCTATCCGGTGTGGGCGCCGGCGGAGGTCATCCACGCCGCCGGCATGCTGCCGCTGGCGCTGCTGGGCGGCGGCACGTCGGTGGAGCTCACGCACGCCGACGCGCGCTTCCAGTCGTTCGTGTGCTCGATCGCCAAGTCGAGCCTCGAGCTCGGGTTCCAGGGGCTGGTCCGCGGCGTGGACGGCTTCGTGTTCTCCAATATCTGCGACGTCGCCCGCAACCTGGGCTCCATCTACCAGCGCAACTTCTCCGACGTCTTCGTCGCATACCTGCACCTGCCGCAGAACTCGACCTCGCCCGGGGTGGCGCCCTATCTGGCCGCCGAGCTGCGCCGACTGGCCGAAGGCTTCGAGCGCGCCTTCGGCCTGCGGGTCACCGAGCCGGCGCTGGCCAAGTCGATCGAGACCTACAACCAGCTGCGCGCGCGCCTGCGCGCGCTCTACCGGCTGCGCATCGCCGAGCCGCACGCCCTGTCCACCACCGAGCTGTACACGATCCTCCGGGCGGTCACCCTGGCGCCGCCCGAGGCGTCGATCGTCCGGCTCGACGCGCTCCTGGATGGGCTGGGGGGACGTCCGGCGCGACCGCGCGACCGGCTGCGGGTCGTCGTCGAGGGCGCGTTCTGCGAGCAGCCGCCGCTGGGCCTGCTGGAGATGCTGGAGGAGGCCGGCTGCTATGTGGTGGAGGACGACTTGCTGCTGGGCTGGCGCTGGTTCACGTCCGACGTTCCCGCCGACGGCGACCCCTTCCAGCAGCTGGGTCTGGCCTACGTCGACCGGGCGGTGCCGTCTTCGACCCGCCACGAGAGCCGCGAGCACCGCGCCGCCGGCCTCCTCGACAAGGTCCGGCGGGCGCGGGCCGACGCGATCGTCTTCATGCCGGCCAAGTTCTGCGAACCCGCCCTCTTCGACTACGTGCTCATGAAGCAGGGCCTCGAGCGGGCAGGCGTTCCGCACCTGCTCGTCGAGTTCGAGGAAAAGATGTGGACCTTCGAGCGCACGCGCAACGAGATCGAGACCTTCGTGGAATCCATGCTCTTCGAGTAGAGGGAGCAGGGTATGCCGCCGCAAGTGACGGAGCGGGCGTATCAGGGGCGGGTGCACCAGCGGTCGCGGGAGCTGATGTCGGCGTGGATGGGCGAGCTGGGACGGGCAGAGGCGGAGGGGCGGCCGACCGCGGCGCTGATGATCTCGGGCAACTGCGTGGAGCTGCTGCGCGCCTGCCACCTGCTGCCGATGTTCCCGGAGGTCACCGCGCTGCAGAACGCCATCCGCCACAAGTCGCTGCCGCTGATCCTCAAGGCCGAGCAGGCCGGCTACTCCAGCGACAACTGCGCCTACGTCAAGGCCGACATCGGCCTCTACCTGGAGGGCGGCATGGGACCCGGCACCCCCATCCCGTTCCCGACCCTCACCGTGTGCAACTACGTCGGCTGCAACGTCTACGTGAAGTGGTTCGAGCACCTGGCCGACATCAGCGGATCGAGGCTCCTCATGCTCGACGTGCCGTTCGCCCGCACCGACGCGCCGGCCGAGGCCGACGTGCGCTACGTGGTGGGTCAGCTCCGCGAGCTGATCGCGCTCGCCGAGTCGGTCACCGGCCGGGCCTTCGACATCGACGAGCTGCGCGAGATCCTCGCGGCATCGGCGCGGGCCCAGGAGGGCTACGCGCGGTGCAAGCACCTCACCAAGCACCACCCGGCGCCGTTCGACGCCTACTTCGACTCCATCAACATGATGGGGCCGATCAACGTGCTGCGCGGCACGCCGGAGGCGGCCGCGTTCTTCGACGAGGCGGTGGCGGAGTTCGAGGAGCTGGCGGCCCGAGGCCTCGGCCCCCTGTCCGAGGAGCGGTTCCGCACGGTCATCGAGGGGCCGCCCCCCTATCCGTACTACAAGAGCTTCCGCAACCTCATGAGCCGCTGGGGCGCGGTGGCGGTGCAGTCGACGTACTCGACGGTCGGCGGCATCTGGGAGTTCGGCTTTCGCCACGATCCGCGACGGCCGCTGGAGTCGATCGCCGAGCAGATGCTCACCGAGAACCTCACCAACCGCTCGATCGTCGCCCGCTACGCGCAGATCCGGCGGTACGTGGAGGACTGGGACGCCGACGCGCTGGTCATCCACTCGATCAAGTCGTGCCGGCTGTTCTCGGCCGGGCAGGGCGACATGCGCGAGTACTTCACCCGGGAGCTGGGGGTGCCGACGCTGCTGGTGGAGTCCGACCTCGAGGACCCGCGCTACTACGCCGAGGCGCAGATCAGGAACCGCATCGACGCCTTCTTCGAGGCGCTCGACCACAGGAAGCTCGTGCGGGCGGCCGGCTGACATGGACACGAAGATTCCCGTCTACTGCTACCAGTGCGTGGCCGGCCCCGACCTCCTGAAGGTCGTGGTCCGCGACGGGGTCGCGGTCGGCGTCGAGCCGAACGCGGACGTCCCCGAGCATCCCGCCTGCGGCAAGGTGTGCGTGCGCGCCTACGGCCTCGTGCAGAAGCTCTACAACCCCGCGCGCGTGCGCACGCCGATGAAGCGGACGAATCCGCGCAAGGGCCGCCACGAGGACCCCGGCTGGACGCCGATCACCTGGGACGAGGCGCTCGGGAGCCTGGCCGCCCGGCTCACCACGCTCCGCGAGACCGGGCTCCTCGACGCCGCCGGTTACCCGCGGCTGGCCGTCACCCTCGGCTCCGGGGGCATCGCGCCCGCCTACCTCGGCACCTTCGCCGCGTTCCTGGCGGCCTGGGGCCCGGTCGATCAAGGGATCGGCAGCGGCCAGGGCGTGAAGTGCTACCACTCCGAGCACCTCTACGGCGAGTTCTGGCACCGCGCGTTCACCGTCGCCGCCGATCTGCCGCGCTGCGACTACGTGCTCTCGTTCGGCTACAACGGCGACGCCTCGGGCGGCGTGACCGGCGTCTTCCGCCACGCCGAGGCGCGCGCTCGGGGCCTCACGTGGGTGCAGCTCGAGCCCCACCAGTCCGTCACGGCGGCCGGCGCCGCCGAGTGGGTGCCCATCCGGCCCAAGACCGACGCCGCCGTGCTGCTGGCGCTCCTGCACGTCATCCTGCACGAGCACGACTGGGGGCGCGTCTGCGACCTGCCCTTCCTCGAGCGGCGGACGGCCTCGCCCTACCTGGTCGGGCCCGGTGGCTGGTACCTGCGCGACTCCGAGACGCGCAAGCCGATGGTGTGGGACATGGCGCGCGGGCGGCCCGTGCCCTTCGACGATCGGAAGTGCGCGCGGCCGGCGCTCGACGGCGAGTTCATCGCGGCGGGGGTGGAAGTGGGCGCCGACGGCGCGACCCGCACGGTCAGCGAGCGCGTCCGGCCGGCCTTCGCGCACCTGATCGAGCACGTCCGCGCCTACACCCCCGAGTGGGCGGAGGCGATCGCCGATGTCGCCGCGAGCACCATCCGCCGGCTGGCCGCCGAGTACCTGGCGCACGCGCGCGTGGGCGCCACGATCGAGATCGACGGGCTCGTCTATCCGCACCGGCCGGTGGCCGTGCTGCTCGGCAAGACGGTGACCAACGGCTGGGGCGGCTACGAGTGCTGCTGGGCGCGCACGATGCTGGCGGCGCTGGTCGGCGCGCTCGAGGTGCCCGGCGGCATCCTCGGCACCACCGTGCGGCTCAACCGCCCGGCCCAGAACCGGCTGGACTCCGTCAAGGCCGGCACCGACGGCTTCATGGAGCAGCCACTGAACCCGACCGCGAAGGAGACCTGGCAGGCGGCGCCCCACATCCGCAACGCGTACCGCACGCTGGTGCCGCTGGCCGACAACTCGCCGTGGTCGGCGGCGCTGGGGCCCGCGCACCTGCCGTGGCTGTTCATGGACGACCCGCCGCGGGCGTGGCCGGCGCCGACGCTGCCCGACGTGTGGATCATCTACCGGACGAACCCGGCGATCTCCAGCTGGGAGACCGGGCGCATCGAGCGCGAGCTCGAGCGCTTCCCCTTCATCGCCGCGTTCGCCTACACGCAGGACGAGACCAACTGGTACGCGGACCTGCTGCTGCCCGAGGCCGGCGACCTCGAGTCGCTGCAGCTCTACCGGGTCGGTGGCACCAAGTACATCGAGCAGTACTGGCACCACACCGGCTGGGCGCTGCGCCAGCCGGTCGTCACGCCGCCGTTCGACACGCGCGACCTCACCGACGTCGCCACCGAGCTGGCCGCCCGCACCGG
>Ga0302046_10004819_pt1 | contig 11948 bp, 9 predicted proteins | sample RVTome_11_FD_200261 | JGI IMG/M metagenome (GOLD analysis project Ga0302046, IMG submission 200261) | Soil microbial communities from uranium-contaminated site in the Upper Colorado River Basin, Wyoming, United States - RVT147D111 (version 2) ... | reverse complement strand
GCCGCGGCGATCCGCGGGCCCGCGACGGGCAGGTAGTCGAGCAGGCGCAGGCCGGCGCCGCGGCTGCCCGTCACCCGGTTGGCGCGCAGCCACGGCGCGCCGCCGATCACCGTCACCGCGTCGTGGCGATGGTCTTCGAGGACGTTGCCGGCGACCACCACGTCGCCGGCGCCGAAGAGGGTGGCGATGCCGTAGGCGTTGGCGCGCAGGCGGTTGTCCTCGACCCGGGTGTCCCGGCTCGCGCGCACCATCACCGCGACCGCGCCGTTGCCGGTCAGCTCGTTGCCCGCGATCACCGCGCCGCGGGCGTCGACGGCGTGGATGCCGAGACCTTTGCCGTCGCGCACGCGGTTGCCGCGCACCACGGCCCCGGCGCCGGAGAGGTAGATCGCCGCGGTGCGCGCGGCGGCGAAATCGTTGTCCTCCACCGTCGCCGTCACGTCGGCGAGCACCATCCCCATCTCGTCGCCGGCGAAGCGGTTGCGGCGCAGCTCCAGGCCGTCGCCGGCGCCGGCCGCGGGAGCCGCCGCCACCGCCCACACCGCGGCCTTGCGGTGACGGGCGAAGCGGTTGTCCTCGAGCCGCGTCCGCCGCGCGTCGGCGGGCAGCTCCACGCCCACCTCGTTCGCCTCGAAGACGCCGCGGACGATCGTCAGGCCGACGACGCCGGGAGCGACGCGCACTCCGACGCCGCACCCCTCCAGGGTGAGGCCGTCGAGCTCGACGCCGTCGGCACGGACCGCCACCGCCTCCCCGGCGCCGCTGATCCGCAGACCTCTGAGCACGGTGCCGGGGCCGCGCACGTCGAGGGCCGGCGCGCCGGCGAGACGCCGGGCGTCGATCCGCGCGAAGGCCCGGCCCTCGACCGTCAGGCCGCCGACGGCGGCGAGCGGCGGCAGGGGCGTCGTCAGCTCCACCCGGGCATGGACGACGACGAGGGCCGGCGCGTCGGAGGCCGCGGCGGCGAAGAGCGCTTCACGCAGAGAGCCGGGTCCGGCGTCGGCGCCGCTGGTGACGTCGAGCGTCAGCACCTCGCCCGCCGCCGCGCGTTCGCCGGCCAGGTCCGGCCGCACCGGCTCGAGCCAGGGTCCGGCGCCGGCGCCGAGACCGAGCGCCAGGACGGCGGCGATCGGACCGCGCGCAAAGCGCGGTCTCACCGTGATCTCCGCAGGACGAAGACCTTGTGCCACGACCGCGACGTCCACCTGCGGCCGAGGGCGAGGTCCACCGGCAATGCCAGCGCCGTGGCCGCGGCCAGGGCCGCGACGCCCAGCGGACGAGGCCAGCGGTTGTAGGAGGGCAGCAGCAGGACCTTGAACGGCGCCGGATCGACGCCGGTCACCGCCTCGGGATGGAGCCCCGCGTCCGCGAAGAGCCGCAGGTACTCGCCGCTCGTGCGCGCCCGGAAGACGGCGCTGTCGCAGCGCGCCGTGGCGGCGGTGGGGGCCGCCTCGAGCAGCACCGCGCGTCCGCCGGGGGCCAGGTGGTCGGCGAGCCGCGCCGCGGCGGACGCCAGCCGCGCCGGCTCGAGCACGTGCTGCAGCACCGTGACGCCCACGATCAGCGGGAAGCGCTCGCCGAGGTCGAGCTCGGCGAGGTCCGCGACCTCGAACCGACAGCGCCCGGCGAGACCTGCCGCCGCCGCCCGGCGCCGCGCCTCGGCGGCCATCGTCGGCGACAGGTCGACGCCGGTCACCCGCGCGCCGCGCCGCGCCAGCAGCCGGCTCCAGCGGCCCACGCCGCAGCCGACGTCCAGCGCCGCCGAGCCCGGCTCGGGATCGAGCCAGGGCCCCAGGGCGCGGCGCTGGCACAGGTGGATGGAGGCGTTGTAGAACGCCGGCATCCCGTACGAGCACACCGCCCGCAGCCCTTCGCCCTCGGCGGCGAAGCGGCGCGCCCGCGCCTCCCAGTAGGCGGGGGCGTCGACGGGCGGGTGCATGGACGGTACCGTGGCAAACGTCATCGCGGCCTCACGCCGGAACGGCCACGTGGACGGCGCCGGACGGCGTTCGCGTCGACGCCGGCCGTAGCGTCCCCCTGGGGGGACCGAGGGGGGAGACCTGCTGGTTGAGGCGGCGGTACCAGGCTTTGCGGCCGGCGGCGTCGAGCCCGGGCAGCCGGTCGAGGAGCTCGCGCACGACCTCGTCGCGCCGCGGCGCCCGCCGTCCCGCGGCCGCCAGCACCGGCGTCGCGCAGGCCACCCACAAGAGCGAGCGCAGGCGCGACGGCATGTGCGTCACCTCGCGCGCGAGCTCGGCCAGCCAGTACTCGAATTCCGCTTCTATGGCGAGGATCGCCCGCCGCACCTCCGGGTCGACCGGCAGGATCTTGACCGGCTGGTCCCAGGCCACGTCGGTGCCGGCCACCTCCTGGCGGCGGTACACGGTGTGCGGCGCCAGCTCCGGGTCGTCCGCCATGGCGGCGCCCGAGAACGGGATCACGTAGGGGTACATGCCGACCTCGCACCCCGCCAGCACCCAGCCGTAGGCCCGGCGCACGGTGGTGGCCAGGTCGTCCAGGGTCGAGCGCGGCGAGGTGAGGATGAGGTCGAGGAACGGCGTGACGCCCAGCTCGAGGGCGAGGGCGAGGTTCTTCTCGACGTACGGGTAGATGCGGACCTTGTTGAACTCCCGGAGCACGTTTTCCGAGAAGCTCTCGACGCCGAAGCCGAGCACCCGGAAGCCGGCGCGGCGCATGGCGGCGAGGCGCTCGGCAGTCATGGCGTCGATGCGGTTGGTGCTGATGAACTGCAAATCCGCGGGCAGCGAGCCGTCGCGCTTGGCCGCCACGATCGCCTCGCACAGGGGCAGGATGCGCGCGTCGGCGGTGAAGACGAAGATGTCGTCCTGGAAGATGACCGTGCGCACGCCGGGCTGCGCCGCCACGATGCGGCGCACCATGGCCAGGCACTCCTCGGCGTCGAGACGGCCGACGCGGGCGATCGAGCCCTGGGCCGCGTGCAGGAAGTTGGTCGACGAGCAGAACGTGCAGTTCATAGGGCAGTAGTTGAGAGTGATGAGCCGCACCGAGCGGATCTCCGCGAGACGCGCCTCGCGGTCGGCCTTGAACGGCAGCGCGCCCACCCGATAGGCCATCTCGAGCCGCTCCCAGTAGGCCGGGTAGGGCATGCGCTCGTAAGGCGTCTTGGCGATGGCGTCGGCCATCTCGGCCTGGGGCAGCGCGCTCTGGTAGTGGCGCGCCACGCCCGCGGGCGTCCTCTCCGCGGTGCCGGCGATGCCGGTCAGCGCCGCGCCGGCGCGCAGCCGCTCCGCCAGCTCGAGCAGCGGCCGTTCCCCCTCGCCCAGCCCCACCAGGTCGAAGGGTCCGAGCTCGAACGTGAGCTCGGGGCGGAAGGTGGCCTCCATGCCGCCGGCCACCATCACCGCCTTCGGCAGGGCGCGCCGCGCCTGGTGGGCCAGGGCGAGGTCGAAGCGCAGCGTCATGCCGGTGGTGGAGACGCCCACCACGTCCCACGGCGACGCGAGCACCCGGTCGAGCTCGGCCTCGACCGCGTTTCCCCCCCCGATCCCCCCCGAGGGGGCCGCGCTTTCCCCCCCGATCCCCCCCGAGGGGGCCGTGCCGGAGCAGATGTTGGGATCGAAGACGCGGGCCTCGCACCCCGCCGCCTCGAGCACGCCGGCCAGCCGCCAGACGCCGAGCGGCGGGGCCAGGAAGGTGTACTCGCCGCAGTGCGGGTCGTAGGGGCCGATGAGCAGGACGCGCGGCCGGCATACTGACGATGGCGGACCGAAGCTCGTCATCTGGTGGGTTCTCCTCGAGCGTTCACCTCCCGGAATACGGATCCTACGTCATCTGGGCTTCGACGCACGTCGGTGCAGAGCTGTCAGGGGTTTTCCTACAGAGACGTTACGAGGGAGATTACGGCGGGACGGACGGCGGCGCCCTACCCGTCTATACTGGAGCGCCGATGGACGTGACGCCGACCTGGCTTCCACCCGGCAAGGAAGCGGCCGTCTGCTTCAGCGTCGACGATGTCCACCCGGGGACGTCCGCCGACGCCTACGAGGCGGGCGGCGACCTCGAGCGCGGCGCCCTCGGACGGATCGCGCGGCTGCTCGATCGTCACCCGCGCCTGGCGGTCACGCTCTTCGTCACGCCGGACTGGCGGCCGAACGGGCTGGTGGCCACGCGGCTGGCGGCCCGCGTCCCCGGGCTGCGCCGCCTGGTCCACGCCGCGAGCGTCCATCCCAAGGGGCGCATGCGCGTCGACCGCCATCCCGATTTCGTCGCCTTCCTGAACGCGATGCCGCGGACCGAGGTGGCGGTGCACGGGCTCCACCACCTGCACCCGGGCCCGCGCCTCGCCGTCGAGTTCCAGGCCCAGGACCGCGCCGAGTGCGGCCGCAAGCTGCGGGAGGCGCTGGCGATCTTCGACCGCGGCGGCTTGCGTTACGTGCGGGGGTTCGCGCCGCCGGCCTGGAACCTGCCGCCGCCGCTGGCGGAGGCCCTGGCCGACTGCTCCTTCGAGCTCGTGAGCTCGGCCCGCGACCTGCAAACGCCGGTGACGGCCGACGCCCGCGCCGCGATGAGCGGCCTTCACGGGGTCTCGCTGATCCATCCCGAGATCCTTCCCGGCTCCCGGCTGGTCCATTTCACGACCAACTTCCAGGCGACGTCGCCGCGCGAGCGCGCCTACGCCGTGGTCGAGCACGGCGGCCTGCTGGCGGTCAAGGCCCACGCCTTCAAGCGCGGCGGCGGCCACACCATGCTCGACGGCCTCGACGAGCTCTACTGCAACTACCTCGACCTGCTGTTCGCCGATCTCGATCGGCGCTACGGAGACGCCCTGTGGTGGACCTCGATGGGCACGATCGCGCAACGCGTCCGCGCGGCCTGAAAGCGCAGCTCCTGCCCGCCGGCGACGACGAGCGCTACCTGGAGCCGCTCAACGCCTGCTTCGGCGGCTGGGACCGGCGGGCCTGCTACTGGTACCACCGCCGGCCCTTCGCCGGCGTCGAGCCGGACGTGCTCGTGCTCTCCGAGGGCGGCCGCTGGGTGAGCGGAATGGGGCTCAACTACCGCCGGCTGTCCTCTCCCGGCGGCGCTTCGGCGCGGGCCGCGATCCTCACCGCCGGCTGGACCCGGCCCGAGCTCCGCGGACGCGGCTACTTCCAGGAGCTGGTCGCCGCCGCCGCGCGGGTCGCCGGCAGCCGGGGCTGCGCCCTGCTGGTGGGGTTCGTGACGGCGGACAACGCGAGCAACCGGGGCATGGCGAAAGCCGGCGCCGTCAACGTCCCCGCCTGGTACGTGACGCAGGGAGCGCGGGAGCGCGGCGCGGCCGCCGCGGTCAGGCCGGCGCCGGCCGACGCCGTGGAGCGTCTGCGCGCCCGGCGGCCGGCGCCGGGCGCCGTCCGCTTCGAGTACGAGCGCGTCGAGGACTGGCGCGCGCAGTTCCTCGAGCGTCTCCATCCCACCGAGGTGCTCGCGGTGGGCGACGCGGCGCTCGCGGTCGTCGAGCGGGTGGACGCCACCGACCGTCTCCAGCTCCTCGCCGCCGAAGGCGAGGAGCGGCCGGGCGCCCTCGCCGCCCTGGCGGCGCGCGCCCGCCGCCAGGGCCGCCGGTTCTTCACCTACTCGACGCGCCCGGAGACGGCGGCCGAGGCCGCGCGCCACGGCCTCGCCGTCAAGCCCGGCTGCGTCACGGTGCTCGGCCTGCGCGGCGGCGAGCACACGGCCGCGGGCGAGCGCTGGGCGAGCCTCGCCTGGGACGTCGAGTCGGGGGACCGCATGTAAGATCTGATGGCGATTCGCTATCTGACGGACCAGCACGTACGGCGTGCCGTCACGGAGGGCCTGCGAGCTCGCGGCGTCGACGTCGGGACGGCGTTCGAAGATGACTCTCACGAGCTACCCGATCCTGAGTTGCTTGATCGAGCTACGGAGCGGGAGCGAGGGCGTGGAGCGCCCCCACCGAGACCGCCGCCAGCGCGAGGGCGCCTTCAGGGTGGCGGCACTCACCGTGCTTTGGGGTAGTGTGGCCGTCATGAGCGCGCGAGACGGTCCGCCATGACGGCGAGGGCCGGACCTACGCGATCGACGGCGTGGGCCGCTACGGCGAGAGCCTGGTGATCATGGCGGGACGCTACCGCAAGGTCGCGGACTGACGCCGTCGCGGCCCAAGCTCCCCGTCGGCGGCCGGCGACCGGCATCGAGAGAATGACCGCATGACCAAGGTCCCCGACTTCGCCGCCCTCGACTTCGACGCCCCCGAGGCGAGCTTCCCCGCCGCCGACCGCGCCGCCTGGGAAGCGGCCGTCGGCCGTCCCGCGGAGGAGCTGGCCTGGAAGACGCCGGAGCGGATCGCCGTCCGCCCGCTCTACTCGGCCGCCGACCTCGCGGACGTGGGCCACCTGGGCACCATGCCCGGCTTCCCGCCCTACGTGCGCGGCCCCTACGCCACCATGTACGTGCGCCGCCCGTGGACGATCCGCCAGTACGCCGGCTTCTCCACCGCCGAGCAGTCCAACGCCTTCTACCGCCGCAACCTGGCCGCCGGCCAGCGCGGCCTCTCCATCGCCTTCGACCTCCCCACCCACCGCGGCTACGACTCCGACCACCCCCGCGTCGCCGGCGACGTGGGCATGGCCGGCGTCGCCATCGACTCGATCCTCGACATGCGCACCCTCTTCGACGGCATTCCGCTCGACCGCATGAGCGTGTCGATGACGATGAACGGCGCCGTGCTGCCGGTGATGGCGCTCTACGTCGTCGCCGCCGAGGAGCAGGGCGTCGCGCCCGGCCAGCTCGCCGGGACGATCCAGAACGACGTCCTCAAAGAGTTCATGGTCCGCAACACCTACATCTACCCGCCCGAGCCCTCGATGCGGATCGTCGCCGACGTCTTCGCCTACACGTCCGAGCACATGCCGCGCTTCAACTCGATCTCGATCTCGGGCTACCACATGCAGGAAGCGGGGGCGACGGCGGACCTCGAGCTCGCCTACACCCTGGCCGACGGCCTCGAGTACGTGCGCACCGGCCTCGCCGCCGGCCTCGCCGTCGACCGCTTCGCGCCGCGCCTGTCGTTCTTCTGGGCGATCGGCATGAACTACTTCATGGAGGTGGCGAAGCTGCGCGCCGCCCGCTACCTGTGGGCGCGCGCGATGCGCCAGTTCGCGCCCGAGGACCCCAAGTCGCTCGCCCTGCGCACCCACTGCCAGACCTCGGGCTGGAGCCTCACGGCCCAGGACGTGCTCAACAACGTGACCCGCACCTGCGTCGAGGCGATGGCGGCCGTCCACGGCCACACCCAGTCGCTGCACACCAACGCCCTCGACGAGGCCCTGGCCCTGCCCACCGACTTCTCCGCCCGCATCGCCCGCGACACCCAGCTCTACCTCCAGCACGAGACCGGGAGCTGCCAGGTGATCGACCCGTGGGGCGGCAGCTACTACGTGGAGCGCCTCACCCACGATCTCGCCCGCCGGGCCATCGCCCACATTGAGGAGATCGAGGCGCTCGGCGGCATGGCGCGGGCGATCGCCACCGGGCTGCCGAAGATGCGCATCGAGGAGGCGGCGGCGCGCACCCAGGCGCTGATCGACGCCGGCCGGCGGACGATCGTGGGCGTCAACAAGTACCGCGTCGTCGACGACGAGCCCGTCGAGGTGCTGAGGGTCGACAACACGGCGGTGCGCGAGGCCCAGATCGCCCGCCTCGCCGAGCTGCGCGCGAGCCGCGACGCGCGGCGCGTGGAGGCGGCCCTGGACGCCCTCGCCGGCGCCGCCGGCAGCGGCGGGGGCAACCTCCTCGCGCTCGCCGTCGACGCCGCCCGCGCCCGCGCTACAGTAGGGGAGATCTCGGACGCCCTGGCGCGCGTGTGGGGTCGCCACCAGGCGCAGGTGCGGACGATCACCGGAGTCTACGGACGCGAGATGGGAGACGACGACGCCGTCCGCGCGGTGCGCCGCCTGGCCGACGCCTTCGCCGCCGCCGAAGGCCGCCGGCCGCGCATCCTGGTGGCCAAGATGGGCCAGGACGGCCACGACCGCGGCCAGAAGGTGATCGCCACCGCGTTCGTCGACCTCGGCTTCGACGTCGACGTGGGGCCGCTGTTCCAGACGCCGGAGGAAGTGGCGCGCCAGGCGGTGGAGAACGACGTCCACGTGATCGGCGCCAGCTCGCTCGCCGCCGGCCACCTGACCTTGGTGCCGAAGCTGCGCGAGGCATTGGCCGAGCTCGGCCGCGAGGACATCGTGATCGTCGTCGGCGGCGTGGTGCCGCCGCAGGACTACGAGGCGCTCTACGAGGCCGGCGCCGCCGCCGTCTTCGGCCCCGGCACCGTCATCCCCGAGGCGGCGAGCCGGATCCTCGAGGAGCTGGCGCAGCGTCTGGGGCTCGGCCCGCTGCCGCATCCCGACGCCGCCCGCGCCTGGTGACCCTGTTCCGCGAACCGAGCCCTGAGCCTCTCGGCCGCCTCGTTGTCGAGGCTGCTGTGGCTGATGAAAAGTGTGCTTATGCTCGCGCCGGGTGCTGCGGAGAAGACCCTACTCGCCGCCGTCCTCGGCCAGCGCGTAGAGGTGGCCCCGAGTGCGGACGAAGAGCGCGCCGTCCGAGATCGCCGGGGTGGACATCGTCTCCTCCTCCATGTCGTTGACGGCGAGCTCTTCGTACTTCGGCCCTGCCTTGACGACCACGATCAATCCCTCCTGGTTGGGGAAGTACAGGCGGCCGTCGGCGGCCACCGGCGAGCCGGTGAAGCCGTTGCCCTGGCTGAAGCGGGCGCGGTAGACGCTCTCGCCCGTCGACGCGTCGTAGGTCGCCAGGCGGCCGCCGGCTGCGGAACGGTCAGAAATACGAGGAGCAGCGCCCAGCGTGGCATGATAGTCTCCTTCGGAGTCTCGGTGAGAGACCCTATCACTCGTAGTCGATATAGCGCGCCGTCTCGTCGGCCACCTCGCGGCCGCAGAGCGTCTCGACGAGGTGGAAGGCCATGTCGATGCCGGCCGCCACCCCCGCCGAGGTCACCACGCTGCCGGCGTCGACCCGGGGCTGGCTATCAACCGGGAGCCCGGCACTAGTGTCGACAGACACCCCAGAATCAGCGACTTGCGGCCGGCAAGGCGCTCCGCCAGCCGGCGACACCAACCTCGCGCCCCCCGGCCTTAATGACGACGCGCTTCCTCGTCTCCTCAAGTCTGGTTCCGGTCTATACTTGGTCCATGAGCTACCTCCTGTTCCTTGACGAATCGGGTCTTGATCAACGTCACTCGCCCTACGAGGTCCTTGCAGGGGTGGCGATCCGCGATCAGCATCTTTGGGATCTCGTCTGCCAGGTCCGGGAGGCGGAGCTCGAGTACTTCGGCCGGCGATTGAGCGACGGTGATTTGGAGCTCAAGGCCAAGAAGCTCTTGAAGCGAAAGACCTTCCGTCTCGCGGCGCAGGCACCTCCAATCAGCACCAGTGAGCGCAAAGATCTGACCGTGAGGTGCCTCGAGAAGGGAGATAGTGCCAGGGGCCGTCAAGCGGAGAGCGGCGTTACCCGCCAGGAATTAACGGCTCTCGCCCAGACGAAGCTCGCCTTCGTCGAGCAACTGCTCGAGCTCTGTGGACGACACTCCATACGAACCTTCGCAAGCATAGTATCTGCAAGTGCGCCGCGGCCAGCGGGTCACTTCCTGCGGAAAGATTATGCGTACCTTTTCGAGCGCTTCTACTACTTCTTGGAGGATCAACGGCTCGACGAGTTGGGACTGGTGATCTTCGACGAGCTGGAGCGTTCACAGTGCCACTTGCTCACAGAACAAATGGCCCTGTATTTTCGAGAAACGGCGAAGGGAAGGCTCCGGGCAGGTAGGATCATCCCGGAACCGTTTTTCGTCCACAGCGAGCTTACAACGGCGATACAAATCGCCGACCTCGTCGCCTACATCGTGTGCTGGGGTGTTCGATTCGGCTCCGCGATGGTCGAGCCGAGACGAGAGGAGCTGGAGTCGTTGGCGGATCTCGTCTGCCAGCTTCGCGTCAGGACGACGCGCGAGATCATGGGTCGGCCGGACCACCCGATCTGGAGCTTCACGTTCATCGATGATCTTCGACCGCGGGAGGAAAGGTAGAGCAAAAGAAAAGGCAATGCCGGTTTCCCGGTCAAAGCCTCCAGTTGGAATCCTACCCCTTCGCCCCAGTGTTGTCAAGCCCCCTGCTTAGTGTTGCCCTGCTTAGTGTTGACAGACACTTATAACTTCCTCAGAATCAGCGACTTACGGCCGGCAGGGCGCTCCGCCAACCGGGGACGCCAACCTAGAGTCGGTCAAGAAGGCGGGTGAGAGGCGAGAATCGGGTGTATTGGGGGCGCGAATCGACCCACAGGCGACGAGGGCGGTTGACCGCGTGGGGACGAGCGGCACCGGAAAGAGCGCCTCCGCCGCGGTCTGGTTGATGAGGACGACCCTCGCCGAGTCCCAGTCGTCCGCCGCCGTGCGGACCGAGGACCCAGGGCGCCGGACAGGAGTTTTCGCCAACCTGGAGATTTCTTTCCTACGGATTCGCCAAACAGGCCGCCGGCAGCGCTCCGTATCCTCGCTCGCGTCGCCACGGCCCACCGGGGCCGAACCGAAGAGGAAGGAAGACCATGACCGAGAGACAGAACACGTACCGAGCCCGCCGGGAATCCCCGGCGTCCACCACGAGGCGTTCCGAGCCGACCGAGGCGGCGGAAAACATGGCAAATCGTTTCCCGAAGGCATGGGGACGGAGAATGGCCGCGAAATCGGGCGAATCGAAGCCCTCGGGAAGGGACGATGCGCGCGCGCGTCGCGTCTCGAAGCCTTCCAGTCGTGACGATTCGCGGATCGGTCCCGTCTCGAAGCCTTCGGAAAGCGTCGTTGGCCGCCGCCGGCGGCGATCGGCTCAACCTCGGCGTGACGCCCGCGGGCCGCCGGAAGTTACGGCGAGCCGGGCCGAGCCCGGTGGTCAGCCGCAGCCGGCCGGGTTGTAGGCCGCCGACCAGACCTGACCGCCCGCGAGCGTGCAATTGCCCGTGGAGGTCTCGTCGCACCGGCGGCCGAACTGGTAGTCGACGGAGCTGCCGTCGGCCGGCCATACCGGACAGTCGCAGGTCACGTAGCGATGGCCCAGCTCGTCGGTCTCCTCGTCGCCGCAGGGAGCGGTCATGCAGCCCGCGTACTGTCCCGTCGTGTCGTTGCAGGCGATGGAGAACGTCTCCTCCGTATCCGGCGCCGCGACCTTCGCGAAGCTGAAGGTGGAGATGAAGGAGGCGTCGGGGTTGAAGGTGCCGTCCGCGACGTAGTCGCACACCGTTGCCTGTTGCTGATCTTCCGGCAGCGTGAGGCCGTGGCACTGAGGGGAGTGGGGGTTGTCGTTGCAGATGTTGTAGCAGCCGCTGCCGTCCTCGCCGCACTGCTCGACCGCTTCGGTGTAGGCGCAGAGATTGAGGATCGAGGTCATGAGGACGTACATCGGCTCTTGTTCGCTGGCGGTGAGGACCTGGCACTGGCAGGCCGCCGATTCGCTCGCCTCCTCGACGGTGCACGGCAGCGGGTCCGCGCCGGAGTAGTAGCACAGAGCGTACTCGCCGGCGGTGCAGCGCAGGAAGCCGGTCGGGCTCGCGATGAGGTCCTGGGCCGCGTCGGGGTTGACCACGTAGGGCTGGTCGGCGCAGGCTCCGCCGTCCGCGGTCGGCGGGGGCGGTGCAGGCTCCGCGGGCTGCGTGGGCTCCTGCTTGTCCGCGCAGGAGATGAAGGCGAGGCCGAGGCAGAGAAGGGCTAGAGTCGACGACATCGGGGTCCTCTGGGTGCTCACGACGGGCTCCTTGTCAAGTATAGGGATGACGGCACTGCGATCTTTAGGGTCAGGATATCCCCGCGGCGTCCCTGGCGCAAGACGGCGCCGGATCGAGCGAAGACGGAGCCCTGGGCGGCCTCGGTGCCGCCCGGGGCGGTCAGCTCGGTTTTCATCGGTTCCTCCGT
>Ga0302046_10004818_pt1 | contig 11949 bp, 8 predicted proteins | sample RVTome_11_FD_200261 | JGI IMG/M metagenome (GOLD analysis project Ga0302046, IMG submission 200261) | Soil microbial communities from uranium-contaminated site in the Upper Colorado River Basin, Wyoming, United States - RVT147D111 (version 2) ... | reverse complement strand
GCGCGCTGCGTCGCGACTGCCGCGGCCACACCGTCGCGCGCCCGGTCGAACACGACGAAAAAGCCATCACCGGCCGTGTCGACGACGCGACCGCCATACTCGTCAAAGACGCTGCGCAGGATCGAGCGGTGCTGCTCGAGCACTGCGGGGAACGCCGCGCCCAGGCGCTGGAGCAGGCGCGTCGACCCCTCCATGTCGGTGAAGAGGAACGTGACCGTGCCGCGCGGGCCCGCCCCCGATTCGGACGCCATGTTGGCGCGCCCCTTCCGTCGATCAGGGTTCTCGCTGGCCGGGCTCGACGCGGGGCAGCGGGCCCTCCCGCATCGCCGCGTGGTACGCGAATACCGCGAGCACGATCGCGGATTGCTTCAGGTCCTCCTCGCGCACGCGCTCGTAGAAGTCCGTGTTGGTGTGCCGCGAACGGACGTCGTAATCGACATAGTCGTTGATCGCATTGTAGCCGGGCAGACCCGCGCGGTTGAACGTTACGTGGTCCGTGCTGCCGATGCCTTCGAGCACGTTGCGCTTCGCGCCGAGATCGCGCAGCGGCGCGAGCCAGGCATCGAAGATGGGCGCGATCGCGGCATTGTCCTCGAGATAGAAGCCGTAAATGGGGCCCGTGCCCGGGTCGGCATTGAAGTAGACGTAGAACTTCTCGCGCGCGGCCGCGTTCGCATCACCCTCGTAGTGCTGCTGCACGTGGGCGCGCGAACCGAGCAGGCCCTGCTCCTCGGCATCCCACAGCGCGACGCGGATCGTGCGGCGCGGCTGCGCGCCCACGGCCTTCAGGATACGCATGGCCTCCATCACGCCGACGGAACCGTCCGCATTGTCCGTCGCGCCGGAGGAGGCATGCCACGAGTCGATGTGCGCGCCGATCAGCACGACCTCGTCCCGAACGGCCGGGTCCGTGCCGGGGATCTCCGCAATGATGTTGTAGCCGTTCGTGTCCTCTTCATGGTAGCGCGATCCGACCTCGACGCGCAGCGTGGGCGCAACGCCCGCCTGCGTCATGCGCACGAGCATGTTGTAATGCTCGACGGCCATGACAACGGCGGGGACCGCATCGTTCTGCGTGTTGCGGCTGCCGAGCACGCCGATCGTGCCGTGCTTGTAGGTGTTGGGGCGCAGCACGGCTGCGGCGCCGGCCTCCTGGAGCAGGCGCACCGCGGGGCCGGTGGCACGGCGGGGGCCGCGCGGCGAGCCGGGTCGAATGCCGTCGACGTCCGCAGGCTGCTGCCGGTCCTCCGCCCAGAACTCCGTCTGCGGCTCCGTCGCGAGCACGATCGCGCCGCGCAGCCGGTCGCCGAGCGCGCGCACGCCGTCCGCATCGAGATCACCCACGTACACGGGCGTGCCCTCGACGACGCCGTCCGTCGATGGCGTCCAGGCTTCGGGATAACCGATCAGAGGGAAATAGCGCGGTGCCGTCATTTCGAGCGTCAGCTTCTCGAGTGTCCAGCCGCGGCCGAACTCGAAGGGCTCGAGGTGCGCGTTCGACAGGCCCCACGCCGTGAACCGGTCGCGCGCCCAGTCGGCCGCCTGACGGTACTGTGGCGACGCGGGCAGGCGCGGCCCGATCACGTTCGTCAGCGTGTTGAACAGGTCCATGATCTGCGAGCGCTCGAGGCCCTCCGCCTTGATACGCGCGATCATGTCGCTGTCGACCCGCTCCTGCGCGCGCAACGGTGCGGCGACCACGAAAACTGCACAGGCTGCCAGCATGATCCTCATGATGTCTCCCGCCCCTCAGGGTGCCGTGGACCGACCGCCCGCCACGCGAACGACGAGCCGGTACAGAAACTCCAATCCATCATGGAACGCCTGCACGGGGATTCGCTCGTTCATCCCGTGTGAGAACGTCTCGCCGTAGAAAAGGCCGGACACGCCGTACACCGGGATGCCGGCGTTGCGCAGGAACAGCCCGTCCGTCGCGCCCGTGCTCATGATCGGGACGACGGGCACGCCCGGCCACATCTCGTTCGTCAGACCCTCGATGATGCCGAGCACATCCTCACGCAACGGGGATGGCGGGCTGTCCGTCGCGCGCGAAACCGGTGTGACGGTCACCTTCTCGCCCGCCGCGGCCACGAGCGCGCGCTGCACATCGTCCGGCGATTCGTCCGGCAGAATGCGACAGTTCACCGTCGCCTGCGCGCGCTGCGGCAGCGCATTCCGCGCATGGCCGCCCTCGATCAGCGTGGCGACGCAGGTCGTGCGCAGGATCGCGTTGTAGTGCGAGGTCCTGGCGAGGTGCTGAGTAGCCGCGGCGTCAGCCGGATTCACGAGCAGGGCGCGCATGGCGCGCGCCGTTTCCGCATCGACGAGCGTGGCCTGGCGCTCCAGGAAGGCGCGCGTCACCTCATTCAGGCGCACCGGCCACGCGTGCTGGCCGATGCGGACGAGCGCGCCGGCCAGATCGTAGATCGCATTGTCCGGACGCGGGCGCGAGCTGTGTCCGCCCGGGTTCGTCGCCTCGAGCGTGAAATTCTGCACCTTCTTCTCGCTCGCCTGCACCGTGTTCGCGACCGGGCGCCCGGCCTCATCGAGAAGACCGCCTCCGCCCTCGTTGAACGCGAACTCCGCGTCGATCAGCTCCCGCCGGTTCGCCAGCAGCCAGCGTACACCATTGTCCGGTCCACCTTCCTCGTCCGCCGTCAGCGCCACGATGATGTCGCGATCCGGAACGAAGCCTTCCTCCTTCATGCGGATGAGGTTCGTGACGTGGATCGCGGCCTCGTCCTTGTCGTCCGCCGTGCCGCGGCCATAGAAAATGCCGTCGCGTTCGATCAGCTCGAACGGCGGAAGCGTCCAGTCCTCCGGATGCGCTTCCACCACGTCCAGATGCGCGAGCAGCAGGATGGGCGCACGGCCCGTTTCGCGCCCCCGCATGCGCGCGACCAGGTTGCCCTTGCGCGGCGCGTCGCCCACGACGACCACATCGCCGGCCGGGAAGCCGGCCGCGAGCAGCCGGCCACGAAGCACCTCCGCCGCCTGCGTCGTGCTGCCGTTCGCCTCCGTCGTGTTGATCGCGATCAGCTCGGCCAGGATCTCGCGCGCCATCGCCTGCCACTTCGTGGGCGGGCGGTCCTGACCCTGCACACCGGCCGGGACGCCAGCCAGCAGAGTCATGGCGAGCATGGCCATCCGGGACACGGCCCGGAAGACGAACGCGCTGCATCGACACATGAAGTTCTCCGTAATCAAGTGGTGGGCAACGTGTCCGACCGGGACGGTGCTGCGCAAGGAGGCGGTTCGTGCTGGCGGCGGACCGCGCGTCGGGCAACCCATCGAAGCATGTAGCAGATTGGGACGGACCGCGGCCGGGCAACAACATGGCTCCGTTCCGCGGGGCCATCGGACAGTGTTCGCGGGAAGTGTTGGCACGAAAACGGACACCGTTGCTCGAACGAGCCAAATTCCACGGGACGGTGCCGGTTCGGGAACGAACGCGGGCGAAGTCCTGCCGCGTCCGCCCGCGGCGCAGGAAGGCGACCAACAATTCCTGCGAACAGAGCACGACGTGCGGCGTTCCCTGCAACGGCGGCGGTGATGAACCGTGCTTCGTCCCGGGCGGACATGGCCCATCTGGACATGGCGCCCGCCCGCGTACGCCGGTTCAGCGACCGCCCACGAGGACGTCCGCGATCGCGGTGTAGATGTTCAGGCCATCCGGATTCAACTGGCCGCCCAGTTGGTGGAAGAGGATGCGGACGCGGAGTTCGCCGATCTCCGCATCGAGAACCAGGTCCGCGATCGGGACCATGCCGGGCATGCCGCGGACCGGTGGGGCGGGCGCCGCGGGGTCACTCGGCGGCAGAGCGCCGATCCGTTCGGCGAGGGTGCGGACCGAGCCGGCCTCCACGCTGGTTCCGAGCCACTCGAGCACGATCACGCCGTTGGGCGACCGGTGCAGCGAGAGCGTGTCGCCGCGCAGCGGAATCGCGACGCGCTGTGTCAGGTCGGCACGTACGAGGAGGTCGTAGCCGGAGATGTCGATGGCGTCCGGGCCCTGCACCGCCTGCACATGGAATGACGGGACTGCTTCGGGTGCGCGGCCTTCGTACCGTGTGAGGTAGTCGATGCCGATGGAATGGAGCGCGCGTTCCGCGGCGGGCGCATCGGTGGTGCCGGCAGGCTGTCCGGGCTCGCCGGGTGCGGGCCCCCGAGCGGCGTCGGCGAGGGCGGGATCGATGCGCGCGAGCGACTCCGGCCCGTGCGTCTGGACGAGGTATCGTACGATCGCACTGAGTTCGCGGCGGTCCTCGAAGCTGACTTCGGCGGCGGGGCGAACGATGGCATCGCCCTGCCGCATGCCGTTGCGGCCGAGCATGGTCTCGAAGCGCGCGACCTGGCTGGCGCGCGCAACGGAGTATGCGGACCACGGCCCGGCCAGCGTTGCGAGGGCGACGAAGCAGAGCGTGGCGGGGATGACGCGGATGTTGCGGGAGCCGGTGATGCCGTAGTACAGAGCGACGCCGGTCAGCCAGACTGCGAGGACGAGCAGGAAGTAGCGACGCTCCGTGATGCCGTACTGGCCGATGCGCTGGCCAATGGCCATGAGCAGCATCGCGATGGACGGAACGAGGCCGACGTAGAACCAGCGGCCGTACACGTCGACCCAGCGCGCGTCTTCGCGCTCGCGGATCGGATGCACGAGCAGGATCGCGAGCGTGCCGGCAGCCGCGACGCCGGAGACGAGCCAGCCGATCCAGCCGCTGGGCCACGTGCTCGTCACGATGATGCGCACGAGGTACGCGGTGAGGATCATCAGATACACGCTTGCCAGCGGCACGAGCACGAACTGCGAGAAGATCTTGAGTCCGTTCGGGTAGTCGGTGCGGCGGTCGAGCGCCGCCAGGTCGCGCGGGATGCCCGCGAGGAAGAACCACGGGTGGAAGATCAGCGCGAGCAGTACGAACAGCCGCCCATACGCGCGGCCGCGCACGTTCACACCCAGCAGGTTGTCCAGCGCGAGCAGCGCGAGGGAGAGACCGGCGAACAGGACGGCCACATAGAGCGCAGCGAGCAGGAAGCGCAGGAACAGGATACGATTGAACTGCCAGAATCCCTGCAGGCTGCCCGCCCGCGAGAACGGCAGAAACGCGACGAGCAGATGGAACGCGAGCGCGAGATGGAAGAAGCGCGTGATCGCGTGCGTTTCGGTCCACCCGAGGGAAAGGATCAGGTAGACGAAAAGTGCGACGAGCGCGCCCGCCTGAATGGCGGTGCGGAATCCCGGCGCCAGATCGCGTCGCTCGGCGGCCGTGGCCAGCGCGAACAGCAGCGGCAGTCCGAGCAACGCCGCGAACAGCATGCGGACCACGTCGTCGTTGCTCGATTCCTGCACGAGCATGAGGCCAGCGATCGCTGCCACGACTGCGATGGCCAACACGAACGGGAAGCGGACCGCCGTATCACGCGCGCTCGTCGCCGCCTGGTCGATCGAAGGAAGACGCATCGTCACCCTGCCTCTCGATGTGCGTGCACCATCGTGACGGCCGCGCACGGGGAGCGCAACGCCGCCACGATCGTCGATCTCGCGGACCGGACCGCCGGACGGGATGCGCGCACACTCGTCGCCAATCCGTTCGATGCGCACCCCAGCCGTTCACTGCATGCGGAGATCGGCGAGATGCTGGCCGAAACGCAGTGCGCAGGACGTACCAACCGGCGGCTCGCTGATCTGGCGTCAGTCGAACTCCCTGCGCGGCGGCGTCTGCTCGGTGCCGATGCGGCCCGCAACGATCTCGGCGCGGAAGTAGTTCTCGCCGCGTACGGGTGCGCCGGCCATTCTGCGCAGCAGCGCGATCTGACCCACGTGCGTCAGCGCATCGGCCACGGGCCCCTGGAACAGCGCGCCGGCCGGCACCGCGAGCGGCGCATCCGAGGCGATGCAGTCATCGAACGCGGCGAGAGCGGTGAAGAAGCGTTGGACCTCGTCGTTCCACGCGAGCGGTGTCGAGTCGTTCCAGCGCTTCTCGCCGCGTGCGAGCGCGAGGCCCCAGTCCATCAGGTCGCCCATGTGAGCGAGGATCTTCGCGGGCTCGCGCGTGCCATCCGAGATGCGGAACGTCGCGAACTCCGGTGGCGCGTCGCGCAGCGCCTTGCCCGCGCGGTAGGCGAGCGTCGCGAGCGTGTGCCGCAGCAGCGCTCGTTCCGCAGCAGCGGTCATCGCGTTCCTCGGAATCCGCGAACCCTGTTGCGCACGAGCCACGGCACATCCAGTGCCGCGGGTTCGTACGGATCCGGCCGGTAGCGCAGGATGCGATGGTACACAGTATCACCGTTCAGGCCGATGCGTGTCACCGTGAGCGCACCTCGACGTCGAGGCGCGGCAGCGCGTCGATGTCGAATTCGTCCGTCACCCGTCCGCGCTCGCACGCGGCAAGGCCGATCGCGACACCCGCCGCGATCGCGACGATGGAGGAAAGTCGTGTGCCCATGCCGGTGCTGAATAGGCAGCGGACGGTCGCTTCCCCGCAATGGCACGTCCCGCGTCCTCCCGTCTGCCGTCCATTGACCGCGGCAGCGGCCGCGGCGTATGCTGGCTTCTCCATTCAGAATCCAGGGAGGGGATGATGCCGAAATACCTGTACCAGGCGTCGTACAATGCGACCGGGACGAAGGGGCTGCTCAAGGAGGGCGGATCCGGTCGTCGTGCCGCGGTCGAGAAGATCGCGCAGTCGATGGGTGGCTCGCTCGACGGCTTCTACTTCGCCTTCGGCGACACGGACGCATACGTCATCGTCGATGTGCCGGACCATGCGACAGCCGTTGCAGTGAGTCTGGCCGTGAACGCGTCCGGCGCGGTCACGGTCCGCACCATCCCGCTGCTGACTCCCGAGGAAGTGGACGCGGCCGCGAAGAAGTCCGTGGGCTACCGGCCTCCGGGCGCCTGAGATCTACCGCCCGCGCCGCGGGCGGATTGCTGGACGTACGGCACACGAGAGAGGTCTTCTCGCGTGCCCTGCCGGGAGCATGCGCGATGGAGCTCAGCATCCGGAACATCTCGAAGACGTATCCGAACGGGGTACGCGCGCTCCATGACGTCTCGCTCACGATCCCGCCGGGCATGTTCGGACTGCTCGGCCCGAACGGGGCAGGCAAGTCGACGCTCATGCGGACGATCGCGACGCTGCAGCAGCCCGACGAAGGCACGATCCGGCTGAACGGCATCGATGTCCGTACCCAGGGCGCGGAGGTGCGCAGGATCCTCGGCTACCTGCCGCAGGAGTTCGGACTGTACCCCAACCTCTCGGCGGAGACGGTGCTCGACCACTTCGCCACGCTGAAGGGCGTGCTGAAGCGCGGCGAGCGCCGCGCTCTCGTCCACGCACTGCTCAGACAGACGAACCTGTGGGACGCGCGGAACAAGAGCGTGGGCGGTTTCTCGGGTGGCATGAAGCAGCGGCTGGGCATCGCGATCGCGCTCACCGGTCAGCCGCGGCTCGTGATCGTCGATGAGCCGACGGCCGGCCTCGACCCCGTCGAACGGCAGCGCTTCCTGAATCTGCTCGCCGAGATCGGCAGCGACGTGATCGTGATCCTGTCCACGCACATCGTCGAGGATGTACGCGAGCTGTGCCGCTCGATGGCGATCATCAATCGCGGCGAGGTCGTGCTCGAGGGCGACCCGCAGCGGCTGCTCGACGAGGCGCGCGGTCGAGTCTGGTCCAAGAGCATCACGCGAGGCGAAGTCGCGGAGTACCGGGCGAACATGCCGGTGATCACCGTGCGCCTGTCGGGCGGCGAGCCGGTCATCCACGTCTGGAGCGAATCGGCACCCGGCGACGGGTTCCGATCCGTCGAGCCCGCGCTCGAAGACATCTATTTCCACCGCGTGGGCAGCGCGGCCGCAGTGGAGGCCTGACCATGTTCTGGACGACGCTCCGATTCGAGCTGAAGTATCACATGCGCCGCGGCGTCACCTGGCTCTTCTTCGCGGTGCTCTTCCTCCTTGCCTTCTTTGCCGTGTCGACGGAGGCGGTGTCGGTCGGGACGGGGCTGGTCCGGCGCAACTCGCCGTATGCGCTCGCGCAGCTGACGATGATCCTCGTCGCCGTGGGGCAGGTCATCACGACCGCGCTCGTGGGAACCGCGATCCTGCGCGATTTCCAGCTGCAGACGCACGAGATGCTCTTCACGACGCGGCTCAGCCGGTGGGGCTACCTGGGCGGGCGCTTCTTCGGCGCGTACGTCGTCATGGTCCTCGTGTTCTCTGCCATCCCCGTCGGCGCACTCCTGGGCAGCTTCATGCCATGGGCCGACGCGGAGAAGCTCATTGCCGTGAACCCGTGGTTCTACTTCCAGCCGTTCCTGCTGTTCGGCCTGACGACGCTGTTCTTCATCAGCGCGCTGTTTTTCACGGTGGGCGCACTGACTCGCAACCTGATCGCCGTCTATCTGCAGGGCATCCTGCTGCTCGTGGCGTGGAGCGTAACGCAGACCCTGGTGGGCGAACGGCTGGAGAACGACACGCTCTCGAACGCGCTCGACCCGTTCGGCCTGGCGACGCTCGAACTCGTGACCCGCTACTGGGCGCCCGTCGAGAAGAACACGCAGGTGCTGGGACTCACGGAGCTGGTGGTTGCGAACCGGCTGATCTGGATCGGTGTCGCGTTCGCGCTCGCGGGCGTCACATTCCTGCTGTTCCGCTTCGAGACGCACGCACGTACGCTGTTCCGCAGGAAGGCGAAGGCCGAAGCAGCACCGGTGGCGGTATCCGACGTGACCGTGCCCGCCGTGGGTCTCGCGTTCGGCCGCGGCGCCGCATGGCGCCAGCTGATCGGCACTGCCCGGTTCTCGTTCCTGCGCATCGTGAAGGACAAGGTGTTCGTCGCGATCGCGCTGGTCGGCTGCATCGATCTGTTCATGGGCTCGTGGTACGCGGACAGCCTCTATGGCGAGACGACGTGGCCCGTGACGTATCTCGTTGCCGAGATCATTGCGGGCGGATTCGTCCTCTACATGACGATCCTCGCCACGATCTATGCGGGCGAGTCCGTATGGCGCGAGCGGAACCTGAGGATGGACCAGATCGCGGACGCGGCGCCGGTCCCCGTCTGGTCGACGGCAGTCGGGAAGATCCTCGGCGTCGTGCTCTCGCTGACTGTCGTGCTGTGCTTCCTCGTCGTCGTCGGCATGCTGGTCCAGACGTTCAAGGGCTACACCCAGTACGAGCCGGGTCTCTACCTGCGCTTCCTGTTCGGCACGACCATGCCATGGATGGTCGCGATCGTGCTGTTCTCGTTCATGGTGCACACCCTCGTCAACAACAAGTTCGTGGGCCACGTCGTGATCATAGTCTACTGGATCGCTCTGATCACGATTTCGAATCTCGGTCTGGAGCATCAGCTCTACCGGTTCGGCTTCGCGCCCGGCTTCACGTACTCCGACATGAACGGCTTCGGCCATTACGTGGGGAACCTCGTGCTGTCGGCGGGCTACTCGCTGGGGCTGGGTCTGATGATGGCGGTGCTGGCCGTGCTGTTGTGGGTGCGCGGCACGGACGCGGGCGGGTGGCACGCGCGGCTGGCCGCGATGCGCAGGCGCTGGACACCGCGCACGGCCAGCGCGCTCGGCACGACGGTCGTGGTCATCCTCGTCTTCGGCGGCGCCATTTTCCACAATACGAACCGGCTGAACACGTATCGCACGAGCGACGATTGGGACGGGATCCGCGCCGACTGGGAGCGTCTGTACAAGCCCTACGAGTCGATCGCGCCGCCCCGCATCGTGGATGTCGATGTGACGGTCGAGCTGTGGCCGGAACGCCGTGCCTACAGTCTCGACGGCAGGTATGTCGTCGTGAACCGCGAGCTGGAATCCATCGACTCGATCCTGCTGGATTTCGACTGGCGCATGGCAATCGAGCGGCTCGAATGGAGCCGGCCCGCGCGGGAGGCGATCCGGGACACGCTGAGGGGCATGGTCCTGTTCACACTGGACGCGCCGCTGCCGCCCGGCGACACGATGGAGCTGGACTATCGCTTCTCGTACGAGGCGCACGGGTTCCCGAATTCCGCGCCGAACAACCGCATCGTCGAGAACGGCACATTCCTCGACAATATCGGTCCGTCGCTGGGCTATGATCCGGGACAGGAGCTGTCGAACGATGACGATCGGCGCAAGCAGGACCTGCCGGCGCGCGAGCGGTTGCCCGACCTGGACGATGCGGCCGGCCGGCGCAATTCCCAGTTCTCGCTGGACGCGGACGAGATCCGCTTTGCAGCGACGATCGCGACCTCGCCTGATCAGATCGCCCTCGCACCCGGCTATCTCGAGCGCGAATGGACCGAGAACGGACGCCGCTGGTTCCGCTATGTCATGGACCGGCCCATGGCGAATTTCGCCGCGATCGTGTCCGCCGACTACGCCGTCCGTCGCGACCGCTGGAACGACGTCGACATCGACGTCTACTACCACAGTGGCCACGAGTACAACGTGGACCGCATGATCGAAGCGGTGAAGGCTTCGCTCGACTACTTCACGCGCGAGTTCGGACCGTACCAGCACCGGAAGGTGCGCATCCTCGAGTTCCCGCGCTACTCGAGTTTTGCGCAGTCGTTCGCGACCACGATCCCGTACTCGGAGGCCATCGGCTTCATCCTGCGCATCAAGGACGAGGACGACGACCTCGACATGCCGTTCTTCGTGACCGCGCACGAAGTCGCACACCAGTGGTGGGGCCACCAGGTCGTGGGCGCGCGCGTCCAGGGGTCCGCCCTCATGGTCGAGTCCATGGCCGAGTACTCCGCCCTCACGGTCATGGAGAAGAAGTACGGCCGCAGCCACGCCCAGAAGTTCCTGCGCCACGAGCTGGACCGGTATCTGCGCGGCCGCTCGAGCGAAGACAGGAAGGAACAGCCGCTCATGCGAACGGAGAACCAGGCCTACATCCACTACAACAAGGGTGCGCTCGCACTGTACGCGCTGCGGGATTACATCGGCGAGGATGCGATGAACCGGGCCTTGCGTGCGTACCTGCGCGAGCACGCGCACGAGACCGCGCCCTATTCCACAGCCCGCGATTTCGTGGGCTACCTCCGTGCCGAGACGCCCGACTCGCTCCAGTACGTCATCACGGACCTGTTCGAGACGATCACACTGTTCGACAATCGGGCGGAGGCCGCGACGGTCACACGCACTGCGGACGGGAAGTACGCGGTCCGGCTCGAAGTCAGCGCACGCAAGGTCCGTGGGGACAGCATCGGCAACGAGGTCGAAGTGCCGCTCGGCGATTACATCGACATCGGCGTGTTCGGCGAACGGGAAGAAGGCAACGCGCTGGGTCGACCGCTGTACGTGCAGAAGCATCGCATCACGGAGCCGCGCAGCGTCATCGAGATCGTCGTGGACGAGGAGCCGCGCAAGGCGGGCATCGATCCGTACAACAAGCTGATCGACCGCGCACCGACGGACAACGTCAGGGATCTTTCGCGGCCGGCCGGGTAAGTGCCAACCCGGCACAGCCGTGTTGAACCGTCAAGTTTTCGCGGAGTCATTGGCGAATGTCCACACGGCGTGTATTCTCAATGCAGGACGGTGTGATCCCCCGTTCGTGAACGACGCGAGACGCCTGAGCGGGTTGAAGCGGAAGCCTGGAGGAGATTCTTGCAGACTGGACGATGTCGACGAAGGAAGGACTCAAGCGCGCGTGATCGGCGAATCACGTGCCTCGCGCACGTCACTACCGCTCTCGCTCTGCTTTCGCCTCGAGTCGATGCTTCGGCCCAACCGATCCGGATCGGCGATTCGCCTGCATGTGCCGGGTGCCAGATCATCGTGGAGCATGTTGCAACCCTCGGCGCTGAAAGCGACCCGGACTCGCCGGCGGCAAGCTTCGTCATCGCGCGCGACAGCAGTGGGCGGTTCTTCGTTGCTCCGATGTCAAACCGCGCCAGCATCGGAATCTATGCAAGGACCGGCGAATACGTGGATGTGTTT
>Ga0302046_10004817_pt1 | contig 11949 bp, 9 predicted proteins | sample RVTome_11_FD_200261 | JGI IMG/M metagenome (GOLD analysis project Ga0302046, IMG submission 200261) | Soil microbial communities from uranium-contaminated site in the Upper Colorado River Basin, Wyoming, United States - RVT147D111 (version 2) ... | reverse complement strand
GGCACCGGCATCGCCGTTGCCGGCCTGTACCTACGCGCGTCGCCCTCCCCTCACGGCTACATCGAAGTCCTCTTCGCTGCTCCCCTCATTCTGCTTGGTGCTCTCCTACTGGGAGGCGGACTTCTCGCCTCGGGCAACCGTGTCCTGCAGGTGGTGGGCTGCCTGCTCGCCGGGTGGGCGATCTTCGATCTCGTGAGGCTTCTCCTGCTTCTCCTCGGACTGGCTTGATTGACTCTTGTGGCCACCCTCCGCTCCCGCATCCGCTTTCGCGCCCCCGCCTCGATTGATGGGCCGGAAGCGATCGATGGGGTGGTAGCGCGGCAGCTAGCGAGGCGATAGGGGTGGCAAGATCGAGTGATCGTGATCGGCAGCCTGGAACTCACCCGTAGATGCTGATCACTTCGCCTCCATCGAGCAGATTCGGGCATCCGGTACGGATGATCGCGAGCGAAGCTCTCACCTAGACAGGCGAGCGGACGACCTGGATGATGAGGGTGCGGATAGCGCCGCATGGAAGGCACGGATCGCTTTCGCGATCGGCGCCGTGATCATCGGTATGAGTTGGCTAGCTCCCGTTGCCGCGCGAATCCTCGACTTCCTGACGTCCCTGTGACTGCTTGCCCAGCGAACCCGACTGCTTCCCAAGCAGGCGGTCAATCGTCGGGTCCGGTGTCATCGTCCGCTCCTCTCGTGCTGCTCGAACCGCTCGCGCAGCTCCTCCGCCGTCACCCGCGACGCCGCCTCGAGGTACTTGACCGCCGGGCGGATCTCGTCCACCAGCACGGGAGCCGCGAGACCGGCAGGGGTCTGCCCGTGTAGAATCGGCGAGGTTCATGAACCGCAGTTGTGAGGCCCACCCACCGGCCTGCCGCCGACAGTGGCCCAGGGAGGTCTCGATGGACCACGAGCACGCCGCCGCCGGGCTGGGACTCTCCGCCCGCAGCCTCACACTGGTCGTCCTCAAGATCATCGGCATCCTGTACCTGCTGTACGCCACCGGTGAGGCGGTCAGGCTGCTGACCATCGCTTCGTCCGACATCATGGAGTTCCAACCCTTCTGGGAGAAGGCCAGGGTCGGTTCCGCTACCTTGTGGTGCCCGTCCTCGCGGTGGGCCGCCCTTGAGGAGGATGGCCACCAGCTCGGCGTCGGAGAGCGACTGCGGCCCGTTGCGCAGCAGGCGTTCGCGGGGGCGCTCGTCGTGGGGGATCTCGGCGATGAGGCTCGGCTGGCGGGGGCGGGGTGGGGTGGCTCGGCGTCGCCGCATCGGGCCTCTCCGGGGCCGGCCCGGGGGCCGGGAGCACCGCGGGGATGGACAAGAGCGGCTACCAGTAAGGCGGATCCGGGGCGGGTGTCAATGGAGCGATGGAGGCGAAAGCGGCTGGGGCGCAGCACATTTCGGCTGTTCTCGTCTCATCGTAGCTCCCCGCGGGGCGGGTCGAACCTTGCCTCGGGACCCTACGGTATCCGCCATCCGGGCGGCAACGGGCTCACCGCAACCTCTGGCCGGGGCTCTGGGTCTCGCCCGGATCCAGGCCATGGACCCCTGCCGCAGACAGCCCCGGGGCCCAAGAGACCCGCCCACCGATCGTGGGAGGCTGGTTCCCGGGGCTGGTGATCCCTGGGTCCGGCCTCGACCCGCGGCGGCAGGGTCACCATGGCCGCGGGTGGTGGAGGGCCTCTGGTGACCTCCCACGGGCCGCAGAGGCGGCGGTGTCGGGCGCGGTTCTGACGCCGGCTCACCCTCCGCTCAGGCCGCGGTTCACGGCCGCCGCGGCCGTCCGGGGGTTGCCGGCCACACTCGACCGCGCGATGATCGCCGAGCCGTGCCACCGCTCCTCGCGATCGCGCTCCTCGCCATCGGCGGCTTCGCGGCCGCCGAAGGCGGCGTCGACGCCGAGACCGCCCCCGACCCCGCCGCCCTGATCGCCGAGGCGCGGCGGGTCCAGGTGCGCGACCTCGAAGTCTGGCGCCGTTTCGCCTTCCGCCGTCAGGTCGTGCGCCAGCGACTCGACGATCGGGGCGAGGTCGCGCTCCGTCAGGACCTCGTCTTCCGGGTCGAGCCTGCGGTGGACGGCTTCGACGAGACGCTGGTCGCGATCGACGGTCGCGCGCCGAGCGCCCGCGAGATCCGCGAGCACCGGCACGAGGCCCGCTTCACCCGCCACTACGATCACGCCCGCGAGGGCAAGCTCGGCGGCGTGCTGGGCTTCGGCGAGCTCGATTTCGGCTACATCTTCCGCGGCCTGCACTACCGCTACGCCGGCCGGGAGACGACAGCCGGCGGCATCGCCTGCCACCGCCTGGCGATCGAGCCGCTCACGGGCGACGCCGCAGTCGGCGCTGCCGACCCCTTGGCCGCCGCCACCGCCGGTGACCTGTGGCTGGCCGTCGACGGGCTGCACGTGGTCCGCGCCTCGACCCGCTTGACCCGGCCGGTACGGCAAGGCCTGGCCAGGGCCGAACGCCTCGACCTCGACTTTGAGGCGCAGCGGGTGGAGGGTGCCTGGCTGCCCCGCCGCATCGAGCTGCGGTCGGCACTGGGCGGGCTCCTGCGCCTCCACGCGCACAACATCTACACCTACTCGCAGTTCGAGGACCGGCGGGCACGCGGGGTTGGTCCTCACCCAGCAGCACCGATTCACCCTTGGCGAACACCTCCGGCGGCTGCTCCGGCTGGCGGAGAGGATCTCGGCGGAGGAGATGCGGAACCGGCTGGAGTTCCTCTCATCCTGGTAGGCGGACGAGGGCGCGGAGGATCGCCGACCGAGCAGAAGGGAGTCCGAATCGTGCCGTCCGGTGATCGGAGCAGGACGTGGTTTCCGGAGATGGTGGAGCAGGTGCGCCAGACTTGGCGTCGCGATCTCGGCATCGACGAGGTGATCGCCCTCGCTCGGAGCCTCGACCGCTCCCTGCAGAGCATCCGCACCGAACGGGGGATCAGGCCACCGATGATCCGTTGTCCTCGCTGTGGCACGTATGGCCCTGCGGCTGCACGAAGGGTCTCGGTGCGAGCCACCATTCTCGCTGCGGGGCGATTCGGCATCACGACGCGGGCCGAGGTGAAACGCCTCGAGCGTAGCTGGCGGGATCATCGTTCCAGGCGGGGACTCGACCTCTCCGGGGACCCGGTGGTCCCTCCCGATCAAGCGGCGGCGGACGGCTGCACCGGGCCGGCGACACACCGAGGCAAGCCCTAGCGCCTCCCCTCGCCCCTACCCGCAGCCTCGTCCGTTCTGCTCCTTCCCGCGGCTACGATCGGACGCAAACCCGCCCGCCACGGAGCCTACGCGCCTGAGCACATATTTCGATTTGACTATGACTGCTGCTCTGTAGCAGTCTCCGGAGCAGTGTTCCGGGAGCGTGGACGAGCGCGCGCCGGTGGCCGTGCCGCTGGCACTGGTCACAGCATTTTAGCGTTGTTTGCCAGAACCCCGAGTCTGGGCAGGGCTTTGGTTCACTGATGATCAATGCGTCACTTCAATACTCGTTGGGAGACCGGCGCCGGCGTACGATCTACCCATAGATAGATGGATTGCAGGAGTGTATCGGAAGGAAGAAATGTGGCCGAAAAGTCCTCAAAGCCCCTACGTGGAGGTGCGAAGTGAACGGAACTGCGAAGAGAACTGCCGATGGTCTAATCGAGATTTATCTTCGGGTATCTCCGGCAGAGCTTCAACAGTGGCGCGGTCAGAGTATAGTTACTTCCGCCGAAACTGACATTGGCGAGTCGGCGGAGCCGACGACACCCAAGTACTGCTGTACCTGCAAGAACGGTGACCAGAAGACAATCAAGGCAGACGGTGACATCGCAGCCTTTTTCAAGTGCCTGGATAGGTGTGGATCGGAGTTCTCCCTAAGCTCAGGCAAATGCAAGTGACTGGGAGGTTCTTCCCCCGCAATGGCAATGCAATCAGGGACCGGAGGGAGGACTCCCCGAACTCCTTGAATCGCGGGCGGCCAAGGAAAAGTGAATGCACTACTCGACGCCGCGCTACCGCTGATCGGTGCACGGCGCCGGGTCGCTCGCGACACCATCTGCTCGCTTGGGCCGCGGACCTTCCGCCAACTCCAAGGGCGCAGATTCCAGAACCAGGATGGCGGCGGCCGAACGACCGCTGGTGTCCTGCGGCGGATCGAAGCTGACGGAGTGTCCGGCGTCGGCCCTCTACGGCAGCAAGGAGGTCGAGGGACCATCGGGAGGCGCCCGCAGTGAACCCCCGCTGCATTTTGCAAAAAAAACCTGTGCACTCGACTCGAATGAAGGGAGGCCATCGTGCTCGCTACAAGAGGCAATGGACGTTGGGGACTACGGCCACTGCTGATTGCGACTCTTCTTCTCGCCTCCTCCCTCCCCCTTGCGGCTGGTTGCTCCTCGACCTCGCAGCGACTGAGTGCGCAGCGCCTGGCGATGGCACGCGCCAAGAGGCAGGGTCTCGAGCAAACCCTTGGGTACCTGCGCGCCAATCCGAACCCCGAAGCGACCAGCAGCGTCCACACCTTCGTTGCGAACGAGGCAATCAATCGCTCCCTCTCGCTCATCGACAACACGACCGCGATGTACCAAGGCAAGTACCTGCTGCGCCTCGAACGGATCCGACTGGCCAGCTCGGGTGGATTCCCGCTGGTCTCGGTGATCGCGTCTGCGTCTCGCTGGGGACTCACTGCAGAGCTCAGCGTCAGCGCAACCGCCCTGTTGACGATCGACGAGCAGGATCCGACCGTCGGGACGCTCAGCGTCCACATTGCCGACGTCGTTCCAAAGATACAGTGGTATGACCTCCACCTGATCATCACCGGTTTCGCTCGTGACCTCCTCCAGTCAGAGCTCCAGGCTCAACTCGATACAGCGCTGCCGCCCTTCGAGGTTCCGTTGTTGATCGCTGACGACATCAAGGCAGACGCGCGAGCAGAGTTCTTTCGCATCAAGCCCGATGGGCCGTTCTGGGAGGGCCACATCGATGGGAGGATCACCTATCCGCCGGTGGATGTGGGAGGGGGCGTAAGCATCGACCGGGTTCTCTTCCTGGAAGACGGTATCCACTGCTTCCTCACGCTCAACGAATAGGGAGGCCGCTCCGTGAAGCACACGGTCATCGCCATCACGCTCTTCTGTCAGGTCTGGTGTGGCACCACGCTGGCCAACGATCTGGATAAGGAACTCCGCAGGATCGCTGCCCTGGAGGCAGAGCTGGACCCCCTCCAAGAGCCTATCATCGTTCATGACGCGTCGATCCGGGTGTTCACCAATGGCCAGGCCGTTCCGTTTCTCGTCGACACCATCATGTCCCAACCGCCGGAAAATCGCACCCTACGCTTTGACATGGTCGATCAGAAGAAGCCGCTGATGAACTCGAACGGCGGAGCCCTCGGCTGCGGATGGTTTGTCGAATTGAATGGCCGCTTCTGGGTCACGGCGCTGGGCAAGTCACTCGATACAAGGTGGAAAGGCCACGGGAAGCTTGTCACCGACCCGGTCCTCGAGGTTGCCACCTCGATTCAACCTCGAGGGTACGTGAAGCCACCACCCTGCCCTGTATACATCAAGTGCCGATGGACCAAGAAGTGCAGATGGGGCATCTGCGTACCGTGGTACGAATGCAAGGGGCGTATTCTCGACTGCAGCAAGTGTTCGGTCGGTGGCGGGTTCGAGGTCCTTCCACCACGCATAGAGTTCGAAGCCGAGATCGACTACAGCGGCGTGGAGATCACGGCGCGCCCGTTGTCGGCCATCGAAGGTGCGATCGTGGCCGCGGTCGGCGAGACGCCGGGAATTTCGACGCCTGATCTCGCGGCCAAGATCTCGAGGCCCGAGCCCGCGGTCGAAGCTGCTGCGAAGTTTCTGAAGGCGGCGGGACTCCTTGACAGCGCCGGGGGCTGGACGCTGCGGGACGGTACCGTCGAAGCAGGCTTCCGACCGGGAGGAGTCATTCTCATCGACGTCGTACAACCCAACGTCTATTACATAATCAACTTCAGGAGATGCCTCGACCTTCCTTTTAACGCGCCGGAGGACGATCCCTGCCTCGAGATCAAGGAGGAGTTTCCAAGCGGTCGCTTGGCAACGACGTCGATTGTGGCGCGGCAGGAGAGCGAGTTCCCAATCGTGATCGAAGATACTCCAGACCTGGTTTTTGATGGCCCATGGAAGGGGCGCACCGTCAGAACGAATGTGCTGGCCTCGCAGTTCGAGGCGACGCAGCTCGGATTGGGTCTGAAGGCGCTGGTGCGCTCGCGCTGGTCAGATGTCGCGGCGATCGAGGCGTACTTGAAGGTGCACATGCTCGACACCGGCAACGGCGAGGCGATCTTCGTGGAGTCCCCTGCGGCGGATCCGGTGAGCGACGGAAGGCGGATGCTTGTCGGTGCCGGCTCGCGACAGAGCATCGGTCGACTCGTTCGACACGTCGAACGCACCTCAGGGCTCACGCCGGACGCGAGGATCAATTACTTCGTGATCACACATACCGGCTCCGATATGCTAGCCAATGCAGCCCAGGTCGTCGATCGCTACGACGTTGAGACCATCATCCATCCCGGCCTGCCAGAAGGCTTCGCCTTCCGGCGACTGCTGCGGAAGGCAGCGGACCGAGGTGTGCGTGTCGTCAACTTGCGTGAGGAGGATATCGAGATCGAGCTCGGCGACAACATCGAGGTCGATACCCTCTTCTCCTACGATCCATCCCTGCCGACCAGATGGTGGCGGCGAAAGCGTGACGCCTCGATCGTCCTCAAGCTGACGCACGGAGCGAGGACCTTCTTGTTCACGGGGGATATCGGCGTTGCCGTCGAAGAAAGGCTGCTCACGTCCGGAGCCGACCTCCACTCCGACGTGCTGAAGGTCGCCGACAACGGAAGCGATTCCGCCTCCTCGGCACCGTTCCTAGCCGAGGTCTCCCCGCGCTTCGCACTCATCAGCGTGCGTGGCCAAAAGGGGTGGGCGACTCGGCCGTCGCCCGTGACAGTCTCACGACTCGAGGCCCAGGGGGCTCGCGTCGTCAGTACCGGCGAAGGCGACCCCGATGAAGCGAACCGGGCCGCTGTGCTGCGCGACGATATTGCGGTCCTCTCCGATGGCGACACGCTGCTCGTGTACCAATTCGACCCGATACTGGATCGATGGCAGTCGATCAGCCGCTGAGGAGGATGATCATGCGCTCTCTGATAGCCGCATTGTTGCTCACACCGACTGTGGTCGGTACACAAGCCATCGAGGAGATTACGTTCACCGTCTACGAACCCGCCATGGGACAGGAGTGGCGGGAGATGGGTTCTATCGAGTCGGAGTCTACATACCGGGTGGACATCGGTGGCGAGTTGCAGGAAGAGTCGACCTCCAGTCTGTCAGAGTTCGAGATGTCTTTCTCGATCACGCGCGTCGATGGCAGCGAACTCCGAGAGCTGACGGTCCACTACGTGCTGGACCGCACGACGACCCAGGTCCGCGACGGCTCGGGCCAATTGGAAGTCTCTGCGCTGGAAGGCAACACCTATCTTGTCGGACTATCGAGCGGACCCCCGGCGGTGCACCGGCCAGACGGAACCGCACCCCCGCAAGCGGAGGTCGACCTCGTCGTCGATAGCCTCGCACATCTGGCGAAACCGCGCAGGCTATCCGAGTACCTGGCCAGTCTTGGGCCCGTCGGCGTGGGTGCCACGATCACCCTTCCGCCCTCCATCGTACGGGACGCGTGGAGCTCGGACCTGTTCCTGGCGGAAGAGGTCATATTGAAGCTCGACCGGATCATCGTCTCTGCGGGAGACTCGGTGGGGGTATTCGATGCTGCCATGCGGCTTGCCAATCCGCCGGGTTCGCCGGTCTCGATCGACGCACGCGTTCGTGGCACGATGTGGGTACACGGAAAGGGGGGCCGGATCATCAAGAGCCGCCTGGTGGGCCCCATCATGCTCGACGGAGAGTGGGGAGACGATCCAAGAATCCGCATCGAGGGCAACGGGCTAGTCGAGTCCGCTCATGAGATCACCGAAGGGCCGGAGGCCTCGCGCCGCTAGCGAACTCCACGCGTTTCCGGGCTTAGGAAGAACGGATCAGAAACCCACTAGATTGTGGGTATCAGGTAGTTAAACGTACCGGAGTGCCTGGCACGACTCGTGGTTAGCCATGCCGGGCTTGGGGGAACTGACGGGGTGGCCGCTGAGCCGGCAAGAGCGGTCGAGGAGCGAGGGGAAGATGCAATGATCGAGCACCACACCAGCCCCGAAACGGACCCCCGAGGGCCGCGGCCGTGGATCGCGGTCCTCTTGTCGCTCGTCGCGCAGGGCGCCGGTCATCTCTATGTCGGTCGATGGCGCAAGGGACTGATCCTCTGGCTGGTCGGCATCGCTTTTTTGTCGGCGGTGTTGTGGCTCGGCCTTGCCTCGACCTTCGCGGGGATGCTGCTCTTGGTCGCGGCAGGCCTTCTCTACACGGTCGGGGTGGCGGTGTCTGCGGCCGTGGACGCGCGGCGCGCTCGCGGGACGAAGCCCTGGAGGTACCGCTGGCCGGCGGTGGTCGCCGTGCTCGTGTGCCAGATGGTGGTCGGGAGCGGACCGCTGGACCCGAGAGCGCACGTCAGGGCATTCAAGGTGCCGAGCGGGAGCATGGAGCCGGCGCTCCGAGTCGGTGATCTCCTGATCGCCGACATAAAGGCGTGGAGCCGCCGCGACCCCGAGCGCGGTGACCTGGTGATCCACCGATTGCCCGGGGATCCGGAGCGGATGTTCATCAAGAGAGTCATCGCCCTTCCGGGGGAGACCATCGAGATCCGCGACAAGCGGGTCTCCATCGACGGCGAGCCGATCGACGATCCCTGGGCGACGCACTCGGACGACCGCACGTACTCTGACAGCCGCTTCTATCCCGAGATGGTGCGCCGGCGGGATCAGTTCGGTCCGCTGGTCGTGCCCGACGGTACGGTGTTCCTGCTAGGCGACAACCGCGACAACTCCAACGACAGCCGTTACCACGGGCCGATTGACCGATCGCTCCTGGTCAGCCGGCCGCTCTATCTCTACTGGAGTTCCGACTCCAGCCGGATCGGCCGCTCGCTGTCTCGGGAGTGATCTTCCGCCAACTCGTGCTTGCTGTACTCGAAGGTACCGGCAAGCCTGCCCGCAGGCGCGCTGGGTTGGTGAGCGAGTTGAGTCAATCAACTGGATGGGAAGCGGAAGGTGGTTCGCCGCTCGCCGCCTCCCCCCTCCCCCCCGCCGGTCATGCCGCGCCCCGCCCCCGCCCCTTCAGCTCTACCGCCAGCGCAGCTTCCGCCCCGGTAGTACACTTCGGACGTTGGCCGACCGCCGATCGGTGGGCCGGAGCGGCAGGGAGGAACAGGATGGCGCAAGGAACGCGGCGTCAGAAGGCGAAGGTGAAGGACAGGGGCCTGGCAGAGGCGCCGGCGATCGACGAGGCGGCAGAGCTGATGAAGCTGGCGGGGAACCCGACTCGCCTGAAGCTGCTCTACCTGCTGGAGACCATGACCGAGGTGAGTGTCTCCGACCTTTCGGAGCTCTTGGGGGTATCGGTGTCGGCGGTCTCGCAGCACCTGTCCAAGCTCAAGGCATACAGGTTGGTCAACAGCCGGCGCGAGGCACAGACGATCTACTATCGGCTGGCCGAGCACGACTTCATCGGCAGGCTTCGGGAGGAGTACTTCGGGGCCTGGGCGAACTGATCGGGTAGGGCTACATCAGGCTACATCGAAGGTGGCGGCGCGGCCAACGGGCAGTCAACCCGTGACAGGAAGCCGCAGCTGCGCCGCCGCCCGCCGCCGCTCCCCCACCCCCCGGCGCCGCTCCCCATCCCCCCCCCGGTCGTACCGCGCCGTCGTCACGGCGTCGGCGTGGCCGGCCAGCCGCTGCACGGTGAACACGTCGACCCCGGCCTCGAGAGCAGCACGAGTTGGACATCCGAATCCGGCTACGGCTCGACCTCGCTCGACCAGGCCAGGGTGTGGCCGGCTTCGAAGCCGTCGGTGAAGATCAGCGGATCGGCGAGCGGTACCGCTCCGGTCTCGACCGCGCCGAAATCGCAGCCGTCGCTGCCGGGCAGGTCCGGCACGCCCGGTTGATCGACCAGCCGGGCTCCGGTCGACGGTTCGCCGTGGCCGCGCTGGTCGGCGGCGGCATCCGGACAGCTCCCGGCGTCGATCAGCGGCGACGGTCCGGCCAGCTCAGGTTCGTGGGTGGGGGTCGGTCCGCCGTTGTTCTGGAGACCGCCGAGTTCGGGCAGGAACGGTGTCGCCAAGGTGCCTACCAGATCTCCGTGGATGTTCGGGGCGCCGGCCGGGAAGACCGTCTCGCACCCCTCGTTCGAGCCGATGAAGCTCGGGGTGCGGACCGCCAGGCCGGTCAAGCTGCTGCTGCACGAGAGGTCATCGATGAACGGGGCGGAGAGGTCTACGTTCTCCGCAATGACGCTGTTCTCGACCGACAGGCTGAACACGTGGCCGGTCACGGCAGAGACCGACATCCCGCCGCCGATGCCGGCGATGCTCAGAGAGGTCGCCGCCGTGTTGCCGGTGATCGTGACGTGGCGGAGGGTCAGCTCGGTATCGCCGGATGAGCTCGACGCGACCACGACACCGCCGCCGGAGCGGCCGGCCTCGTTGCCGCTGAAGGTGGAGTCCACGACGGTCGCGACGACCCGGCTGAGCCTGAGCGCCCCGCCGTTGCCGTCGGCGGCCTCCGCGCGGTTGCCGGCGAAGGTGGAGCCCACGATCTCGACCGTGTTCGGGCCGCCGAGCGTGCCCAGCCCGCCACCTCCCGTCGGATCCTCGGCGACGTTGTCCTGGAAGAAGCAATCGGCGATAGAGACGCGGGCTCCGATCACGGCCAGGCCTCCGCCGACGTTTTCGGCACGGTTGTCGAGAAAGTGGACCCGCTCGAAGACGGCGGTGCCTCCGTCAACCGCCGCACCGCCGCCGGAGGTGCCGTTCGGAGCGCTGTGGCCGCGGACCAGGGTCAGGTCGGAGACGCCCAGCCAGCCGTCGCCGCCAGCGGGCTCGAAATCGAGGGGCCGGTAGAGGTGGTCGCCGTCGAGCCGGAAGACGTCGAACCCGGGCCCGCGGATCGCCAGCGACTCGGTGATGGTCGGCAAGTGATCGTTGAGCAGGATGGTCGCCGGCAGCGGAACGGCGAAGACGATCCGGTCGGGACCGGCGCCAGCGGGGCAGTCATTGTAGACGGCGTCGGAGTTGGCGGCGACGATCGCTTCCCGCAACGAGCAGAGGCCGTTGGTCAGATCGACATCCAGGTCGGAGTCGACGGTGATCGTCTTGGCGGCGGCGCCGCCGGCGAGCGCCACCGCGACCGCGGTGAGCAACGAGGAGCGAAGAACCCGGGTGACAGGCGACATGAGAATCCTCCTGTCCCCTCTCGCGACGTTCGGCCCACCGAGTGGACATCGGCCACCGCGTCGGGCTACGGCGGCGCTACGACTCGATCTCGCTCGACAGGCCAGGGTGGTGCCGCCCTCGAGGGCGTAGGCGAAGATCGTCAGCCGCTCGAGACCACGCCGGCCATCGCCAGCACGGCTTCCGGGGCCATCGCCGGCCGCATCGGATGACGACAAACCAGGGCAAGGTGGGACGCTGAAGGTGCAACGATTGATCCGACCTTCAGTTCGGGGCGGGGATCCGCAGCTGCGCCGCCGCCCGCCGCCGCTCCCCCTCCCCCCGCCGGTCGTAGCGTGCCGTCGTCACGGCGTCGGCGTGACCGGCGAGCCGCTGCACCGTGAACACGTCCACCCCGGCCGAGAGCAAACTCGAGACGTAGAGACGGCTCATCCCGTGAGGCGTGATCCCGCTCAGTCCCGCCTGCCGCTGGAGCTTCTGGAGGATGTACCGCACCGCCTCACCCCGCAGCCGGGTGAGCCGCAGGGCACCGCGAGCACTGATCGGCACGAACAGCGGCCCGTCGTCGCTACCCCGGGCGGAGATCCACCGATTCACGAG
>Ga0302046_10004816_pt1 | contig 11951 bp, 9 predicted proteins | sample RVTome_11_FD_200261 | JGI IMG/M metagenome (GOLD analysis project Ga0302046, IMG submission 200261) | Soil microbial communities from uranium-contaminated site in the Upper Colorado River Basin, Wyoming, United States - RVT147D111 (version 2) ... | reverse complement strand
ACCAATTAGGACCGCCCAAGAAGCAGCGACCACCTTCCACCATTGGCCCGATTTGCGAATGACCGAAGACGCTAGAAGCATCGTCGTGCGCCATCTAACTACAATTGGGTATGAAAATTCACACGATGTTTTACGTCATTTTTGACTATTAATCACCGGGCGCCGTCATAAGTGCTTGACTAAGCTCAGTGTGGACATGATCTAACTGCGACATAAAGCTAGCCGTGGATGGCCCACGTCATCGGCGTCGGACGCACCGCTTCAGCTCCGGAGAAACGTCGCAAGGAGCTGCGGCCCGTCAGGCGTCAGGATGCTCTCGGGGTGAAACTGCACGCCCTCGATGGCGAGGCTCCGGTGGCGGACACCCATCACCTCACCCTCCGCGGTCCACGCCGTGATCTCGAGCTCCTCCGGAATTTGCTCGCGCTTCGCTATCAGAGAATGGTAGCGGCCAGCCTCAAAAGGATTCGGCAGGCCGGCAAAGACTCCACGACCCGCATGCAGCACCGGCGAGGTCTTTCCGTGCATCAGGCGCTCCGCGCGGACGATGGCGCCGCCGAATACTTCGATGAGCGCCTGGTGACCAAGGCAGACACCAAGCACAGGCACGCGGCCCGCGAACTCGCGGATCATTCCCATCGAAACGCCCGCCTCCGATGGGATGCCTGGGCCAGGCGAGACACAGAGATGCGTCGGCGCGAGTGCGCGCGCTTCGTCAATCGTGATGCGATCGTTTCGATGGACGAGCACTTCCGCGCCGAGCACCAGGAAGGCCTGCACCAGGTTGTAGGTGAAGGAATCGTAGTTGTCGATCAGGAGGAGGCGCGGCTGCGCACGCCCCGCCGCCGGATTCATGACGCCGGTCCCGAGAGCGGCAGCTTCAGGTAGCTCCGGCCGTTCGATTCCGCGGGCGGCGGCCGGCCGCCGCGAATGTTGAATTGAACCGCCGGATACAGGAGCGTGGGAATTTCGAGTCCCGCATCGCGGCGCTTGCGCATCTCCGTGAATTCCTGCTCGGTGACGCCATCCCGCAGGTGAATGTTGTCCGAGCGCTCGTCCGTAATCGTGGTTTCGCAACGCGCCTCGCGCCCGCCGTGCTTGTAATCGTGGCAGACGAACACGCGCGTCGAGCCCGGTAGCTCGTAGAGCCGGCGGATTGACGCATAGAGGACCTTTGCGTCGCCGCCCGGAAAATCGCAGCGCGCCGTGCCGCTGTCCGGCATCAAAATCGAATCGCCGACGAAAACCGCGTCGCCGATCAGGTAGCTCAGGCTGTCGCTCGTGTGACCGGGCGTCGCGATCACGCGCGCGTTGAGCGCACCGATGGCGAACTCATCGCCGTCCACCAGCAGCCGGTCGAACTGTCGGCCGTCCACCGGGAATTCCGGTTCCAGGTTCAGGATGTCGCGGAAGGCGCACTGCACTTCGGCGATGCCCTTGCCGATCGCGATCTGCCCGCCCACGGCGGCCTGCAGATAAGGCGCCGCGCTCAAGTGATCCGCGTGCGCGTGCGTCTCGAGTATCCACTGGTTGGTCAGCGACCCGCGGCGCACGAACGCGACGATCGCATCGGCGGACTCGGTCGAGCTCTCACCGGATTTTGCGTCGAAATCGAGTACCGGGTCGATGATCGCCGTCATCCGCGACCGCGGATCGGCAATGACGTAACTCCAGGTCGAGGTCGCTTCGTGCCGGAACGGGTTGACATCGGGGCGCACGAACCGTCCTCAGGCCCGCTTGCTGTCGACCCAGCGTTGCACCTCGGATTCGAGCACGGTCAGCGGCACGCCGCCGGTCCGCAGCACGAAATCGTGGAAATCGCGCCGGTCGAATCGCGAGCCCAGTGCCGAGGCGGCACGCTCACGGAGCTCCACGATCTTCAGCATGCCGATCATGTACGCGGTTGCCTGACCGGGATTCAGGATGTAGCGCTCGGTCGCGCGGATCGCGGCATCTTCACCAGTCGGGCTGTTCTCGACGTGATAACGGATGGTTTGCTCGCGCGTCCAGCGCTTCGCATGCAAGCCGGTATCGACGACGAGCCGCACCGCGCGATGCAGCTCCAGTGCGAGCCGGCCGAACTCCGAGTACGGATCGGCATAGAAGCCCATTTCCTTGCCGAGGCGCTCGCTGTAAAGACCCCAACCCTCGGAGTACGCCGTGTAGCCGCCGAGGCGCCGGAAACGCGGCAGCGACTTTTCTTCGAGCGCGATCGCACTCTGCATATGATGACCCGGAATCGCCTCGTGGTACACGAGTGCCTCGAGTTCGTACTTCGGCATCTCCTTCATCTGGTAGAGATTGCCGTAGAACACGCCGGGCCGGCTGCCATCGAGCGATGGCCGCTGGTAGAAGGCCTTGCCCGCCGATTTCTCGCGGAACGGCTCCACGGCCTTCACGACGACCGGTGCCTTCGGCAGCGTGACGAAGAGCTCGGGCAGCTTGGCCCGCATGGCGTCGATGCGCTTGTTCGCTTCGGCGAGCCACGCCGCGCGCCCCTCGTCCGTGTCCGCGTAATAGAAGCGGCCGTCCGTGCGCATGAACTCGAAGAAAGCCGGCAAATCGCCCTCGAAGGCGACCTGCTTCATGATGCCCCGCATCTCGCCGTGCAGGCGCGCGACTTCCCGGAGCCCGATCTCGTGGATCTCCGCCGCCGAGAGAGTCGTGGTCGTGAAATTCTGCAGCAGGAAGTCGTAGTAGGCCGCCCCGTCCGGCAGCTTCCACACGCCGTCCTCGACGGTCGCCGTCTTCTCCGTCTCACGCGCCCAGGCGATCACCGACTCGAAAGCCGGCTTGACCGAGGTGAGGAGCGCGATTTCCGCGCGCGCGAGAAGCGACTCCCGGCGAGCGTCGTCGATCGCGAGCTTTGCGAGCTTGCCCCGGAAATCGGCGAGCAGCGGGCTGTCCGCATCTGCGTCACCGAATGGCCGGCCCTTAATGATGTTCCCGGCGTCCTCGATGACATACGGATAGACGAAGCGCGGCGGCGCGATGCCTTGCTTCGCGACCTGCGTTGCCCGCGCCAACTGCTGGTCGAAGAGGACTCGTATCCCATCGAGCCGACGCAGGTAGGCGAGCGCGTCCGCCTCGGTCTCGATCAAGTGCGTATTGATCAGGAAGGCCGGCAATGAAACATGCGCGCCGTTCTTGTCGAAGAGATAGTTGTGATTGCGCCAGCGATAGCGCGCGATTCGCCGTTCCTGGGATGCCTCGAAGACCTTCCAGGAAAGCCGCGTCGCGTCATCGAGCGTGGCCGGGTCGATGGTCTTCAGTTCCGCCAGCTGCCGCTCCGCCAGGGCGTGCCGCTCGCTATCGCCGCGCTCCGATGCGTTCTCCCAACGGTCGTAACCGGTCCGGAGGCCAAGCGAAGTCGCCTGCATCGGCTCGAGCAGGAGTCGCTCGTCGAGCGCGCGCTCGAAGAACGCATTCGCGGCCGCATTGGGATCGGGCTTTGCGGCCTCCTCGGCCGCCGCGAGGCCCGTGACGACGATGGCGGCAGCCGCGATCAGCCCGCAATACCACTGTCTCGTCCCGTTCATCTGCTCGTCTTCCTGTCGCACCCGCGGCGGGGCGGCCAAAGTAGCACGGATCGCCCCTGCGTATAATCGCGGCCATGGCGGACTTCGAGAAACTGGGCGCTTTCTATATCGGCCGCGGCTACGACGCGGCGAAAGACGCGCTCACCTCCGAGCCGCTGATGTACGACTCGCGCGACCTCACGACGCACGCCGTCTGCGTCGGCATGACGGGCAGCGGCAAGACGGGACTCTGCATTTCGCTCCTCGAGGAAGCGGCGCTCGACGGCATTCCATCGCTCGTGATCGATCCGAAGGGCGACATCGCGAACCTGATGCTGACTTTCCCTGGCCTGTCGCCGGCGGAATTCCAGCCCTGGATCGATCCGGCCGAGGCCGAGCGCAAGGGCACGACGCCCGAGGAGCTCGCCGCGAAGACCGCGGCGGCCTGGAAGAACGGTCTTGCCGAATGGGGACAGAATGGCGATCGCATCCGGCGCTTCCGCGACGCGGTGGACGTCGCGATCTACACGCCCGGAAGCACTGCCGGCCTGCCGCTGTCGATTCTGCGCTCCTTCGCGCCGCCACCCGCCGGCAGCGATGCCAGCGCAACGCGCGATCGTATTTCCGCGGCGGTCGGCGGCCTTCTAGGTCTCGTCGGCATCGCCGCGGATCCGCTCAAGAGCCGCGAGCACATCCTGCTCTCCGCAATCGTCGATGCGGCCTGGAGCAAGGGCAATGCGCTCGACCTCGCGGGTCTCATCGGCGCGATCCAAAAGCCGCCATTCCAGAAGGTGGGCGTGTTCGACGTCGAGACTTTCTATCCGGCGAAAGAGCGGCTCGAGCTCGCGATGGCGATCAACAACCTGCTGGCGTCGCCCGGATTCAACGTCTGGCTGGAAGGCGAGGCGCTCGATATCCAGCGGCTCTTGTTCACGGCCGAAGGCAAGCCGCGGATCTCGATCGTTTCGATCGCGCACCTGACCGATCCCGAGCGCATGTTCGTGGTGACTCTGCTCGCGAACGAGCTGGTCGCGTGGATCCGCCGTCAGCCAGGCACGGCGGCGCTGCGCGCGATCTTCTACATGGACGAAATCTTCGGCTACTTCCCGCCTTCGGCGATGCCGCCCTCCAAGCTTCCGATGCTGACGCTCATGAAGCAGGCGCGCGCCTTCGGCCTCGGTGTCGTGCTCGCTACCCAGAATCCCGTCGACCTCGACTACAAGGGCTTATCGAACGCGGGCACCTGGTTCATCGGACGGCTCCAGACCGAGCGCGATCAGGAGCGCGTCATCGAAGGCCTCATGAGCGCGCAGGCCGGCGCGGGCTTCGATCGCGCGACGCTCGAGAAGCTGATGGCGAGCATCGCGCCGCGCGTGTTCCTCCTGCGAAACGTCAACGAGGAGGCGCCAATCCTGTTTCGCACCCGTTGGGCGATGAGCTGGCTGCGCGGACCGCTGACGCTTCCCGAAATCACGCGCCTCATGTCGGGCCGGAAAGCCACGCAGCCCGCGCAAGCCGCAGCGCCCGCAGCGCCAGCGAAGCCCGCTGCGCGGCCTGCGCTGCCCACCGGCGTCGAAGAAATTTTCCTCGCGGCGAAGCCCGGATCGGGAGAACTGGTCTATCGCCCGCGCATCGTCGCGACCGCCGAACTGCATTACGCCGACAAGGCGGCCGCGGTCGATGCCTGGACCCGCGGCGCCTGGCTCGCGCCGCTTGCCGATGGCGACGCGGCGCCAGCCTGGGATGAGGCAGTCGCCGTCGCAGATCTCGACGCCGTCACGACGCCGGCTCCGGTCGAGAATGCGGGTTTTGCGGAGCTTCCCGCCGCCGCGCTGGCGGCGAAGAATTATGCGGCATGGGGCAAGGCACTCGCGGCTTCGCTCTACCAGAATGGCGCGGTGGAGCTTCTCTCCGCGAAAGCGCTGAAGCTCGCCTCCAATCCCGGCGAGAGCGAGGGCGATTTCCGCGCCCGGCTTGCGCAGACGCTCCGCGAGCATCGCGACCGCGAAGTCGCGAAGCTGCGTGAAAAGCACGCCGCAAAGCTCAAATCGCTGGACGAGCGGCTGCGGCGCGCGGCGGACCGCGTCGAGCGCGAAAAATCGCAGTACACGCAGCGCAAGCTCGACACGGCCGTCTCGATCGGCACCTCCGTGCTCGGCGCCATTTTCGGCGGCAGGAGCACCGCGGCCACGCGCGCCGGCTCCGCCGCGCGATCTGCGGGCCGCGTATTCAGCGAGCGCGGCGACGTCGCGCGCGCGGGCGAGACATTCGAGACGCTCACGGCCGAGCGCGACGAGTTGCTGAAGTGCATCGAGCAGGAGGCTTTGGCGCTCACCGCGACGCTCGATCCGGCAAGCATCGTGCTCGAACGCCTGCGCATCGCGCCGCGCAAGGCCGATACCGCGATCGGCCGCGTCGCCGTCGCGTGGGAACCCTGGCGCGCCGGCGTGGACGGCTTTCCGCGCCCCGCATCCACCTTGTAGGCCCGTCATGGTCAGAATCTTCGCCCGGTCAGCCGCGCTCGCCCTGCTCTTCGGTGCCCTGCTCGCCTGCGGCGGCGACGCCGACCGGCCACCGCTCGGCAACTATCGCGGCGTGCTCTCGGTTGCCGGTGGAGATCTGCCGTTCGGTCTCGAGCTTGCGCGCGAGGACGATGCCATCGTCGCCTACCTCGTCAACGGGCCCGAGCGCGTGCGCGCGACGAACGTCGCGCTCGAGGACGGCCGGCTCACGATCCAGATGCCGGGTTACCAACATCGCCTCGAGGCGCGCTTTGCCGATGGGCGATTCGAAGGCAGCGTGCAGCTTCTGCGCCCGCGCGGCGTGATCAAGAGCGTGCGCTTCGTCGGCATGCCGGTGCAGCACTGGCGCTTTTTTCCGGAGCCCGATGCCGCGCCGATGGATTTCTCCGGCCGCTGGGCGCTCAAGTTCCGCGACCAGGACGGCGGCGAGCACGCCGCGATCGCAGAGCTGACGCAAAAAGGCCACGAGGTCACGGGCACCGTGCTCCGGCCGACGGGCGACGACCGCTATATTGCGGGCGAAGCGCGAGGCGATACGCTCTTTCTCTCGCGTTTCGACGGAGGCAGCGCGTATCTCTATCTTGCGCGCCTGGGCACGGATGGCGTGCTCTCCGGCGATTTCCACACGGGTGGCGGTGCCCACGAGACCTTTTCCGGGCGCCGCGACCCGAAAGCCAAGCTCCAGAATGCCGCAAGCCTGGCGGGCCTGAAGCCCGGAATCGAGCGGCTCGAGTTCAGCTTCCCTGACTTCGAAGGCAAGCCCCAGGCGTATCCGGGCGAGCGTCATGCCGGCAAGGTGGTGCTGATTACGATCGGGGGCAGCTGGTGCCCGAATTGCCATGACGAAGCCGTTTTTCTGAAAGAACTGCTCGCGAGCAGGCAGCGCCGCGGGCTCGAGGTCATCCAGCTGATGTTCGAGTACACGCCGGATTTCGCCAGCGCCTCCGAGGCAGCGCGTGATTTTGCGGAGAAGTATTCGATCGACTACGCCGTGCTGATCGCGGGCACGGTGACCGACAACGACGTGCTGAAGAAATTGCCCCAAATCGCCTCGTTCAAGGCCTATCCGACACTTTTTGTGATCGACCGTCAGGGCCGGGTGCGCGCGACCCACACGGGCTTCAGCGGGCCCGCGACGGGAAGCCACCACGAAGAGCAGAACCGCGAGCTCTCCGCCCTCGTGGACAAGCTGCTCGACGAACCGGCCTGAGAGTGCGCGCGGTCTTCCTGGATTTCGGCACCGTCAGCAGCGGCGACCTCGACACTGGCCCGCTCGAGCGCGCCGCGCCGGGCATCGTATTCCACGACCAGACACCGCAGGCGGAGGTCCCCCCGCGCGTCGCGGGCTTCGAGGCCGTGTTCGCCAACAAGTCCGTGATCGACGGCGCGACGATCGCGGCGAATCCGCAGCTTCGCCTCATCGCGCTGACCGCGACTGGCGTCGACAACGTGGATCTCGCCGCCGCACGCAAAGCGGGCATCGCGGTCTGCAATCTCCGCGGCTACTGCACGCAGTCGGTCGCGCAGCACGTGTTCGCGATGCTGCTCGCGCTCACCCACCGCCTCGCCGACTACCACGCGCTCGTCGCGAGCGGCCGCTGGCAAAAGGCCGGGCAGTTCTCCGTGTTTCCTTACCCGATCCGCGAACTGCAGGGGCGGATTTTCGGCATCGTCGGCCTCGGCACGCTCGGACGCGCGGTCGCGGAAACCGCCCGGGCATTCGGCATGCAGGTCGAGGTCGCGAATCGCCCGGGCGGCGCGGCGACGCCCGGGCGCACGGATCTCGGCGAACTGCTGCCGCTGGTCGACGTGCTGTCGCTGCACTGTCCGCTGACCGACGCGACACGCGGCCTGATCGGTGCGCAGCAACTCCGGCACATGAAGCCCGATGCCGTGCTGATCAACACCGCCCGTGGCGCGCTCGTCGATGCGCGGGCGCTCGCGGAGGCATTGAAGAACCACCGCCTGGGCGGCGCCGGCATCGACGTGCTCGAGCGCGAGCCACCGCCCGCCGATCATCCGCTGCTCGACCCGGCGGTACCCAATCTCATCGTCACGCCGCACATCGCCTGGGCCGCGCGCGAGGCACGGCAGCGGTGCATTGACGAGCTCGCACTGAACGTTGTGTCGTTCCTCTCCGGAGGCCGAAGCAACCGCGTTTGCTGAGCTCGCGACGATACTGCGCGCTAACGCTGGCGCTGCCTTCGCGGCGGGTGAGGTCGAAGCGCGCAGCGAAAGCTTCTCGGGGCTCGGCGTCGCGATGCTGGTCGCGGTCTTCGGCATCCTCGCCGTGCTGGTGCTCGAGTTCGGCAGCTTCCGCTCGATGCTGATCGTGTTCGGCGTCGTTCCGCTCGGCATCACCGGCGGCCTCGTCGCGCTCTTCCTGTCTGGCTACACGCTCTCGTTCACGTCGATGATCGGCATGATTGCGCTCGTCGGCATCGAGATCAAGAACTCGATCCTGCTCGTCGATTTCACGAATCGGCTGCGGACCCAGGGCCGGCCGCTCGACGACGCGATCGCCGAAGCCGGCGAAGTGCGTTTCCTGCCGATCCTGCTGACCTCATTGACGGCGATCGGCGGCTTGACGCCGCTCGCGATCCAGGGCTCGGGACTCTACTCGCCGCTCGCGATCGTGATCATCGGCGGGTTGATCAGCTCGACGCTCCTTGCGCGGCTCGTGACGCCCGCGATGTACAAGCTCTTGCCGCCGGCGATCGAAACGGCTTCACCTGCGACACCGGCGCTTCAGCGCGCGGGCGCCGCCGCCTCGTCGGCTTTCGTGTAGCGATCGACGACCGTCGCCGTGACGACGTCTGACGAGACGTTGACCATGGTCCTCGTCATGTCGAGTAGCCGGTCGACGCCCAGGATGATGCCGATTCCCTCCGGCGGGAGGCCGAACGACGCCAGCAGGCCTGCGATCAGCGGCAGCGATCCTCCCGGTATTGCCGCGACCGCAACCGCGGACAGGACCGCAAGCAGTAACAGCGTGAGTTGTTGCACGAGGCCGAGATCGATCCCAAAAACCTGGGCGACGAACAGGACCACGCAGCCCTCGTAGAGCGCGGTGCCCGCCATGTTCATCGTCGCACCGAGCGGCAGCACGAATCCTGCGACAGGCGCCCTGACCTGCATCTGCTGGCGCGCGACCGTAAGCGCGGTCGGCAGCGTTGCTGCGCTCGAACTCGTCGAGAACGCGGTCACAAGCACGGGGCGCATTTGGCTCCAGAACTCCGTTAGCCGGCGCCGCGCCAGCAGCTTGACCCACAGCGACATCGTTCCGAACAGGTGCAGCAGCATCACGAAGATGCAGCTGACGACGAATACGCCGAGCGCGACCACGATATCCCAGCCGATCTTGACGATGACGCTGTAGATCATCGCCGGCACGGCATACGGGGCGATTGACAGTGCGAAGTGCACGATGCCGGTCATCAGGTCGTTGATGAGCGACAGCCCGGATCGCAGCCGGTCGCGGGCCTCCGCCTCGATCCGGGTCGCGGCCGCACCCACCAGGATTGCGAACAGGATCAGCGGCAGCACATCGCCCAGCATGTCGCGGCTGTTGCCGACAAAGGCGCCGAACAGATTACGCGGCATGAACATCTCGACCACGGTCATCGTGGTCATATCGGGCTGCGCCGCGCGTCTCTGGATGTGCTGTGCTGCGTCCCCGCCGTATTCCTCGAGCAGGCTCGACCTGGCGGCCGGCTCCATTGTCGAGCCCGGTTCGACGACATTCATCATCACGAGGCCGAGCGCGACCGCGATCGACATGTTCACGAAGAACAGGATGAACGTCCGGGTCGCGAGCGGTCCGAGGTCCTTCAGCTGCTCGAGCTGGGCGACCCCCATGGCGAGCGATGCGAACACGAGCGGAATGACCACGAAGAAAAGCATGCGCAGGAAGACCTGCCCGATCGGGTCAAGGACGACGCTCGCGAACTGGCGCGCCGCGGGCAGCAGATCCGGAAATGCCTCTCCTGCCAGCAGCGTGACGCCGCCGGCGACCGCGCCGATCAGGAGCCCCAGCAGGATTTTGTTCGCAAGGCGAGTGTCGATGTCCGCGGTCATGGGCCCACTCCCCGGCTCCGGCCGGCGCCCGCAATGTTAACCTCTCGTGCCCTCATCCGGAGTCCGATGCCATGAGCCGCCGTTTTGCGTGGCTGCTGAATCTGTTTTGCGCCGCGGCACTCGCAGCATGCGCGACCGGCGGGCCGGCGCTCGAGCAGTTTTACCCCGCACACGCGGCGGATCGCGAGCGCGTTCCCGTCATCCTCATTCCCGGCCTGATGGGATCGCGCCTCACCCGCGGCAAAGGCGGCCTGGAACTCTGGCCCGGCAGCGCCGGGAAACTCCTGACGAGCGGCTACGAGGATCTCGCGCTTCGCATCGATCCGGAAACGCTCGAGCCGGTCGACGACCTGCTCGTGCCGGCCGGCTTGTTCGACGGCGCGGTCGGCCATGATTTCTATCGCCGCATCGTCCGGGAGCTGCGCGTCGCGGGCGGCTATCGACTTAGCCAGCCCGGCCGGGCCGTCGTGCAGCAGAAGGCGCGCCTGTACGTCTTCACTTACGACTGGCGCCAGGACAACGTCGTGACCGTGCGCAAGCTCGACGAGCTGATCGAGCAAATCCGGCGCGACTACCGGGACCCTGCGCTTCGCGTCGACGTGATCGCCCACAGCATGGGCGGTCTGATCGTCCGCTACTACGAGCGCTACGGCACGATGGACGTGCTGAACGGCAACACCTTCCCGGTGACGGGAACGGGCCACGCGAAGCTCCGTCGGATCGTGCTGCTTGGAACGCCCAACCAGGGCACGGTGACTGCGCTTCACAAGTTCCTGAATGGCTACCAGGTCGGGTTTTCGAGGCTGCCGACGGAAGGTGTCGCAACGTTGCCCTCAACGTACCAGTTGTTTCCGCACCCGCTCGTGGACTGGGTCGCGAACGTCAACGGACGGCCGCTCGACTTCGAGGTCTTCGACGTGGAATTCTGGCGGCGCTACGGCTGGTCCATTTTTGATCACCGGATTCAGCGCCGGATCAGCCGTCATCCAGAAATCTGGCCCGAGCCTGAGGTTTTCGAGCGCTGGTTCGAGAAACGCCTCGAGCGCGCGCAGCGCTTCGTGTGGTCGCTCATGGTGCCTGCGGGCGAAGTGCCGCTGATCCAGCCGCTGCTTCTCGGCAGCGATTGTGTGCCGACGCCCCGGCGCCTCGTGTTCGAGAACATCGGCGGCGAATCGCTGGCGCGGCTGCTGCCGGAGCAGATCATCCGGCCGGTGCCGGGCGTCGACTACGAAACGCTGATGTTCGCCCCCGGCGACGGCATCGTCACCAAGACCTCCCTGCTCTCACGCCAGGATCTCGATCCCCGGATTCCGAGCTCCGAGCAGGAAAGTCTCGAGACCGCTCGCAACTTTTTCGTTTGCGCCGGGCATGACGAGCTGACGAGCAATGAGGAGCTGCTCGACAGCCTGATCGAGCATCTGCTGGCGCCGGAGTCCTGATTCATCAACCGGCAACGGAAGCGCTGTTCACGTACACGCAGTACTCGCAGTTCTCGCCGGACTGCGGCGGGTTGGCGCCCTCGATCGTCGCGGCCGCGCGCCGGAAGGCATCGAGCACCCAGGCGTCGTTGCCCTCATACGGCACCATCGACGTCGTAAAGCAGAGCTTGTCGCCGAATGCTCCTGCGCGGCCGTCGCCATTTGCATACACGAACCAGCCGCGATTGCTCACCTCGAATCCCTGGCGGCGGACGAGGAACTGATAGATATCCATCTGGCGACGGTACGAGGGGAACAGCCGCTCGGCGGTCGGCGGCTCTGCGCGTGCGGTCGCCTTGTAGTCCGCGACGATCAATTCGCCGGAAGGCGCTTGCCAGAGATCGTCGATTGCGCCG
>Ga0302046_10004815_pt1 | contig 11952 bp, 12 predicted proteins | sample RVTome_11_FD_200261 | JGI IMG/M metagenome (GOLD analysis project Ga0302046, IMG submission 200261) | Soil microbial communities from uranium-contaminated site in the Upper Colorado River Basin, Wyoming, United States - RVT147D111 (version 2) ... | reverse complement strand
CAGCCCCACCTTGCCCTTGGAGTCGGCGCCGGTGAACGCGCCCCGGACGTAGCCAAACAGCTCGGGCTCGATCAGGCCTTCGGGGATGGCCCCGCAGTTGACCTCGAGGAAGGGGCCCGCGGTGCGGTTGGAGGCCTGGTGGACCAGCTTCGCGAAGACCCCCTTGCCGGTGCCGGTCTCGCCGAGGATCAGCACGGGCGAGTCCACCGCCGCGTACTGCACGGCCTTGTCGAGGACGGCCCGCATCACCTCGCTCTTGGCGACGATCTCCCCTGCCTGCACCTCCCGGAGCTCCACCTTCCGCAGCTCGCTCCGGTACTTCTGGGAGATCTCCGTGGTCTCGTCCAGGCGGGCCATGAGGCGACGTACGGCCGTGATGTCCCGGACCGTCAGGACCACGTAGAGGAGCTTGCCGTCGCCCGCGAAGATCGGCGTTCCCGAGGTCAGGAGCTTCCTCCCGTCTGGAAGCGTTTGGAGGGCCGTCACGGCGACGCGGCGGGAGACGACCTCGGCGATGATGGACCAGTCCATGCCAGCGCCCAGAGCCAGATCCCTGACCTCGTGCCCGATCACATCCTCCTTCCGGATCCCGAAGAACTGGACCGCCACCCGGTTGGCGTTCAGGATCACCTGCTTGTCGGTGAGGATCCACAGGCCATCGCGGGAGCCCTCCACCATGGCCTCCAGGATCTCGATGCTCCGCGACGGGCTCGCCGGGGCCACCCCTGCCGGGCGACGGAGCACCAGGCTCTCCCGCTCCGAGTCGGACAGCAGGCTCTCCCACAGGAACATGGGTGAACTAGTTTGCACCTGATCCTCCGCTTCCACGTTGGCTCCTGTAACGGAAAGTGGCACCGACCCGCACAGAAAGTGGCACCGACCTGCACAGGTGGTTCTAGCACATCGGGTGCCAGCGCGTGAAGTAGCATGGCGTGGATCTCTGTACCTGGGGGAAGGCCTGTTTTGAAGGAGGTCGGATCGGCAGGTAGGCCCTCGAAAGCGTAGCGAGCCATCATGTCTTGTTGCAGCGTTCAGATGGGCCGAGCTCCCCACAGCCCCCGCGCGCGGATGCCTGGGGGTGATTATGCGCAGCGGGATAACGGCAACCCAGGAAGCGATTGATCCTTTCGATTGTGTTTTGTCACGTTGAATTGAACGCTTACACGACGGCAGCACGGGGCTGTGCCTGGCCTTGCGCCAGCCTTTTATCCATGAACGCATCTTGCGCATAGGAAAAAAATTGCAGCAAGCCACTTCGACATTGGCGCCAACAGCGTGTTTTCGTTCACGTTATGCTGCTCTGGCCTAGCTCGATGTGACACACTCATAGCTGGCATGCGTCGTGCTTACGAAGAGACCCGTGACCGAAATCATCGAGGAACCCAGATGGAACTAGATACCGGGGCCTTCGTTGTGGTTAGTTTGGAGCGCGAGCGCCGGCCTGCCTCGGAGGTCGTGGGCATCCTCGCGCACTTCGGGATCCCCGCCGAGCTGATGGAACGGCGGGCCAAGGCAAGGCAGCCGAGATCCATCGCGGTGCTGATCCCGCCGGATCGAGTATCGGAAGCCGTCCTGGCGCTCGAGATTCACGGGTTCCCCGACGTTCGGGTGTATGAGGCGAAACAGCCTCTTATCTAAAGCAGTCCGATTTCATTCCCGGGCCCGGCCCTAGCTCCGGCCGCGGAAAGGGAACGGAGAGGAGGGGAGCGCGGAGGGGAAACGAGCAGTAGCAGTAACGAGACATCTAAACTTGTTCGAAAACAGGAGAACAGAATGAAGACGTTCCTCAGCTACATCAAGTGCCAGAAGGGTATCGAGACTCTGGAGTGGATCCTGATCGGCGCCCTCATTGTGGCCGTCGGCATCGCCGTCTACCCCAGCACGCTGCAGCCTCAGCTGATCGGCGCGGTGAACGCCGTCGGAAGCACGATCCAGGCGCAGGCGGGCTCGTAAGGCAGACGCCCGAAGTCGCGTCCCGGCGGCTCCCATGCGGGGCCGCCGGGGCCCGACAAAGAGGCCGATATGTTCAAGAAACGGCGATTGGGCAATCAGCGAGGCACCTCGACCCTGGAGTTGATCGTGGTACTCCCGACCCTGCTCTTCGTCCTCTTCGGGATCGTGGAGCTGAGCCGGGCCTGGTTAATGCTGAACCTGACAACCACGGCGGCTCGGGAGGCGGCACGGGCGGGGTCGGTCGCCGCCGCGAACTCTTTCCCAGATCCTCCTTCGGCAACCCAGCGAATCAATGATATCCTCGGCGCGGGGAACTGGACTGGAGGCGTTACGTGCAGCGCCAATCCATGCGCCACGGACGCGCAGGTGGTGGCAACCGTAGCCATAAACTTTCAAACTCTTGTGCCGCTTCTCCAGCCGGCGCTGGGTAGCAGCATGGCCATCACCCAGACGGCGCGAGCACGGTACGAGTAGGAAGACATCATGAACCGGCGACTCGTGTTGGTTCTCCTGTGCGCGACCGTCGTTGGCCTCGTGGCCAGCCTGTTCGTGTATCGCGTGATCCTCCAGATCGCGGCTCCGACCTCCGGAGAGACGACGGAGCCGATCGTGGTCGCCGCCGCGAACATGACGCTCGCGGAGACCGTGACGAGCCAGCACGTGAAGCTCGTGTCATGGCCCAAGAGCTCGATCCCGGCAGGCGCCGTCCGGAGCCTGGCCGAGGCGGAGGGGCGCGTCGTCCGCAGCTCAATCGTCGCGGGCGAGCCGCTGCTCGACGCGAAGCTCGCCCCCCAGCTCTCCGGCAAGGGCGGGGTCATGCCGATGCTGGTCCCCGAGGGCCAGCGTGGGGTCACCATCAAAGTCGACGAAGCGATGCGGGAGACCGGGTTCGTGCTCCCCAACAGCCGCGTGGACGTGCTGGTGAGCATGCCCAAGCCCGGGACGCAGTCGGAGAGGATCGCCAAGGTCATCCTCCAGGACGTGCCGATCCTCGCGGCCGGGCAAACGGTGGAGTTGAGGGACAACAAGCCGGTGACCGTGACCACTGTCACCCTGGCCCTGACGCCCGACCAGACCGAACGGCTTGCGCTGGCCCAGACCGAGGGTCGTCTGGTGTTGACCACGCGCAACCTCAAGGACAACCTGATCGTTCGGACGCCGGGCGCCACGGCGGCGACGCTCCTGGGTGACGCGCCTGCGCCCCCCAAGGAGGAGCCCAAGAGGACTGCCCAGGCTCCCCGGCCACGCCCGGCGCCGGTGCTGGCCAGCGCTCCCCTGCCCCAGCCCAAGGTCGAGAGCCATGCCGTGTCCGTGGTCAGAGGCTCGCGCGTCACAGAGCAGGTCTTCCTCCGCGTCGACAATCAGCAATGGGTGGAGAAGACCCCGGGGCCGAAGAACTGAACGGCCGATCAGCCCTCAGGAGGGCCCGAATGCGCCCCACACAGCATCCCCGGCCAGCTCGCATGCTTGCCTGGCTCCTGGCCATGGCAGCCGTCCTCGGACTGGGGCAGGCCGCCACGGCGGCCGACCCGGAGCCGATCCGCCTGTACATTGGCGTGGACAAGGCTCAGCTCGTGGTCGTGCCTCAGGAGCGCTTCAGCAAGGTCCTGCTGGCCAACCCGAACATCGCGGACGTGCAGGTGATCACGCCGACCCAGCTCCTAATCACGGGGAAGTCGGCCGGCGTGACGTCGCTGCTGCTCATCTACCCCCAGCGGGTGCAGTTCTTCGACCTCGTGGTGCACCCGGGACCGCTGGGACGTGTCGGCGTGTCGCCGGGCAATGCGGAGCCGCACGCCGTCCTGGTCCAGCGGGCCGACAAGGTGAGTGAGAGCGTGTTCGTCAAGGACAAGGACCAGTCCTGGATCGAGCTGGGCGGCGTGAAGCCGGAGCAGCCCGAGGCGCCCAAGAAATGACGAGTCCGGGAAGACACGGGGGAGACCGCATGCCTGATCTGCAGCGTCAGCGAGGGAGGCTCCTGCTGCTGCTGAAGCTCGTGCTGATCGCCGCGCTCCTGGCTGTGGCCGGCCGGGAGGCCGGCGCGGTCGATCCGGGGCTCGTTCGACTCGAGGTCACCATCGGGAAGTCCCAGGTGCTCGAGGTGAAGGAGCCCTTCAACCGGGTGTCGGTCACCAACCCGGCCATCGCCGATGTCTTCGTCATCACGCCGAACCAGATCCTCATCAACGGTAAGGCCGTCGGCGTCACCTCGCTGGTGGTCTTCTACCCGCAGAAGACCCTGTTCTTCGACCTCCTGGTCCAGACCGACACCGCGCTCCTCCGCGAGCGGCTGAAGCAGATCGCGCCCCGCGACGAGATCGAGGTGCATCCGACCCAGGACGCGATCGTCCTCAACGGGAGGGTGTCGAGCGAGGGCACCATCGCGGCGGCCTCCGAGGTTGCCTCGGTCTTCACCCCGAAGGGGGGCAAGGTGGTCAACCTGCTGAGCCTGACCGACGTCAAGCCCCAGCAGGTCCTCCTCCAGGTGCACGTGGGCGAGGTCTCCCGGTCGGCCCTCCGCGAGCTTGGCTTCAGCGCCCGCGCCCTCGGCAAGACTCTCCAGGGTGGCGCGTTCCCGGGCAATCCGTTCGCCGCTCCGCTGGGGCAGCTCGGCGGATTCCTGCTCCAGAATACCGCTACCGGGACGACGACCAACATCGTCGTGCCATCCCCCGACTTCGATTTGTTCGGGAGCAACTTCTTCCTCTCGTCGGCCGCCCGGGACTACGCCGGGATTGTCCGGGCACTAGCCGATCGCAGCCTGTTCCGGACGCTGGCCAAGCCGAACCTGGTCACCCAGAGCGGCAAGGAGGCGAAGTTCCTGTCCGGAGGCGAGTTCCCCTTCCCGGTTGCCCAGGACAACAACACCATCACCATACAGTTCAAGGAGTTCGGGGTCGGCTTGGTGTTCACCCCGACGGTGGTGGATGGCGAGACGATCAATCTGAAGGTGCGCCCGGAGGTCTCCAGCCTCGATTTCGCCCAGGGACTGGTTGCCGCGGGCTTCAGGATCCCCGTGATCCGGAAGAACCAGACCGCCACCACCATCAACCTCAAGGACGGGGAGAGCTTCGCCATCGCCGGGATGATCAACAACGAGGTGAGGCAGGCGGTGGCTAAGATCCCCATCCTCGGGGACATCCCGATCCTGGGCACGCTGTTCCGGAGCACGCGGTTCCAGAGCAACGAGACGGAGCTGCTGTTCCTGGTGACTATCAAGCTCGTCAAGTCCCTGCCGCCCGGCTCGGCGCAAGTGCCGGATGCGACGAAGCTCATGGAGCTTCGCGAGAGCGAAAAGAAGGAGTTCACCCAGGTACCCGGAATCCCCGGAGTGGGCGAGGTCGTCGAGCGCCCCTTCGGCCAGAGCAACCTTCCGGCCAAGTGAGCGAGCTGAGCTAATGGCATCTCTCGTGCGGATCGTCATCGTCGATTCTGACCCGGATTCACGCGCGGCCCTGCGCCGCATCCTCGGGGCCACCCCGTCCGTGGCCCTGATGGGGGATTTCAGCGACATCCCGGAGGCGATACGGGACTGCCAGGGCCGCCATCCCGACATCTTCATCGCCGAGGTTCCCCATGCCAAGGGTTCCACCGATGGCTGGTCGGTGGCGTCCGTCGAGCAGCTCGCACGCGGCTTCCCGGATTCCGCGGTCCTGGCCACGGGCCCGAGCGTGTCAGTGGACCTGGTCATCCAGGTCATGCGCGCGGGCGCCGTCGAGTTCCTGCCCCGGCCGGTGGAGCGCGCCGACCTGATGGCCGCGCTCGAGAAGATGGCCCGGATGCGCCGCGGCCCGGCCCCGACCCGCCGCGCCGGACGGATCACGTCGGTCTTCTCCACCAAGGGCGGCCTCGGCGTGACCACGCTGGCCATCAACCTCGCCGTGTGCCTGGCCGAGCAGAACCCCGGGAGCACGCTCCTGGCGGAGCTGGACACCCGGCAGTCGGACATCGCCACCTTCCTGGACCTGCGCGCGACCTATTCGGTGCTGGACGCTTTCGAGAACCTGCACCGGATGGACGAGTCGTTCCTCCAGGGCCTCCTGGTCAAGCACGGCAAGGGGCTCTGGGTGCTCCCGGGTCCACCCCGGATGGAGCGGGCCCAGCTCAATGCCGAGCAGGTCCATGCCGGCCTCGAGATGATCCGGAGCCACTTCGAGCACATCGTGCTGGACCTCCGGCACGACATGGACCCCGGAACCATCGCCGGCCTCGAGGCCTCCGACACGGTCCTGTTCCTGACGAGCCTGAACGTCTCGGCGCTTCGCTCGGGCGCCGCCGGGCTCGCCGCCTTCCGCCATCTCGGCATGGATCTCCAGAAGGTCAAGATCGTGGTGATGCGGGAGGACACCGGGGAGGATGTGACGCTCAAGCATGCGCGGGAGGCGCTGGGCCTCCCCATCTACTGGAAAACGCCGAGTGACTACCAGGCAGTGGTGTCGGCGATCAACAGCGGCCATCCGGTGATAACGGCCTCGCCGCGGTCGAAGATCGCGAAGAACCTCAGGCAACTCGCCGAGATGCTGCCGGGTGGTCCCGGGAAGCCAGGCGAGCCGTCAGCGAAGCCATCGACATCGCTTCTGCGCCTGGTGTGGACCCCGAAGGGACTTCCGGGAGGAGCTTCTTAAATGGCTTTGTTTCAGCGCAAGACCGAGATCCAGCCCGCCAGCCCGTCCGGCAACGGCCAGACGGAGACGCAGCGCAGGGGTCAGGGCTCCTATTACGAGCTGAAGAGCCGGGTTCACCGCCAGCTCATCGAGCGGCTGGACCTGTCCAAGCTCGACATGCTCCCGCACGACGTGGTGCAGGCCCAGATCCGCCGGATCGTCGAGGACCTGCTCGCCGCGGAAGAGACGCCGCTCAGCCGGCAGGAGCGCGAGCAGCTCGTCATCGAGGTGCAGCACGAAACCTTCGGCCTCGGGCCGATCGAGCCCTTGATGCAGGATCCGACGGTGTCAGACGTGCTGGTCAACGGGCCGAAGAGTGTCTACGTCGAGCGTCGCGGGAAGATCGAGCGGACGCCCGTCGTGTTCCGCGACAACGCCCATCTGCTGCAGGTCATCGAGCGTATCGTCTCGGCGGTGGGGCGCCGGGTGGACGAGTCGTCCCCCATGGTGGATGCCCGGCTGGCCGACGGATCGCGTGTCAACGCCATCATCCCTCCCCTCGCGCTGGACGGGCCGGTCCTCTCCATCCGCCGGTTCTCGGTGGACCCCTACCGGCTCCCCCACCTGATCGAGTTCGGCACCCTCACGCCGGCGCTGGGCGAGATCATCCGGGCAGCGGTGCAGGCGAGGCTGAACGTCCTCGTCTCCGGCGGCACCGGCACCGGCAAGACCACCCTGCTCAACGTGCTGTCCAACTTCATCCCCAACACCGAGCGCATCGTCACCATCGAGGACTCGGCCGAGCTGCAGCTCCAGCAGGAGCACATAGTCCGAATGGAGACGCGCCCCGCCAACCTGGAGGGCGCCGGCCAGGTGACCCAGCGGGACCTGCTGAGGAACGCGCTTCGCATGCGCCCGGACCGGATCATCGTGGGCGAGGTGCGCGGCCCCGAGGTGCTGGACATGCTCCAGGCGATGAACACCGGCCACGACGGGTCGCTGTCCACCGTCCACGCCAACTCCACCCGCGACGCGCTGTCCCGGCTCGAGACGATGATCCTGCTGTCCGGGATCTCCCTTCCGGTCCGGGCCATGCGCGACTACATCGCTTCGGCGCTCGACATGATGGTCCACCTGGCCCGGCTCAGCGACGGGACCCGCAAGGTGGTCCGGGTCACCGAGATCGTGGGCATGGAAGAGGACGTGGTCACCACGCAGGACATCTTCACCTTCGAGCAGGAGGGCGTGGACAAGGACGGCCGGGTGATGGGCTACCACCGGGCCACCGGCGTCCGGCCCAAGTTCGCCGAGCGGCTGGCCCGGGCCGGCATCCAGCTCAACCGCGAGATCTTCGATCCCGCGCGCCGGCAGGCGGTAAGCTGATGCCGCTCTTCATCGCGGCTCTCGTCTTCCTGGCCATCGTCGTGCTCGTCGTGGGCATCTGGTGGGCCTCCGAGGGAGGCCGGAGGGTCAGGGAGCGCGTGGAAGCCTCCGGCGCGACCGGCTCCCAGATGGACACCGGGATCCTGCGGGTGGACCCTAGGGAGGGAGCCACGGGGCTCGTGGGCACGCTGAGCCGCACCTCCCTCTTCGACCGGTTGACCGTGATCGCCGAGCAGGCGGGGTACCAGCGAAGCGTCACGGACATCGTGCTCATCATGGCGGCCTGCGCGAGCGCCGGTGCCTTGCTGGGCTGGTTCCGCACCGGGTCACCGCTCTGGGCGTTGCTGGCCGCCGTCCTGGGAGGCTCGCTGCCGGTGTTCTACCTCCTCTACAAGCGCAACAAGCGTATCCAGCGTTTCGAGAAGGGCTTCCCCGACGCGCTGGACGCCATGGCCCGCTCGATCCGTGCCGGCAACGCGCTGAGCGCCGCCATCCAACTCGTGGGGGACGACATGCCGGAGCCGATCGGTCCCGAGTTCAAGCGCGTGGTCGATGAGATCCGCCTCGGGCTCGATCCCGGCGAGGCCCTCTTCAAGCTCGGGCAGCGCATCCGGACCGAGGACATGCGGTTCTTCTGCAGCGCCATCAGGATCCAGCGAGGCGCGGGAGGGAACCTGGCCGAGGTGCTGGATCGCCTCAGCGAGGTGATCCGCGAGCGCTACAAGATCCTGAGCCACGCCCGGGTGCTGTCGGCCCAGCACAAGTACTCGGCCATCTGCGTCGGGCTGGCCCCGATCGTCTTCTCGATCATGCTCGAGCTGTTCAATCCCGGCTACTTCGAGCCGCTCGTGAGCTCGCCGATCGGCCCGCTCATGATCGCAGCCGGCGCCGTCTTCGAGGCGGTCGGCTTCTTCATGATCTGGCGCATCGCCCAGATCAAGGTGTGAGGCAGCCATGAATCCCATGACCCTCGCCATCCTCTCCTTCGTCATCGTCGTCGGCGTGACCTTCCTGGCCGGCATGTTGCTGCTCCGGGTGCTGCCGGCAGTCCGGCGCGAGCGTCTCAGCGTCCAGGCACCCGAGACCGGCGGAGACGTCTCGATCCTCCGGTGGGAGCAGCAGGCCACCGAGGGGTGGCAGCGGACGGTCGAGCGGGTCGGGCGAGCGGTCGAGCCGAAGGACCTGGCGAGGCGGTCGAAGTACAGCCAGCGCCTAGGCTGGGCAGGGCATCACGATCCGCGGGCGCTTGCCTACTTCATGGGGACCAAGGTCGTGGCGGCGATCGCCGCGGGGCTGAGCTATCCCCTCCTCGGGATTCTCGAGCAGGCGGTCAAGCCCAACCTGGCCTCGGTGTCCCTGATCCTGTTCGTCCTGGGGTTCTTCCTTCCCGACCTCTGGCTCTCGAGCCGGATCAAAGCCCGCCAGCGGGATATCGTCAACGCGGTCCCCGACGTCCTGGATCTGCTGATGGTGTGCGTCGAGGCCGGCATGGGCTTCGATGCGGCCGTCGCCCGCGTCGCGGATCAGCCCGACATTCAGAAGAGCCCGCTCCACCAGGAACTGCTGCGCATGCACCTCGAGGTGCGGGCGGGGCGGCCTCGCGAGGAAGCGCTGCGCGCGCTCGGCGAGCGCGCCGGGGTGCAGGAGGTGAAGTCGATGGTGGCCGCGTTCATCCAGACCGACCGGCTCGGGACGCCCCTAGGCAAGACGCTGCGGGTGCATGCGGAGTCGGCCCGGGTGGAGCGGCGACACCGCGCGGAGGAGCGCGCCTATCTCGCCCCGCTCAAGATGATCTTCCCCACGGTCTTCTTCTTGATGCCGGCCTTCTTCCTGGTCGCCATGGGCCCCTCCCTCCTGGGGCTCGTGCGGGCGATGAAAACCCTGGCACGGTGACGAGGCAGGAGCCACGACATGAGTCATAGACTGCTGATGGGGACGTTGGCAGCCCTGATCCTGGCGGCATCCGCTGTTCCGGTCGCAGCCCAGGATGCGACGGCCGAGGTGCGGACCTGGGCAGGCCAGACGTGGCGTCTGGCCCAGCCTTCCCTCGACGTCTATTACACGATCCTGCCCACCTCCAAGGAGGCAGGGGGAGGCGTGGAGCCTCCCGCGGGCGCGGCCGGCGCCGCCGGTACCGCGGATACGTCGAGCCTCCGGATCTCCGGGTCGCTTCAGGCGGTCGGCGGGATGTCCCAGACCGGGCCCGAACCCATGCAGGGTCGGACGGTTGCCGACAGCATGTCCTTCTTGCGCGGCGGAATCGAGACCCGCGTGCCGCTCGCCAGCATCGCGAGCCTCACGTTCTACCGGCAGCCGGTCGCCGGGAGCACGTTCCCTCCCTACTGGACGCATACGCATTTCCGGTACGCCGCCACCGCGGTGCTGAACGACGGCTCGCGGGTGGAGGGAGACTACGTCAATCTCGGCGCGACCACTCTCCGGGGGATGACACCCCAGGGGCGCGTGGAAATCCGCTGGGAAGACATCGAGACCGTTCGCTTTCAGCGGTAAGTGCACTGATGCTCTCATACTTCTTTCTCTAATACCGGCCATCGGGAGGGACCAGCAATGATACATCGTATCCTCAAGGACCAGCGGGGAACGGTCATACTCTTCGTGGCCGTCCTGCTCGTGATGCTTCTCGCCATGGGCGGGATGGCGATCGACATCTTCTACCAGACTACGGTGGACAACGAACTCCAGCGGAGCTTGGACTTCGCCGCGCTGGCGGGGGCCGGCAAACTCGGCTTCGATGCCACCGCGTTTCCATTCGTACGACTCGCGGCCCAGAGCTATGCCGCGGCGAACCCCATCCGTAACCCCGATGCCAGCACGGTGGACCTCAGCCTCAACGCGGCGAATGACCCGGCCGGCAACATCGTCCTGGGCAACTGGAGCGGGAGCGCTTTCACGCCTAGCCTCGATCCCACCCAGGTCAATGCCGTGCGTTGCCAGTACCAGACATGGGTCCCGACCTCCTTCCTGCGGCTCCTCGGGTTCAACACGCTCCCCATCGGGGCATCTTCCATCGCCTGGGGGCCCGTCCCCCTCAATGCGCCGCCTACGTCCTGCGTCGCCCCCATCGCCGTCACGGGGTGCCAGTTCCAGGACCCCGATGGCGGGGCCTTCAACTCGGCCGGCTGCGGGGCGCCGATCAGCTTCATCTCCTCCTCAGGCCAGGCCCCCGGCACCGGCCCCGCCGCCACCAACACGGCGGCTTGGGCGAACCTGAGCGGGACCGGCACCCCCAGCGTCCCCGACACCAACGCGGCGATCAACAATGCCGCGAACGGCAACTGCACTGCGCCCACCGCCCAGACAGGACAGCAGATCGGGACCAGCAACGGGATGCAGCAGACGGTCTTCAACAATCTGCAGGACCAGTTCGTCACGAAGTACAATCTCTCGGGGATCATCACCATCACCAACTCCCCCTCGACCGGCAACCCGCAGGAGACTTACGCGGGCAAGGGCTGGGACCTCATCATCCCTGTGATCGACACGGGCTCGACCTGCCCCCCGGGACCAATCAACGGAAACAATACGATCACGAGCTGGACGCGCTTCGTCATCACCCAGGTGATCAACGGCCAGGGCGCGGGAGGCGGCTTCGGCGCCAACGGCCGCTGCGCGGTCGCCAACCCCGCCGACACGAATAGTTGGACGTACTGCAACGACACGAACCTGCACTCGAGCTTCCGCGGGGTGTTCGGCTACTTCTCCTGCGAGTTCTTCGACTCGCCACCCAGTCCGGTCCCCGGTCCGGTAACGGCTCGAGCGGAGAAGCTCCAGCTCGTGAAGTAAGGACCATCATGCCCTTCCGGTCGCCGCGGCGAGGACGAGAGACCCTGCTAGGGCTTCTCGTCCCTCTCCTCGGCGCCCTGGGAGGCGGCGGCTGCACCGCGGTGGGCTTCGCGGCCGCCGGGCCCCTGTTCTCAGCGGTACAGATGGTCGGCGACCGCACCGTCGAGCGCACGCTGGCCGCCGACCTGCCCACAACCTGGGCCGTCAC
>Ga0302046_10004814_pt1 | contig 11952 bp, 11 predicted proteins | sample RVTome_11_FD_200261 | JGI IMG/M metagenome (GOLD analysis project Ga0302046, IMG submission 200261) | Soil microbial communities from uranium-contaminated site in the Upper Colorado River Basin, Wyoming, United States - RVT147D111 (version 2) ... | reverse complement strand
ACGCGAGCCTGGCTCGCCGTGAGGACCAGCGGGGTGAACCTGGCTTCGCGCGGCCGGATTGCGATCAGCTCCTCCTCTTCCGCGAGCCAGCTCAGCGAATTGAGGAAGAGATCCCGATTCCCCGAGAGATTCACATACATATTGCGAATAAAGGCGGAGGTTCCGTACGCCACGATCGCTCCCTGTTTGGAGCGCCCGGTTGACAGTTCATCGTTCACGGTCTTTGGTTCGGTACCGACGTCGGACGTCGGACTTTGGACAGCGGACTGTGGTTCGATCGTCGCGACCGCGCCGACCGGCACCGGGCCCCGCCGGTCTGTTTCCGGATCGAAAGAGGCCTCGCCGCGATCGAGGGCCGCTTTATCCGTTTCGGCCCAGCTGTCCGAGCCCGTCCGGCCCAAGGGCCGGACGGAGACGCCTGGGGTGTCGACCGCATCCACCGTCTGCGCGAACGGGAAGAAGGACGCGACGTTGAAATCCCTGGTGATCGGATGCGATTCATACTGGGTCACCACCGGCATGAGGTAGTCCCCTCCGAAAATTCGGCTCAAGCGGTCCACGATCACGTTGTGCCCCAGGCGGAGTCCGTATTTCTTGAGGAGGTCGGTCAGCCCGGGTTGGGTAAAAGGGTTGACGAGCACGAGCAATTTCCCCCCCCGGGTGACATAGGCCCCGAGTGCCTCAAGTTCCGCCGGCAAGAGGTTCGTCTGCGGCCCTGCGATGATCACCACGTCCGCATCCCGGGGGACTTCCTGCTCCCGAAGCAGGAGGAGCGGTTTGACCTCGTAATCGAGATCCGTGAGGTCTTGCTTCACCTGGGAGAGGCCCTCGCGCTCGGTGCTCTCCAGGTCCGCTTCGCCATGGCCGGTGAGGAAGTAGATAACCGGCTGCTCTTGCCTGAGCAGCTTGACCAGGGCGTTGGTCAGGTTCTGCTCTTCCGCCACCTGAACCTTTTGTTCTTTGCCGCCGCTTTCGAGGACCACGGTGCCATATGTGGTAATCCCATAGCGCCGGGCCAAGCCGGGACGCCGATCCGGATCCACGAACTCGTAGCGGAAATTGCCGGAGAAGTGGGCGTACTGGTCTAAGAGGTCCTGGGCCGCCGCCCTGCCCGGCTGGTCCGTCTGGTAAAAGGCGACGGCGCTGACGTCTTGTTTCAGCGATTGCACCAGCTTGATAGACTGGTCAGACAGGGTATGCCGCCTTCCCTCCGTCAGATCGATCCGCATGTTATGTCGAATCGCGAGTGCCTTCACCACGACCACGATGGCGAGAAAGAGGAACAGCGCCGCCACTGTGTTCAGCCCGTATCGGGTCTTCCGGTGACCGATCAGCTCACGCAGGGACTGAATGATGCGGCCCATGTCTTATCCTTTCCAGCGTCGGACCTCGAGCGATTTGAGCGTCGCGAAGAGAAAGAAGCTGATCAGACCCAGGTAATAGGCCAGATCCTTGGTCTCCAGGACCCCCCGGGCAAAGCTCGAAAAATGCTCGACGATCGAGAGGTGTCTGAACACAAGGCTCCAGTCGCCTTCAGCGAGGGTCGCGGCCCAGCCGATGACCCAGAAGAGGAGCAGGGCCCCGAAGGCCAGCACCGCCGCCACAATCTGGTTCTGGGTCAGGGAGGAGAAGAAGAGCCCAAGTGCGATAAACGTCATGGCCAGCAGGAGCAGGCCGAGATATCCGGTGAGGATGGGATACAGCTCGGGCTCGCTCCAGAACACCAAAAGCAGCGGATAAATGCCTGTCGCCAGGAGGAGGATCGCCACGAGAAACGTCGCGGCCAGAAACTTTCCCAGCAGAACCTCTCCGTCTCGCAGGGGATACGTCAGCAGGAGTTCCAGGGTGCCCTGTTTCCGCTCCTCGGCGAAGAGACGCATGGTCAGCAGGGGCATCATAAAGAGAAGAATCACACTCATATCGGAGAACAGGGGTCGCAGGACCCCCTCAGTCACATTGAGGCCTCTGGCGAGTGCCGGGTTCATCGAGGCTTGCGTGCTGACCAGGCTGAAATACGCCAGGATCGAATAAAAGAAATACCCTGCGATAACGAGAAAAATGGTAAGGACCACCAGTGCGACGGGTGAGGCAAAGTACGAGCGCATCTCCTTCTTGAAGACAGCCACGGTTCCCATCACGTTTTATCTCTATGCTGTTAGTCGTCGGCAGTCAACACTCGTAAAGCTGACGGGGGACTGCTGACGGCGACTCACGTGCTTATGGCCGCCGGCTGATCGCTGACTGCTTGGTCTTCGGTGACCAACCGGATAAAGATGTCCTCCAGGCTCATGTCTACGGGCCGCAGCTCGAGCAGTCCCCAGCCGCTGCTACAGACGGCCTGGGCCAGCTCGCGCCGGAGGTCCCGGCCTTTTTCCGTTTCGATCACATACCGGCCGAGAGCTCCGGTCCCATCCTTCATGTCGACGCGGAGAACCCCTGTTATGTCCAGGAACCTGCGGGTTACCTGATCCGGCGGCCCCTCGACCTGCAAGACGATTTGGGTGGACCGCTGGAGACGGCGGGTCAGATTTTCCGGAGTATCGACCGCGGCAATACGGCCATCGTTGATGATGATCACACGCTGGCAGACCGCGCTGACCTCGGGCAAGATATGCGTTGACAGAATCACGGTTCGCTTTCCTTGCATCTCGCGGATCAGCTTTCGGATCTCAATGATCTGCTTGGGATCGAGGCCGATGGTCGGCTCGTCCAGGATGAGGACTGGCGGATCACCAAGGAGCGCCTGTGCAAGTCCCACCCGTTGCCGATACCCTTTGGAGAGGGTGTTGATAATTCGCCGCTCGACATCGTGAAGCAAGCAGCGCTCAATGGCCTCGCCCACCTTCTGCCGGCGCTCGAGGCGGGGCACTGCTTTGGCCTCGGCGACAAAGTTCAGGTATTGGGTGACGGTCAGGTCGGTGTAGAGCGGGGTGTGTTCGGGAAGATAGCCGATCCGTCGCCGGACGTCGATCGAGTGTGTATGGATATCGAATCCGGCCACCTTGGCGCTTCCCGACGTGGGTGGCATAAAGCACGACAGGACACGCATGGTCGTGGTTTTGCCGGCGCCGTTCGGGCCGAGAAAGCCCACGACCTCCCCCTGCTCCACAGAAAAGGAGAGGCTATTGATGGCGGCCTTGTTCCCGTAGAACTTGGTGAGCTCCTGAACCTCAATCATGACTGCCCAAAATTATAGTGCACTTTTCGTCAATTACAACCCCCGGCTCGATGACCAGTGATTGTTGACGGTCGCCCGTCAGAGTCTGCGGCAGCACCTGGACGCCCCTCGCTCCATACCTCGGATGGCAGGGGAGCCCGGGAGGGCTCAGGGAGTGGGTCTTCCCCGGCGCAACAATTCCACAGCTCACGAGATTCGCTTAGAACCGCACCTTTGGCCCCTTGCTCCGGGCCTCCCGCGGCGACCCCGGTCGGCGGCTTACGGCCTGGGTCCCTCCGTGTTCACGCTCCGTGCAAAAAGGACGGGCACGGACCGTGCCTCGGTTTCCCATGCCGCCGCCTGCCGAGGGGCCCCGCCACTCCCGGCAATGTCGCTCGGGACCTGCAGGTGCGGTCAGAGAGAGCAAAACTCCGAGGGGAGCCGCTTGGCTTTCGGAGGGCGAAGGGGAGCTGGGCCTGGACCCGGCGGAACCTGGTTTGTCCGAGATCCCGGGACGGGCTCCCGGACCGGGACGGCCGGCCAGGGGGAACTCCCCACCGGAGCGAAGTGCAGGTGGGGGATGGCTGTCCTCATGCAGGGGCAAGGCGCCCGGCGCGGGAGTACCGGCTTTCGCGAAATCAAATCGTGGAATTGTTCCGCCGGGGAAGAGCCAGCTCTCCGAGCCCTTCCGGGTCCGGTGCCCAAAGAGACTCGGAGCGAGGGGCCGACGGTGCTGATGCAACGGGATCAGCAACCGGCGGAATTTTGCGCCGGCGCCGGCTGCTTCCCCGAGGTCTTGTTTCAAGGGTGGAGGGTTACGATGTGGCGGTAAGGTCGACACCGGTCCAGAGCTGCTGGACATTCTGGAGGGTGTCAAGGGTGAGGCACCGCTTGATCAGCAGATGTCGAATCGGCTCGGGAATGATGCGGCCGGTGAGGGTGTGGAACTTTTCGATCAGCTCCTCTCGGCTCATCGGATTGTTCGGGTCCCCTTTGGGATAGTCGACCCTGGCCTCGTGCCGCTTTCCGGTGACCGTCTCGACCGCCACGATCGCCGGCCACCGGTCAGGGTAGACCTTGTCGAGTTCCGGGTCTCGCGCGAGTTCGACGGCAGGCATGAGTCGCCGGACGATTTCGTTCCGGATCCCTTCCTCGTGAAAGTCGCCCGGCCCGACGTGGCCGTGCAGCAAGGCGGTGGCGATGCAGTAAGGAATGCTGAACTTCGCCGCATAAGGACTGGTCGGCTGCACCTTCGCCAGCAGGTCGATGGCAGCGGAGTACAGGCGGACGTGGATCTTTCTGACCTCGGCCGGATTGAGATGGTGCTTGGCCTTCAGGGCGAGGACCGCGTCGATGGTCGAGTGGATGTGGTAGCAGGCGGCGTGCACCTTGAACGAATTCTCCAGAATCCGGAAGGGGCGGTCTGAAAGCCCATCGGTCAGCCGGGCGAGATCCGGGGTCGTGGACGTGGCCCTGGCCAGTCCTTTCTCCCCTTCGATAATCTTCGTGGCGCCGGTGAATCCCTGTTGCGCAAGGAGGGCGGCGAGGAGCCCGTCGGCCGCCGCCTTGGCGAGATGGAGCTGTTTGGACATGGCCCCGTCAACCAGAAATTCCCAGAGCCCTGCGGACTGGGTTCCCGCACTCCCCAAGGCCCACACCATCTGTTCCGGCGTCAGTCGCAAAAGCTTGCCCGCGGCGGTAGCGGCCCCGAAGACCCCGCACGTTGCGGTCGTGTGCCAGAATTGATAATGACTCGGCCCCAAGGCTTCACCGATCCGGATGGCAACCTCGTACCCCGCGACGCTCGCGGTCAGGAGATCCGAGCCGGACCTCCCGTCCCGCTCGGCTACGGCAAGCGCCGCGGGGATGACGGCTGCCGCCGGATGCAGCACCGAGGGCTTGTGAAGATCGTCCATCTCCACCGCGTGTGAGGAGGCGGCGTTTACCATGGCGGCGAGGTGGCATGAGGTCTGTAATCCATTCGCGATCATCGTGGACTGAGGCCGTCCTCCGAGCGCTGAGGCGACCTGGACAAGCATGCGGGTGGGGCGAGTGGTCGATCCCGCGATGGCCGAGCCCATCCAATCGAGGGCGCACAGCTTGGCCATCTCGATCACGTCGGCGGGCAACTTCTCGGAGTCGAGATCGGAAATGAATCGTGCCAGTCGTTCAGAAATCGACAACGCGTGTACCTCGCTCACCCCCCAAGCCGCAGGCTTAAGGATCGGAGCAGTCGCGGGTGTAGCCGCAATGGGGACACATGAGCTTGCAATGAATCTCCAGCATTTCGGCGCCGCATCTGTCGCACAGATATACGTCCTGTTCGGTTTTCATCGCAATGAGCTTATACTCTTTCGCCGCCGCTTTCAAGACCAACCCTTCGCCCTGAGGGGCGTGGATTCTGTTGTCACCTGATGAGGGTCCCGGCTCGGGGGAGCGGCTTTCGTGAGCGGAAAATTCCACTGGCAGCCTCTTCGACCGTCTCTCGTTACGCCAGCGCCTGCTCGATCCAGTTTCCGCTTTCCCGGGCCCCCTCCGACGACCGATGACCGACCGCCGTTCCGTTAATGGTCAATCATTTGAGGGATTTGCCCTAGGGGCCAGAACGGTTGACGATTGACTATTTACTGTGAACTGTGAACCGTGAACTGTGAACGCGCTGGCAGCTATGCTATGATCCCGCGGCAAGGAGAGCGATGGTGGGAAAAAAGAGAGCGAGGCCCTATATCGGTATTACGATGGGCGATCCGGCCGGGATCGGTCCCGAGATCATCCTGAAGGCCCTATCCCGTGAGTCGATCTACCGGCAGGCTGTTCCGGTCGTCCTCGGTGACGGCACGATTCTGAGTCGGGCCAAGGGGTATGTGGGCGCTGCGGTGGACATCCGGCGCGTCGACTCGCCGGCACAGGCTACTGGACGTTTTGGGGTGGTGGAGGTCCTGGATCTCCGGAATATCGATCCCGAGATGTGCATTCCGGGTGTGCTCTCGGCCGAAGCCGGGCGTGCGGCGGTTGCATACGTCTCGAAGGCCATTGATCTCGCTCTGGCCGGCGAACTGGATGCGGTGGTCACGGCGCCCATCAACAAGGAAGCGATGCATCGCGCCGGCTATCCCTATGCCGGTCATACCGAGATATTCGCGGAACGGACGGAAACCCGAAATTACGCGCTGATGCTGGTGGCGGGGCGGTTTCGCGTCTTGCACGTTTCGACACACGTGTCCCTCCGCGAGGCGTGTGAGCGGGTCAAGAAAGAGCGGGTGTTGCAAGTCATCCGCCTCGCGCACGCAGTCGGAGCGGTGTGGCGTCTCGAGACGCCGCGGGTCGCGGTAGCCGGGCTCAATCCCCATGCCGGAGAGCAGGGACTCTTTGGCCAGGAAGAGCGGGATGAGATCGCTCCGGCGGTGGCGGCGGCCCGAACCGAAGGGATCGACGCCAGAGGTCCTTTGCCTCCCGATACGCTCTTTCACCGGGCGTCGCGGGGCGAGTTCGATTTCGTCGTCGCCATGTATCACGATCAGGGACATATCCCGGTGAAGCTCTCCGGCTTCGAGCGAGGGGTCAATGTAACCGTGGGCCTGCCGATTATCCGCACGTCGGTGGATCATGGGACCGCCTTCGACATTGCCGGAAAGGGCACGGCCAGCCCGCGCAGCCTCCTCGAGGCGATCAGGTTGGCAATCCGAATGGCCCGGCACCGGCGCTTGCAATAAGCGATCAGCGCAGCGGTCAGCCATCAGCAAGACATGGCGGTCGGCTAAGGGACCGCTTTGGACGTTGAAATGTTCAGCCTTTCGGCTTGAGGGGCTTTAACTGCCTTTTCAGCGCCGGTGGGAGGCTGCGAACGACTGATTCCACGGCTCGCCTCGGAGAATCGACGATGCGTGCAAAACCGATCTCCTCGAGGGTGAACACTCCCTGGTCCACCAGGAAGGCGGCGTAATCGCGCAGCCCTTTCCAAAAATTCCTGCCGACGAGAATCAGAGGGAACGGGCCGATCTTCTGGCATTGAACCAGCGTCGCCGCTTCGAACAGCTCGTCGAGCGTGCCCAGACCGCCTGGCATGATGATGAACGCGCACGAGTATTTGACGAGCATCACCTTTCGCACGAAAAAATAATTGAATTCGATGTATTCATCCACGTAAGGGTTGGGCTTTTGCTCGTGGGGCAGGATGATGTTGAGGCCGTAGGAGGGGCCACCGGCTTCGTGAGCGCCCCGGTTGGCGGCTTCCATGATGCCGGGGCCGCCGCCGGTGAGGACCGTGAACCCGGCGCGGGCCAGCTTGCTGCCGACCCGCCGGGCCAGCTCGTAGTAAGGATGATCCGGCTTGAACCGCGCCGAGCCGAAGACGGTCACGGCCATCCCGAGCTTGTGCAGTCGTTGGAAGCCGCGCTCGAACTCGTCCAGGATGCGCTTGAGCCTTCGACGTTCGCGCTGGGGCGAGCGTTGCTCCATCAGGAATCTGTGCTCGCGAAGGGCAGCCTGAACCTTGGGCTGCCTCAACTCGTACGAGATGCGCCCCGCCTTCCTCCAGTGGGTTTGCCATGAGTGTTCCCACGCCTCGATGGACCAGCGTCTTGGTGCTTTCTTCATCTTCCCCTGCACCGTCTTCAGCAACGTCCGTCCATGCAAAGCCGGGACGCCCGATGATTCCGTATGCGGATCAGAACCGCACCGCGCTTCGCCTTCCTCGGGCTTCGCCAAGGCCGCCACTCGTCGTGTGGGGATGGGTGCCCCTCGCTTTCGCCATCCGGCTCCAGTGGCCGGGTTTCTTGGCGGCAGAACCCATGGCGATGCTTCCCCTCGCATGGCGGCTGATGTGACCTGAAATGACATAGTACTACCACTCAGGGGGCCCGCGATCAAAGCACAATCATGGGGTACCCATGTGCCAGTCCTGGTCAGAGGGCCGCCCGGGGTGCACAGGCGTGCACGATGCCCCAAGGTTGACAAACAGCGCACGTATCGGATACGCTCTTCCCCCATTCGGAGAGGGCGACGAACACGCGCCGCAGGGAAAGGCCCGCAAGCCGGAAGCGCGAGCCGGGAGGGGCACATGGTGAGATGGGCATGGCTGTTGCTCGGCGCGTTGGCCGTCGGGCTCTCCGCGTGTGCGGGGGTTGATTCCGCCGCGTACAAGCCGCGGGCGGTAACGCATGAGCCGACCCTGGAAAAGATTGCTCGCACGGGCGTTTTTACGGTGGGCACCCAGCCCGATGCCGTCCCCTTTTCCTTCCGCGACAATACGGGTGAGTGGGGGGGGTTTTCTGTTGACCTGGCCCGGCTGGTCCACCAAGAGGTGGAACGCGAGATCGGCCGCCTGGTGGAGCTGAAGTTCGCCCGGGTCACGCCGGCGACCCGGATCCCGTCGCTGCTGAGCGAGGAAGTGGACATGATTGCAGACGTGATGACCCATACGCGGGAGCGGGATCGGCTGGTGGACTTTTCTATCATCATGTTCGTGACCGGACAACAACTCCTGGTGCGTGACGAAAGCCCCATCAAGAGTCATGCCGATCTCGTCGGCAAGCGGGTGGGCGCTGACCGGGGGACGACGAATGCCAGTAATATTCAAGAGCGGGAGCCCCGGGCACACCTGGTCCTTTTCGATAGCGCGTCCGGGGGGTTTCAAGCCTTGCAAGCCGGCCGCATCGACGCGTATACCAACGACGGCGTCGTCCTCGCTGGCCTGATCGCAACCGCCGGGAACCCTGATGCCTGGCGGATCGCGGGACCGTTCATTAGCTACGAGCCGTATGCATTTGCCGTGCGGGAAAATGACTCGGGCTTGCGCGATCTCGTGAATCACACATTGATGCAGTCCATTCAAGGTAGCAAATATGTCTCGTTATACAACAAGTGGCTGGGCCCTTTCGGTTTGGTCCCGTACCCTCTCTCCAAAGAGTCGCAGGCCTTTTTGCTGTTACAAGTGGTTCCCCGCTTTTGACCGAGAGCCGGCAACCCTACCCTGGGTTCCTAGAGGAGAGTGATATGCTCAGCGAGACGCTCCAGCAAGCAATCAATGATCAGATCAAGAGCGAAATGGATTCCGCCTATCTGTACCTGGCGATGTCGGCGTACCTCGAGGGGGTACATCTGCCAGGCGCCGCCCGGTGGATGCGCGTGCAGAGCCGGGAAGAAACTTCACATGCCATGAAGCTTTTCGATTACGTCCTCGATCGGGGCGGGCGCGTGGTGCTGCAGGCCATCGAGCAGCCGCCGGCCACCTTCGCCTCGATGCTCGATGTCTTCCAGCAGGCGCTTGGGCACGAACGGAAGGTCACCGGCATGATTCACCGCCTGTACGATCTGGCGACCAAGGAGCGTGACTACGCGACCCAGGTGATGCTGCAGTGGTTTATCACGGAACAGGTGGAAGAGGAGAAAAGCGCCGGCGACATTGTGGAACAGCTCAAGGTGATCGGCGACCAGCCGGCGGCGCTGTTGTTCTTCGACAAGCAGTTGGCCGCGCGCGAGGCGGAATAGGCAAGGGTGACGCCGGCCGAAAGGGCTTGACCTTGTGGGTTCTCGCATTTAGACTTGGGTTGTCATATGGGTTCCGTGGACGGTTGACCTTGCCGCCTTCTGCCGGGAGTTGGTAACGGCCCTGGAGAAGGCGGGCTGATGAAGGGGGGCGCATGGGTATCGAGCGGGTGATCTTGTCAGCGCCGCGGGGCTTCTGTGCGGGCGTGGATCGGGCGATCGACATCGTCAATCTGGCGCTGGAGCTGTACGGCACCCCCGTGTATGTCCGGAAAGAGATCGTGCATAACGCGCACGTCGTGCAGGAGCTCGGGAGCCGGGGAGCCGTCTTTGTGGACGACCTCGACGAGGTTCCCGACGGGGCCCGCGTGATTTTCAGCGCGCACGGCATCGCGCCGGAGGTCCGGACCCAGGCGGCGGGCAAGGGACTTCGGGTCATTGACGCCACGTGCCCGCTTGTCACCAAGGTCCATTACGAGGCCATCAAATATGACCGGGACGGACGCTGGATCATCCTCGTGGGGCATGCGGGCCATGATGAAGTGATCGGTACCATGGGGCACGCCCTGGGGCGGATGCAACTTGTGGGCACGGTGCAGGAGGCGGAGCAGGTCCAGGTCCCGGATCCCGATCGGGTCGCGGTGATCACCCAGACCACGTTGAGCATCGATGACACACGGGAAATCATCGCGGTCCTCAAGCGGCGGTTCCCGAGTGCCGTCTTCCCCCCCAAAGACGATATCTGCTATGCCACGCAGAACCGTCAGGTGGCGGTGAAGCAAATGGCCGGGAGCATTGACCTGCTCTTGGTCATCGGCTCTCCCAACAGCTCGAACTCGATGCGCCTCGTCGAAGTGGCCCAGGCGGCCGGGGTGCGCGCCTATCTGATCGACGACATCTCCGAAATTGAACCTGCCTGGCTCGATGGAGTCCAGACCGTGGGGATTACCGCGGGTGCCTCGGCCCCCGAGCATCTGGTCCAGGAGACTGTCGAATTCTTCCGCCAAAACGGGGCGGCCAAGGTGGAGGAGTGGGACGGGATTCGGGAAGATGTGGTCTTTGCCCTGCCCCCGGAGATCCAGAGGGACATCCCGGCAGGGAGCAAGGCGGCATGGTCTCTTAGGGTTTCAGCACGACCTTGATCGCCTCACCCCGGCCGATGAGATCGAAGGCCTCGGGCAGGGCCCGAAGCGCCATCCTGTGGGTGAGCAAGAGATTCGTATCCACCACCCCCTGATCGATCAGCGTGAGAGCTTCCCGGACATGGCGAGGGGTATGGTGGAAGACCCCGACGAGCGTAAGCTCCTCGTAGTGCATTCGGCGCGTATCGACCCGAAAGCTGGTCCCAGGCTCGCACCCCCCAAACAGGACAACCGTTCCCGCCTTGCGCGTCACCTCGACCGCCTGTTCCCAGACCTCTGGTCTCCCCGTGGCCTCGATGGTGACATCGGCACCACGCCCCTGGGGGCATAAGCGTCGGACCTCGGCAATGACGTTCTCTGTCCGGGCTACTTCCAGGATCTCGTCGGCACCCGCCTCGGCGGCTTTTTTCAGCCGGAACTCCCCCTTGCCCACCATCAGGACCCTGGCGCCCTGTTTTTTTGCCAGTTGGGTCAAGAAGAGTCCCATCGGTCCGGCGCCGAAAATACAGAGGGTCTGCCCGAGCCGCACGCCGGAGCGCTCGATCCCGTACAGGGCACAGGCTAACGGCTCGACCAGGGCGGCCTGCGCAAAGCTGAGATGATCCGGGATGGCGAGGAGATTCTGCTCGACAATCCGGCTGGGAACCCGGATGTACTCGGCGTAGGCGCCGTTGAGAAGCTCCAGATCCTCGCACAGATTGACCCGCCCGAGGCGACAGGGGAAGCAGCGGTGACACGGGGCGGAGTTGGCGGCGACGACGCGGTCTCCCACCCTCACCTGCCCGACCCCCTCTCCGAGCACCTCGATCGTTCCGGCCCATTCGTGACCGAACAATGCGGGAGTCTTTTTGATCATAACCGGGTGTCCCCGGCGATAGGTCTTGAGGTCCGTCCCGCAGGTCAGCGCCGCGCCGATCCGCACCAGGACTTCTCCCGGTCCCGGCGCCGGGGTGGGGATCTCTTCAAACCGGATGTCGCCTGGGCGATGAAACACCACGGCCTTCATCGGTCTTCCACCTCGACAAAGACCTTCAGGGCCTCCTTGTCTCGAAAGAGGCGCATCCCCCGGTCCAGATCCGCCAGGGGAACCCTGTGGGTGACCAGCTCTTTCACCCGGACCGTTCGGTTGCCGAGAAGGGTGAGCGCCTCTTTGAGCTCTATGGGCGA
>Ga0302046_10004813_pt1 | contig 11956 bp, 11 predicted proteins | sample RVTome_11_FD_200261 | JGI IMG/M metagenome (GOLD analysis project Ga0302046, IMG submission 200261) | Soil microbial communities from uranium-contaminated site in the Upper Colorado River Basin, Wyoming, United States - RVT147D111 (version 2) ... | reverse complement strand
GGGTATCCGGCTCCTGCATGTACAGCGAAAGGCGAGCGGCTTGGCGCTCCAATCTGCGAAAATGCAATCCGCGCGAGTCCTCCAACGCTGCATTCGCAACCGAAAAACTTTCCCCGGACAGCCGTGCGCGCGCGGGAGAGGGGATCCATGCGGGCGCCGGTTGGATTGGAACCCGGAACCCGACCATGAGGCGTCGGAGCAAATCCCCATGAAAGCGGTGCTGTGCAAGGCGTTCACCGGGGCGGACGGGCTCGCGGTCGGCGAGGTCGACGCGCCGGAGCCGGGGCCGCAGGAGATCCTGGTCGACATCCACGCCGCCGCGGTGAGCTTCATGGACTGCCTGATGGCCTCGGGCGGCTACCAGATGCGGCCGGAGCTGCCCTACGTGCCGGGCACCGAGGGCGCCGGCGTGGTGGCCGCGGTCGGCGACAAGGTGACGCGCTTCGCGCCCGGCGACCGGGTCGCCTGCTCGAACTGGACCGGCGGCTTCGCCGAACGGATGGTCGCCAAGGAGTGGAAGGCGGTCAAGCTGCCCGAGGGCGTCGACTTCGCCGCCGCCTCGACGATCCTGCACAACTACACCACGGCCCACTACGCGCTGATCGAGCGGGCGCGGCTCGAACCCGGCGAGACGCTGCTGGTCACGGGGGCGGCCGGCGGGGTCGGGCTCGCGGTGGTCGACGTCGGGCGCAAGCTGGGCGCGCGGGTGATCGCCGCGGTCGGCGGGGCCGAAAAGGCCGCCTTCGTGCGCGCGCACGGCGCCGACGAGGCCATCGACTACGCGGGCGAGGACCTGCGCGAGCGGGTGAAGGCGCTGACCGGCGGGGCGGGCGTCGACGTCTGCTTCGAGACCGTCGGCGGCGAGGTCTTCAAATCGATGGCGCGGCTGATGAACTGGGGCGGGCGGCTGATGCCGATCGGCTTCGCCGGCGGGGCCATCCCCGAGGTGGCGATGAACCTGCCGCTCCTGAAGAACTATGCCATCGTCGGCGTCTTCACCGGCGCCTGGACCGAGCGCTTTCCCGAGGAAAGCCGCCAGGCCAACGAGACCATCGTGGCGTGGCTCGCGGCGGGCGAAATCGCGCCCTACATCGACCGCGAACTGCCCCTGGAGCGCGCCGGCGAGGCGATGCGGGCGATCGCCGACCGCAGCGTGCGCGGGCGCATCGTGCTGAAAGTGCGTTGAAAAAATCGTGCTGAAAGTGCGTTGAAAAATATGTCTTGAAGGTGCGTTGAGCGATATGCGCTGAGAGTGCGTCGAGGCCGGCCGGGCTCAGCGGATGGTGATCACGAAGGCGTAGGAGGAGAGCGCGTCGCCGGCGGTGACGCGGTTGTCGCCGGGCGCGAGCGCGGCGACCTTGGTCTCGAACTTGCGGCCGATCGGCTCGCCGTTGACGGTGGTGCCGAGCGTGCTCTCCAGGTCGCGCAGGAACAGCGCGCCTTCCTTGGCGAAGAGCAGGAAATGGCGGCGCGACAGGTGGTGCGGCGGCGGATCCCTGAGCGGCAGGTCGGGCTCGACGATCATGTCCTGCTCGCCCTCGTCGGCGGTGCGCCCGACCATGAAGGGCAGGCGGGTGACGCGGACCGGACCGGCGCCGATGAGCGCGATCAGCCCGTCGCTCGCCGCCTTGATCTCGATCGTCGGCAGGCCCGCCGGCGCGGGCGCCTCGTCGGCCGGGCGTTCCATCAGCGCCACGTCCGCCGCCGATCCGGGCGAGACCTCCGGTCCCGCGGCCGCGCGCGCCTCCGGCCAGCCGCCGTCGAACTCGGCCTTCAGCGCCTCCAGCAGCGGATCGTCGGCGCCGCGCAGGCGGGCGCCGGCGCGCACGATCAGCGCCTCGGCGGCGTCGGGGTCGCCGCGCAGCTGGTGGATGAACTCCTCGCGGGTGAGCGCCTCGGCGCTGACCGGCGTGGCCGCCTGGGCGGTGGTGCCGCGCGGCTGGCCGAGCAGGAGCCCCAGGGCGCCCACGTAGCCGCCCGGCTCGACCGTGCCGATCAGCACCTGGCCGCGGCCGATCCGGCGGACGATCTCCACCGTGCCCTCGACGACGCGGAACACCTCGGCGGCATCCGCGCCCTTCTCGTAGAGGTACTGGCTGGCCCTGAAGGTCTTCAGCATGGGAAAGACTTCACCATGGCGACGTATCGCTGGTTGCAACCGGGCGACACTAATCCACAGCCCGCGTCCAGGAAACCCGTTGGGGCCGAGGCGGGGCGAATAAAGGGGTGATCGCCGGCTTGACCCGCAGATTATTTTGACTATCATAAAAATATGAAAATAGAGATGGCCATCGAGGCGCTCGGCGCCCTGGCGCATGCGACCCGGCTCGGGGTGTTCCGGCTGCTGGTGCGCAAGGGCCACGACGGGCTGCCGGCGGGCGAGATCGCCGACCGGCTGGGGGTCCACGCGGCGACCATGTCGCACCACCTGGGGCTGCTCGAGCGGGCGGGGCTCCTGCGCTCGTGGCGGGTCGCGCGGCAGGTCTTCTATGCCGCCGATTTCGCCGGCATGCGCGGGCTGATCGCCTACCTGGCCGAGGATTGCTGCGCGGGGCTGCCCGAGATGGCGGCGGCCGCGTCACCCGGAACCGGACTGAAAGAGGAGATCGAGGCATGAAGCGGCTGCACGTGCATATCCACGTCAAGGACCTGGGCCAGTCGATCGCCTTCTACGAGGCGCTGTTCGGCGCGGCAGCCACGGTGGAGAAATCGGACTACGCCAAGTGGCTGCTCGACGATCCGGCGGTCAATTTCGCCATCTCCGCGCGCGGCGGCGAGGCGGGGATCGGCCATCTGGGCTTCCAGCTCGACGACACGGACCAGCTCGGCGCGCTCACCGGGCGGCTGGCCGCCGCCGGGCGCGGCACGCTCGACCAGGCCGACGCCGAATGCTGCTACGCACGCTCCGACAAGGCCTGGGCGACCGACCCGCAGGGCGTGGCCTGGGAGAACTTCGTCACCCACGGCGCCATCGAGAGCTTCGGCGAGGATCTGGAGCCGGAGAGGACGGGGGCGGAGGTCTCGGCCGCGCGCTGAGCCGGCCCAAATATCCGGGCGGGCGCGTCGCCCTTAACCCTGGCGTACGCTTGTCGTGGATTGTCGTGGGTCTTTTGCCGTACAATCGAGTCAAGTATTGGCTTGGTTGCCGGACATTGGACGCGGCCGGACCGCCACGAACCCGGAGCTCAGAACCGGGACGCCGCGAGGCGCGGCAGGGGTGGGCGGTTCCGCGTATGCCGCCGGATACGGCCGCGAACGGCCGGAAGAGGCAGGGGTGGCGGACACCGAACGCAAACACGCTTTGCCGCACGGCACGGTGCTGCGGGACAGCTATCGCATCGAGCGCGTCCTCGGCGCGGGCGGCTTCGCGATCACCTATCTCGGCAGCCACACCGGGCTCGACCAGAAGGTCGCGGTCAAGGAATACATGCCCGACCAGTTCGCCGTGCGCGAGGCCGACCACGCGACCGTGCGGCCGCGCGCCGATGCCGGCGACGACTACAAGCACGGGCTCAGGCGGTTCGCCGAGGAAGCGCGCACGCTGGCCAGGTTCAAGCATCCGGGCATCGTGCCGGTGACCGACATCTTCGAGGAGAACGGCACCGCCTACATGGTGATGGAATACGTCGAGGGCGAAAGCCTGCACGAGCGCCTGCGCCGCGCCGGCACGCTCGACGAGACGGCCTTCCGCGCCATCTTCGATCCGATCCTGGCGGCGCTGACGGAGGTCCATGCCAACGGCATCCTGCACCGCGACATCAAGCCGGCGAACATCTACGTCCGCGCCGACGGCTCGCCGGTGCTGCTCGACTTCGGCAATTCGCGCGAGGCGCTGGGGTCGCACGCCCGAAGCCTGACGGTGGCGCTGACCCCCGGCTACGCGCCGAGCGAGCAGTATTCCTCGCGCGGCAGGCAGGGGCCATGGACCGACATCTACTCGCTGGGCGCCACGATGTACGCCTCGATCACCGGCATCGACCCGCCCGAGGCGCCCGACCGGCTGCTCGATGACGAATACGTCCCGGCGGCCGAGGCGGGCCGGGGGATCAGGAAGGAATACGCGGGCGCGCTTCTCCGGGCGATCGACCGGGCGCTGGCGGTGCATCCCGACGACCGCCCGCAGGACATCGGCGACCTGCGCCTGCTGATCGACGGCCGCCTCGAGGCCGGGAGGCCGGTCCAGGCGACAAGCACGATCCTGCCCGAGGCCGATGCGGCGCCGGGCGCCAACGCCCGTCCCCGCCCGGTCAACCGCGGCGCGCCCGCCGCCGCCGCCGCGCGGCGCGGGCCGCGCTGGCGCCCGGTGGCGATCGCCGCCTCGGTGGTCGTGGTGCTGGCGGCCGGCGGCGGCTTCGGCTGGGTCAAGTACGAGGAGGCCAAGGCCGAGCGCCTCGCCGCGGCGGTGGAGAAGGTGCGGCTCGCCGTGCTGGCGGCCCAGGCCGAGGCGACCCGGCGCCGCGAGGGCGCGCGCTTCGAGCGCGCCGCCGTGGAGGCCGAGGAATACGCGATCTACACGGCGCGCCGCGAGGCCTGGCTGCGCCGCCGGCGCGACGAGCGCCGTGCCGAGGAGACGCGCCAGGCCGAGGAGAAGCGCCAGATCAACTCGGGCCGCTCCAGCAGCGGCGGGCTGATCGGCGGGGTGAAGAACTTCTTCGAGCGCATCCTGCCGGGCGCGGGCTCGCGGTAGCGCGGACGGCGCAAGGGCCTGTGGGCCTGTGGGGGTTGCCCGCACACATTTCTTCAGTGTCATCCCGGCCTTCAGTGTCATCCCGGCCTTCAGTGTCATCCCGGACGTTGGGCGAGCCCGAAAACCGTGAGGTGCTCGGGTGCGAGACTTGCGATCCGGGATCCATATGGACGTGCCGAAGCCGCCGGCCGGCGGCTACTGGCCCTGGCCTCAGAGCGGCTTTTCGTAAAACACGCTGGTCTCGATCTGGCGCGGCGTCATCGCGGCGTAATCGCCGAAGGCGCCGCACAGCTCGAATCCCATGCGCCCGTGGAAGGCGATGGCGTCGTGGAGAACGCGGGGGAACCGGTCCGCTTCCGGCGCGCTTTCACACTATTTTCAGCAATCGCCGCTAGCAAAGGTATCGACCCACCGAGGCTCCCGACCAAAGCCGCAGGCACCGCCGCATGACCGACGCTGCCCTTTCCCCGACCTCCGGACATCCGCCGGTTCCGGCTTCCGACGGCCATTGGCTGTCGGTCGAGCGGCTGCGAGCCTATTCGATCATCTTCCTGATCGTCTATCTGATGATCTCGGTTTTTTGGGTGGTCAAGAGCGATGGGATGGTCGACCCGCGCGGCGAGCCGCTGTCCTACGACTTCCTCGCCTTCTACACCGCCTCCGACCTGGTCCTCGCGGGCGACATCCGGGGCCTCTACGACTTCGAGACCTTCGCGAAGCGTCAGCACGAGATCATCCCGCACCAGAAATCGCTTCTGCTGTGGAATTACCCGCCGAGCTACGCGTTGATCGTCTCGCCATTGGCGCTCCTGCCCTACATCCCGGCGTTCTTCCTCTGGACGCTCTCGGGCTTCGCCGCCTTTCTCGTCGTGATCTACCGGATCCTGCCCGCCAGGACGGCACTGCTCGTCGCGGCGGCGTATCCGGCGACGTTCTGGAACCTGACCCACGGCCAGAACGGCTTCCTCGTCGCGGCGCTGATGGGCGCCGGCTTCCTCTGCCTCGAGAAGCGGCCGAAGCTCGCCGGCGTCTTCATCGGCCTGATGACCTTCAAGCCGCAGGTCGGCGTGCTGATCCCCGTCGGGCTGCTGTGCAGCCGCCGCTGGGCGACGATCGCCGCGGCGGGCGCGACCGCCGTCGCGCTCGCCGGCGCGGCCACCCTGGTCACTGGGTTCGAGGGCTGGCGGCTCGCGCAGATGGCGATGGGCCGGATCATGGCCTTCGCCGAGCAGGGCTACCTCGCGCCCGAGCGTCTCACCTCGCTGTTCGCCTCGGCCCGGGCGCTCGGCGTCGGGCTCGAAAGCGCCTACGCGGTGCAGATCGCCGGAGGTCTTGCGGTGGCCGCGGTCATCGCCAAGGTCTGGCTCGGCCGCGCGCCCTTCGCCGCCAAGGCGGCGGTGCTGGTCGCCGGGGGGCCGCTCGCCACGCCCTACGGTTTCGACTACGACCTCCAGGTGCTCGCCATCGCGATGGCCTTCCTGGTCAAGGACGCGCTCGCGCGCGGCTGGCTCGCCTACGAGCGCGAAGTGCTGGTTCTCGCCTGGCTCGCGCCGCTCGTAGCGACGTCGCTTGCCGTCGGCATCGGCTTCCAAGCCGGGTTCACCGGCTGCCTCGCGCTCTTCGTGATCGCGGCGCGCCGGGCTTTCTCTACGGCCCTCGAACGGGAGACGGCCGCTCGGAGGACGTCGCCCAGCATCGCACCCAGCGGCGCGTCGGCGGGGTGAAGAACTTCTTCGAGCGCATCCTGCCGGTCGCGGGCTCGCGGTAGCGCGGACGGCGCAAGGGCCTGTGGGCCTGTGGGCCTGTGGGGTTTGCCCGCACACATTCCTTCAGTGTCATCCCGGCCTTCAGTGTCATCCCGGCCTTCAGTGTCATCCCGGCCTTCAGTGTCATCCCGGCCTTCAGCGTCATCCCGGACGTTGGGCGAGCCCGAAAACCGTGAGGTGCTCGGGTGCGAGACCTGCGATCCGGGATCCATACGCCGGTGCCGAAGCCGCCGGCCGATGGACCCCGGCTCGGCGTTTCACGCCGTCCGGGGTGACAATTATGGCGGTGGGTGGGCGGCTACTCGCCCTGGTCTCGGAGCGGCTTTTCGTAGAACACGCTGGTCTCGATCTGGCGCGGCGTCATCGCGGCGTAGTCGCCGAAGGCGCCGCATTCGCGGAAGCCCATGCGCTCGTAGAAGGCGATGGCGTCGTGCTGCCGGCTGCCGGTCTCCAGGCGCAGCAGCGGGCGTCCGGCCTCGCGCGCCACGGTTTGGAGGCGCGCGAGGAGCGCCTTGGCGACGCCGCGCCCGCGCGCGGCCTCGTCGGTATACATGCGCTTGACCTCGGCGTAGCCGTCGAGCAGCGCCACCCCGCCGCAGCCGACGGCGGCGCCGTCGAGCCGCGCCAGGAAGAAATCGATGCCGGGCTGGAAGAGCGCGTGCGGCCGCAGGCCGTGCTGCTGCTCGGCGGCGTAGAAGCGCCCGAGGTCGCGGTCGAGGGCCGCGATCAGCGCCGCCGCCTCGGGGGTCAGCGCCTCCAGACGCTCGATCGCGATCGACCCGCCCATTCCCGGCCCGGCGTCAGCGCTCGAGCGACCGCGCGGTCGCCTGCACCAGCGCCCAGGCGTCCTCGACGTGGCGGCGCTCGGTCGCGGTCTGGCCGACCGACCAGCGGATCACGTAGGCGCCGTCGACGCGGTTCTGGGTGAAGTAGACGCGCCCGGTGTCGTTGAGGGCCTCGAAGAGCGTCTCGTTGAGCGTGTCGAGCGCCTCGCCGTCGGCCATCTCGTCGGGGCGGTAGCGGAAGCAGAAGAGGGCGAGGCGCGCCGGGGTGACGAGCTCGAAATCGGGCTCGGCCTCGATCCGGCCGGCGATCTCCCGGGCGAGCGCGATGTGCTCGCGGATCAGCGCGCGCAGGCCCTCGGCGCCGTAGCTGCGCAGCACGAACCAGAGCTTGAGCGCCCGGAAGCGGCGGCCGAGCGGCACGCCCCAGTCGCGGTAGTTGTTGACCCGCGCGCCCTCGCGCGTCTTCAGGAACTCGGGCAGGATCTCGAAGCTGCGGATCAGGTGCTCGGGCTCGCGGATGAAGAAGACCGAGCAGTCGAAATTGGTGAAGAGCCACTTGTGCGGGTTGAAGACGAGGCTGTCGACATGCCCGATGCCGTCGATCATCGCCCGCGTCTCGGGCAGGATGAGCGCGCTGCCGGCCCAGGCCGCGTCGACGTGGAGCCAGAGCTTTTCGGCTTCACAGGTCTCGCCGATCGCCTTCAGCGGGTCCATGGCGCCGGTGCCGGTGCTGCCGAGCGTCGCGACCACGCAGAAGGGCCGCAAGCCTGCCTGCCGGTCGGCCCGGATCATCTGGGCGAGCAGCTCGGGGTTCATGCCGCGCTCGGGGCCGAGCGGGACCTTGCGCACGTAGTCGCGGCCGATGCCGGCGATCTTGGCGCCCTTCTCGGTAGCCGAATGGGTCTCGGCCGAGCAGTAGAGCGTCATCGGCGCGCCGCCGCTCAGGCCCTTCCGGTTGACCGCGAAATCGCTCGCCCATTCACGCGCGGTGACGATGGCGGCGAGGATGCCCGTCGACGCCGTGTCCTGGATGCAGCCGGTGAATTCGTCGGGCAGGCCGAGCAGGTCGCGCAGCCATTCCATCATGCGGTCTTCGAGCTCGGTGGCGGCGGGCGAGGTCTGCCAGCTCATGCATTGCGCGCCGAGGCTCGCCGTCAGCATCTCGGCGAGCAGCGAGGGCGGGCTGCCGTTGGCTGGGAAGTAGGCGAAGAAGGCGGGGTGCTGCCAATGGGTCATGCCGGGCAGGATGACGTCCTCGAAGTCCTTGAAGATCGCCTCGATGGGCTCGCTGGCTTCGGGCGCGGCGGCGGGGAGCTGGGCCGCGATCTCGCCCGGCTGAACCTGAGCGCGCACGGGGTAGTCCTCGACGCGGGCGTAGTAATCGGCCATCCAGTCGACGAAGGCGTGGGCGTGGCGGCGGAACTCGTCGGCGGAGAGGCCGGGGCGGGCGGCGGGGGCACGACGGGTTGACTCGTTCGGCATTGTTTGGTGCTCCGACGCATCGCGCCGCTGCCGCCTCGACAACGCTCCTCATGCTGAGCCTGTCGAAGCACGAGGGCCACCGGGCGGGGCCGGCGCATGTCGCGGCGGCTACTGACGGCTGCTTCAACGGCCTCGTCCTTCGACAAGCTCAGGATGAGGCTTGTGGATGAGCTTGCACCAGCGTTACCTGCATCGCAAGCGAGGCGCGCTCACCCGACGGTGATGACGAAGCGGTAGGGCGAGTCGGCGCCGCCGGCGATGATCTCGTTCTCGCCGGGCTCCAGGAGGGCCACGTCGAGCGGGAAGTCGCGGCCGATCGAGCGGCCGTTGACTGACGTGCCGAGCATGCTGGAGAGGTCGCGCACCACCGGCTTGCCGTATTCCTCGATGAGGATGAAATGCGCGCGCGAGAGCCGCTGCGGCGGCGGATCGTCGAGGGCGAGGTCGAGCGGCACCCCGGCGCCGCCCTCGCCCTGCGCCGGCCAGCGCCCGACGATGTAGGGGAGGTCGTCGACCGGCCGGCTTTCCTTGCCGATCTGGGCCTCGGTGACCAGGCTGCCGGCGGCGATCACGATACTGACGGGCGCGGCCGCGTCGTCGGGGGCGTGCGGCTGGCCGAGCGCCTTGGCGGCGAGCTCGCGGTCGCCGCGCACGGCGCCGATCAGGCGGTCGGAGACGTCGCGCAGGCGCGCGCTCAAACGCCGGATCAGCAGGCCGGCGGTCTGCGGGTCGTTGCTCACGCGGGCGAAGAAGGCGTCGGCGGCGAGCACCTCGACCTGCAGCTCGGTCGCCGCGCGGGCGCTGGCGCTGCGGGGCTGGCCCTCGATCACGCCCATCTCGCCGAGGTATTCGCCCTCGTTCACCGTGCCGAGCAGGATGGTCTCCTCGCCCAGCGAGCGCACGATGTCGACGGCGCCGGAGATGACGCGCATGACGTCGCCGCTGGCGTCGCCCTCGGCGAACAGGAGCTCGCCCGCCTTGAAGTCCTTCAGCATGATCGCCCCCCGGCCGCCATGTCGGAGGCCGACTATTTCACAGGCGTGCGGACTTGGCCAGCGGCGGAGACGGTGACCGGGTGGCTCAGAGCCAGTCGCGCAGCATGGCGACGAGCGGCGCGTCGGCGGGGGGCATGGGGTAGCCGGCGAGGTCGTTCGGGCGCACCCATTTCAAGGTCTGGCCCTCGCGCGGGCGGGGGATGCCCTCCCAGACGCGGCAGAGGTAGAGCGGCATCAACAGGTGGAAGTCGTCATAGGCGTGGCTGGCGAAGGTGAAGGGGCCGAGGCAGCTCGCCGTCACGTCGATGCCGAGCTCCTCCTTCAATTCGCGGATCAGGCAGGCTTCCGGCGTCTCGCCGTCGTCGATCTTGCCGCCGGGGAACTCCCACAGGCCCGCCATCGGCTTGCCCGCGGGGCGCCTGGCCAGGAGCACGCGGCCGTCGGCGTCGACGAGGGCCACGGCGGCGACGAAGAGGGTGGCGGGCTTGTCGCTTGGCATGAAGGAAGTTGAACCACAGGAGGCACGGAGACACAGAGAAGAAAGTGGAGAAGTGGCGCCCTTGCCATTCACCCGATCGACTTTCCCGCGCAAGCGGGATTCCATCAAGCCGGTGAATGGATTTTCGCTTGCGCGGGGAAGACGCGGTGGTGGAGGCTTGGACCGAACCTTCTTCTCCGTGTCTCCGTGTCTCCGTGCCTCCTGTGGTGAACCCTCAGCTCCGGTAGTCGGCGTTGATGGTGATGTAGCCGTGGGTCAGGTCGCAGGTCCAGACGGTGGCGGCGCCCGCGCCGACGCCGACATCGACCGTCACCTCGATCTCCTGGCCCTTCATGTGCCGGGCGATCGGGCCCTCGTCGTAGCCGGGCACGCGCGAGCCGGCCTGCGCCACGGCGTGGCCGCCGATCGCGATGGCGATCTTCTCGCGGTCGGCGGGCTCGCCCGACTTGCCGACCGCCATGACGAGGCGGCCCCAGTTGGCGTCCTCGCCGGCGATCGCGGTCTTGACCAGCGGCGAGTTGGCGATGGCGAGCGCGATGGTCTTGGCCGAGGCGTCGGAGGCGCCGCCGGTCACCGTGATGGTGACGAACTTGGTGGCGCCCTCGCCGTCGCGCACGATCTGCTGGGCGAGGTCGACCATCACCGCGTCGAGCGCCGCGCGGAAGCCGTCCAGCCGCGGATCGTCGGCATCGGCGACGGGGGCGTGGCCGGCCTGGGCGGTGGCGCAGAGGAGCGCCATGTCGCTGGTCGAGGTGTCGCCGTCGACGGTGATGGCGTTGAAGGAGCGCTCGTTGGCGGCGGCCAGCAGCGCCTGCAGCGCCGCGGCCTCGATGGCGGCGTCGGTGAAGACGAAGGCGAGCATGGTCGCCATGTTCGGGTGGATCATGCCCGAGCCCTTGGCGATGCCGTTGACGGTGACCGGCGTCCCGTCGATTTCGGCGCGCGCGGCGGCCAGCTTGGCGAAGGTGTCGGTGGTGAGGATGGCGTCGGCGGCGCCGGCCCAGCCGTCGGGATCGAGCGCGCCCGCAAGCGTGTCGAGCGCGGCCTCGATCTTCTCCACCGGCAGGGGCTCGCCGATCACCCCGGTCGAGGCGACGAAGACGTCGCGCTCGGCGCAGCCGAGGCGCGCGGCGACCCCGGCGGCCGTGCGCCTCACCGCCGCCATGCCGGCGGCCCCGTTGAAGGCGTTGGCGTTGCCCGAATTGACGACGACGGCGCGCGCCCGGGGGTCGGCCAAGGCCTCGCGGCACCAGTCGATGGGAGCGGCGGCGGTGGAGGACTTGGTCAGCACCGCGGCGGCCGCCGTGCCCTCGGCGAGCTCGATCAGGCAGAGATCGGTGCGCTCGCGATACCGGATGCCCGAGGCGATCGAGGCCAGGCGCACGCCGGCGATCGGGCCGAGCGTGGGCGGGCTGGCGGGGGCGAGGGGCGATTTCTCGGGCATGGGTGGAGGATCAATGCAGGTACGTCGGTCGACTGTAATACACCGACATTTCGACCGAGCGCCAGCGAGCGGAGAAATCCAGGCGCCGCTTGCGAGGCGTCCGACCAGATTTCTCCGCTCGGTCGCTCTTCATCCTGAGGCTCAAACGCCGACGGCGTTTGAGCGCAAGGCGGCGTCTCGAAGGGCGCTCCCTCGGTCGAAATGATGGGGTGGACCCTTCCCTCTCACCTATTAGAAGGTGATCGGCTTCTAGGAGCCACACACGTTGAGACGTGAGCAAAGGAGGGAAGGATCCATG
>Ga0302046_10004812_pt1 | contig 11957 bp, 9 predicted proteins | sample RVTome_11_FD_200261 | JGI IMG/M metagenome (GOLD analysis project Ga0302046, IMG submission 200261) | Soil microbial communities from uranium-contaminated site in the Upper Colorado River Basin, Wyoming, United States - RVT147D111 (version 2) ... | reverse complement strand
GATCAGGACCACGTCATAGCCTACTGACTCCATGACGGCGTAGGCGATATCTTCCAAAACCGTATTTAAAGGACAATTGGTGCGGAACGCGTTGCTGATCTCCGACAGACGCGAGAGTTGATAAGCCCGCCGGTTCGCTCGCTCGCGCTCGAGTTTTTGCTCCTGATAGGCCTGCGCATTAGCAATGGCTACGGCGGCATGGTTGGCCAGGGCAGTCAAGTAGCCCAGTTGGTCATTGGTGAAAAAGTCGACCTGTTTACTTTCAAGATTGATCACGCCGACCGACTCGTCGCCGTAGAGCAAAGGAACCACCATTTCAGAGCGGGTATCCCCGCCATAGTCGGTAAAATCGTCATCGCCGAACACGTCGGGCACCAAAATAGTCTTCCTAGTACGCAACCCTCGTTTCATGATGCCTTGTTGGGCCAATATAGTTTCTTCCGGACCGTTGGGCCAGCCGTGCGCCCTGGAAACGGTCAGTTCACCGCTTCTGGCCTCATAGAGGTTGACATTGCCATAATCGGCCTGAGTGACCCGGATGGCCTCATCAAGAACCAGAGTCAAAATTCGATCAAGAGCCAACGTACTGTTGAGCTCGCTGCTGATGCGCTGTAAGCCGGCCAGTTCGTCGACACGTTTGCGTAGCTGTTGGTCGGTCAAGCTCAGGAGGCGCGTATTCTCCATGGCGATATTGACTTGATTAGCCAGGGAGTGAGCGAGCCGGGTTTCACTTTTATTGAAGGCATGGCGACTTCGTGAGAAGAGGCCCATGAGGCCCGTGACTTTATTGCGGCTAACCAGGGGAATGGCCATCAGCGAGCCATAATCGTCCTGCTGAAGCAGTTCGCTCTTTTCCGGAGTAGATCCCGGCTCATCGAGCCGAATGACAAGAGGCGTACGGGTCGTAAATACTGCCTGGAGAGTCGAATATTTTGTTAAGTCCAGCAGCGCTGTTTCTTGGGTTGTGACACCATCCTGGGATATCCCGGACTCTTCCGGTTGTGCGTCTGTTGCCCTGGCCTCGGGTTTGAGATAGGAAACGATCGATCTTAAGGTACTGGCTGTTTCGTCAAAGTTGTAAAGCACGCATTTATCGGCGATGGGGAAAACCTCGATCATTTGCCGGCTAAAGTTGCGCACCAGGTCAGTGTAGGAGAGGGGTGACGACAGCTCACGACTGGTATCATAAAGAACGTAAAGATCAGAGATATTCCGTTGAATTTCGTCTTGCAGCCGGACATGATCGATGATCACGGCAGCCTGACCGGCCACAACCTCCAGGATATTGGCATCATTATGATCGTAGCTGTTGGGCCGGGTGGCGGCTAACTCTAAGGTACCTATAAATTTTAGACCCACTTTTAACGGCGCGCCAATGTAAGAGTGATATGGAAACTGGCCGACACCACCTTTAGGGCTCACAGCCTGGTGCTGCCGGGTATCTCTAACCAGCAGCGACGTATGATGGTTGGCAATCCAGCCGGTGTAACCCTCATTCAGGTGATACGTGTCATGACGCGTTTCGATCTTAGAGGCATTTTTACCCAGGCGTTCAATGGTGGCCAGTGTTTCAGATTGATCGTCCCACAGGCAAATCTCGGCCGTATCATACTGGAAATAATTGCGTAGCGACGATAGGGAGAGAATTGTACGACAGATCGACCTGAGATCCGTTAGATGAGGCGAGTTAGCCAACGTTTGGTTGATTTGGGCAACGATCGCTAAGCCGTCGCTCCATTGCTGCTTTTCGTGCGCCAACTCCAGATTTTGAAGCGCCAACGTCAGGTCCGAGCGACTGGCAAGATCGATCAACCGCTGCTCATCCTCGTCCGAGAAGGTGGCTGAGTCAATTTTATCGGCGACCAGCAGCACACCTAAGACTCGCCCGCTGCCCGGCGTAACAAGCGGTTGGGCCAAAAATGAATTGTGAGGACAATCAAGCTCAGTTGACGCGAAACGCTTGTCCGTTTTAATATCATCCACCCGGACCGGATTAATAATTGACCCCTGGTTCCCATCGATCTGCAGCCCGGCTTCAGCGGCTAACCCGACCACACCCTGCCCCAACGGTCGCCTGGCAAATTCTGTCGTTACGTTGGGTATCGACCAGGAAACGAGTGGCATTAACGTTTGCTTTTTTTGATTCAGAACGTAAATACAACACGCTTTGGCCGCCAATTCAGTGGCCACCTCTTTGGCCAAAGCCTGTAGCCCGGCCGATATCTCCTGCCGGCGAGTCTCCGATTCCTGGCCTGGGGACCTATTCTGTTCGACCGAGCTAGTCAGATCTAATTGATCGGACTTGCCATAATTGTTCATTGCCCATCCTTAAAATGTGGGTATATGCCAGGAACCAAATCCTCAAAATGAACCCTCAAAAAACTCGATATCGGGTTTTGCCGATTGAGTCACTGAACGGCAACAATACGAAAAATTAACTTGATAAGGTTCAAATAAATGACCCGTAACCATTCAGCGGATAACCTGACCTGACCCTTGCCGCTGGGCTGGCAGCAGCATTACCACAAATCACGATCATTCGTTATCGTGCCGGCTTATGGGCAACCTGAATTTCGGCGTCGATTTTCGGCCGCATCTTCGGTAATTTGCACGATATCGGCAAAGGGGCCATCCTCGCTGGATACGACACCCACCACCAGCTTCATCAAGCCGGCTTCGCGGGTGATACCGTCGATATCCTGATAGGAAACTTTTCCCGCTTCTCTAACGGAGAAGGGATAGAATACACCACTTTCATCATCGAACCGTTTGGTGACGGTCTGGCAGATCACGGACGCTGCCTCGGGCGTGGTGATAATAATAAAATCACTGTCCGAAGCCTGGCCGATAAAATCATTCAGGGTGCCCTGGGCTTCGACGGTTTCGCGCATGACGTCGGCCAGAAACAGCAGAATCTCGTTCACCTGAATCGGTCCGGCGATTTCTTTGAAGGCGTTGACATTTCTCACTCCAAAATAAAGCAAGATCCAGGGCTCGTCGGACTCTTTGACGCCTTTTAATTGTTCTTCGATCAACTTGCCGGCCGGGAGATTGGTGACAGGGTGGGTCAAGGCTTCCCGTTGAGAGCGCCGAATAGCGCCTTCGACCCGCAGCTTCAGCTCTTCGATATCGAATGGTTTGGTGATATAGTCATCTGCGCCCAACTCGAGCCCGGCAATTTTGTCACTGCGTTCATCTTTCTGAGTCAAAAAGATGATCGGCACATAACTGGTTCGCGTATTGCTGCGCAGTGTGCGGCATACCTCATAACCATCGATGTCCGGCAGTTGAATATCTAACACGACGACATTGGGTAATTTTGTGCGGCAGGTCTCCAGGGCTTCACTTCCCCGGTTGGCGACCAGCACTTCATAGCCTTGCGAATCGAAATAAATTCGCAGCATTTTTGAGATGTCAATATCGTCTTCTACAACCAGAATGCGACCCTTACCCATACCTAAACCCTCTCTAAACAATTGCGATTCATAAGATCGCGATATGATTACTAAGGCTTCAAGAAATAATTTTGTGAAGATCTGACAGGTTTCTAAGACCTGTCAGGTTTGGTTTTACGAGTTTGCCCAGTAAAGTTGAGCTTGTTTTTGAAGTACTTTTTGTTTGATTTGATCGATTCTTTCGTCCGTTACGGCCAGTTCAAAGCTGCGGAAGCCGCTCACTTGAAAGCCATGTCCGGCTGCCATTTTATGCATTGTCTCGACTTGATCCAGGGTGATCTCTTTGCCCAGGGTATAGCTCTTATAGCAACCGTCCAGAGCCAGGGTGATCGTTTCGGCCATGCAGGCAAAAGCCATGCCCGGCGGAAACCCAAAATCGAAGCCGAAATTTACCGGCCCCGGTACGCGCACCATCCCGCCCTCGATGACCAAAATATCATCTCGTTCTTCAACCGCCTGGCGTGAGACATCCCTGGGACGGGCGACATCACACACAACCGCCCCACTCTTCAGGTGGCGCGGCTCGATCACGGCCTCGATGGCGTTGGTGACGGTCAAGACCAGGTCCGCCTGCTGCAAATCGCGCAAGTCGGTGCTGATTTGAACCTCGGCCTGCTGCTGCGCTTCGACCAGGGCTTGCACCTTTTTGAGTGCTTCAGGCCGGCGGCCGATCAGGATTACCTTGGAAACGTGTCTGGCCAGCCGCTGCGCACAGACCTGACCAATGGACCCGGTCGCTCCAACCACGGCGGCGCAACTGTCGCTATAATCGATATTCATCCGTTGGGCCGCTTTGAGGGTGGCTTCGACGGCGACGGCAATTGTGTAACTGTCCCCGGTGGTTACTGGAATATCCAAATGGCGGGCCACGGTGCGTCCGGCATCGCCCACCACGGAGGTAAAGCCACCCAGACCCAATATTTTGGCGCCCAGCCGCTGGGCTAACCGTCCGGTTTCGATGATCTTTTTATAAACCGTTTGTGGTGGCAGGGTGATCATCTGCTTTGGCGTCAAGGGGCAGGCCACAAACCAGCCCTCGATCTCTTTGCCGGTTGCCTGAGACGTAATGCCCGTGATATGTGAGACATACACCGGGGGGAAATAACGAGAACAAAATTCGATGGCTGGCTCCGGCAGGATTTTCCCCAGCAGTGGAAACCTGCGCTGGACATCTCGTTTAGGGTGAACCGGATGAATGATAAAAGCGAAATTGTCCATAGTCACAAGGCGCCCACTAAGTTGCTGATTTCATCAATTCCTGGATCGAGCTTGAGCCCGTGTCTTCTAGCAGTTCCTCGTCGTGGTATTTGGTAACGTGACCGGCATTTGGATAGCGGTGATGGTCACTGTGCTCATATTTGACGTTCTTTGTAATCACCGTCTGCGCCTCCTTGGGCGTCAACACCACATCCGAGTCGATCATACGGGCCGGATAAACAACGTGACCCGAACCAATCCGGCAATTGTGACCCACGCAGCCGCCCAACACAGGTAGACCTACCTCACGTAATTCGCCTTTATGGAATGTTTTGAGCACATTACCCATGATGTTGAAATCGGTGAAGGTATTACCCGCTCCAATAAAGGTGTCACGTCCAATCACACTGAGTTGTAAACAACTGTTCTGAGCGACCATTGAATTTTCCATCAAGGTGGTCATAAACAAGGCTGATCGAAAGGCCATATAGGAACCGTCGCCCACGACGCTCAGCATCAGTTGGACCCCTTGCATGATGTTGACATTGTTACCAATGACCGAGGCGTTGATCACGCAGCCCGGCCCAATCGTAACATTGTCACCAATGACGGTTGGCCCTTGAATGATAGCGGCCGGATCGATGTGGGTGTTTTTTCCAACCTCAACCAGACTTGAAGAAGACAGGAACTGTTTGCGCTCAAGCAGCGAGTGCCACAGCACCGTCAACATCATCGAGAATTTATCGAGCGAATTTTCGACTCGGGCTCCATGAGAAAAAATACCAAATGGACAGTTGGCCAGGAAAATGTGGACCCAGTTTTCAATCGACAGAAATGCCCTTAAAGGGACGTGAAACCCCAACTCACCATGCTCGTTGGCCATATAAGTAGGCACGCGATAGTAGCCCATTTCTTTAGGCTGGGTATCGATCAAGAGGGGTTGGGGTTTTTCGGTGGCAACAACCGTGCCGTCCGGGTAATAGTAAAGATCAGCAACATAAACGTCGCCCTCCAGCCGAATCCCTTCCTGTAAGGAAAGAGCGTGACCCGTAATCGCCGTATCGTCTTTAGAAAAAGCGATTTGAGCAGCGTTACCCGACTGCCGGGCGGCCGTTATAAATGCTTCAAAGAGGAATTGGTCGAAGAAGAGATTATCTCGGTAAACAATCAGTTCACCGGAACGAATCTCAGGGGGAAAAAAAGAAACACCTCTTAAAGAGCTACATTCTATTTCTTCCTGACAATAAGGACTGAGCACGTCTCGCTGGTAGAGCCACAACGGCTTGTTCATCACCCGCAAGTCACGTGCCGGTTCATTGAAGGGAGGAATGAGCGTTTGATCTCGAACGATAATCTTCTTCATCTGTTAGAGTTCAATGTAAAGTAGCGCCAATGTTTCGGCTCGACGTTTCTACCATAAACAGTGATCCCAACCGGCAGCGATAATAAATCACCACCCTGAATGAAATCATGGGCAATGACAGACCACATTTAGCTAATCGACGCAAATTCAAAAGACAGGAAGTCTGCCAATTGATGGATGAAAGCCTGCGGTTCATCTAACATTGGAAAGTGTCTTGAACCACTCATCATTTTGATACGGGAGAGCACTGCCTTATTGGTTATGATGTTAGCCTGGCTGGGCTCAACAACATTATCACCCACCCCATAAATTCCCATGACCGGAGCGGTAATGAGTGGCAACTGCTGACGGAGATCAGTCCTGTGCAAAGCACCGATGCTTTTAAAAAAAGCCTCGAGTGTAGTGCTGGAAAGATCCCGGGTAATCATCTTGTACCACTCGGGCCAATCTTTAACAATAAATGGGGAAAAGAGCTTGATGCCAAATTGCAAAGCCGTGGGCGAGTGCCACACTATCGAGGCAATCCACGGTTTACCAGCCAGCCGTAGAAAAATATTGAGTGAGTTGCCATCAATCGGAGACCCAACGACAATAATACGTTGAACCCGCTCGGGTTTTGCCAGGGCCAAAGCCATCGCCACGGTTCCCCCCATCGAGTGGCCTACAATGGGAGCTGCTTCAATGCCCAACCGGGTCATAAATTGATCAACCAGGCTGACAAAATCAGTGACAGCGTAACTGCTGCGACGTTTGCCCGATTCGCCAAAGCCCCAAAAATCTAAAGCATAGCACCGGTATTGATCTTTGAGGGCTTCCATAGTCTTTAGCCAATAACCCCAAGAGCCCAGCCAGCCATGTAGCAGGATAACCGGCTGCCCGCGACCATAGGCTTCGTAATGAACAATTCCCTGATCAGTAACTATAGAACTCACAGGTTAGCCTCAATACTAGAAGGGCATGCCAGGTATCACCGAAGCATTTAAGACATACCAATTTTCTTTAACTGCCTGATATGTTGAGCTTTGGACAATGCTTGACTCGTCATGACTAAGGATTGAGAATTAAATAAACTTTCTCAAATAGGGTTCAAATACCACTATCTGGTTTATGATACAGAATACTCTGATCCCAAGCTGCCGTCGTGTTTATTGAATATCATTTGTTAAAGAGATAAAGTTTTGTTCAGAACCACTGAACCCGGCGCAATCAAGATCAATGCCATCAGAATGATGTCAAACGTGTTAGCATGGTAAAGATCAATACCCTAACAACTTGGACCCTACTAGCGCCACCAGCAAGCTCTGGAGTGAGATCTGTTTAAGGCTCAATGGGTGGTGAGCCTCAAGGCAGGCTTACCCTTCTTCAGCTTGCATATTTTCCAATATAGAATAGAGCAATTCGAGAATTACATTTTTGACGCTTTCTTTATCCCGAGCAATGCAAGACAGAACTTTGACGTCTTTGCTGATCTTCAAGGCAATTCTGAGGTCTTCCGGCGTCCAGGCGTCGGGCATATCTTGCTTGTTAGCAGCTACGACATAAGGCGTGGTTGCATAACCTCTAAAAACCTCAAGAATGTGCTTGGCCTCTCGAAACGTTTCAGGCCGGACGCTATCAACCAGCACAATAAAACCAAGCATCCCCTCGGATAAGATCTCCCACATAAAGTCAAAGCGTCTCTGTCCGGGTGTCCCAAATAAATATAGGACCAAATCATCGTCTACCGTAATCCGGCCAAAGTCCATGGCCACGGTAGTCTCCTCCTTAACTCGCTCTGCATCACTGGCAATTTTTCGTTCAGTCGTTACAACATCAATTTCGCTGACGCTGCTGATGAACTGAGTTTTCCCGGCACTGAAGGGACCCGTAATGACCATCTTTACGGTTTGCATCGGATCGACCTACCTTAAATTAAGACTTTTTATGATACTAGATTCGTTTGATTCGATCAATCAATTTGGTGACAACACTACGTTTTTCCGCCGGCGACTGGTTGGCCGCCCTGCGCCCGGCCCGTGTTACAGGCGCCTTGGGTTTTCGCTGCTGCACACCTTCAGGCTGAACCAACTCTACCAATCCGGCCTGCAACATACCATAAACAATCTTTCTGATCTGAAATTCATCCATGTTGTTGTTTTGGGCAATTTGTTTGACCGTATTACGTGGATGAATATGTGAGATAACACGCCAGTCGTCTTGGGTGAGCTTGACATCACGGAGAGGCTTATCTGTAATTTTGAGGGAGATTCTGCCCAAGTCCGGCAGTTCATCTTGTAATCTATCGAACTCCTGTATGCGCCGGCTGCCTTCCAGGATCACATTATCAAGATTCAGTGGAACCGTTATCCTATCATTACCGGGTAGGGAGTCCTGTTCAAAATGAAATTCGCCCTCGCCCCAGGTGAAAAGATCATAGACGATCTCGAGCATATAATCTTTTACACCCTGGACGATGTCATCTCTGGAAACCAATTTGGTTTCCATTAGATACTTACCCATGACCTTATCAGATGAACTGCCAGACCGGCTGTGAACCGCATCGGCTTGCTCTTTGGATAGCCGACCTGTTCTGAACAACATGGTGGTCAAATGGCCATCATCCGAATTGGTCGAGGCGTGGATCAATCTGCCCTCTCTAAAATACAAAAATGCATTTTTTTCGCTGCCGTCAACGGCCAATTTCCCGGTTTTTCGAGCCAGATTGATCAGATTGAGTAGTTGCGTTGTGCTAAAGTCTCGCAGGTTTCCTTTTAAGGCCATTCCTACCTACCGCGACCGCAAGGGGCTCTCTTTAAATTTGGGGATGGTCTATTATACTCTCTCACGTGCATGAAGTCAACCTCTATTGACGACCAACTTAACATGGTTTAAGGTATCGTCGTTCCTGATGAGAATGTATTTGTGAGAAAAGGTTCATTCGTTTTTTTGGCCCTTAGACAATACTTTCCGCTCCTTTCGTGACACACCCATAAGGGTGATCATTTCGTTAAGATCCCTGCCCCTAAATATAGCACGCGCATATTGAGAATCCAATAGAGCGAAAGTCCCACGAAGTTGAACGTGAAAAACCATACATATTTGAACTTGGCAATGTTTCAAATTCTGCTATTATAAAGATCAGCTTTCAATATGAATTATGGTCTTGAAGTATTATCTCAATAATTCGGGGTGGCGTAAGACAAACTTAAGTTTGTCTTACAAAAGCCCCTTTTTTTTAAGAAGACAGGTCTTGAACGCCTAACTATTGTAGGCGAAATCTTTATGAGAAAATCATCTTCACCTACCAATAATATCCCTGCCGATCGAGCCATCTGGGTTGACAACCCGGCCCAGCTAAAGCAGCTTATCAAAATTTTGTTAGATGAGTCCGTCGTGGCCGTCGATACGGAAAGTGACAGCCTGTACAGCTATTTTGAAAAGGTCTGCTTAATCCAGTTCTCAACGCCCAAGTCCGATTATCTGGTTGATCCTTTAAACGTGGACGTTTCCGACCTGGGCCAATTTTTCGCCAATGATTCAATCCAAAAAATTTTTCATGCCGCCGAGTATGATCTCTTAAGCCTCAAGCGGGACTATGGCTTTAGCTTTGATAACCTGTTTGACACGATGATCGCCGCTCGTATTCTGGGTTGGTCACGTTACGGCCTCGCCCCACTATTGAAGGAATACTTCGATGTCAAACTCGATAAACGATTTCAGCGATACAATTGGGGCCAGCGACCTCTAAACCATAAAGCCCTTCATTACGCCCGCCTGGATACCCATTTCCTGCTGCCCCTGCGCAAGATTCAGTTCGAGCAACTGGAGAAGGAAAATCGGTTACGTGAAGCCACAGAAGCGTTCGAACGGGAAACCCAGGTGGAACCAACACCCAAAATTTTCAATGCGGCCGATTTCTGGCGGATCAAAGGAGCCAAAGAGCTTCAGCCACGCCAGCAGGCCATTCTCCGCGAGTTGTTTGTGTTGCGCGATAAGATCGCCCGTAAGATCGACCGGCCTCCCTTTAAGGTTATGAATGATTTTGTGCTGATTTTGCTGGCCAGGAAACAACCTCAAGGAAGTAGCGAACTGGAGCAAGTCAAAGGGGTGGGTCGAAATTTGATGCGGTACAACAGTCAGGATATTTTGAAGGCGATTAGCAAAGGCCAGACAGCGCCTCTGCCTCACTATCAACCCGGCAATCATCATCGCCCGGATGAAGAAACCATGATCCGTTATGAGACGTTGCGTCAGTGGCGCAACAATCTGGCCTCAGAACGAGGTGTCGAACCGGATGTCATTATGAATAACGACACCTTGATGGGCATTGCCTCCCATAATCCTCACTCACTGACTCGCCTGGCCAATATAGAGATCTTGGGCGATTGGCAGTTTGAGACGTATGGTAAGCAGTTGATAAAAGTGTTAAAGAGCATGGCTTAACAGGACAGGGTAGCAGAGTAGCAGAGTAGCAAGTAGCATACTGTTCCGACCCTGCTACCCTGCTACTCTGCAAATTGTCAGCCTCACAATATATCAAGTCCACGCTGTGTCTGTTAGCGAGTCCTTGGTAGATATTATACCCCAATCCTCAACAATGGCAGAAGTTCACCCAACCGCCGGATCTTGATCACCTCCTGCGGTGGCCTGACGTCATCCTGCGGGTTCATCAGGACCGGTGTGATACCGGCGTTCTGGGCCCCTCGAATATCGGCTACCAAACTATCGCCAACGTAAAGTGTTTCCTGCGGGGAAACATCGCCAGCCAGGTCGAGGGCCTTAAGAAAAACTTCTTTCGCGGGTTTATGATATCCGGCCTCTTCCGAAACCAGAGTAAAATCGACATAATCAGCCAGGTTGTAGCGATTGATTTTGCCTCGCTGGAGGCCGGTAAACCCGTTGGTTAAGATACCCGTTGTATAACGTTTCCGCAACGTTTCCAATACGGCCAAGGTATCGTCAAATGGCACTGCCTCCTGGAGCACCAACTCGCGCCAGCAGTCGACCATGGGCCCGGCCAGGGCCTCATCCAGACCCAGCGCCCGCAGGGTGTTAACGTAGCCATATTTCGCCGCCGTCTCGCCGTCCAGGACCCCATCGACCATCATATACCACATGTCCTCATTTTTGGGCCAATATACTTCGAAAAATTCGGTGTGGGTTAGCGGGGCCAGATCCGCGGCAAACCGGGCAAATAAGGCTTCGGTGATTTCATCCAGCCGCCAGGTATGCCGGATCAGGGTGCCATCCATATCAAAGATGATGGTTGTGATGTGGCTGTAATCCCCGGGCGGGGTGCCGCCGTTGTGGCTGTTGGTCAACGAAATGCTCCCTGGGAAGTAAGTATCGGGTGTCAGGTAGTGATTAGAGTTGTTGCTGAATAACCAGGCCAAATCTTTTTGGACACGGATTTTCACGGATAAACACGGATTATGCTAAACATTAAAAAAAATCCGTGAAATCCGTGTTGATCCGTGTCCCTTTTCTTATTAAGCAGCAAGCCTGTTATTATTCTTAGCAATGAACTGCAAGCTCGTTTACCCATCACTCTGACCCAAACGTTTTGCCTTCAAACGTCTCGATTTTGGCCCGCATGTCCGGCGGGACGGTCAGGCTGCGATGATTGGCATAATCATAATGAACCAGGACTCCGTAGCCATCAGCAGCCAGCTCACCGTTCACCTCGACGCGGTGTTCTATTCTAAAACTGGATCGCCCCAGTTCGGTGACCCGGCTGCCCACTTCAACCTGCTGGCCATAAAAGATCGGCTTTCTAAAGTTATTGTTGATATGGGCCAGAATAAAGGCATGCGTATTCCAGTTAGCCTGGGCCGAGCGAACACCCACATCCACCAGGTATCTGATCCGGGCTGTCTCGATATAGGTAAAGACCGTCGCATTGTTAACGTGCCCAAAAACATCGATATCCCGGAAGCGGACTTCCAGCGGCACCACGTGGCGAA
>Ga0302046_10004811_pt1 | contig 11960 bp, 10 predicted proteins | sample RVTome_11_FD_200261 | JGI IMG/M metagenome (GOLD analysis project Ga0302046, IMG submission 200261) | Soil microbial communities from uranium-contaminated site in the Upper Colorado River Basin, Wyoming, United States - RVT147D111 (version 2) ... | reverse complement strand
ACATATCTTCTCGCTGTCGCCTGAAACGTTCTGAAGAAGTCCTGTCCGGAAAGTGGAATGGCATGAGAAATGTAATGCTTGTCGAATCCAAACCCCCGGTAGGCTAGTGCATAGTCGATGTTTTGGGAAAGGACCGATTGGTAAATGAAGGGCGGTGGTGTCAGAAGAGTTCGCTCAATTGCGAGGCTTCGGCAGTAATCGGAAAACGCATCGACAAGCTCAAGGGCGGACTCAAAAGACAGATCCAATGTTACAAAGGATCCGTATGATGCACCGATGGGGGATTCAAGGATGGATCCCATCCGGGCGGCGGGAAGAACGGCCTGGATTTCTCCTTTTCTCAGAAACAGAAGGTGATGCCAGGGGAACGAACGGCTATGGTACTTCAGAAAACCCTGCAAGTGAAATAATGTACCGTTGTTGGAATTCAGGACAAAAGAATCCCAGCGCTCCTGCCACTTTTCTTCATATGGGATGACATCAATCATGATTACATCTGGATGCCAACGGTGATCAGGTGGCCGTTGCCAAGATCTGTGGCGAACGGAATGGAGCCGTAATCGAAGGAAAAGAGCCCATACGCCACCCCGACTCCGAAGGAAAACCCCCGGACCTCGTATTCCGATTGATACCCAAACCGAAGCGAAATTACCTGTGAATATTCACACTCAAAACCTATTTGTCCGCGGAGCGAGCCTGAAGCCGTTCCGGAAGCGGCCGAAACCAAGCCCAACATTTCAAAATCGTCAAGAGCCGTCCGGTAGGAAACTCCAAAGGCCGTTTGGGTTGGGGGGCGCGACCGGCGTTCCTTCATTTTATCCACGATGCCAAAATGCCGGATGGAAACACCCCCTGAAAGTCCTTCGATTGGTGTTCTGTATAATGCACCAATATCAAAAAGAACACTGGCTGCCTCGTCAATATAGATCTTCTCGTAAACGTGCTTGACCGAAGCGCCAAACGAGAGACTGGGATCATATTGAAACGCTACAAGTCCGGCGATCGTGGCGGATCGCGCGGTAAATTCGCCGGAGGGTGGACCCGGGATGTCGCGGACCTCGATTCCGCCGATCGAAGTCATCGATACACTCAACCCTGCATTAACAAAAGAAGTCGGAATCGAAACGAAGAGAAAATTGCTTTGCACATCCTGGATCCACCGCTGATGCGACAGTGAAATGGAGAAGAAATCAACTCGGGCCAGGATGGCCGGATTGATGTGGGCAGACAGAGCTGACGAATAATCGGCTACCATTGCTTCACCCAGGGTCGCATTCCGTGCTGAGAAGGGAAGCTCAAGGAAACCGAACCCGCGCGATGTTCCCTGGGCCGGCAACGAGGACCAGAACAGAAGCAACGTTGTCAACAGTCGGAGTGTCATCGGAATTCTACTCCGAGAGCAAGAAGGTGAAGCGAGGCGGGTGCATAAGGTTCGATAACAATTGCGTACGAAAGAGAAGATTGCCATGCCCCCGTGGCTGTCTGCAATGAAAACCCGAAACTTGGCTTGGCGGCCAGTGATTCAGATAATCCAAGATGATCAAGGCCACCCCTGAGAGCAAATGAGTTGGTGGGGGAGACCTCGACTCCGAGTTTTAAGAAGGTCATCCCTGCCGTATACTCGAGTTCAAGAGCACTGAGAACAGGCACCACCTGCGGCGCATAACTTACTCCAATCCGCTTTCTGACCGGAAAGTGTTCTATGCTGGTAGTTCCTTCCAACCCGTAGAGCGCTGATGAATCCCACTTGTACTTGGAACCGATGTCCTGCAAACAGGCCCCGAGGGTGAATTCGTCGGTTACTCTGTAGATCACGCCAAGGTCGAACCCGGCTGTCGTGCTTGTCATGTCGGTAAACAGTTTATAATACAGAATCTTTGTCGAAATCCCGACAACAAGGTTGGTGTCGATTCGAACCCCAAAGGACAGGAAGAAAGTGTTTTCCGATGTGGAATGGTTTTCCGTCGGCCGACCGTCCCGATCCCTGCCTTCAATCTCTGATACTCCGGCGTTGACGATACCAAGGGAAAGCCCGGCGGAAGGCGGAAGAGGCGTGCTGAAGTTGAGAAAATTCAAACCCCGGTCCAGCGAAAGGAACCCGACGGCCACTGTGGCCGCCGGACGTTCCTGAAATGCAGCCAGTGCCGGGTTATAATAACCCATGTTCGTTTGGGTTGGCGTCGCTACCATCGCGTTTCCCATGCCAATGCCTTGCGATCCGAATCCCATTCTCATAGGAGAGCCCGGCAGTCCTGCGAGTGGTGACATAGGCTGGGCCTGAAGCGACGAAGTAATGACAGTGATAAGGAAATAGAGAGTTTGTCTCATTTTATAACCAGGATCTTCCCCCAGATTGGCTCTGCGTCTTCAACTTCAATTCTGTAGAAATATACCCCGTTGGAAACCCGATTGCCATGCTCGTCCCTCCCGTCCCAAATATCATCATGCTCCTGCGAACCGGATCTGGGGGCATTCTGCAGAAGTGTCTTTACCGGTTGCATCGAGAAGTCAAAGATTCGGATTGTCACTGATCGCGTTTGGCCGCCGGTGCTGTAATGCAACCGGACGACCTCATCGTTTGGCGAAAAGGGCAGTGGGTAGGCATATGTTTTCGAAGAATTGCCGACAGGTTCATACGTTCTGAAGATTCGCCAGGACGAGCCAAAGGGCTGCGTGGGGGTGTCAAGAGTGTACGCCGCGCCTTCTGGTCCGCCCACCCAGACAGTATCGCCTTTAACGGCAATGGCGTAGAACTCCTGCCGAACGAATTTCTGGCTGGTTGTTGCATCATACACGGAGCTGCTTCGCATCCAGGAGTTACCACCGTCCGTTGAACGAAGAATGCCGCGGCTGGAGGCTACATAGACAATGGAATCGCGAGATGCAAAGTTGTGCGCCCGCTCCCCGGCAAGGGTGACGGACCACGACGCTCCCCCGTCTGTTGAGTAGCTTACAGCCGGGTACTCAGTTTGATCAATCGCATTCACTGTTGCGGCCCACATGATTCGTTCCGTTCCTACGCGTTGTTCATGTAAGGCGACAACGAAATTTCCGGAGATTGGCTGGGCCTGATTCTGGTGCGCAAAGCGTCTCCAGCTTATGCCGGCGTCGGTTGACTTGTTGATGCCTGCCGCTGTTCCTACCCACAGAGTCGTGTCATTGCTGGCATAGACGGAGAAGGCGACATGGTTATAGTTGGGTCGTAAATTGAGTGCGCCCCCAGACGGAGCAAGATCGAAATCCAGCGTATCGGTCGGGGCTATGGAATCAAGGTTGTCGGGTGGAAGAACAACGCGCGTCCATGATATTCCCCGGTCGGTTGTTTTCCTGAGTCCGCCTGCCCAGCTTGCAATCCACGCGCCACTCGCAGTCAACGCGATGTCATACGTGAGATTTTGCTGAGGGACTGTGACTGCAAGGGCCGCTATCCGATTCATGCCGTAAACAATCGTGTCCACAGTTCCTGCGTCCACAGGCTGTGGTACGGAAGTCCACGTGCCACCGCGGTCAGATGACCAGTGGAGGCCTCCTCCGGTTTGAATGAAGTTCTCATCGCTCCTTTCGACGTAGGCACTCGACACCCAGACTGTTTGGTCGTCAAGGGCAATGGCAGCGACTCCCATGGTACCGAACCCTGCGGTGTTTGCATAATGGAGCCAGGAACTTCCGTCAATCGACACACTGGGCCCTTTCCCCGTTCCGACCCAAACAGTGTCACGGCTGACAGTGAGTACGTCAACGGCATTGCTATAGGGCAGCGCAGAGGGGAAGGTGGTTAGTCCAAACGACTGAATCCCCTGGGATGAAGAGGAAGAGAGAATAAATAACGTCGCCAGAACCGCTTGGAAGAATCGAATCATGGAACGACCACGGCGGTGTGAAAAATTGTGTTGACGGCGTCCTGTGGGGCCTTGCAGGATATCATGGCAAGGGTTACCCCAATGAAAACGGCGGTGGGTATGCGAACAAAAAGGTGGGGAAAAACTCATCGGGCAGACACCGATTGCCTTGAGTTGTTAACGTTTCAAGAATCGTAACAATCAGAAATCGGGGCGCCCTTGAAGTGGTTGGTTAATGGTATGTAGCCAAGTTTGCGAACAAAAGCAAATTCAGATTGGAATAGTAAACGGCGCAAAGGAAAAGCACAGGACGAATATTGCAAAGCTTATCCAGCCAACCATCATTCTGTTCGAATCTAGTGGCGTCTCATCGGGAACCGGGGGGTGATCCAGGCGGACAAAGTAATAGGAAATCATGGCCCAAAGAAACCATCCGCTCCAGCTGTACTCCGCAAAAGGAATGATCTGAGGAACGGCATCTCCGGATAGTGATTGGGCGGCCCAGCGAAGAAGGGCATCGAGGACGGAGGGGACGCCAAGAACCAGAAGGCCTGCAAAAGCAATTCGCACAATGAGTCGATGACGTTCCCCAAACATGGTATAGATAAGATGCCCGCCATCGAATTGGCCAATGGGGATAAGGTTCATGGCGGTTACGAAGAGGCCAAACCATCCGACACAAAGGAACGGGTAATGGTAGATCTCCGTCATTGGTGGGACAAATTGTTGCGCGTTCGTGAGGAGACTCTGAAGCGACGCGAAGAGAAGTGTCTGTCCGAACTCGAGGGGAAGGCCCTGGGAATTCGGGTCTGCATTGAGGGCAAAATCATATCCCGGATGAATGCCAAGGAGATATTCAGGCCCGGGGAGATTAAGGAAGCCGTAGGTAAGGAGTACAATGCAGGCGGCGAATCCAGCAAGAGGACCCGCGACCCCGATATCGAACATAACCTTTCTGGACGGAACAACCGCTTTCGTTCTGATAACAGCGCCGAGAGTACCGAAGTTAATCAGAAAAGGGACAGGCGGAAAAGGTATGAAGTAGGGGAGCGTGACCTTCACCCCGTGGTACTTCGCCGCAAAGAAATGTCCAAACTCATGAGTGCCCAAAACAAAAAGAATTGCGAATGCGTAATTAAGGCCGAATGAGATATTTGTCAATTCAAACGGATCGCGGCCAGCCCATTGAACCCCGGCCAATGCTGTCGTAAAAAAAGTGATTAGGAAGAGGAGAGGATGATGCAGGTGAGTGGAGGGGCCATAGTTTTTCTTGTTGCTCGAGGGATCAATCTGCTCGGTAAAACCGTAGCTCATTACTCTTCTCCGTAATAAAAACAACTTACGGAAAAGGACCGCGAAAGAAAAGCGAAAACGATCATCTGTCTGAACTGGGCCGAATGCAACGGTGGCATCGAGAATCATGATGCCACCGTGTAGTCGGAATGAAATTATGGTCGGGGTGGTTTCGGAAGTTCAACTCCACCACCATCAAGCGCGCTCGGTGCAGGTCGAGGCGGCTTAGGAAGCTCAGCACCACCACTTTCAAGAACCTGCGACACGGCAAAATTAACTGCGAATGTGAGGGCAATTGCAACTGCAATGATTCTAACTCTTTTGAAGATCCCGTGACTCATAATTGTATCCTTTCAGATTGTTTTGTTAGCTTACTCACGGCCTTGGGGGTTTTGGTAATTCAACTCCACCACCATCAAGCGCGCTCGGCGCAGGTCGAGGCGGCTTAGGAAGCTCAGCACCACCACTTTCAAGAACCTGTGATACGGCAAAATTAACTGCGAATGTGAGGGCAATTGCAACTGCAATGATTCTAACTCTTTTGAAGATCCCGTGACTCATAATTGTATCCTTTCAGGTTGTTTTGTTAGTTTACTCACGGCCTTGGGGTTTTGGAAGTTCAACCCCGCCACTCTCGATTGCTGACGGTAGCGGGCGGGGTGGCTTGACAAAGCTCACCGCCCCCACTTTCGCTTATCCGAACCCGATGATTTTACCACCGCTGAGATTTGCGAAGTTAAAGATAGCAGTCACGCCCGATTATCACAGATCGGATGCGATGCCCAGAATTTTCTCTGTTTTCGCATTTCTTCTCCTTGATTGGGTTGGTTTGAAAAACATGCAAATATTAGCGAATTCTTGGCGAAAGTCAAATCCTGCCAATATGCAATATTCAATAAAAACTCTAAGTGGTGTAATGAACACAACTTACACGACTCGATGGTTTGCGTGCTATATGTCACTTATTCGAGGATTTCGAATTTTCGTCTTGACTCGCATCTTTCAGCCTGTTAAATTCGTTTCATATTACGAATACATGAAATGACCCTTGCAAAAAAAATATTGTTGGCTTGGTTGTCGGTTGTGACCGTATTTGGGGTTGCTTATTTTTCATTCGATCACAGCGTCATTAATCTGCTTACCGTTATTGTCAATGTTCTTTTGATTCTGTTGGGTATTATTTCGCTTGTAATTTTTGCGAAGGAACCTAACAAAAAGAACAGACCAGTTTTTCTCAATTTCTCCATTTTCTTCCTCCTCTCGATTGGCAATTTACTATACCCATTCATAGGTAATTCTATTCTTCCTGGAAACCAATTCGCAGCCCTCTATTTCTACCAGTATATCCCTTCTGGGTTGACCATTGTTGTACTATCTCTGGCAATCGTCTATGTCGCAATCGACACTCTATTTAACGAACTCTCGATTCCGCATAAATACATACTTGTCGCTGCTATTGTAATCCCGATTTCAGCCTATTACTATTCTCCCTTTCTTTCTAATCCTAAATACCTTTACAAGACCGAAGACATAACAGATTTCAAAAGCGTAGACAATGTCGTCAGAGAATTAGCTCTTGAAGGGGTTGAACATCCGAAACCAGAACAAATTGCTTCTAGAGTTAAACTTAACGCTTGGCAAGAGGGGAAACAGGTCGGAGTTTTATTTGAAATAGAGAACATTCAAAGGGTCGCGACTATTCTCCCGTACATTGAGGGGGACAATTTCATACTCTTGTTATTCAAGCCTATTCACATGAATATCATTTTCATGAATGTATTATCTCTTATATTTGTTTTTGTGTTTTTTGGATATCAATATAAGAGTGATCCACCGCAAGGAGCTTATATCGAGAAGATCGTGTTCCTGTTTCTACCTTACTTCTCGCTTGATATTCTCCATTTCTTTGCATACGTTACCTCGAATAATTATGCTTCATATTTGGAGCTTTATTCAACCGCACAGTACCTAGTTGTCTTCAATCTTTTCCTGCTGTTGGTCTTCTTCAGTCTGCGCCTGAGCTTCATTACAAGCATCAAAGGCGAGTTTTATGAACGAGAACTGGTTCTTGATTCTGAACATATTAGTCGCTGGCGTGACGGTATTGATAGCCTTGTTGTTCGTCATTTTCTTAACCCGGAAACGATTCATGGAAGGCTTTTTGCACCGCGCGAGTCAAAATCCCGCACCTAATTTTTTACAACGATTTATGCTGAAAATTTTCGGCAAACAGGATAAGCAGTAAAGATTCTGGGAGGAATCATGGATTATCCGATCATCGGAAAAAGCAAAGCAACTGACGACTTGCGAAAGCAAGTGGCCAAGATTGCAAAAACTCAGAAGGACGTTCTCATCGTTGGGGAACCGGGAACCGGCAAAGGCGCCGTCGCGAAGAACATTCATGCCGAGCAGTTCAAAGAAAACGGAAAGAATGAACACGCGTTTGTTTCCGTCAATTGTTCCGTCATCGACGATCGGGAGCTTGAAGCGGTGTTATTTGGATTTGAAAAAGGCGTTCCCGGAATGCCGCCGACAACGAAGCGCGGGATCTTTGAGCTCGCAAACGATGGCACGGTTCTGATCGAAGAAATCGAGGAAGCAAGTTTCAGGAATCAAATCAAGATCCTCACTTTCCTCGAAGAACGAAAGGTCAAGCGGCTCGGCGGAACGTCGGCGAAAAGCGTGAATGTCAGAGTCATTATAACTGCCCGCAAGAACCCAACCGAACTCCTTGCGGCGAACAAGCTCTACGAAGAGTTCTTTAAGAAGGTCAACTCCCTCGAAACGATTTCCATCCCGGCCCTGAGGGACCGAAAAGAAGATATCCCCATTCTCGTGAAGCATTTTGTTTCAGAGATATCAAAGGATCTCGGCATCAAGGACATCGCGCTCGATATCAACGCGGTCGATGTGTTAGTACGTCACCCCTGGAAGGAAAACATCCGGGAACTGAAAGCTGTGATTGACAAATCGGTCCTGTTTTCCACGGGCGGACGGTTTGCATTGCCGCCGGAACTGGCTGATGAGAAGACCGAAGTCGTAAAGATGATCAACAACGTCCTTGCCGGTCAGTCTTTTGTGCTGGATAATTCTCTGGACAACATCGAGAAGGGGATTATCGAGCGCGCTCTGACGAAATTCGGATTCAACCAATCCCGCGCAGCCCACTTCCTTGGCATGACCGAGCAAACGCTGAGATATAAGCTGAAACGACTTGGTATCGCAAGCGCCAGGACCCGGTAAAATTCCTTTTTAATTGACAAAAAGCCCTCGTTATCGAGGGCTTTTTTGTTTTACGATGGGGTGATTAATCCAGATTGGATTGGTGAGGCAGAAATGAGGGGTTCGTGAGAAGTCGTTGGCCGCCGATGTCCGGAGCTCGAGCCGAATGTAGCCGGAGTTCTTCATTTTGATCTGTAACTGCTGTGAAAAAGAATAGCCCGTACTCCCTGTTTCCAGAATACAATCCTCTTTTCTGCTCCCGATGGTGCCTCTCCAAAGGACTACTTGTTCCAGGTTTCCAAACTCGGGGGTCGACTTCGCCTCGATGGAAACCTCAAATTCTGACCCTGCAACAGAGGACCCAACGAGTCCTGCTGCCCCCATGTCGCTCCGGGCCGCAAGCATCGCGATCGGCCCGTTTGTGATAACACAACGCCCGGAACCAATAGCCTCCAGAGTGCCCCGTTCTGTTACCCTTGAGGCAAGAATAACTGCCGTTCGCATCTCTCCAAATCGGTGTTCGTGGGATTCGCCTATAGCAATAAATGGAATCCTGAGCTGGCGAAAACGGTTGAAGTTGCCGTGAGCGTCATTCCCTGCAAGTGCAACCAGGCGGTGTCCGTTGAGCAAGGCTGAAATCCATTGAGCAATTCCGCGTTGAAAGCCCGATTGCGAGCCGTTGGCGAATTGCACTCCGGCAAGGTGTGCCCAATGGATATCTGAATCCTGCCAATTGCCGCGGCGAAGCAGCACTTTTTGAAGGAATGGAACATCTTCGACAGGATGAGCCGCAAAGGCATGCGTGCCCGGGGCTTTCTTCAGCAGTATATCCGAAAGGGAGTGCTCGGAACGAGTGTAAAACCACCGTTCCGCACTGTCGCCTGATCCGGGGGCGTAGTCTTTTACCCCAAGCAAAATCATATGAACATTGCGCCCAGAGTGATTCCTGCAACTCACTTCTTCACCCCGCACGATGGAAAATCCCCTGAATCGCTTATTAAGAACTTCGACCTCTTGTTGAAGCGCCTTCCATTTTGGAAGGGCCGGATCATTGTGAAGATAGTCATCCACGCGGTCATCAAGATCGTAGGAATGATCGGTTACTGCGAAGAATGACAGGCCGAGTGAACGGGAAAGAACGAGTGATGCTTCGAGGGGGGCCCCGAATTCAACCTGATCCTCCGTATATTGTGAATGCGAGTGCAGGTCTCCGTAATGCATGTTCTTCAACCGCGGAAGTGCATGGTCGGCAACGAACACGCGCAAGGGCTTATGCGAGGACGTACGATGGTTGTCATTCCGATATGTCCGAACGCCATCTGGTCCTGAAAGATCAAACTCAACGTCCAGATCGATCCACCCGTGCAATGGAGTAGCATCGATCTCAATAACCTTCCACCACCACTTCTTGTTGAGGACAACGGGATTGCGAAGCAGTTTCAAACGGCGTTCCTGTCCCGAGCCTCTGATGGTCGCCGCTACTCGAACGAGTGTCGCCGGATACTTCTCTGCATCTTTCGCAAGCAGCAAAAGCGGAATGGTATTCCCAGGCTCAACGCGGAATGGTGCGTCGGCAATAACCTCAGGCTCGGCCTTCTTTAGGGAGCTGAAAAAATATCGAAATCGATAGTGCGTCTCTGCATACAACAGGAGAGAGAACCATTCGATCGGAAAGGACCCCGGGTCGATCAATAGGACCGCCCTTTCCAGACGACCTTGCGCCCAAAGAAGACCATGAAGGGAAGGACCAGGACGTACAACAGGTAATAAAGTTGAAAATAGTGGAAGTATTTCATTTCCTGGGGCCGGTTCACTTGCTTTAACACCCGGGAGAGGAAGAGGTAGTCGCCGGTTGCTTTAAAGAGCCATCCGGTTAAAGCGGCAAAGAGTGATCCATAGAATGGGCCCGTAAGGATCAACGCATGCTGGGCAAATCCGACCGCCATGATGAGAAATCCGGTGACCTTCATATCCAACCCACCCTTTCCCCATCGGTGCTTCTGCCTGATGAGGTCCCGCCACGTCGGGCACGGAGAGCTCTCAACCAGCAAGTCGGGTGACAGGGGATAGAGATATTCCCACTTTCCGCTTTTGGTGATGGCTTGAAAGAGGCTGTAATCTTCGGTGACGCTGAATGGGATTGCCTCATAACCGCCAACATCGTCGTATGCCTTTCGACGGAAGGAAAGATTGTTGCCGATCGTGCTCAGGGGATTTCTCCAGGCCACGGCTGCAGACGCGACCCCAAGAAGGTAGGCCCAATCAAGAGATTGCATTCCTTCAAACGGACGAGAAGCCCGTTGGAGGGTCATTCCGCCAATAATCCCCACCGTCGGTGTGTATCTCTTCACTGTCTCTTCGATCCAGGTTGCAGGAACTGCACAGTCTGCATCGGTTATAAGGATAATCTCGCCCCTCGATTGGCTGATTCCATCTGCAAGGGCATTCGTTTTGCCAAGCAGCGGGCCGCCGGATGATGCTGAAACTACCTTGATAACGGAGTATTCACGAGCGAGCCCGGCCGCAATATCTCTTGTCCGGTCTTCCGAGTGATCGTCAATGACAAGTACTTCGTAGTTGTGTGGGAGATAGGATTGGTTGCAGACGGATTTGAGACAGGCCGCGATATTGTTCTCTTCATTGCGTGCCGCAATAATGACGGATACAAAGGGGGTTGCTTCAGTGAAACGTTGAATGCGACTTTTGGCCAGGCCGGCCAGGAAAGTGCCGATTTGAACAAGGTACAAAACAGTGACGCAGTACATCAACAAGTCGTATGTCATACTGGGAGCGCGGCAAAATGGAACTGCCCGCGGTCGGCAATTTCGAAAAAGGATCTCAGGACATCGGCAATGCGTGCTTTCGTATTCTCATTGTCGTGAAAAAGGACGATCGAACCGGGCCGCAGCGTATGGGTCAATCGCCGGGCAATGGTCGCAGGGGCGCGGTTTTCATGATCGCCCGGATCCACATCCCAGAATACGACCTCGTGGCCATGCTTCCTTGCCGCCTTGTACATCGTGGGGCCGCCAAGTCCGTACGGAGGCCTGAAATGGCGTGTCGTCGCTCCGGTATTACGCCGAATAATTTCTTGGGCTTTTTCAATTTGTTCAGATACGAAGATCGATCTCCTGAAAAGAAGCGAAGGGTGATCATAGGTGTGGTTTGCGATGGTGTGGCCTTGAGAGGCAATTCGTGCCGCAAGTTCCGGAAAGCGCTCAACATGGGAACCGATGAGAAAGAAAGTGGCTTTTACTCCGCGCTCAGAAAGAATCTGCAAGGCGATTGGCGTGGTAATTGGATGAGGACCGTCATCAAATGTGAGGTACACGTGGTCGGTGGGACCCGTCCAGCGAACTTGCGGAAAGAGAATCTGAAGCGGTTTGGTTGTGATGAACCTCATGTTTGGACGGGCGCCCCTTTCCATCGAAGAGAGCCGACCTGGCCCTGAAGAGCGGCAAGGACAATATACGGAACATGGAATATCTCTGCAATGAAGAGGTGCCAAACGGAAATAGATTGGTTCAGGAGGGTGGCTGTTTTGTGAATCACCAACCAATCCAGAAGGAGCTTGAGGGCCAGAGCCGGAATGACCGCTGTGAGCAG
>Ga0302046_10004810_pt1 | contig 11961 bp, 12 predicted proteins | sample RVTome_11_FD_200261 | JGI IMG/M metagenome (GOLD analysis project Ga0302046, IMG submission 200261) | Soil microbial communities from uranium-contaminated site in the Upper Colorado River Basin, Wyoming, United States - RVT147D111 (version 2) ... | reverse complement strand
CCTGGCCGACGTACCCGCTCCCGCTCCGACTGCGGCGGCCGTCCGCGCCGCTTCAACTCGCGCATTCCCGCGGCGATGGTGTTGCGCGCCAGGCCGGTCGCCTCCGCCACCCGCGATATTCCGCCCCAACCGAGCGCTCTCGCTTCCGTTGCGGCCCAGATACGCCGAGATCGCTCGTCCATTACACGAGACAATTTCTTGTACTTCAGCCGGATGTCCGTAACACTTGTCACGGACTCGCATTATGCACCTTCTCTGAACATTGATCAAGTTATTGTTTCACAATCCCTTAGTGATTCAAACACCTAGCCGCTCAGGCTACGCGGGGGACGACAGTGCTTGAGCCGCAATCACCCAGCAATCAGGCAACCTTCAGACGCCTGAAGCGCATGGAGATCGGGGCGGTTATCGCTACTCCGATACTGGCACTAATTGTCGCGATACCAGCAGCTCTGTTTGGGCTCCGCCCTGGGTCGACCTGCTCATCCTCGCTATTGCGTTGGGATTAATCCCGATTATGGGTTTCTGGAATTGAGAAAGGTGCTCGTTTTCTTGAAGGACCAGCGCGAACTCAGAGATCGATCGTGACTCTTCACGCAGCTTAGGAACATCACCCTCTCGTGCGCCGAGGAGCACTACGGAGGTGAAGGGATTGGACTTCGGTGACGAATGTCCCATTTTGCGCCACCACCTTTCCACCAGCGGACGGCCGGACGCCCGGGCCCAGACGCACCGAGCGATGTTCGCAGGAGGCTCGTCGGCGCGATCCAGAACCACATTATGTGCCATGGCATAATGCTGCTTCGCATAATGATGGCAGTTTCGGAGCAGATTCACTCAAACACTGACCTGACAACACGCCATAGCTGTTTGCTTCAACCTCGCGTGCGTCGACCTTGCCGCCGCGCACACGGTCCCCTGTTGTACCGCAACACCCGAATGCTGTCGTACAACTCGCCCGTCCGGATATTAAGCGCCCGGTGAAAGGAAGAGGCGGCGCCCGCCAGGCGGGTAAACGATTCAAGGTGGATCTGTTGCGAAGATGTCCCCATTTGATCCCGACTTGAGCCTGGTGTTTCAATGTCGTAACACGACGGGTCGGAACTGGGCTCCCCCATTCCCATACGCCATTGTGATTGCTAACTGTGCCTGCAATGCATGCATTATGTGCATGCAATACACTATCCGGAACATCCCAGTGGTGATCGACCAGGCCCTTCGGGCCGAAGCGCGGCGGGAGGGAAAGAGCCTGAACGAAGTAACGATAGCCGCTCTGGCGCGAGCCCTGGGTTTGGGAGATGCACGACCCTCGTATCGCTCGTTGGACCACTATGCTGGCACCTGGCAGGATGACCGGGAGTTCGATGCGGCCATGCGAGACCAGGATACGGTCGACGAGGCTCTCTGGCGTTGAGGCTGGCCCTGGATACCAACCGATACACCGATCTCTGTCGCGGCGACGAGCATGTGCGCGAGGTGCTCGAGACAGCACAATTGATCTTTGTGCCCTTTCCGGTACTCGCTGAACTCCGCGCTGGATTCGTGGTGGGGTCGCGTGGTCCGGAAAACGAGCGGACGCTACGCCGGTTTCTGACGGAACCAGACGTTCGCGTTATCTACGCCGATGAACAGACCACGCATCATTACGCCTCCGTTTTCCGGCAGTTACGAGCCCAGGGCACACCGATTCCCACCAATGACATCTGGATTGCCGCTCTGGTGCTGCAGCACGATCTCGTTCTTCACGACCGAGACGCGCATTTCGACCACTTGCCCCAGATCCTGCGCGTGTAGTGTCTTGGGGCGGCGACTTGATGAACGTAGCCAGGTACGGCAAGAAACCCTTGGGATGGTCAGGAACGTGAGTGGTCTATCAGTGACACGCCACTTTCCGACTGACCCTTCGGCGACTGGCAGGAATCAATGGGACTTGGAACGCCCAGCGAACGGTCCGGCTAGAATCCCAAAACGCACAGGCATGACGCTGGTTACCCCGATTTTTTTGATGATCATCTCGGTGTTATAGCCCATGGTCATCCGGTCTTCACTGCAGCGGCGTGAAGGTAGTGCGTTATGTGCCCCCTCAAACGTGTTTGTTATGGGGATCACCAAAGATACCACCCACGGTGCGGGCGCCATTGGTTGGCCACCGATGGCATCGTCGCAGGCATTGGCGCCTTCGGCTGGCAGCGAGTGGGTGACGTTCAGTGGAAACGCAACGGGACGTCACCGCCTGCGTGAACCGCGCTTCATCTCCAGTAACGCCTCCAGCTCGTGGAGCTGTTCTCGATCCTTCGGGCGGCCCGTCGCATGCTTCGACGCGAGCAACGCCGCAAGGCTGAGCGCGCGGAACGACGCCTGATCGGACTTCACCGGCACAGACGCGGCGTACACGTCGGCATAGTCGCCAACCCCCAGCACACGGTCCATTACGTCGATCGCCCCTTGATCCGTGACGAGCGTCATGACCGGAGTGTCACGAAACGTCCGCTCGTCCATGATGAACGGGAGACCACGGTCGACCCCTCGCAGATGCGCATTCCACCCACGGACCCGAGCGGTCAGACGCTGCACGTTTTCCGGCGCCGGATTGTAGCAGATATCCAGATCTTCAGTGATGCGCACCGACCCGTGCGCCCGCGCGGCGAGCCCACCGATCACCACGAACTCCACACCGGCCTCACACAAGCCAGCCACCATTCCCAAGAGACTCACGGTTCGGCAACCCGCAGCGCCTGGACGAAGGCCACGTCATCCTCGAGACGCCGCAGCCGTTCCGCCGGTGTGCGCTCCAGGGCTTCGCGGAGCAACCCGATGTCAATGCCGTACGCGCGCGCTTCGGCGACTCCGCCTTTCCTCCCCTTGCGTGGTCGCCCCCGCTTGGTCCCGCCGTACGATGAGCGGGCCAGCGACAGGCGCACCGCATAGTTGGAGAGGTAGCGCCTCACGTCTACCTCGAGTGTCACGACTCCGGCCGTATCCTCGCACCGCCAGATTTCCTGGTCCGGCCAGGCCGCAAGGGCTTCCTGTGCGAGAGGCCAGGATTCGACCAGCGGGATGCCGAGTGCCTCGTGCAACTGCCGGGCGAGACCGAGTAGCTTGGCGCGCTCCTCATCGTAACCAGGATCGAGTTGAAGCACCTGGTAGGCGTTCTGTACCCAGCGTGGAAGTGCACCGACGATGGTGGCGAACTGGCCGAGCTTCATGGATGCGCGACCATTAGTATAGTAACAATATCTAAAATTAGATTGTAGGTATTGTGAGTATATCTAATTCTTGTGCTGCCGTCGAGGGTCGCAAGGTCCCGTGCTCCGGAAGCCGGAGATTAGATCCGGCTCCCAGGTCGGTTCCGGTTGAGACGGTAGGTCGAGCCGGCAGACTCAATGTGGTGCGCCAATTGCGGCGGCGAGCCGCTGCTTTGCCTACGCTTCCTCGATCGGCGCGTGGCGACCCGTCATCCGCTGTATTGCACCACTGACCCGGTCGTGCACCTGCGCCTGAATCTCCGACAGGTGAAGCCGCGCCCGCGAAAGCGACCACAACCCGAGCAGCGTCACCGGTACGTAAGCACAGAAGTGATAGGCGACGGCGTACGAAACTGCTGGCCCGGGCTCGATACCGTAGATGGCCAGCGAGGCTCGCGTGACCGCCTCGAAGACCCCCACGAAACCCGGTGTGGACGGGATGACCAGGCCGAAGTTGACGAGCGATTGGAGTACCACCGCGCCGTACCACGGCACGCCCATGTCGAACGCCAGGAAACACAAGCCAAATGACATGGCGTTCACACCCCAGATCAGGAACGACCAGGCCATGACCACCCCGAGGCGTCGCCAGCTCCGAAGCACGGCGAGGCTGTCCAGTACACTGGATGCCGTGCGGATGAGGCTGTCCGACATGGATTTCCTCAAGAGGCGGCTCGCGAGTTTGCTCGTTACGCCAAGCACCTGATTGGGGAAGTGGATGCCGGCAAGACCGATCAGTGCCAGCAGGCCGAAGATCCAGACGGCGGTCCTCATGATGCCACCGACCGGGACGCCGGCCACGACCGCGTCCGTGCTCAACCATCCCGCCGCCGCCGCCCCCGCGAGTAGCACGAACAGTGTCACACCGTCGAGCACCCGTGAAACGACAATGGTCACCAGCGCGGACGAGAAGCTCACACCGGTCAACTTTCGTGCGGCGTATGCTCTGGCGATTTCACCCGCCCGGGCCGGGAGCAAGTTGTTGATGGCGAACCCGATGAGTGTTGCGTGGAGCAGGGGTAGGACCGGCAGGCGTGTTTCGTGGCTCAGGAGGGCTCGCCAGCGCATGGCCCGCAGGGGATACACGGCCAGGATCGACAGAACCGTGCCGATAATTGGAAGAGTATTGGCGCTCCGCATGAACTCCCACACCTCTGCGAAGTGGATGCCTCGCAGGGACCACCAGAGAAGGGGGACCGTCACGACCAGGCCAATGATCGTTGGCCATCCGAATCTGGATCGCTTGTTCATGGCAGGTAACGGTAAGGGGTTCGGGGGGACTCCGTCCAATGTGACCAATTCCGGGCTGTGTGGTGCGCGCGGGCCAGCGGGACATTAATATAGGAATTCCAAGCGTGACATCAGAGACCACAGATTCATCGGAGAGCCAGGCGTCACAGATGCCAGGGAACGAACGGCGCTTAGTCGAGCGACGCAAGCTGGTGTTGCTCGTTGACGCGAGCGAACGCCGGTCCGGTGGGGGGTACAACAGCCTTTCATCGGGACCACGCCGCTCGGGGCGTGACCGGAGGTTGGGTGACCGTCGAGCCAGGCAGCTCACATCTGAACGTGAGCGACGTCACTCCAAGGGCAATCGCCGGGCCACGGATCGGCGGAGTGGGGAAAACCGCCGCGTCACCATCGATCGGCGCCGGAGCAGCCCATCTGTGTTCACCCGGGAGGAAGCCGGCATCATCTGCAAGCGGGCCCTGCTCCCGGGCTCCGTCGATTGCCCGCGGTGTTCGGGCTCTCTGACCATTCGGCCACCCATTGCCAGCTCGGAAGATGCGGTCTGGCGTGTTCGATGCCTCATGTGTCGACGATGCCTCATGATTCGCAATCTATGAAGTTCTGCCTGGCGCTCCTTGCGCTGACGCTCGTACCCACAGGATCCCTTTTGTCACAGAGTCCTCACATGGACATGCGGGGCCGCAGCACGGTCTTCGCGCCGAACGGCGCGGTCGCGACGAGTCAGCCGCTCGCAACGGCCGCGGCCCTGGCCGTGCTGGAACGTGGCGGAAATGCCGTCGATGCCGCCGTGACGGCTGCCGCCGTGCTGGGCCTGGTTGAACCGCACATGACCGGCATAGGCGGCGACATGTTCGCCCTCGTCTGGTGGGCCGCCGACCGGGAACTGCACGGTCTCAATGCAAGCGGGCGCTCGGGATCCATGGTGACCCTGGAACGCCTGGTGGAACGTGGCAGCAGTCGCGTTCCCTCCAGGGGTGCGGAGTCCGTGACCGTCCCCGGAGCGCTCGCGGGATGGGAAGCTCTGCTGTCGCGGTTCGGATCGGTGTCGCTGGCGGATGCCCTGCAGCCGGCAATCGGTCTGGCTGGAGAGGGATTCCCCGTCTCGCCCATCATTGCCGGACAGTGGGCCAACGCCGAGAACCTGTGGACCGGAGACGGGATGCACGATGGCACACTCCGGGAAGCCTTCAGTGCGACCTACCTGCCGTCCGGAAGTAAAGCACCGCGCGCCGGAGAATGGTTTCGCAACCAAGATCTTGCATCCTCCTATTCCGCCATTGCGCGAGATGGCATTGGCGTGCTCTACGGAGGGGCATTGGGCCACCGCGTCGTGGACCACCTCCAGGCCCTTGGCGGGTTCGTGACGCTGGATGACCTCCGTCAGCATACGGTCTCATGGGTCGAGCCCATGTCCGCGACCTTCGGGAACTATCGCCTGTACGAACTCCCACCCAACGGCCAGGGCGTAGCCGCGCTCGAGATGCTCGAGATCCTGGAGGGGTTCGACCTGCGTTCAATGGGACACAACTCGGCGGCTTATTTGCATCACCTCATCGAGGCCAAGAAACTGGCCTACGCGGACCTCGAATTCGTCGTTGGTGATCCCGACCACATGACCGTCTCGGCCGATCAGTTGCTCCAGGATGATTTCATAACCGAGCGCCGCGCGTTGATCGACCCCGCCCGCGCAGCCGATCAACCCGACCCCGCGGCGGCGGTCACCACCAGCGAGACCATCTACCTCACGGTGACGGACCGACATGGGAACATGGTCTCGTTCATCAACAGCATATATTCCGAGTTCGGATCGGGCGTGGTCGTTCCGGGGACCGGGTTTGCACTGCAGAATCGCGGTGCCGGTTTTACCATGGAACGCGATCGTGCCAACACCGTTGGGCCGCGCAAGCTTCCATTCCACACGATCATTCCCGCATTCGCAACGCGCATCGGGCCCGTCGGGAGCGAGACCCCGTGGCTGAGTTTTGGCGTCATGGGCGGATCCATGCAGCCCCAGGGGCACGTTCAGATGCTCCTGAACCTCGTGGTGTTTGGCATGGACTTGCAGGAAGCCGTGGATGCTTCGCGCTTCCGACACCTGAGCGGTCGCCGCGTTGCGATCGAACCGGGCGTCGCAACGGATGCGCTGCGCGTGCTGCAATCAATGGGACACGAACTCGTTGATCCGGCGGGAGTGGCGTTTGGCGGTGCTCAGGCCATTATGCGACTCGATCGTGGGTGGGCCGCTGCTTCAGATCCCAGGAAAGACGGAATGGCCGCTGGCCATTGAAACGTCCCGTTAGGGATGCTCGCACGACCTATGGCGTGGGGTCTTCGGTTTCCTGTGTCAACGACATCGAACAGAAGCAGAGGACGGTGTCGGTCACCGAGATGGTGGTGCCATCGAACGACCCGTTCAGTCCGGCTACCGGCGTTGGGAAGAGGGGAAACTCCATGAGGACGGCCCCCGATCCCGTGTCGTATTCCGCCCGCCCTCCGTCGATGCGGCGAAGGATGTCGGATACGAACAGCGTTCCCTCGACATCGTAGTGCTCAACCGTGCCGTCTTCTTCGGGGTTGAACGTCAGTCGGAGAATGCCCAGGCCGAAGTTGCCCTGAGTCAGGAATCCTCCCCAGTTTCCACTCAACTCGAAGTCGTCGGGGTTCAGCGGCTCGCCGCCGCATGCGGTTGCCAGTATGAGCGACACTCCGAGTCCCAGTTGCTTCAGCATGAACGCTTGATCTCCGTGATCTTACACTGCGATCCGTGTCTTCCGTGGACAGAAAGGTAATTTGGCTGGAACCCCGGCCCTAGGTCAGTCCCTGTCGTACGAGCAGCGGTTCCAGCTGGGGCTCTCGGCCCATGAACTCCACGTACGACTCCAACGGATCACGGCTATCACCCCGTTCCAGGATGCTGCGACGAAATGCCTCCCCAGCCGCGCGCGAGAAGACACCATCCTTGCGGAAACGCGTAAAGGCGTCTGCGTCCAGCACCTCGGCCCACTTGTACGAATAGTAAGCGGCGGCGTATCCCACTGGACTCGCGAACAAATGCGAGAAGCCAGCGATGAATCCGAAATCCTCCGGCAACTCGGTTGGGGAGTGCATCTGCAAGACGTCCCTCGCGAACGCCATGACGTCTTCGGTTCCCGACGGATCGAAGTCGCAATGCAGTGCGAGGTCCAGTTCGGCGAAACCAAGCTGCCGCATCTGCGCGTTGCCTGCGCGGAACGTCCGCGCACGAACCATTTTTTCGAACAACCCCTGGGGAATCGGTTCGCCGGTCTCGTAGTGTCGAGCGAACATGTTTAGTGCTTCCCGTTCCCAGCACCAGTTTTCCATGATCTGGGATGGCAACTCGACGAAATCCCAGGGAACGTTCGTACCGGCCAGGCCACGCACGCCAACCCTCGACAGGCAATGATGCATCAGATGACCGAATTCGTGGAACAAGGTCTCCACTTCCCGGTGCGTGAAGAGCGCCGGCTTGCCACCCACTGGCGGATTGGCGTTGGCGCAGAAGAGTCCGAGGTGCGGTTCCGGGGGGGTCGCCAGGATCAGTCCGTTCATCCATGCCCCGTCCCTCTTGTTTTCTCTGGGATACAGGTCGACGTAGAAGGACCCGAGGTGCGTTCCATCGACGTCGATGATCCGGTACGTCTGAACCTGCGGGTCCCAGGTGGGGAGGTCCTGGGTCGGCTCGATGTTCACACCATATAGCCGAGTGATGGTCTGGAACAGGCCTGTGATCACGCGGTCAACGGGGAAGTACTGCCGCAGTTCTTCTTCGTCGAAATCGAACTGGGAGCGTCGCTGTTTCTCCGCGTAGTATGCGACATCCCAGGGCCGGAGTGATGACGCAACGCCGTCCCGCTCCGTCTGGAAGCGTTGGAGTGCCGCGTTCTCTCGTTCGAAGAAGCGCAGGGTCCTGGCGCGCAGGTCGCTGACAAACCCGCGGGCCCGCTGGCCGCTTCCGGCCATGCGATCTTCCAGGACGAGGTCGGCAAAGTCGGCATAGCCGAGCAACTCAGCCTTCAGGCGGCGCAACTCGAGAATCCGGCGCACGATCTGGCGATTATCGAACTGGGGTTCGGTGCCGCGTGCGTTGTATGCCCTCCAGACTCTTTCGCGGATCGCGGCGTTGTCGAGATATGTAACGAGCGGGATATAGCTGGGTGCGTGAAGGGTGAACCGCCACCCATCGAGCCCCTTCCCTTTGGCGTTCTCTCGTGCCGCATCTATTGCTGATGGCGGAAGCCCTGCGAGGTCCGCTTCGTTGGCCATGACGAGCTCGAACGCGTTGGTTGCATCGAGCACGTTCTGGGAAAACCTCGTGGTCAATTCGGCGAGTTCGACGTTGTAGATGGCAATGCGTTCTTTGCCCTCTTTGTCGAGATCCGCCCCGTGACGCCGAAAGTCGTCAATGACCTTCTCCAGATGTCTGGCGCGTTCCCCAACGAGCCCTTTGGCCTCCTCTGTTTCGGCAAACCGTGTGAGGACGTTAAAGAGATCTTCATTCAATGTGATCGATGTCCAGAACCGACTCAACTTTGGCTGCACCTTCTCATACGCGACCCGGTATTCCGGATACGTTGCCACGGACTCGAGATGGCCCACGACCGTCGCGGCCCAATCGAGATTTTCAGTCGCGTCCTCCAAGGCTTTGAGGGTACTCTCGTATGTTGGTGTACCTGTGTTTGCTGCTATGGCGTCGATGTGGCGTTGTGCCTCGGCCAGCATCTCGTCGATTGCCGGCTCGACATGCTTTGCTCGGATCTCGTCAAACGGAATCCGGAAGGCTCGTTTTGAGAGTGGGTTTGCCATTGGCCTGTATGATGAACCGTGGGGCATGGTAATGGTCTTTCTGCCGACTCGGTAGTGGACAAATGTCGCGTTGTTCTTGCACCTACCTCAGAGTACCGTGCGTTGGCCGGGACACTGCTCAGCAGGTGCCAACACGAGTGTAGCTGCACCGGCGGTGTGCGGCGGTAAGGAGCGGAGCGCTCTGCCGCAGCTATGCCGACGCTGCTGTGCTCCCTATTGGTCACTCAATTACTATCTGCTGGTTGGCGGACACGAAGAGTACTTCGTGGCAGACACTACAAGGTCCGTGCCCGGCGAACGAATTCTCAACAAGTCGATCGAAATCTACCTGGTCCGTCGTGGGAATTATCCTCTGGTTCGGGAACGCGGCGTGGATTCGGATCTCACCCTGCTGCCACTCAGGGGTGCCGAGAAGAATATAGGCCGTTTCGTCCGATTGGCCGAGAGTTGACGTCGAGTGCCGATGGGTGGATCTTGATCGAAACGTCGGAGTCGGAAATTGAACGTTCAACGTTGGACGTTGATCATGCCAGTTCGCGCGCAGGTCATGACGTCTCTTTGCACATTCCTTGTTGCCGGTCTCATACACGTGTCGGCCCAGGAACTACCGAACGTGGCACGGCTGCATTCCCGTCCGGCCTCTGTGTCGGTTCGGGTTGGTGAAACGGCCCAGCTCGTGGTGGTTGCCCTGGACGCCAGCGGGAACGAGGTCGATGTGCCGTTGCGCGTCGTGGGACCGCGCGGCGGCGTTGGTGTGGATGACGGTGAGGTACGAGGGATAGCGCCGGGGTCTTACGAAATCGTCGCCACCTATTCCCCTGCCGTTGGCGAGCCCATAACGTTCAATATCCCCGTGTCCGTGAGCTGGCCGCCGATCGATCGGGTGGAAATCGCGACTGATCCCCAGGGTCGGCTGTACCAAGGGACACGAATTCGACACGTGGCCACGGCGTACCATGCGGACGGGTCCGTCCGAGCCGGCGCGGCCGTCGAGTGGCGTAGCTCCGATAGTCGGGTCGCGACGGTGGACCGCTTCGGGAACGTGGAATCGGTTGGCACCGGCGGCGTAACGATCACTGCCGTGTTTGAAAGCATCGAAGGCCGTATCGCGCATCGCGTGGAGGCGCTTCCCGCGACGCAACTCACGATCTCAGGCGGTCGGGATGAAGTGCGCACGGGTGATGTGCAGGCATTCTCAGCGGTTGCCCGGGATCACGGCGGCAACGTCATCGACGACGCTCCCATCACCTGGACACATTCGTTCGTTCCCGCGGATGGCATGGTTGGAACCAGTGCGCCCGGTCAGCTGGCCGGCGGGAAGTTTGTTGCGGACGTTCCGGGTGTCTATACCATTATGGCGTCCGTGGGTCCCATCGTTGACGCCAAGTCGTTCAACGTCGCGGCTCGGGATGTCGTCAGGCCGCTCGAAGTGGTTGGCACCGGGCGTCAATCGACCATTCGCACTACTGACTTCTGGGTGTTCGAGGGGCAGGACGGAAGGGACTATGTGATCACGGGTTCCAAGGTGGCGGACGGGCATGCCTACGTGTTCGATGTAACAGACCCGTCGAACATCATCAAGACGGATTCCATTCAAGTCGATGCGCGAGAGGTCAACGATGTGAAGGTGTCGCCCGATGCCCGATACGCCACCGTAACGCGGGAAGGTGCGTCAGATCGACGTAATGGGGTCGTGATTCTGGATCTGGCCGATCCCGCTCACCCTACTGTGGCATCGACATTCGACGATCGGCTCACCGGTGGCGTGCACAACGCCTTTCCGACAAACGACCATATCTTCGCACTCAGTGGCGGCGACAAGTACGTCATTATCGATGTCGCAGATCTGCGCAATCCGCGGTTTGTCAGCGAATACAATCATCCCGACAGCAGGGTGCACGACGTCTGGGTACACGATGGTATCGCATACTCGGCGGAGTGGGGAACCGGGGTGGTGGTTGTCGACGTGGGAAACGGTCGATGGGGTGGAAGTATCGACAACCCCGCGTTCGTCACCAGTTATCCCGTTCCCAGTGGTGCCACCCACGCGGTGTTCCCGTATCACCAGGAAGAGACCGGGAAGTTCTATCTCTTCCTGGGTGACGAAATCATGTCGCGTCGTGGATTGGCAAACAGTGGCACACACGCGCCCAGCGGTGATTATGCGCAACGGTACAATCCGGAAACGGGACGCGGTGGCTCGCCTCTCGCCACGCAGGGATACCTTCAGGTCGTTGACTTCACGGACCCTGCACACCCACAAATGGTGGCCCGCTACGAGGTCACGGAATACGGCACCCACAACATCTGGGTCGAGGACGATGTGCTGTACCAGGCATACTACGAGGGTGGCCTGCGGGTGGTCGACGTGTCGGGAGAGTTGATGGGCAATCTGTACACGCAGGGTCGGGAAATCGCCGTGTTCAAGCCGTACGACCGTGCTGGGTACGTCGCCAACTCACCCATGGTCTGGAGCGCCATGCCACACAAGGGCCTGGTCTATTTCAGTGATACGAACAGTGGCGTATGGGCGGTGAGGATCAAGCCGAAAGAAAGGGCGGTCAGTTAGGGAAGCTCTGAAAAAGTCGTGTGATGGTCCCGAGGCGACGCGTCAGTGAGCGGCGACCCCTCGTACTCACTG
>Ga0302046_10004809_pt1 | contig 11966 bp, 8 predicted proteins | sample RVTome_11_FD_200261 | JGI IMG/M metagenome (GOLD analysis project Ga0302046, IMG submission 200261) | Soil microbial communities from uranium-contaminated site in the Upper Colorado River Basin, Wyoming, United States - RVT147D111 (version 2) ... | reverse complement strand
GGATGCCTATCTAACCGTTTCCGAGGCACCAGCCTGGCGTCTTCTCGAACAACTCGAGTCGATCAGTCCGCACGCGTTCACGGAGGCGGTTCGGTCTGCCTGTGAAGCGGAAGGTTCGGACGACGGAGCTGATGGGACGGCAATGGACATTGCCGCAAAACGGGCCGCGCACATCGGGCCGAACCTGCGCCTTTCGTACCACAGTCCCCTGCACATCGTGCGGGGTTCCATGCAGTATCTGTACGACGGCGATGGGCGTGAATACCTGGACTCCGTCAACAACGTGTGCCACGTGGGACACAGTCACCCTCGCGTCGTCGCTGCGGTACACAGCCAGTTTGCGAAACTCAACACGAACACTCGCTACCTCTACCGCGTCCTTGGCGACTATGCGGAGCGACTCTGTGCGCGTTTGCCGGACGGACTGGACGTCTGCTACCTCGTCAACAGCGGTTCGGAGGCGAACGACCTGGCGCTCCGGTTGGCCCGCGCCAACACGGGACACCGCCACGTTGTTGTGCTGGACGGAGCGTACCACGGGAATCTGTCGTCACTCATCGATATCAGTCCGTACAAGCACAGCGGCCCCGGCGGCGGCGGGCCACCGGATTGGGTGCGTGTGGCGGATCTGCCGGACACGTACCGTGGAGCATATCGTGACCCGGCGACGGCGGGTGGGTTGTATGCACGAGACGTGCAGCGCTGTCTCACGGAGATCCGGGAGGGCGGCAACGCTCCGGCGGCGTTTTTTTGCGAATCGCTGCCGAGTTGTGCGGGTCAGGTTGTGCTGCCGCCGGATTACCTGCGTGAGACATTTGCGCTGGTGCGTAACGCCGGGGGTATCTGCATCGCCGATGAAGTCCAGGTCGGTTTTGGGCGGGTGGGATCCGCGTTCTGGGGTTTCGAGACACAGCGCGTCGTGCCCGATATCGTTACGTTAGGCAAGCCGATGGGAAACGGCCACCCGATGGGCGCGGTCGTTACCACGCGGGCGATTGCCGAATCGTTCGACAACGGCATGGAGTACTTCAACAGTTTTGGCGGAAACCCCGTATCGTGTGCCGCGGGTCTCGCGGTGCTGGACGTCATCGAGGACGAAGATCTCCAGTGGAACGCGCTGGAGATCGGGGCGCACTGCAAGGCCGGTCTGCAGCAGCTCGCCAACGTCTGTCCAGGGGTGGGTGACGTGCGTGGAGAGGGGCTGTTCCTTGGCGCCGAACTGGTCGTTGATCCTGCCAGCCAGGAACCCGCCGCGCATCAGGCGGGTCTGGTCGTCGAGGGAATGAAGGATCGGGGAATCCTGGCGAGCCGGGACGGACGGTACAACAACGTCATCAAGATCAAGCCGCCGCTCTGCTTTACGAGGGCCAACGCCGACACGTACGTCGAGGCGCTTGCCGAGATGGTGAAGACGGTGTTTCCCTGACCTAGCCAAGCCTAGCGGGGTGCTGAAAAAGGGCTCCCTTCGCGCGCCGCGGCCCGCGAGTACGAGGGGTCGCCGGCTCACGGGGCGAGGGTCTTGACCCGCACCACCCTCACCGTCCCGTCGACCTCTTCGTCGGGGCCCGGTGGGAGATGTGTGACTTGCCGCCGCGTCCGGCGGGATCACCACCGGACTTGTGCTGAGGTTCCCTGGGGTCTCAGATCAGAGGACCGGCCGTTCCCTGGGCTCCAATTTGATCGACCACAGTCCACTGCTGATATCCGAGAAAAAGATATTCCCTTTATACGGCATCACGCTCCAGGCCGCGGGGGCGTTGGCAATCCAGCCTACCGGATCATGCGCCTTGAAAACGGCTATCTCTCGTCCCTGCGTGTAGAGGTTTCCCATCAGCTCGCCGGACACGTCCACCAGTCGGACGCCGCCTTCGTAGTAGGCCTGATAGAGGACATCGTCTTCTACCCAGATGTTATGCGTTCCGTATTCCGAGACTTCATAACGGGCGACCATTTCCGGGTCTTCCGGGTCGGTAAGATCCAGGATCTGGATGTATCCGGACGTCGCCCGCGGATATCCACCGCGTCCGGTTTCGGGATCGTACGCCATGCGCACATCGGGTCCGGAACCTTCCCATGGCAGACCCCGGCGATTGGTAATTTCATCGCCGACAAACAGGTAGAATCTGCCGGTGGACTCCTGCGCGTACGGAAAGACCGCGTGTGTGGCGCCCGTTGGCAGCGGATAGGTCCCGATCAACACGGGATTGTCGATGGCACCGCCCCAGCGACCGTTGCCCACGTCGACCATCACGACCCCGGTTTGCCATTCCGCCGAGTAGGCAATGCCGTCGTGTACCCACACGTCATGGATCCTGCTGTTCGGATGGTCGTACTCGCTGACGTAGCGCGGATTGTAAATGTCGCGCATGTCCAGAATGATGTACTTGTCTCCGTCAGACAGCGCGAAGAGATAGTCGTTTTGTGCATAGACGTTGTGTACGCCACCGGTGAGGCCTTCATCGTAGATGGCGGCGACTCTGGGATGGGCGGGCGTCGCCATATCCATGATCACGATGCCGTTGCGTCTGTTTGATGCTCCCTCGCGCGTCAGCACCGCATAACGACCGTCCGGTGAGGCCTTCACGTCATTGACCGAACGGGCGTCGACCTGGAGCGAGTCGGTCTTTCTGATGTTGGTGGGATCCGTCACGTCCCAGACGAACGCATGGCTCTGGCCCTGACGCGAACCGGTGAGCGCGTAGTCGCGGCCGTCAACACCCTCGAATACCCAGATGTCGCTCGTATAGTGGGTGTCCTGCCGGCCCTGCCCCATCACGGTTAGGCGTTGCACGACGTCGCGTGGAACAGCGGTGAATCGCCTGGTGGCATTGAGGGGGCCGGCCGAGGCCATGACGGTGTACACACCCGGTACGTCGGCCACCACCTTGCCATCCTTGACCTGGCCCGGTGCCGCGGGCGCGATGATGCCCTCGGTGGGACGGTAGGCAAGCGTCCACGAAACCGGCACGTCGTCAGCAACGCTCCCGTCAGCCCGCCTGGCGACCGCCGAATACGTCTGCACGTCACCCGTGCGCACTTCATCCTCGCCGCCGGTTATCTCCAACGCCACGGCGGGAAGACGGTCGATTGTGTAATCGATGCGTTCGCGCACACCTTCGAACGACGCCGTAATCGTCACCGAACCGGTGCCCGTGGCGCTGGCGTATCCGTACCGGTCCACGCGGGCAACATCAGGGTTGGAAGAGTTCCATTCAATTGCCGGAGCAGGTCTCGGCGACCCGTCGGCGTGCCACGCCGTCGCTTCGAGCGCGATAGTCGTTCCTTCATACAGTGTGCCCGGCGACGGTTCGATTTCGATACGGGCTATTGCCGGCCAATTGACGCGGACGGGGATGCTGACAGAAGGGGGCTCACGGTTGTCTTCTGGGGAGAGGGCCGCCGTGACGACGATCTCGTAGTCGCCCGCCTCGAGGCCCGTCAGCGTACCGTCCTGGTCGTAGGAAAGGCTCTGGCGGGGAGCGGCAACTCTATACGGAGCCTGAACCGGGTTTCCGGCAGCATCGAGAGCCGTGATGCTCAGTTGCACCGACTCCCCCCGGGTCATCACGATGGATGAGGGCCTGGACTCCAGGCGCACTACCTGCCCCGCTTGCCAGGCCAGCGCGAGTTCGGGCGAGATTGCCGCAGCGAACGAGGTAGCGATCAGGAACCCTATTGTGCGCATGGTGTTATGGCTCTCCGATGAAGCGGTAGATAATGTGAATGTGGCTTCCCTGAGCCCGGTTGGAAAGGTGCTGCCCGCCGGTCGAGGGCCGTCATGATTTGAGCGAGCGGCGGGCGGTCCGGACAGTCAGCTCGCGCAGATGGCGTTCTGCTGTAGCGCATTCTGTCACGCATGGGCCAGATTGTCGAGCGTGGTGGCTCAATCGGCCCTGCTGTCCGCAAACGCGGCTGCCGGCTTCGATAAGGCATCATCCCGCCCGTCACCTGTCTGTCGGAGTCGTTAGCAGGACTCCGTAATCGAAAGCGATCCTCTTGGACGACCACCTCCTCGCCCTCGGCGGCATAATCACGGTTGGCATGGCAGCGCAATGGCTGGCATGGCGCATTCGGCAGCCGTCCATCTTTATCCTCCTCGTAGCGGGCTTTCTGGTCGGCCCGGTGCTCGGGTTGATCAATCCCGACGAACTGCTGGGCGATGCCCTCTTCCCGATGGTTTCCCTTGCGGTTGCGATCATCCTGTTTGAGGGCGGGTTGAGTCTCGACATCGCCGAGTTGAGGCAGGTGGGACGTGTCGTGCGAAACCTGATTTCAATCGGCGCTCTGGTGACCTGGGTTACGTCCTCGTTCCTCGCCTTTTTCCTGCTCGGGCTCCCGGCAGACATCGCCGCGCTGCTGGGCGCCATCCTGGTGGTGACCGGTCCAACGGTCGTCATTCCGATGCTGAGAAACATCCGTCCTTCGGCCAAGGTAGCGTCGGCCGCAAAATGGGAAGGGATCGTCAACGATCCGACCGGCGCCATCCTTGCTGTCCTGACCTTTGACGTCGTGATCGCGGGCGGGTTGGCCGGTGGTGTCTGGGCCGCTACGAGTGGTATCGTGAGGTCGATCGCGGCAGGCGGCGTAGCCGGGTTGTTGGGCGCCGGGTTGATCGTCCTGCTGCTCAGGCGGTACTGGGTTCCCGATTTTCTGCAGAGCCCGGTGACGCTGGGCGTCGTGCTGACGGCGTTCACGTTCGCCGACGTGGCATCGCCCGAATCCGGGTTGCTTGCCGTTACGATCATGGGGAGCGCGCTGGCGAGTCAACGACTCGTTTCCGTCCGCCACATCGTTCAGTTCAAGGAAAACCTCCGCGTCCTGTTGATTGCCTCGCTGTTTGTCCTTCTGGCGGCGCGGCTACCGCTCGACGATCCGACGTATCGGGATGCCGGTGCCATGGTCTTTTTCGGGGCACTTGTGCTGGTCGTGCGTCCCCTGGCTGTGGCCGCGTCGACCTGGCGGTCTGATCTCAACTGGCGTGAACGAATATTCCTCTGCTTCATGGCGCCGCGCGGGATCGTGGCGGCGGCCGTTGCGTCCGTGTTTTCCATTGAGTTGGTGGAGAGCGGTCGTCCCGCCGGCGAACAGCTTGCGCCCATCATGTTCCTCGTCATCGTCGGTACGGTCGCGTTGTACGGGCTGACCGCGGGCCCCGCGGCTCGCGTCCTTGGAGTGGCGTCATCGAGTCCGCAGGGTGTCCTCTTTCTCGGTGCGAGTCGCATCGTCCGGGAGATGGCGCACGCCCTTCATCGTTTGGGGATTCAAGTCGTCCTGCTGGATTCCAACTGGCGCAACATCGCCGCGGCCAGGCAGGGTGGGCTCAACGCGTTTCACGGCAACGTGCTTTCCGAGCGCACACTCGAAACACTGAACATCGACGGTGTGGGGTATCTGCTCGCCGCCACACCTAACGACGAGGTCAACGCACTGGGCTCGCTCCACCTCAGCGAGCTGTTCGCGCGGTCGAACACGTATCAGCTGGCACCGCAGGAGAAGGCCGGACTGAATGATGTCCCGCAACACCTCAGGTCGCGGATCCTGTTTGGGCCGGAGACGACCTACGCGAAACTGCAGGAGCGGCTGGAGCGCGGCGCGACGGTGAAGTCCACCGACCTCACGGACGATTCGAGTTTTGAAGCGTTCAAGGGGCGTTACCGGGACGTGGCGACCCCGCTGTTCATCGTTTCCTCCAAAAGAGCGCTGACGATCGTTGAGGCCGGGCAGAAGTTGTCGCCCAAGGCGGGGAGTACGGTGATCAGCCTGGTAAACACGAAGGGGGATGACTGAGAGATCTGAGATTTGCGATTCTCTTGTTCGTCGATGCATGATGTGTGCGAGGCCTAGTCTAGCAGAGTCTGGCAGGGTGCTGAAAAAGGGCTCCCTTCGCGCGCCGCGGTTCGCGGCCCCCTACTACACCGCCCCATTATCCATAGACCGCGACCCAACGCGCGCTTCCGGGAGCCTTTTTTCAGCACCCTGCTAAAGGAGTCGGTCGATTTGCGGGTAAGGGGTTGAAGTAGATCAGGGCAACCGCGCCACCGATCAGGGAACGTCACAGCCAGCTCAACGACCTTGACGGCCATGTAGATTGCCGCGAACCGCGGCGCGCGAAGGGAACCCTTTTGAGCACCCTGCTAAAGGTGCTAAAGGACTGCTAAAGGGGTCGCTCGATTTGCGGGAAGGGGTTGAAGTAGATCAGGGCAACCGCGCCACCGATCAGGGAACTTCACAGCCAGCTTACGACCTTGACGGCCATGCAGATTGCCGCGAACCGCGGCGCGCGAAGGGAACCCTTTTGAGCACCCTGCTAAAGGAGTCGCTCGATTTGCGGGAAGACGTAGAAGTAGATCAGGGCAACGGCGCCACCGATCAGGGCCAACTTCACAGCCAGCTTAACGACCTTGACGGCAATGTAGATTGCCGCGATGGCCACAAATGCGACCGCTAACAGCGTTGCAATCGAAGTCATTCCCGGACTCCATCAGGTGACCTGTCCCAACCGATACCCCACCGCATATCCGACGTTCGTTTTCGCCCGCAAGTTTCGCTGCTGTGGGGATTTAGTCAAGCCTTCCGCCGATGCGAACGAAGGGAATCTCCATGCTCACATTGCACACGTCAGGTCCGACGCTCGTTCCATCCCACCCACACGACCCAGAGGACGAACACGGCCACCATCATGCCGAGTTGCCAGACGACCTCATGGGCCGTGTTGAAGAAGGGAGAGCCTGAGACGCCCAGGTGGTAGAGGTGCGTCATGCGGATGAGGTTGACACCCACGAAGACGGGGATCCCGAGGATGATGCCGAGGCTGCGTGCGCGCACCGCACCGGAAGGATAGGCAACGATGCCGGCTGCCAGGACGGCCGCACCGGCGAACCCCGTGCAGCCGCGCGTGATCTCGATCCCGAAGCCACTGGAATGAAAGATGAAGTTGGCCTGTCGAAAGCCGTCCAGACCGGTCTGGTGAATCAGCCAAAGCGTGCCCTCGGCGGTGAGGGCACGCATTGGCGTCAGGAACGGGCCCAGGATCGCATCGCGAAACACGATCCACAGCGCCACTCCGAACAGGGTCATCGTGAGCACGAATCGAAACCGCGGCTCACGCCACAGATGCTGCATCCCTTTCACCCTCATGACGTGTGCAGAGAGGGCCCCTCAGGGAGCCGAGCGGACGGCGGGCCGCTTCCTGAACCACACGAACAGCGCCATGGCCAATGCCACGAGCATGGCCGCGAGCACCGTGAGTGCCGGAACTCGGACGGGCGTCGACCCTGCGGCACCGCCGGAGCTGGCGGTTACGTCAGTCGTGCCACGGGCTACGGCCGTCAAGGTGGTCGTTGCCTCACCCTGGGCGTTCGTGGTGGCCGTCGTCGGTGAGACCGTCGCAATGCCGGCGTCCGCCGTTGAGAATGTCACCGTTCTGCCGGGTTGTGGCTGGTTGACCATACTCACCCGCGCCGTGACCGCCGCCGTTTCGCCCACGTCCAGGTTGCCACTCGGGGTGCGCGTGACCGTGATCAGGAGCGGCTGGTCCGGGATCTCGAGCGAGCGATCGGCCTGCAGCAGTCCGGCACCGCACGGGCTCGGGCATTCCGTCGCGGTGCGCGGAAGTGCGCGCGCGTACAGCTCGGTGAGCAGCGAGTCATTTGAGATGTTAGGCGTTTGGGAAATCCACAGCGCCAGGACACCCGAAACATGCGGTGTGGCCATGGACGTGCCGTTATAAAACGCGTACCCGCCCTGCACCATGCTCAGGACGCCGTCCGGGTTGCCGTCGTTGTTGTCGTCGCGCTGGCCGTCCCCACCCGGGGCCATGATTTCGATCGTGGCGCCAAAGTTGGAATACCTCGTTGCCAGCCGACCGCGCGCCTCGCTCGCGGCGACGGTCACCACGCCGTTGCAGCTTGCGGGCATGGCGTTCGCGGCATCACCGGCTTCGTTTCCGGCGGCGACGACGACGATGGACCCTGCGCCGACGGCGTCATTGATGGCAGACTGCGTGGATGGGGACAGCGAACAGGGCAGTCCGGCGGCGCCAAGGCTCATGCTGATGACGCGCGCCGGATTTTGATTGTCCGGTACACCGGGAACCGGAAGACCAGCCGCCCATCGGATGCCATCGTTGATGTCCGCGGTCGTTCCACCACACTTGCCCAGGACGCGCACGGGGATCACGCCAACGCTCCAGTTGACTCCCGCAACACCGTCGTTGTTATTGGTGTTTCCCGCGCCGACCGTTCCGCCGACGTGCGTGCCGTGCCAGCTGTCGTCAAAGTCGACGGGGGGACTTCCCGGCCCGCACTCACCGGCCTGAATGGCGTCGCCCGGATCGGTCGGATCGTTGTCGCGGCCACCGCCATCGTTGGCGATGAACGGGTCGCTGATCATGTCGAACCCGGGCAGGATGTTTCCTGAGCCGACGATATCCGGGTGGTTAGGCAGGATTCCCGTATCCAGAATCCCGACCGTCGCCGAAACCGCTCCCGTCCCCTGTTGCCACGCACCGGGCAGGCCAATGCCTCCGGGTGATTCACCGGGTGCGGCGCCGTTGTTGAAGTAGTGCCACTGATCGCCGTACCGCGTATCGTTTGGTACGACGTCCTGCACGATGGGCGCGCGCCCGACGATGTACACACGATAGTTCAGTTGTGCCCACTCGACGTTGGGTTCGGCGCGCAGCGAATCCAGAGCGGTCATCGTGGCGTTGTACTGCTGGCCGATGGCCATGGCGTTCAACGTCGGGGCCGGAATCTGGTAGACGAACTCACCGGTGGCTACCGCACGTCCTTCAGGAGCCAGACCGAGCGCGCTGAGACGGGCGCCCGGGAGCGCGGCGTTGTCAGCCGTCTTGACGATGATCTGTCCAGGAACATATGTGGCTGTATCTGGTAGTTGTTCTAGGAAGTTCTGTGCCGCAAGGCCCGGCAATGCGCCAAACATCATTGTGAAGAGTGACAACGCGAGACATCTCTTCATTGCGGTGCTCCTTCCATGGAAGTTTCTTACTGCGAGTGAACATGTTACGCTGCTGTCTTCTACTGCTCTCATGCGGTGTTATGAACGGCCTGATCGCTCAGACCCCGAGCTTTGTTCCCGGACAGGCGTTGATGCGTTTTGCGGAAGGCACGCCGCAGCGCGCAAAGATCCTCGAGGTCAGTCGCACGAATCCGCTCGATCTCTCAGGGTTGGAGACTGTCACTGATGATTTGCGCGCCCGTATCCGTGTCCCCTTGTACGTTGAAAAGCTGGGAAGTGGAGACTGGTTGACGCTTGCCGTCGACCGGCAACCTCTGGCGGAAGCAATCGAACAATTCCTCAGGGGGGAGAATGGGGTCATTGCGGTAACCCGTCAAGATGCGACGAGTGGCCAAACGGACGGGCTGCGGTTCCTGATCACCATCGCCCCGGGAAGCGACTTGCAACGGGTGTTTGAGCGGAGGGCCGAAAACGACGGTTTGGCCGCGATTGTGGACCGATGGACTGCTGCGGTCAGCGTTCCGTTGAGGGAAACGGGAGATCCTGGTCACCTTGTTATTGAAGTCGACTGGTCCGCGGCAACACTCGAGTTAGTTGACAGATTGAGCGCGCTTCCGGAGGTGGAAGCCGCGCAGCCAAACTACAGTCAGATGCGTTGAGATGCCGACCGCTCCGAACGCGGCGGAGGGTCTCCTCGATCCTCGACGTGCCGTATCCGTGGCCCCGCAGCGTCCATAGATTGCGGAATGTACAGGTCGGATCCGGGTGAGGATGTGATCCAGGTCCGCTCGGGCCGGCCGCCGGGTGATGCGACTCGACGCATTGCGAGGACGGCCGGACGCATCCATGGAGGTCACAATGATCGTCCCACGGTTTTGTTTCCTGGTTTTGGGGGGATTCGTCGCGACGTCGCTCTCAGGATGCGCCGGTGCGTCCGTTACGAATTCCATTGAGCCGGTTATTGAACTCACCATGCAGGGAGCCGCCGAAGGCGGTGAACCTCGCGCGCCAAGCGTCACGACGGCCACCTCCGAGCTGGCTGTGCTCGAAGGCACCATCTCGTCGCCAAACCCCTGTTACTCCTTCGCCGCCGAAATCGAAGCGGACCAGAACAACCTGACGGTCACCCTGTCCGGTACGCAGCAGGCGGGGATGTGTATTCAAATCCTCGGCGCGTTCAGATACCAGGCCCGCATCACGGGTCTATCGACGGGGACGTATCCGGTAACGGTCGTCTACCGATACCCGGACACCGGATGGGAACAGCGGGAGTTCAGTCTCACATTGACGATACCGTGAACCTGGTCCCTGCCGCTCATCGGTGTCTCACCGTCAGCCCCGAGGACAGGTAGCCGTCGGGTTCGCTGAACGGATCGACGATCTGGAATTCGATGAACGGACGAAAAGGTCCAATCGGGATCGACACACCCGTCACGCCAAGGAGGTGTGCCCTGGTTTCCTCCCCTGATAGACGCTGGGATTGAAAGACCGACGTCCGGTTTTTGATAATCGTACCACCCGCACCGACGAACAGAGGCGTGCCCTTCCCCAGCGGGCGCCATTTGAGTGCAGCGAGGGCCTGCCACCCCGCGTCGCCTTCTGACGTATTGCCGACAATCAGGTTGAAGTTCGGATGGAACTCGAACGCCCCGAAGAGCGGGACCAGTAACTGGACGCCGAACCGTTCTCCTTCCAACCCGTTGCGCATCCTCCAGGAGGCGACCCCGCCCACTTCCATCACCCTGACGAGACCGGTGCCCTGACTGCGTATCGGGCCGTCGGTCCACACGACCAATACGCCGCATGAAGCTCCCGCCTTGTTGTACTCGGCGGGAACCTGTGCGGAGGACGTGTACACTTCGATGCCGGCGATGGACTGCGTGGGAATCATCCAGTCGATGTTGCGGTCCATGACGGCCATGTCGTTGACGAATATCAACGGCTGACACGGCGCTCCGCGTGCGTACCCCTGACGCTGGAACTGAATCATGGTGGGATGCTCAAACGCCGCGGCCCGCGCATTGGGATCCAGAGGGTTGGTATTGGTGTTGTCCGCACTGTAGATCACGGTGCCCGGCACTCGCCGGACGACTTCCGTAACCCGCTGTGCACCGGTCCGGCGAATGTCTTCCCGAGTGAAAAAATATCCCGGCGTATTGTCCCGGCGTCGATAGAACCCTGACATCCGGGCCGTTGTCAACTCGACCTCCTCCCCCCGGACGTTGATGGCTTCCAGCTCGACGGGCACGGGCTCGAGCTGGATAACGACGTCGACGGTCAGGGTTTCATCGTCGTGCGAGAACACCCGCTCTCCGGCAGCATATCCGATCCGGGCCGCCGCTAGGCGATGCGGTGAATCGGATACCCTCAGGTCGGTCCCGATGCGGAACCGCCCCTGTTGGTCGGTGCGGCCGACTTCACGTCCGTTGAGACGGATCGTGGCATCCTCGATGGGGGAACCGGAGGCCGCGTCCACGACGACCCCCGTAACGACCACCGCGTTCTGGCGTGCGGATAACGCGCCAGCCGTGAGGGCGAGTAAGCCGAGGGAGAGGAAGGCCGAGGGATGATGGAGACGCATATTGGTCAAACGATCAATCTAACACGAATCTGACCGGCTGCTGGCCGCCGGCTGCGTGCTCAAACTCTCCGATCTCAGATCTCAAATCTCAAATCTTCACTCTCAGCGCCCTCTGCATGAGATCCGGGCGGCCGTGTTTGTCACAGATGGCGCCAAACGACGAATCCGGTCCGCGCCATTCCAACTCGTCCACGGTTTTGCTGATTGGTGCATCGATGCGAAGTGTTGCGAGTGTTCGGAAGAGGAGCGCGTCCTCCATCTGGTGCTGGAGCACGGAGGCCAGAGTGTCCGCGCCCCGTACGTCCACCTGCCAGTTGCGCGCCAACGGCGGAATGTGTTCGAGGTGTCCGTAGCGGGCGAGCACTACGCTGCTCGATTTGGCGCCCCAGCGAGGCAGACCCGGGAA
>Ga0302046_10004807_pt1 | contig 11968 bp, 4 predicted proteins | sample RVTome_11_FD_200261 | JGI IMG/M metagenome (GOLD analysis project Ga0302046, IMG submission 200261) | Soil microbial communities from uranium-contaminated site in the Upper Colorado River Basin, Wyoming, United States - RVT147D111 (version 2) ... | reverse complement strand
GAACACCTGCTGACCCTGTCCGTGTCGCTGCCAGCGGTGGAGTACGATGAGCCGCCTTCGTGGATCCGTTTCTACCGCGAACTTCCCGCCCGCCTGGAAGCGCTGCCTGGCGTGCAGGAAGTCAGCGCTGTGAATCGCCTGCCGGTCAGCGGCGGCGATTCGCTGGGCAACCTGACCATTGACGGGCGGCCGTTTCCGCCGGGTGAAAGCCCAGCGGCCAGTTTCCGGCGCGTCCTGCCTAGTTATTTCCGGCTGATGGGCATTCCCCTGCGGGCCGGCCGCGAGTTCGACGAGCGCGACACCGGCGAATCGGAGCGCGTGGTCATCATCAATGAAACCATGGCCCGCCGTTTCTGGCCGCACGGCGACGCCATCGGCACTCGCATCAAGGTGGGCCCGCCGGAAAACGAGCCGTGGCTGACTGTGGTCGGCGTGGCGGGCGACGTCCGCAACGTGGGCCTCGACTCCGGCCCCGAACTAGCCACCTACGAACCGCACGCCCAGCGCCCGTGGAGCTCGATGCAACTGGTGGTACGGGCCCAGGGCGATCCCTTGAGTCTGGTCACCGCGTTGCGCAACGAATTGCGCGCTGCGGAAAGGCAGTTGTTCATCGGCCAGGCCGTCACCATGGAACAGCGCATTTTCGGTTCTCTGGCTCCGCGCCGTGTCAGCCTCTACGTTCTGGGACTGTTCGCCGTGCTCGCTCTGGTTCTGGCCGGTGTGGGCATCTACGGTGTGATGGCCTATGCCGTCCGCGAGCGGACGCGGGAGATTGGCATTCGCATGGCCCTGGGAGCAGATGCCGGCGACGTGCGGGGGATGGTCTTGCGCCAGGGGCTGACGCTTGCCGTGGGCGGTGCGGTGCTGGGGCTGGCCGCGTCCGTCGCGGCCACGCGCTGGGTGTCTGGCCTGCTGTACGGTGTGGAGCCCACCGACCCGCTGACGCTGGCCGGCGTTACCACGCTGCTGCTCGCGGTGGCCTGGCTGGCGTGTTACCTGCCGGCGCGCCGCGCTACGCGTGTGGACCCGATCGTGGCGCTGCGGCATGAGTAGAAGATGGCGCTGCGGAACTCGTTGCGGAACTCAAGATAAGGAGCTGTCATGGACACATTGCGGCACGACCTTCGCTACGCGCTGCGCATGATGCGCAAGAGCCCCGGCTTTACCGCCGTGGCCTTGCTCACCCTGGGGCTGGGCATCGGTGCGTGCACTGCGATTTTCAGTGTCGTCTACGGCGTGTTGCTGGCGCCGCTGCCCTATCCCGACCCTGAACAGATCATGCAGGTCTGGCAGGTGGGGCCCAAGGGCGGCCGCATGAGCACGTCGGACCCTAACTTCGAAGAGTGGCGCGAGCAAAACCGCAGCTTCCAGGCCCTTGCCCAATACGCCTGGGGTGCCACCACCATCACCGGCGGCAGCGAACCGGTGCGCGCCAGCGGCGCGCGCGTGTCGCGCGGTTTCTTTGCCGCGCTGGGCGTGCAGCCGGTCATCGGCCGCGCGTTTCTCGACGAGGAGCTGAGCGAGGGGGCCGCGCCGGCCGTCGTGGTCAGCCACGGATTCTGGCAGCGCTTCTTGGGCGACGATCCCGATCTGTCCAAACATAAGCTGACCATCTTTGACCAGGTGCATTCGGTCACCGGCGTCATGCCCCAGGGCTTCAGCTTTCCACCGGGCGCTGACCTGTGGACGCCGCGCGAACAGTTCCGCCGCCTGCCTTCGCGCAGCGCGCATAACTGGCAGGTCGTCGGGCGGCTCAAGGACGGGATCCCCCTGGCCCAGGCGCAGCAGGAAATGAGCGCCATCGGCAAACGGCAGATGGAAACCTACGGCGACGACATCTACATCAGCGACATTCATCTGGTGTCGCTGCACGAGCACCTCACCTTGCGCGTGCAGACGCCGCTCTACGTGCTTCTCGCCGCGGTGGGATTCCTGCTGCTGGTAGCCTGCGCCAACGTCACCAATCTGCTGTTGGCCCAGGCGGCCACGCGCCAGCGTGAACTCGCCGTGCGCGCGGCGATGGGCGCGGGACGCGGCCGGCTGGTGCGCCAGTTCCTGGCCGAAGCGCTCATCCTCGCGCTGGCCGGTGGCGCGCTGGGTCTGCTGGTGGCCGTGTGGGGTGTGGATGCGCTGGTGGCCCTCGACCCCGGCAATCTGCCGCGCGTCGCGGAGATTCGTTTGAATTCGCAGGTGCTGGCCTTTGCTTTCGGGATTTGCGTGGTTGTGGCCGCGGGCATCGGGCTGGTCACCGCCCTGCGCTCTACGCGCCTCAACCTGCAAACCGCGCTCAAGGAAAGCCAGCGCACGCAGGGCGGCGGCGGAAACCGCGCGCGCACCGTGTTGGCCGTCTCGCAAGTGGCCGTCACGTTGGTCCTGCTGGTGGGCGTCGGATTACTCGCCCGCAGCTTCCTCAGCTTGCTCTCCATTGACCCCGGCTTCCGCACCCAAGGCGGCGTGGTGATGGACCTGGCGCGGTCTTTCCCGCGCGGCGACGAGGAAGCAACCCGCCTGTCCGTGTTCCACGACCGGCTGATCGAACGCCTGCGGGGGATTCCCGGTGTCGAAGCAGTGGGTGGCATCAACGTGCCGCCGCTGGGCGGCAGCGGCGCCGACGGCACGTTCATCATCCTCAGCCGGGAAGACGAAGTCTTGAACTTCGAGGACTTCGGCCGCCTGATGAAAGACCCCGCGCGCACCGGCTACGCCGAATTCCGCGTGGCCAGCGACGACTACTTCCGCGCCATGAACATTCCCCTGGTGCGCGGCCGCATGTTCGACGCCCGCGACGGCATCGACGCGCCGCATGCCGCGCTCATCAGCGAATCGCTGGCCCGCACGCGCTGGCCGGACCAAGACCCCATCGGCAAGCTCATCCAGTTTGGCAACATGGACGGCAATATGCGCGTTTACACCATCGTCGGCATAGTGGGCGACGTCCGCGACCGCCGCGTGGATATCGAGCCGGCCTCCACCTTTTACGGCAACTCGCGCCAGCGCCCGCGGGTGACCGGCAACTTCAGCCTGGTCATGACCGGGCCGGCGGACACCGCTTCGATCACCACCGCGGCCCGCAACATCCTGGCGGAGATGGCCCCCGACGTACCTCCCCGCTTCCGGACTCTCGAACAGGTTTATTCGAGTTCGCTCGCCGACCGGCGCTTTGTGCTCACCCTGATGGGCGTGTTCGGGGCCACGGCGCTGGCCATCGCCCTGCTCGGGGTGTACGGCGTGACCTCCTACGGCGTCACCCAGCGCACCCAGGAAATCGGCATCCGTATGGCCCTGGGCGCGCAGCGCGGCGACGTGCTCAAGCTCGTGCTGCGGCAGGCGGGACTGTTTGTATTGCTGGGCATCGGCATTGGCCTGGCCGGCGCCTGGGGACTTACGCGCTTCCTGGGCAGCTTACTGTACGGCGTCGAGGTGCGCGACCTCACAACGTTCGTCACCGTGGCTGCGCTGATGGCGGCGATGGCCCTGGTGGCGTGTGCCGTGCCCGCGCGGCGCGCAACCAAGGTGGACCCCATCGTGGCGCTGCGCTACGAGTGAGAAGGAATTGTGTGATTGGGTGATTCTGTGATTGCGTGATTGGGGAAACCGTGCCGGCCCGGTGCGGCAATCACTCAATCACTCCATCACCCAATCACACAATCGGCGAACCGAGGTAGACATGGGCGATTTGCTTCACGACGTGAAATACGCCTTGCGTATGCTGGGGCGCAGCCGCGGCCTCACGCTGGTCGCCGTGCTCACGCTGGCGCTGGGCATCGGCGCCACCACAACAGCATTCAGCGCGGTGGACGGCGTCCTGCTCCGCCCGCTCCCCTACCGCGACACCGACCGCCTGGTGTGGCTGTGGAACAGCATCCCCGCGGCGCGAGTGCGTTCCTTCCCGTTGTCTCCGCCGGAGTTCAACGCGTATGGTGCGGCGGAGCATGTTTTCTCCGGCGCGGCCGCCGTTCAGCCCGGCAGCTATAACTTGGTGGGCCAAGGTGAACCGGAGCGTTACATCGGCGCCACGGCCACACAGAATCTGTTCGACATCCTCGGTGTTTCGCCTGCCGTGGGGCGCGGTTTTTCACCGCAGGAAGCGCAGCCCGGAAGCGACGGCGTCGTTCTCATCAGCCACGGCTTGTGGCAGCGCCGGTTCGGCGGCGAGGCCGGCATCCTGGGCCGCAACGTGATTTTGAACGAACGCCCGCGCACGGTCATCGGGGTCATGCCCTCGGGATTCGATTTCCCCGCCAACACCGATTTGTGGGTGCCCCTGCCGCTTTCCGCCGGAGATGCCACCGCGGCGCGGCTGGGGTCGCAGTCGCTGCGCACCGTGGTCCGCGTGAATACGGCCATGACCCTCGACGCCGCGCAGGCGCAAATCGACGGCATCGCCAAAGCGTTCTACGCCCGGCATCCCCAGTTCTACTCCGGCAGCGCGTGGAAGGTCACGCTGGTCCCGGTCGAAGAGCAGTTGGTTGGCGCGGTGCGCGGTGCGCTGTGGGTGCTGCTGGCCGCGGCGGGATTCGTTCTGCTGCTGGCCTGCGTGAATGTCGCCCACCTGATGCTGGTGCGCGCCGCGGCGCGCCGCAGGGAAGTGGCTGTGCGCCTGGCGCTGGGGGCCACGCGCGCGCGGCTGGTTCGCATGGGATTGATGGAAGGACTTCTCCTGTCCCTGGCCGGCGCTGCGGCGGGCGCGCTGCTGGCCGCATGGGTGGTGGACGCGCTGCCGGGCATCGCGCCGGGTAATCTGCCGCGCATGGCAGCAGTCAGCGTGGACGCCCGCGTGTTGGCCTTCGCCGCCGGGCTTGCGGTGGTGACCGCCTGCCTGTTCGGCGTGTGGCCGGCGATGCGCGGCGCGCGTGTCGACCTGGTGACCGCGCTCCGGCAGGGCCGCGGCTCCGGCGGCAGCATGCGCCTGCGAGGCCGCGGCTTGCTGGTGGCCGCGCAATCGGCGCTGGCCGTGGTGCTGGTGGTGGGCGCCGGCCTGATGATTAAGAGCTTCGCCCTCCTGACCGCCGTGGACCCCGGCTTTCGCCCGCAGGGTGTGTTGACCCTGCAGCTTTCCCCGCCGCGCGCCCGTGTGCCCACTCCCGGTCAGGAGGCGCAGTTCTATCAGGACATTCTGGAGCGTATGGCCCGCCTGCCGGGAGTGATCTCGGCCGGCGGAGTTTCTGCGCTGCCCCTGGCCGGCGCGGGCGCTCGCGCGGCCTTTTACGCCCAGGGACAGACCGAAGAGGAAATCGCCCGCAGCGGTGAAGTGCAGCGCAGAATGGCCACCCCCGGGTATTTCCAGACCATGGGCATACCCTTGCTGCGGGGGCGCGCCTTCACCGCCGCCGACGACGCTGCCGCCGCCCCCCGGGTCGCGGTCATCAACCAGTCCATGGCCGCGGCCGTGTGGCCCGGTCAAGACGCCGTGGGACGCCGCATCGCCTTCGACCGCACCGCCGGCCCGTGGTACACCGTGGTCGGACTTGTCGGCGACGTGAAAAACACCGGCTTGGGGGAAGACGCCGGCTGGCAGATATACCTGGCCTATGGCCAGAACTCTCTGCCCGGTCCCGCCGCGGTCACCATCGGTGTGCGCGCCGTCGGCGATCCCGCCGCGCTGGCGCCGGAGTTGCGCCGAGCCGTGCACCAGGCCGACGCCGCCCTGCCGGTGTACAACGTGCAGACCGCCGAACGCGTGCTGGCCGCGTCGGTGGCCGAACCGCGCTTCCGCACCGCGTTGCTGGGCGCGTTCGGCGCGCTGGCCCTGCTGCTGGCGGCGGTGGGTATCTATGGCGTGCTGGCCCAGTCCGTCACTCAGGGCGCGCACGAAATCGGCGTACGTGTGGCCCTGGGTGCGCAACGCAGTGACGTGTACCGGCTGGTGTTGGGCAAAGGACTGCTGCTGGCGGTGCTGGGAATGTCGGCGGGGATTGTGGCGTCGCTGGGCCTGGCCCGGTTGATTTCCGGGATGCTCTACGGCGTCACCGCGCACGACCCACTGACCTACGCGGCGGCAGCGGGAGTGCTGCTGATAACCGCCGCGGCCAGTTGCTGGATTCCCGCGCGGCGGGCCACGCGCGCGGATCCGATGGTCACGCTAAGGCATGAATGAGGGGAACCGATGATTGTGTGATTTTGCGATTTGAGTGATGGGGTGATTGCCGCGCCGAAGCCGGCACGGTCTTCCCCAATCACGCAATCACAAGATCACACAATCGACGAATTGAGGGGAACATGGGTACTTTGCTCCAGGATGTGAAGTACGGTCTGCGGATGCTCACCAAGAGTCCTGGCTTCACCGCTGTGGCCCTGCTGACGCTGGCGCTGGGCATCGGTGTGAATACGGCCATCTTCACCGTGGTGAATGCGGTGCTGCTGCGCGACCTGCCCTATCCCGACTCCGGCCAGTTGATTCACATTTTCCATTCTTACCTGAGCATCAATCTGCCGCGGGCCACGGTTTCCGCGCCGGGGTTCATTGAGTACGAGCGCTCCACCAAAATGTACGGCAGTATGGGCGCCTACACCGGCTACCGTGCACCGCAGAACCTGACCAGCGGCGACACTCCGGAACGCGTGCGCTGCATCCTGGCCTCAGCCGGATTTTTCCCCACCCTGGGCGTGCAGCCCGCGCTGGGCCGCTGGTTTCTGGCGGAGGAAGACTCTCCGGGTAACAACCGCGTGACGGTGTTGAGCCACGCGCTGTGGCAGTCGCGCTTCGCCGCCGACCCCAACGTGCTCAGCCGCAAGCTCACCCTCGATGGCGCCGACTACGAAATCGTCGGCGTGATGCCCCAGGGATTCCGCGTGCCGTCCACCGCCGAGTTGTGGATTCCCATCGCCTTCACTCCTGAGCAGCGCGAAGCCGGCGTCGAGTATTTGTCTGTCGTTGCGCGCATGAAGCCCGGCGTCACCCTGGCGCAAGCCCAGGCCGAGCTCGACAGCATCGCCACCGAACTCCGCCGCCAGTTCAATGTGCCCAGCGCCGACGTTTTCACGCTCACCTCCGCCTCGCTGCGCGAGCTGACCGTGGGCGACATCCGCGCCCCGCTGCTGATCCTGACTGGCGCAGTCGGCTTCGTCCTGTTGATTGCCTGCGTCAACCTGGCCAACTTGTTGCTGGCGCGCGCCTCGGTGCGCCGCCGCGAAATTTCCATACGCCTGGCCATGGGCGCGGGCCGCTGGCGGATTGCCCGGCAGATGCTGACCGAAAGTGTCCTGCTGTCATTGGCCGGGGGCGCGCTGGGTGTGCTGGCGGCGTTCTGGGGACTGGAGGTGTTGCTGGGCATCATCCCCATCGACCTGCCGGCCTTCGCCGTGGTCCGGGTGGACGGCGCCATCCTGGCCTTCACCGCCGCGCTGGCCGTGCTGACCGGAATCATCTTCGGCGCCATCCCCGCCTGGCAGGCCACGCGCTCCGATCTGATGGACACGCTCAAGGAAGGCGGGCGCGGCGCCGACCACGGCGGCCACACGCGCACCCGCAGCGCACTGGTGTCGCTCGAGGTAGCCTTGGCGCTGGTGTTGCTGGTGGGCGCTGGACTGATGCTGCGCAGCCTGGCGCGTCTGCAGTCTGCCGACTACGGCTTCGATCCCCGCGGCGTGCTCACCGCGGTGATTTCGCTGCCCCAGGCGCGCTACTCCACGCCCGAGCTGCGCAACAGTTTCCGCGATCAGCTTGTCGAGGGACTCGCCGCCCTGCCCGGCGTGGAATCCGCCGGAGCGGCCACCAGCCTGCCGCTCAGCTTCGGTTCCAGCGCCTCCTTCTTCATCGAAGGACGCGACCTGTCTCCCGCGCCCCACGCCTACTCCGCCGGGGCCACCCCCGGATACTTCCGGGCCATGCGCATCCCGCTGGTGCGCGGCCGCCTGTTTGACCAGCGTGACCTGGCCGGCTCGCTCCCCGTGGCCATCCTCGACGAGCGCGCCGCCGACGCTTACTGGCCGGGCGAAGATCCCATCGGCAAGCGCATCTACTTTTCCTTCGAGGGCGGTCAGAATCCGCGCTGGCGCGAGGTGGTGGGCATTGTCGGCGCGGTGAAGCACACCTCCGCGCTGGTGGAAGACACCAAGGGCCAGACCTACTACCCGCTGGCCCAACGGCCGTCGCCGTTCCTGGTTATGACCATCCGCGCCCGCACCGACGCCGCCGCACTCACCTCTGCGGTGCGCAGCGAAGTGTTGAAGCTCGACGCGGCGCAGCCCGTCTTCGACACGCTGACCATGGACGATCGCTTGAGCACATACCTGGCACAGCCGCGGTTCAACATGGCGTTGCTGGGATTGTTCGCCGCGCTGTCGCTGACCCTGGCGGCGGTGGGCATTTACGGCGTGGTTTCGTATTCCGTTTCGCAGCGCACCCACGAAATCGGGATTCGCGTGGCCTTGGGCGCGCAGCCCGGCGATGTGTTGCGCCTGGTGCTGCGGCATGGGCTGGTGCTGGCTCTGGTGGGACTGGCCATGGGGCTGGCCGGATCCTGGGCGCTCACACGCGTGCTCGAACAGCAGCTTTACCAGGTGAGCGCCACGGACCCGCTGACCTTCGCCAGCGTCTCATTGGTGCTGCTGCTGGTGGCGCTGCTGGCCGTGTTCGTGCCCGCGCGGCGGGCCACGCGCGTGGATCCTATGGTGGCGCTGCGTTACGAATAGCCTTAGCACAGGCTTCAGCCTGTGCTGGCACGGCCGTTAAGAATGTACAGGCTGAAAGCCTGTGCTACGTGAATCGAGGTAAACATGGGCGATTTTCTTCACGATGTGAAATACGCGCTGCGCATGTTTACCAAGAGCCCGGGCTTCACCGCTGTGGCCCTGCTGACGCTGGCGCTGGGCATCGGCGCTAACAGCACGATTTTCAGCGTGGTGAATGGCGTGCTCCTGCGCCCGTTGCCCTATGAAGACGCCGGCCGTCTTGCGCTGGTGTGGGGCTTTCACCCGGAAATCGGCCGGGAGACGGCGTCGCTGCCCGACTTTGTGGACTGGCGCGAGCAGAACCGCTCTTTCGACAACATGGCAGCCTCCACCCGCGGGCTCTACGTGGTCAACACCGGCGAAGAGCCCGAGCGCATGATCGGGGCGCGGGTCACCCACAACTTTTTCTCCGTTCTCGGCGTGCAGCCCGTGCTGGGGCGCACGTTCCTGCCGGAGGAAGACCGCCCCGGCGCACCCAACGTGGTCATGCTCAAGCAGGCCATGTGGGAGCAGCGCTTCGGCGCCGACCCCAACGTCCTGGGCCGCACGCTGGAGATGAACGGCCGCAGCTACACCATCGTCGGCGTGGCGCCGTCACACCTGCGCCTGCCCAGCGGCGTGGAGTTCTGGGTCCCGCTGGCCAGGGATCCCGCGCAGGCCGGACGCCGCAGCGACTTCCTGCAGGTGTACGGGCGGCTGAAGCCGGGCGTCACCGTCGAACAGGCTCAGGCAGACATGAATCAGATCATGGCCGTGCTGGAAAAAGAGTATCCGGCTACCAACGCCGGATGGCGCACCGAAGTCGTCTCCCTTCACAAGCAGATTGTGGGCAACATTCGCCCCGCGCTGTGGGTGCTGATGGGCGCGGTGGGATTCGTCCTGCTGATTGCCTGCGCCAACGTCGCCAACTTGCTGCTGGCCCGGGCCACGTCACGCCAACGTGAAATCGCCGTGCGCGTGGCCCTGGGCGCGGGCCGCGGGCGCGTGGTGCGCCAGTTGCTCACCGAAAGCGTGCTGCTGGCCCTGGCCGGAGGCGTGCTGGGCGTGCTGCTGGCCACGTGGGGAACTTCGGCGCTGGTCGCGCTGAGCCCGGCGGACCTGCCGCGGCTGGATGAAATCGCCATCGACGGGCGCATCATCGCCTTCACCGCAGCGCTGGCCCTGCTGACCGGCCTGCTCTTCGGACTGGCGCCGGCGTTGCAAGCCTCGCGCGCCGGCTTGAATGAAACATTGAAAGAGGGCGGGCGCGGTTCCACCAGTGGCGGCGGGCGCCTGCGCAGCGCGCTGGTCATCAGCGAAGTGGCCCTGTCGGTGGTATTGCTGGTGGGCGCGGGCCTGCTGATTCGCAACCTGTACGGCTTGCTGAACGTGGATGCAGGCTTCGACCGCTCGGGCACTCTCATGATGCGCCTGCAGCTTCCACCCGCGCAGTACAACGACGATTCCAAAGTCATATCCTTCGTCGATCGCCTGCTGGAGCAGGTGCGCGCCCTGCCCGGCGTCGATGCGGCAGAGATTACCAGTCCCACGCCGCTCACCGGCCCTGGCCGCATGCTGGCCTTTGCCATCGAGGGGCAGCCCCCGCCTCCGCCCGAAGCCCTGGTGGATGCATCCGTGGTCTACGTCTCCTCCGGCTACCACGCCGCGCTGCGCATCCCTGTGCTGGCGGGACGCGCGCTCGATGAGCGCGACGGCCGCAGCGCCGGCCAAACCGGGGCGCATTACGGGGTCATCAGCCGGTTGATGGCCCAGCGCCATTTTCGCAATCTCGACCCCATTGGCCAGCGCATCACCTTCGGCAATCCAGCGAACCCCGATACGCGGTGGTACACCATCGTGGGCGTGGTGGGTGACGTGCGCCTGTCCGCCGAAGAAGACGCTTATCCGACATTCTATGCGCCGTATCCTTCGGTTCCGCTCACCGCCACCACTCTGCTGGTCCGCGCCACCGCAGGCCGCGGCGCGGCGACGGAAGCGTTGAGCATGGCGCCGGCAGTGCGCGGCTTGATTCGCGAGTTGGACCGCAGCGCCCCGGTCAGCGGCGTGCAAACGCTCGACCAGCTCGTCGAACAGTCGCTGGCTTCGCGCCAGTTCACCATGCTGCTGCTGAGTTTGTTTGCCGGCGTGGCGCTGACCCTGGCGGCGGTGGGCATTTATGGCGTGATGGCCTATGCCGTGGCCCAGCGCACCCACGAGATTGGCATTCGCGTGGCGCTGGGCGCGCAGCGTGGCGACGTGATGCGCCTGATCCTGGGCCGCGGCCTGGCGCTGACCTTTGCCGGCATCGCCGCGGGTGTGGTCGCGTCGCTAGCCCTCAGCCGCGTGCTGCAAGGGTTGCTGGTAGATGTCAGCGCCACTGACCCGCTCACCTTGGCGGGTGTGGCCGCGGTGCTGGCCGCTGTGGCCGTGGCTGCGTGTATTGTCCCCGCGCTGCGCGCGACGCGCGTGGACCCCATAGTGGCGCTGCGCTACGAGTAGCACGGGCTGTAGCGCCGGCCTGTCCTGAGGCTGAAGGCCGAAGGGCCTTTAGGCCGGCATTTTTGGTGCGGTGGCCGGAATGGTACGAGGCGGAAGGGAATAAACGGGAGGACCCATGGAGACTTTCTGGCAGGACGTGCGATTCGCCGCGCGGGCGCTGTTGAAGAATCCGGCGTTCGCCGCCGTAGCCATTCTAACGCTGGCGCTGGGGATCGGCGCCAACACCGCGATCTTCAGCGTGGTGAACGGCGTGCTGCTCCGGCCGCTGCCGTATCCCGACCCTGGCCGCCTGACCATGGTGTGGATGGACAACCCCCGCATGAACGTGCACGACGACATCACCTCCTATCCCAACTACCAGGACTGGCGCGACCGCAACCGCTCCTTCGAACAGATGGCCGCCTACACCGGATACGGGGCGGCTTTCAATCTGACCGGCTTCGACGAGCCTGAGCGGTTGCGCGGCGCGCAGGTCACATCGAACTTTTTCACCGTGCTGGGTGTGCAGCCCGCGCTGGGCAGTTTGTTCACCAAGGAGAACGAAGTCCCCGGCAAGGACCTTGTGATCGTGCTCAGCCACGGATTCTGGCAGCGCAAGTATGGCGGGCGCGCCGACGTTGTGGGGCAGTCCATCCAGTTGAGCGGCAACACCTACACCATCGTCGGGGTGATGCCCGCTGGGTTCCAGTTTCCGCGCGGCACTGAGCTGTGGAAGCCGCTGGCGCCCGGCGACGACCTGCGCCAGTCACGCGGCTCATTCTGGTTGCCGGTGATTGGCCGCCTGAAACCGGGCATCGAACTGTCACAGGCGCAGGCC
>Ga0302046_10004805_pt1 | contig 11969 bp, 12 predicted proteins | sample RVTome_11_FD_200261 | JGI IMG/M metagenome (GOLD analysis project Ga0302046, IMG submission 200261) | Soil microbial communities from uranium-contaminated site in the Upper Colorado River Basin, Wyoming, United States - RVT147D111 (version 2) ... | reverse complement strand
CTCACTTCGTGTTCTGGACCATGGCGCTGCAGGTGCTGCTCGGTCTGGGGCTGGCGCTGCTCATCAACCGCAACTTCAAGGGCGCCAGCTTCTGGACCACGGTGATCCTCATCCCGATGATGCTGTCGCCGGCCGTGGTCGGTACCTTCTGGACCTATCTCTACCAGCCGCAGACCGGCATCTTCAGCTACATCGTGAACCTCTTCGCCGACCTCGGGCCGCTCGACATGATCGGCTCCGTCCCGCTCGCGCCCTGGGCGATCGTCATCGTCGACACCTGGATGTGGACACCCTACATCATGCTGCTCTGCCTGGCCGGGCTGCGCTCGATCCCCGCCTATCTCTACGAGGCGGCCGAGGTCGACCGCGCCAACGCGCTGCAGAAGTTCTGGTACATCACGCTGCCGCGCGTGCTGCCCTTCCTCATGCTGGCGGTGCTGTTCCGCGGCATCGAGAACTTCAAGATGTTCGATATGGTGGTCGAACTGACCTCCGGCGGGCCGGGATCGACCACAGAACTCGCCTCCATCAACCTGAAGCGCGAGGCCTTCGAGACGTGGCGCACCGGCTACTCCTCGGCCTTCGCGATCATCCTCTTCGTCACCGTCTTCGGCCTCGGCAACATCTACGTCAAGGCGCTCAACAAGGTGAAGTCATGAGCGGCTTGCGCAAGGCCCACTCGGTGGTCGACGCCGGTCGCGGCGCCAAGTGGATTGCCGGTGCCCTGGTGATCGGCTACGCCCTGGTCTGCCTGATCCCCCTGGTGTGGATCGTGCTGACCGGTTTCAAGTCGCCGCCGGACTCCATCGCCTATCCGCCGAAGGTCTTGTTCGAGCCGAGCCTGGAAGGCTACGTGAACCTCTTCACCAGCCGGACGCGCCAGACGCCGGAATACATCGAGAGCCTCGGCCCGCCGCAGACCTGGTACGAGGAGCTGGTGCGCCAACGCAACATGGTGATCTCCGGGCCGTCGCGCTTCGTCGGCCGCTACTGGAACTCCATCGTCATCGGCTTCGGCTCGACCTTCCTGGCGGTCTTCCTCGGCACCCTGGCGGCCTATGCCTTCTCGCGCTTCAAGATCCCCTTGAAGGACGATCTGCTGTTCTTCATCCTCTCGACGCGCATGATGCCGCCGATTGCCGTGGCGATTCCCATCTTCCTGATGTACCGCGAGCTCGGCCTCTCTGACACCGCGCTCGGCCTCATCCTCCTCTACACGGCGGTGAACCTCTCGCTCTCGGTCTGGTTGCTGAAGGGCTTCGTCGACGAGATCCCGCGCGAGTACGAGGAGGCGGCGGTGATCGACGGCTACAGCCGCCTGCAGGCCTTCGTGAAGGTGGTGCTGCCGCAGATGCGCGCCGGCATCTCGGCCACAGCCATCTTCTGCCTGATCTTCGCCTGGAACGAGTACGCCTTCGCCCTGCTGCTGACCAGCGGCCAAGCGCAGACGGCGCCGCCCTTCATCCCCATCATCATCGGCGAGGGCGGCCTCGACTGGCCGGCGGTGGCCGCCGGCACTACCCTCTTCCTGCTGCCGGTGGTGATCTTCACCGTGCTGCTGCGCGACCAGCTGCTGCGCGGCATCACCTTCGGGGCGGTGCGCAAATGAGCGGGCAGCGCGCAGAGCCCCAGGCGCCGGCGCGCCGCCGCCTGTTCCGCCGCGGACCGTGGGAGAACGCCGCGACGGTGCTCATCGTGCTCGGCGTCGTCATGCTGATGCAGCCGGTCTCGGCCTGGCTCTACGGCTGGTCGTTCGGCGTCATCCTCGCCGGGACGCTCGGCTTCATCATCGTCAGCCATTTTCCGGAGTGAACCGCGATGGCTGAAATCAAGATCCGGAACCTCAAGAAGCACTTCGGCGATTTCGTCGCGGTGAACGACTCCAACTTCACCATCGCGGACGGCGAGTTCTTCGTCATGCTCGGCCCCTCCGGCTGCGGCAAGACCACGACGCTGCGCATGATCGCCGGCCTCGAGATGCCGAGCGAGGGCCAGATCCTGCTCGACGGCGAGGATGTCACCTTCAACCGCGCATCGCAGCGCGACATAGCCTTCGTGTTCCAGCTCTTTGCGCTCTATCCGCACATGTCGGTCAGGCGCAACATCTCTTTCCCGCTGCGGGTGCAGGGTGTGCCGCGCAGCGAGGTGCGCCGGCGCACCGAGGAAGTGGCGCGGCTGCTGCGCATCGACCATCTGCTCGGCCGCGGCGTCGGCGGGCTGGCCGCCGGCGACCGCCAGCGGGTCGCCCTCGGCCGCGCCATCGTACGCCGCGCAAAGGCCTTCCTCATGGACGAGCCGCTGGGCGCGCTTGACGCCGAGTTCCGCGACCTCATGTGCGAGGAGCTGCGCCTGCTGCACAACCGGATCGGCGCCACCACGGTCTACGTCACCCACGACCAGATCGAGGCCATGTCGATGGCCGACCGCATCTGCATCATGAACAAGGGCGAGGTGCTGCAGGTCGGCCCGCCGATGGAGGTCTACGCCCGCCCGACGACACGCTTCGTTGCCGGCTTCATCGGCAGCCCGTCGATGAATTTCCTCGCCGCCGAGGGCGGCCTGCCGACCGGCGCGCGGACGATTCGTGTGCGCGGGGCCGAGGTGACGATTCCGCAGACCTGCGAGGCCCTGGTGAGCCGCGAGGCGGTGCTCGGCGCGCGGCCGGAGCATATCACCATCTCGGACGACGGTCCGCTGCGCGGCGAGGTCTTCGCGGTGGAGTACATGGGCGCGCGCCAGATGATCACCGTCGACACCCCGGCCGGGCGCCTGCGCGTGCGGGCGCCGAACACCCTCGCTGTCGACTATGGCGAGCGGGTGGGCCTCTCCTTCGATGCCGAGCGCCTGGTGGTGTTCGACGCCGCGACCGACCGCTCGGTCGCCAGCACGCTCTTCGAGCGCCCGCTGGCAGAGGGGGGCCACCATGGCTGAGGCGGCGCTCACCAACGTGACCAAGCGCTTCGGCGAAACCACGGCGGTGGCGGAGCTCTCGCTCGAGCTCGCCGACGGCGAGTTCGTCGTGCTGCTGGGGCCGACCGGCGCCGGCAAGACGACGACGCTGCGCCTCTTTGCCGGGCTTGAGCGGCCCGACGCCGGCCAGGTGCAGATTGCCGGCCGGGACGTCACCCGCCTCGCGCCGGCCGAGCGCGACGTTGCCTTCGTCTTCCAGCAGTACTCGCTCTACCCGCACTATTCGGTGTTTGACAATCTGGCTTTCCCGCTGCGCGCGCCGGGGCGGCGCGGCTCGGAGGAGGCGATCCGGCGCCGGGTGCACGAGATCGCCGAGATGCTGCGCATCGAAAGCAAGCTCGCGAACCGCGCGACCCAGCTCTCCGGCGGCGAGATGCAGCGGGTCTCCATCGGCCGCGCCCTGGTGCGCGAGCCGAACCTGTTCCTGATGGACGAGCCGCTGTCCTCGCTCGACGCCAAGCTGCGTGAGGACCTGCGGGTGGAATTGAAGCGCATCCAGCGCGAGCTGGGCGCCACCATCCTCTACGTCACCCACGACCAGCTGGAGGCGATGACCCTGGCCGATCGCGTCGGCGTCCTGGCGGCCGGCCGCCTGGTGCAGATCGACGCCCCGCGCGCCGTCTACGAGCGCCCGGCCAGCGTCTATGCCGCGCAGCGCCTGGGCAGCCCGCCGATCAACCTGCTGCGCCCCGGCGCGCTCGGCATCGCCGCCGGTCCGGCCGGCGCCGAGACCCTGGGCGTGCGCCCCGAGGACGTGGTGTTGAACGGCGGCGGCGTTCCTGCCAGCGTGCTGACCATGGAACACCTCGGCGTCGAGTCGGTCGCCCTCCTGGAGCTGGACGGCGCCGACGGGCAGCGCCAGCGGCTGCACGCCCTGCTCGGCAGCCAGCGCGGCATCGCCGAGGGCGACCGGGTGCGCGCGGCGGTGCGCCCGGGGGCCGTGCTGTTCTTCGACGCCGAGGGCCGCCGTCTCAGGGAGGGGATATGATGGGCGAGCTGCCGATCCGCCGCCTCATCGAGGCCTGCGCGGCGACCGTCGCGGCCCACGTCGAGGAGCTGACCGCGCTCGACCAGGCGATCGGCGACGGTGACCACGGCCTCAACATGCAGCGCGGCCTCAAGGCCGTCGCGGAGGCGGCCGAGGAGATCGCCGCCCTGCCCTTCGGCAAGGCGCTGCACAAGGCCGGCATGACCCTGGTGATGAAGGTCGGCGGCGCCTCCGGGCCGCTCTACGGCTCGCTCTTCATGGCCATGGGCAAGGCCGGCGACGAGGCGCCCGCGGCGCCAGCGCGCCTGGCCGAGGTCTTCGCCGCCGGGGTCGAGGCGGTGAAGGCGCGGGGCAAGTCGGACGCGGGCGCCAAGACCATGCTGGACGTGCTGGTGCCGGTGCAGGCGGCGCTGGCCGAGGGTGGCGACATCGCCGCCGTGCGTGCCGCCGCCGATGGCGGGCTCGCAGCGACGGGGCCCCTGCGCGCGACCAAGGGCCGCGCCGCCTTCCTCGGCGAGCGCTCCATTGGCCACCTCGATCCGGGCGCGCGCTCCTCCGCCCTGCTGGTGCACGCCGTCTGCGACGTTCTGGAGGAAGAATGACCGATACCGTTTCCATAGTGATTGTCTCCCATTCGGCCGATGTGGCGAAGGGGGCCGCCGACATGGTCCGCCAGATGGTCGGTGACGAGGTGCGCGTTGCTTTCTGCGGCGGCAACGGCGAGGGCGGCCTGGGCACCGACGTGGCGGCGATCCTGGCGGCCATCGAGAGCGTCTACACGCCGAAGGGCGTGGCGGTGCTGGTCGACCTCGGCGGCGCCGAGACCAACAGCGAGATGGCGATCGAGATGCTGGCGGACGGACGCGGCGACAACGTGCGGATCTGCAACGCGCCCATCGTCGAGGGCGCGGTGATGGCGGCCACCGAGGCGGCCGGCGGCGCCGCTTTGCCGGTGGTCTGCGCCACCGCCGAGGATTTCCAGGCATGAAGGAGCTTGAGCCGGCCATGCAGTGGGTCTGCGATGCCGCGGTCATCCGCGACCCCACCGGCCTGCACGCCCGCCCGGCCGTGAAGCTCACCAAGCTCGCCAAGACCTTCGAGGCGGCGGTGGAGATCCGCGCCGACGGCCGCAACGACTGGACCAACGCCAAGTCGCCCAACAAAGTGATGAAGCTGAAGGCTGCGCACGGCGAGCCGCTGCACATCCGCGCCGCCGGCTGCGATGCCGAAGCCGCCGTGGCGGCGCTGGTTGCGCTGCTCCACCGTGACTTCGTCGACTGAGGCCATGAGCGCGCGCGCAGCCACCCGGGTGTTCGAAGGCATCGGCGTCTGCGGCGGCGTCGCCCTCGGGCCGCTCTACGTGCTGCGTGGTCCGGCTGAGGCCGGCCGCGTGGCTGGCGCGCCTGAGGAGGAAGCGGCGGCCCTGCAGGCGGCACTGGCGGCGGCCAGCCGCGACCTCGAGGCGCTGATCGAGGCCGAGGACGCGCTGGCCGGCGATATCCTGGAGTTCCAGCTCGCTCTGCTGGACGACGACGACGTGACGGCGCCGGTGCTGGAGGCGATCGCGGAAGGCGTGCCCGCGCACCTCGCCTGGGTGCGCAAGATGAGCGAAGAGATCGCCGACTACCGTGCCGGCGGCGACACCGTGCTGGCGGCGCGCGCCGAGGACCTCAGCGACCTGCGCGCGCGCGTGCTGCGCCACCTGACCGGCGCCGGCCGGCCGCTCGGTGATGCGCCCGATGGTGCCATCCTGGTCGCCGAGGACCTGACGCCCTCGGCCTTCCTCGACATCGACTGGTCACGGCTCGGCGGCGCGGTGACCGCCGGCGGCAGCCCGACCAGCCATGTCGCCATCCTGGCCCGCGCGCGCGGCGTCAGCCTCGTGGTGGGCGCGCGGCTGCCGCTGGAGGCGCTGCCGGCCGGCGGCCTCGCCATCCTCGACGCCGCCGCCGGCCGGCTGACGGTCAATCCCGACCGCGCCGCCCGCGCCCGGGCGGAACAGGCCGCGGTCGCCGAGGCGGCGGACCGCCGCTCGCTGGTGGCAGTGCTGCACCGATCCGCCAAGACCGCCGATGGCCGGCCGATCCGCGTGCTTGCCAACATCGACGCGCCGCAGCTGCTGGAGACGCTGTCGCCGGAGATCTGCGACGGCATCGGGCTCACCCGCACCGAGTTCCTCTTCGCAAGCGGCTCCCAGCCCGCCGAGGAGGAGCAGATCGCCTTCTACCGCCGCCTGCTCGACTGGGCCGGCGGCCGGCCGGTGACCGTCCGCACGCTGGATGCCGGCGGCGACAAGCCGTTGCCCGGCGTCACCGTCGACGGCGAGAGCAATCCCTTCCTCGGCCTGCGCGGCCTGCGCCTATCCTTCGCTCGGCCGGAGCTGTTCCGCCGCCAGCTGCGCGCCCTCGCCCGCGCGGCGGCGGAGGGGCCTCTGAAGGTCATGCTGCCGATGGTCACCGCGCCGGCCGAGCTGACCCTCGCCCGCGCCCTGCTGGACGAGGAGATCGCGAAGCTGCTGCGCGCCGGCATCGCCTGCGCGCGGCCGCCGCTCGGCATCATGGTGGAGGTGCCCGCGGCCGCCCTGATGGCGGCCGACTTCGAGGCCGACTTCTACTCCATCGGCTCCAACGACCTGATCCAGTACACCGCAGCCTGCGCGCGCGACAATCCGGCGGTGGCGGCGCTGGCCGACCCGCGCAGCCCGGCGGTGCTGGAGCTCGTCCGCCGGGTGGTCGCCGCCGGGTCGGCGCGCGGCGTGGAGGTCAGCCTCTGCGGCGAGATGGCCTCGACGCCGGCGCTGGTGGGGACGCTGCTCGACTGCGGCCTCACCATGCTAAGCTGCGCGCCGGCCCAGATCGGCCCGGTGAAGCTGGCGATTGCGGGCTACAGGGGCGCGAACGACAGCGGCAACACAGGAAGCGGCATTGACGATGGCGAATGACACCCCACCGCCCGCCGCCGATCCCGTTGCCGAATACAAGGCCCTGCTGCGCCGCTACCTCGACCGCCGCCCTTCCGGCACGCGCCAGAAGCTGGCCGAGGCCTTCGGCACCCACAAGAGCTTCATCTCCCAGGTGACCAACCCGGCCTACCGGGTACCGCTGCCGGCCCAGCACATCCCGGCGATGTTCCGCGTCTGCCACCTGAACGAGGAGGAGCAGCGCCAGTTCCTCGAGATCTATGCGCGCGCCCATCCGGCCCAGTCGGTCGCCATGGAGGAGCTGGCCTCGATCGAGAACGACGTGCTGCACATCCCGCTGCCCGCTGCCCTCGACGAGCCGCGCCGCCGTGAAGTGCGCCAGCTGATCCACGACTTCGCGGAGCGCGTTGTCGCCCTCGCCCTCGCCGGACGCGAGCCGCCGGACCACAAGACCTAAGCGCCCCAGAGAAGCGCAGGAAGGGAGCAAGGCCCCATGAAGAAGCTGATGAACGCTGTCGACGACGTGCTGACCGAGAGCCTGCGCGGCTTCGGCCGCGCCCATGCCGACATCGTCGAGGTGAGCTTCGATCCGATGTTCGTGACGCGCAAGGGAGGCGCGAAGAAGGGCAAGGTCGCCCTCGTCTCCGGCGGCGGCTCCGGGCACGAGCCGCTGCACGCCGGCTTCGTCGGCCACGGCATGCTGGACGCCGCCTGCCCGGGCCAGGTCTTCACCTCGCCGACGCCCGACCAGATGCTCGCGGCGGCCGAGGCGGTCGACGGCGGTGCCGGCGTGCTGTTCATCGTGAAGAACTACGCCGGCGACGTCATGAACTTCGAGATGGCGGCAGAGATGGTGCCCGATGCTTTCGGGGGCGAGACCACCACGGTGCTGACCAACGACGACGTTGCGGTGGAGAGCTCGACCCACAGCCAGGGCCGCCGCGGCGTCGCCGGCACAATCATCGTCGAGAAGATCGTCGGCGCCGCCGCCGAGGCCGGCGCCAGCCTGGCCGACTGCGCGGCGCTGGGCGAGCGGGTGAACGCGGCGGCCGGCTCCATGGGCATCGCGCTCAGCAGCTGCACCGTGCCGGCGGCCGGCAAGCCGAACTTCCAGCTCGGCGACGACGAGATGGAGCTCGGCATCGGCATCCACGGCGAGCCGGGGCGCCGGCGCACCCGGATGATGCCGGCCGACAAGGTCGCCGCCAGCCTCATGGAGGCGATCTGCAGCGACCTCAAGCCGGCCAAGGGCCAGGGTGTCCTGCTGCTGGTGAACGGCATGGGCGGCACCCCCCTGCTGGAGCTTTACGGCATGTACGACGCGGCGGTGCGCGAGGCCGACCACCGCGGCCTCACGGTCGCCCGCTCGCTGGTCGGCAACTACTGCACCTCCCTCGAGATGGCCGGCTGCTCGCTCACTCTGGTGAAACTTGACGCCGAGCTGATGAAACTCTGGGACGCGCCGGTGCACAGCGCCGCCCTGCGCTGGGGCAGGTGACCGCGGCATCCGAGCCGCCGAGCAGCAGGCGGCCTCCGCTGTGCGGTCAAGGGATGACGTAGGCAACAACAGGCACAATGGCGGGGCCGTGCCAGCGGCGGACATTGCTTACGACGCCAGGTGGGCTGGCAGGGCCAAGTGGGCTGGCAGGCTTCGGGTTATCCCCAATTGACCGTCGAAGAGGCCGGGCTCGACAATGGTCGCAATGTCGCCGCACTGCGCGCCCGGTCGATCTCGCCGCGAGCGTGCATGGTCGTCCGCCCATGCTCAGAGGCAGGTCGGTCAGACCGACGATGCCGGAGCAGAGATAGCCGAGATGAATTACGAAGTGTTCTTCAGCGAGCGTCTCGCCGGCCTCCATAGCGAAGGGCGCTATCGGGTTTTCGTCGATCTCGAGCGGCGCGCTGGCTGCTTCCCGCGAGCCCGCCGCCATAGCAGCGCCGCCGGCGCGGAGATCCGCGAGGACGTCACCGTGTGGTGCTCGAACGACTACCTCGGCATGGGCCAGCACCCGGCGGTGCTGGCCGCCATGGAGGCGGCGCTGCGCGCCTGCGGCGCCGGGGCCGGCGGCACCCGCAATATCTCCGGCACCAGCCATTACCACCTGCTGCTGGAGAAGGAACTCGCCGAGCTGCACGGCAAGGAGGCCGCCCTGCTGTTCACCTCCGGCTACGTCTCGAACCTGGCCGCGCTCGCGACCCTGGCCGCGCGGCTGCCGGACTGTGTGGTGTTCTCCGACGCCCTCAATCACGCCTCGATGATCGAGGGCATCCGCCATAGCCGCGCCGAGAAGCGCATCTTCCGGCACAGCGATCCCGCCGACCTGGAGCGCCAGCTGCGCGCGGTCGCCCCGGAGCGGGCGAAGATCGTCGCCTTCGAGTCGGTCTACTCGATGGACGGCGACATCGCGCCGATTGCCGACTTCTGCGATCTCGCTGAGCGCTACGGGGCGCTCACCTATCTCGACGAGGTGCACGCCGTCGGGCTCTACGGACCGCGCGGCGCCGGCATCGCCGCGCGCGAGGGGGTGATGGGGCGGGTCAGCATCATCGAGGGCACGCTGGCCAAGGCCTACGGCTGCCTCGGCGGCTACATCGCCGGCTCGGCGGCGCTCTGCGACTTCGTGCGCAGCTTCGCCGCAGCCTTCATCTTCACCACCGCCTTGCCGCCGCACGTGGCCGCCGGCGCGCTCGCCAGCCTGCGTCACCTCAAGGTCAGCGAGGCGGAGCGGATGCAGCACCAGGCGAAGGCCGCGCGCGTGAAGCGGCTGCTGCGCGAAGCCGGCCTGCCGGTGATGCCCTCCGCGAGCCACATCGTGCCCCTCCTGGTGGGCGATGCCGCGCTCTGCAAGCAGGCGAGCGACCTGCTGCTCGACCGCCATGGCATCTACATCCAGCCGATCAACTACCCGACGGTGGCGCGCGGCAGCGAGCGGCTGCGCATCACGCCCAGCCCGCAGCACAGCGACGCGGCCATCGCCCACCTCGTCGCCGCCCTGCAGGACGTCTGGTGCGCGCTCGGCCTGCAGCGGGCCGCCTAGCCCGTGTGGCGCGCCGCGCTGCGCTAGGACTGCGCGCCTGACGGGCTGGTCGTTCCTTTCCTCCATTGACGGCCGGTATTTATTGAGCTGATTATAATTTGTGTAACTATAAAAAAGCTGTCCGCCACCGCTTGCCGACCCTGCCACCCAAGAGTGGCGGCCTCTGCGAGGGGTTCGGACGAGCCGTCGGCTTGGTGCGAGTGGGGACGCCGGCCTGATCCAAGGGTCCGCTCAAGGAACCTGACCCAAGGGGGCGTCCAGCACACCGGCTGCCAAGCCCGATGCCCAGCAACAAGGGCGATCGGCGATGGAGAGATCGAGGAGCGGGAGGACGCTGGCGCTGCGGCTGGCCGTGATCGGGCACTGCCTGCTGACTGCCTGCGCTGCCGTTGCGGCCGACCGGCCGCCCGCCTTTCCCGACAATCCAGCCGACGGGCCGATCGTGCCGCTGCCCCTCGCGCTCGACTTCGACCCGGACCGCGCCGCGCTCGGCGAGCGGCTGTTCCATGATCGCCGTCTGTCGCATGACAGCACTCTCGCCTGCGTGTCCTGCCACAATTTGGCGGAGGGCGGCGACGACGGCCTCCCGCTGCCCGGCCGTAGCGACGCCCGCCGTGGCGAGGTGAACACGCCAACCATCTTCAACAGCGTGCTCAGCTTCCGGCTCGGCTGGCGCGGCACCTACCGCCGGCTGGCCGACCAGGTAGACGCCGACATCCAGGATCCACGGCTGATGAACACCAGTTGGGACGAGGTGCTCGGCAAGCTGCGCGCCGACAGCGGCTATGCCACCGCCTTCGCCCGCACCTACGGCGACGGCGTCACGCGGCAGAACGTGCTCGACGCGCTCTCCGCCTTCCACCGCTCGCTGATCACCCCCAACTCGCGCTTCGACCAGTACCTGCGCGGGCGCGAGGACGCCCTCAGCGAGACCGAGAAGCGCGGCTACCGCCTGTTCGTCAGCCTCGGTTGCGTGAGCTGCCACCAGGGCCGCAACATCGGCGGCAACCTGTTCCAGAAGGTTGGCGTCTTCGCCGACTACTTTGGCAGCCGCGGCAACATCCGCGAGATCGACTTCGGCCGCTTCCTGGACACCGGCGCGCAGCACGACCTCTTCGTGTTCCGCGTGCCCAGCCTGCGCAACGTGGCGGTCACCGCCCCGTACTTTCACGACGGCAGCGTGGCACAGCTCGACGACGCTGTGCGCAAGATGGGGGAGATCCAGCTCGGCGAAAGCCTGACGGACGAAGAGGTCGGGCTCATCGTGCAGTTCCTGCACAGCCTGACCGGAGAATTCAAAGGACAACCGATCATGTCGGAGTAAGGAGGCTCCGATGATGCGCGCGACGCTGATCCACGGCGCGATAGGCGGCACCCTGCTGGGGGTCGTGACCCATCTCTTCGTGCAGAGCACCTCGATCGATCCGGAGGCCCATGTGCGCGTGCTGGAGGTGATCGACTCGCTGAGCCAGGCGGAGACCGACCTGCGGCGCAACCTGCTGCTGGTGCGCAGTGACCTGCTGCTCCACTACGACTCGGTGAACGGCGCCCTCGGCGCGTTGCGCGAGCGGCTGGACGACTTGCGTGCCGTCGCCTCGACCGCGGCCGCCCTTGAGTCGGACGAGGTAAGCGGCCGCTTCGCGCTGCTCGAGGTCGGGGTGGCCGAGGACGAGGAGGCCGTCGAGCAGTTCAAGTGGCACAACGCCCTGCTGCGCAACTCCTGGAGCTATTTCGCGCAGAAGAGCCGCGGCGTCAGCGAGCTGGGGCCAATGCCAGTTGCCACCGGCGACGGACTCTTCCACACCCTGGACCGCCTGCTGCCGGCCATGATGCTGGTGCAGCACCAGCCGCGCAGCGAGACCATTGGCTTGGCGGCCCTCGAGCTCGACCGCCTCGAGAGCCTGAATCCGCCACGACCGCTGCGGCCGCACATCGATTCCATGGTGAAGCACGGACGCCTCATCCTGCGGCTGTCGCCGGCGCTGGACGCGACGCTGAAGGCGCTGCTGACGTCGCGGACTGCTGCCACCGTAAACAGCCTGCGCAGTGCCTA
>Ga0302046_10004804_pt1 | contig 11969 bp, 3 predicted proteins | sample RVTome_11_FD_200261 | JGI IMG/M metagenome (GOLD analysis project Ga0302046, IMG submission 200261) | Soil microbial communities from uranium-contaminated site in the Upper Colorado River Basin, Wyoming, United States - RVT147D111 (version 2) ... | reverse complement strand
TATCTGTTCGGCAGCTTCGAGCAGGAGATCCATCGCGCCACCACCCAGCAGGGGCCGCTCAGCATCATCGTGCTCGACGTCGATCACTTCAAGGAGGTCAACGATCGCTTCGGGCATCCGGCGGGCGACCGGATCCTGCGCGGCGTGGCGCGGGCGATCCGCTCGCAGATGCGCAGTTGCGATACCTGCGTCCGCTACGCCGGCGACGAGTTCATCATTACCGTTCCCGGCGTCGGCCGCGACGAGATCAACGGCGTGCAGAAGCGGATCGCGGCGGCGATCGCCAACCACAAGTTCGCCGTCGCGCGCACTAAGGCCTTGAAGGTGACGGTCAGCATGGGGGCCGCCTCGTTCCCGGACGAGGGAAAGACGATCGAGTCTCTGATCGCGGTCGCCGATGCCCAGATGTACGCCCGCAAGTTCGCCGGCCGCGATCGGCCAACCGGGCCGGAGGCTTACCAGCGCTTCGCCCTGCGCCGCCACCAGCCGCTCAATTAGCAGGTCCTGAACCCCCGTCCGCACATAGGGCCGACTCCAATCAGCCGGAATTCCCCCCGGCGTGGCAGCAGGTTATGATTCGCGCCGAGCAACTAGCCCTTGCGGACCGGCCCGAACCGGGGTACTTTTCCGTAATTCATTGGAAGGTAAAGTTTTGCTCGTCAACGGCCGGTACGAACTGACGCGGCTCCTGGGCGAGGGGGGGATGGGAGCCGTGCATCTGGCGCACGACACCCATCAGAACAACCGCAAGCTGGCGCTGAAGCTGTTGCGGGCGGACGCTCTCGACCCCGAGGCGATCCGCCGCTTCCGCGACGAATTCCGCTCCATGACCCTGCTGCGCCACCCGAACCTGGCCGAGGTGTACGACTTCGGCACCATCGACGGTCCGGCGGGCGGGCCGTTCCTCACCATGGAGTTCATCGCCGGTGGCGATCTCGACCGCCTCGATCGGCGCGTCGCGCTGGACCGGGTGGACGACCTGGCGGCGCAATGCCTGCGCGCTCTCGACTACATCCACGCGCGCGGGCTGCTGCACAACGACATCAAGCCGCAGAACCTGCTGGTGCACGAGCCGTTCCAGATCAAGCTGGTCGATTTCGGCCTGGCGCAGCCCCTCGCGGCGGAGGGCAGCGGCGCCCTCAGCGGCACCATTCATTACATCGCTCCCGAGCGGATCGGCGGCGTGACGCCGGCGGCGAACTCGGACCTCTACTCGCTCGGCGTAGTTCTGTTCGAGCTTCTGGCTGGTGAGCTTCCGTTCCGCGGCGACGATCCCGGCCAGGTGATCGAGGCGATCCTGCACGGAACGCCCCCGTCGGTGCGCGACCTCGATCCCGACGTCCCGGAACGGATCGCGGCGTTCCTCACAACGCTGATGGCGCGCGACCCGAAGGCGCGGCCCGCTTCGGCCGCGGCCGCCATGGCGCTGCTGAACGACGGCGCCGCCACGCCGCTCACCCTCGACACCGCCGAGACCTGCGCCAGTTTCGTCACCTCCGGCCGCATGGTCGGCCGCGATGCGGAGCTGGGCGAGCTGATCGAGGCGATCGATGCCCATGTGGCCGCTCCCGGCGTCGACAACGGGACGCCCCGCATGATCTTCGTCAGCGGTGCCAGCGGCCTGGGCAAGAGCCGCCTGCTGCGCGAGCTTCGCCACCACCTGCAGCTCGGCGGCATCCCCAACGTGACCGGCCGCTGCTACGAGACGGGCGGCGCACCGCTGCAGCCGGTGGTCGAAGCGCTGCGCAGTCTGCCGGAGGGACCGGACGACGGTGCGCCCGCGGCCGGGATCCTCGCCGCCCTGCGTATGCCGCTCGGCCCTTCCGGGACGGGCGCAGATGACCGCGCCCGGACCGGCCGGCTCGACCGGGCTGAGTTCATCACCCATCTCGCCACGGCGCTCGACCAGCGCGCCGCCGGCGGGGCCGGCGTCCTGTTCGTCGAAGACCTGCACTGGTGCGACGGCCCGACCATCGATCTCATGCACCATCTGCTGTTTCGTGCCGTGCGGAGCCGCTGGTTGATCGTCGGCACGCTGCGCGACGAAGGTGCTGCCCCGATCAATCCATTCCTGGAGAGATTCGCACGGCTCTCCCGGCTTCGCCGCCTCGAGCTGCGGCCGCTCGGACGCGACGCGATCGCCGACCTGCTGGCATCGATGCTGCCGTTCGAGGAGGAGCCGCGCCGGCTGGCCGACCTGCTCGCCGAGCAGACCAGCGGGAACCCCCTGTACATCGAAGAGTTGATGAAGGACCTGGCCGGCGAGGGGACACTGCGGCGACGGGGCGCCAGTTGGACCGCACGCCTCGAGTCGATCGATCCCCGGCGGCTGGGGACCGGGCTGACCGCCATCGTCGCCCGCCGTCTCGCCGAGCTGAGCCGGGCCGAACGCGACATCATCGCGCTGCTGGCGGTGTTCAACCGGCCGGTCCGATCGGCGACCCTGGCACGTGCACTGGGCCTCGCCGGCGAGGCGCTGCCGCCGTCGCTCGAATCACTCGAGAACCTGCGCCTGATCACGCTCGATCGCACCCGGCCGCAAACCACCGTCATCGATCTGAGCCACAGCCGCATCCGCGAGGCGGCGTACGGCGCGCTCGCTGCGGCCCAGCGCAGGACGTTGCACGGCGCCGCCGCGGCCGCCATCGAAGCCGCGCACCCCGGCAACCTCGACGAGGTCGTGGAGGACCTCGCCCACCACTACACGCAGGCCGGTGAGCTGGAACGGGCGGTCGACTATTCGCTGCGCGCCGCGCGCAAGGCGCAGTCGCTGTTCAACCCCGGCCAGCGGGCCATGTTCCTGCTGCAGGCCCACAGGCAGATGCCGGATGACGACCACGAGCGCCGCCTGCGGACCCTGGACGAAGCGTCCAACCTCAAGGGAACGGCGCTTGGCGACCATGCCGCCACCCTCGAGCTCGGCCTCACGATGGAGCACGAGGCGTCGCGCGCCGGGTCGCAGTACCACCTGGTCAAGGCGCTCTGCTACCAGGTCTGGGCGCAGTCGTTTCTCGGCAAGGAGAAAGAAGCACAGGCGGCCGGGCGCCGGGCGCTGGCCACCGCCCGCGCGGCCGGCGACCGCAATGCCCTTGCCGCCGCGCTCAATTACTGCGGGCTGCTGCACGCGCGCGGCGGCCGGCAGCGCGAGGCGCTGCCCCACCTGGAGGAATCGTCGTCGTACTACCGCGAGCTTGGCCGGCCGGCCGACCTGCTGACCGTGCTGAACAATGCCGGGCTCTGCCACCTCGGCCTCGGCGAGCCGGAGAAGGCGGAGCCGTATCTGCGCGAGGCGCTCGACCTGCAACGCGACGCCGGCTTGCACTACGACTACCACCACTACCTCACCAACCTCGCCCCGGTCCGTCTCGACCAGGGCGATGTCGACGGGGCCATCGGCACGCTCGAGCAGGCGATCGACTGGCCCCGCCGCAACGTCGCGCCGGCCATCCTGGCCAACTATCTCGGCTGGCTCGGCCAGGCTTACGCCATGCAGGGGCGTTACGACCGGGCGATCGCGGCGCTCGAGGAATCGCGCCAGATCTATACCGACCTCGGGCAGGAGACCGAGATCCCTCCCCTGCTCGACTACCTCGGCAACTGCCAGCGGGAGATCGGCCGGCTGCAGCGCGCCTCGGCGCTGCACCGCGAAGGCCTCGACCTGGCTCGTCGTCTCGACAGCGAAGTCCAGGAGGCCCACCTGCTCGTCTGCCTCGCCGCCGACAGCCTCGCCGCGGGTGAAAGCGAGGAGGCTCTGAGCCTCGCGCGGCAGGCGCGCGAACGGAGCCGCGCGTTGCATCACACCCGGATCGCCTTTGCTGCGGAATGTGTGGAAGCGATCGCCGGCGGCTGCGACGATCGTCGCGCCCTGGCGGCCATGGCGCGGCGCATCGCCCGCCACGACCTGCGCGCCCTGCGCTTTCCTGACCGGCTGCGGCGCCACCTCGTCCTTGGCCATCTGGCGCGCGCCGCAGGAAAGCCGGAGGAGGCGCTGCGCGAGGCGCGGGCCGGCATCGAGGCGGCAAAGGCAGGCGGCTTCCACGAATTCCACTGGAAGCTGCTGGCGCTGCTCGGGGCGGCGCTTGAGGCATCCGGCCGCCTCGAAGAGGCCGCCGCAGCTTATAATGAGGGGCACAGGCTCACGCTGACGATCGCGTCACAGTTCGAGGATTCCAGCATGCGCGACGACTACGAAGGGGAGGCCGCGCGTCGGCGCCTGGCCCGCAAGGCGGCTGGGGCATCCGGCGCACCCGGGGCGTCGGCTGACGGCACCCCCATGGCTGACAACTCCCCGGCGGCCCCTGACATCGCCGCCGCGGCGGGCGCCTCGATCGCCGCCGGCGACGACCGCTCCGCACGCATGCTGGCGAAGTTGTACGAGATCACCCGAGCCATCAATTCGATCCTCGAGCCGGAGCCGCTCCTTGACAAGGTGATGGACCTGGCGATCGAGAGTGTCGGCGCCGAGCGCGGCCTGATCTTCCTGCTGCGCGACGGCGGCGCCGAGATGGACGTGGTGGTCGCCCGCAACCTCGATCAGGAGACCATCAAGGACGCCACCGAGTATTCGCGCAGCATCCTGCGCGAAGCGGGACGGGGGCGGCCGGTCCTCACCCACGACGCGGCCGCCGACGACCGCTTCCGCAACTCGAAGAGCGTCGCCCTGTACCACATTCGATCGTTGATGTGCGTGCCGCTGCGCCTCAAGGACCGGATCATCGGCACCGTCTACGTCGACACCCGCAAGCTCGGGGCGCTGTTCGGCGACGACCAGCTGCGCTTCCTCGAGGCGTTCGCCGACCAGGCCGTCGTCGCCATCGACAATGCCCGCCTGTTCGCCGCGGTGCGGCAGGAGAACACCTATCTGAAGAAGGCGGTGCGGGAGCGCTACGGATTCGAGAACATCGTCGGCCGCAGCGCGCCGATGCGCGGCGTCTTCAACCTGATCTCGAAGGTGGCGGGGAGCAACCTGTCGGTCCTGATCCGCGGCGAGAGCGGCACCGGCAAAGAGCTGGTCGCGCGCGCCATCCACCACAACAGCCACCGCAAAGACGCGCGCTTCTTCAGCGAGAACTGCGCCGCCCTGCCCGACACGCTGCTCGCCAGCGAGCTGTTCGGCCACGTCAAGGGCGCCTTCACCGGCGCCGACACCCACCACAAGGGGGTGTTCGAGATGGCCGACCGCGGCACCCTGTTCCTCGACGAGGTCGGCGACATGAGCATGACGATGCAGAGCAAGCTGCTGCGCGTCCTGCAGGACGGCGAGATCCGCCCGGTCGGCTCGGAATCTGCCCGCAAGGTCGACGTGCGCATCGTCTCGGCCACCAATCGCGACCTGGAGGAGATGATCGAGGCGAAGGAGTTCCGGCGTGACCTGTTCTTCCGCATCAACGGCGTCGTGGTGCCGCTGCCGGCCCTGCGCGAGCGGCGGGACGACATCCCGCTGCTGGTCGAGCACTTCCTCGCCCGCGTGGCGCGCGAGAACAACACCGGGAAACTCAAGGTCGACCCGGCCCTGATGGCGGCCCTCACCCGCCATGACTGGCCCGGCAACGTGCGCGAACTGGAGAACCAGGTCTACCGCCTCGCCCTGTTCACCAGCGGGGACACCGTCACCCTCGACGACGCCAGGAACGACCCCGAGTTCGCCAAACGGATCACGCCGCTGGCGTCACCCGGCACCGACAGCGGCGTCTCACGCGCCGCCCTCGAGAGAGCGCTCGACAGCGCCGGGGGGGATCGAACCGAAGCCGCCCGCATCCTCGGCATCAGCCGGGCGACGCTGTTCCGCAAGCTGCGCCAGCACAACGTCGGCTCGAAACGCCGCAAGGCGGCGGGCCGGGAATCGCAGAACTAGCTCATCCCGCTGCCCGAAGTCTCACCTGTAAATCTCACGTGAGTCTCAAATGAGACTTTTATTAACTAATTACCATAGAATCTGTGAATTGCAAATCGTCTCAATGAGACATCGCGGTGACAGTTTTGAGACTTTGGATAAATCGATTTATTTCAATCAGTTAACATCATCCGCATAACCGTCTGAGTCTCAGATCCTGCGATCCATTCGAATCCAACCCACTCCAACACTGCCCATCTCACTTTTATAACTTATTACATTTCAACGATTTACATCGCCATTCCAGATCATGATCACAGATCTGGCATCCGGGTTGCTCTATCCGATGACAGAGTTTGGCAGTGAACCAGGGGGACACAGGGAGGGCAGGACGATGAAGAAAATGACTCGGATGGCGGCGGTGATGATGGTGGTGGCGGCTCTGGCGTTTGCACCCTCGATGGCGATGGCGGCCCCGGCGGCTCCGCAGGCCAGGATCGGCGGCGGATTCAGCTTCCTCAATAGCATCCTCGGCCTGTTCGGATTCGGCAGCGTGGATGGGGCGATCTGGGGTGGGGGCAACGCCCCTGGCCCCGCCCAGCCGGACGGCGCTATCTGGGGTGGGGGCAACTCCCCTGGCCCCACCCAGCCCGACGGAGCTATCTGGGGCGGGGGCAACTCCCCTGAGCCCATCCAGACTGATGGGGCGATCTGGGGCTAGTTCATAATCCGCTGGATTCGACTGGCGTCCGCGGAGATTCTGTAGCTTTAGAGGGGCCCGAGCTCGGGCCCCTCTAACTGTTCCTATTCACAGAACTTGCCTGACTCGTCCAGCGCTCCCTAAATTAGGAGAGATGAAGAGAGAGCCCCAATTCTCGCACTACCGAATCCTCGAATGGCTAGGACATGGCGCTTTCGCCGAAGTCTACCTTGGCGAGCACCTCGTTACCGGCGTTCAACGTGCACTCAAGGTCTTTAGGGAACAGCTGGGCGATGCCGGCACAACCACCGTCCGCCAATTGCACCAAATTCATTTCCGCACAGAGTTGCAGGCGCTGAGCCGGCTTAGGCATCCGAACCTCGTTCGTCTGTATGATGCGGGTCGGACCGTCAACGAGAGTGACCCGTTTCTCGTACTTGATCCAGTGCGGGGTGACACATTCACCTGCGCATCGAGGACTGTTTCTAAGGACCATTTCCTCGATCTATTGGTACAGCTTTGCCGCGTCCTTGATTATCTACACAGGCGACAAGTATTCCATGGCGACCTCAAACCGCAGAACGCGCTAGTCGAAAAGAACTCTGAGTCGCCTTCTTCGGTGCCTCTCGTAAGGCTGATCGATCTTGGAAGCTCAGGAATCGGCGCTCGCGCTCCGTGGCAATCCAGGCAGGGTACTCCTCTCTACCTGGCACCAGAGATCCTCCAGGGCAAGCCACAATCGATTGCTTCCGACCTTTACGCGGTTGGGGCGATCCTCTTCGAATGCATCGAAGGACGACCACCGCACGGTGGCCGCTCGGCCAGTGACGTTCTGCAGAAACACCTCGAGGGAAAGCGACCCTGCTTCGATGACAGGGCGTTTGTCGAACTGCACCCGCTCATCCTACAGATGCTGGAACGTGATCCGTCAAAGCGCCCATCATCCTCCCGAGAGATTATCGATCAGGCGAATCGCATCTCGACATTTCGGAAATTTTCTCCACAGACTCCAGGCACAGTATGTGCAAGCCTTGAGAGTATTCCGCTTGTTGACCGAGCGGCGATTCTCGAACGGTTGCTTCGCAAGCTCGAATCGGTGTGCCAAGAGAACCGACCCGGCATGATCACATCAATCGAACTGCGGGGGCCCCTCGGGATTGGCAAGACCCGTCTCTTAGAGGAATTCCTACTCGCAGCTCGTCTGCGAGGGACCGACACTCTTTCTCTGAATGGCGACCCAGATACTTACCTCAAAGCTGCTCTCGATCTCATGGAGAGAACCGAAAAAACGCGATCAATGTTACCGCCACTGATCATTGCCGTCGATGAGCCCCCAGTCGACCTGCTCGTCCTGCAAGCCAGGATTCAACAACTGCTCAATGCCACCCCACGGGCAGCTCTCATTATCTCGACACAAGATTCATCCTGGGCCGATCCGTGTGCAGTACCGAATTCAACTAATGATTCAAGCTACGTGCAGACCAACGTCGAATACGTGCAACCGATCTCTGCCAATGGAATCGACCAAAGCCTCACCCTGGCCTTCGGGCAAGGGACGATGGCTGACGGGCACGGCGATAGGCTCCACGCGCTTACCGGCGGCAACCCACGACTCATATGGGATCTAGTCAAACATCTTCTGGCGAAATCTGCTCCAGATCGACCCCGTTACGATCCTCTTCAGGTCGATGACATGTTCATTCATTCGCTGCCCGAATCAACCGAGTATGTCCTCAGTCGATGGACCCTTGCGATTCCGGACAACGATGGCCCCCTGATGAATGCCCTCGCCGCATCCGAAGAACCGCTGTCCCCCGCTGATTTGGCCGACTTGATCCCTGGACTGTCAAATGAGCACGTGACCACAAGGTGCCTCGAACTCGAGAAAACGGGTCTGCTCCAAAGGTTCGACGTGGGGCATGAGACGCGATTTACATTACCGGCCGGGCTCTTTCGGCGTCATTTATTATCACGACTCGGCGCCGAAAATCGACGCCAACTGCACGAAGCACTCGGCCGCTGGTACGTGCAGCAATCTGGTGTGCCCGACTCCGCGACGCGCGCGGCGCCTCACTTCCTCGAGGCGGGCTTGCAGACCGAGGCCCTGGAGTCGTACCTGGCCGCCGCGCGCTCCGCCGCTAGCCACCATGATGACAGGCAAGCCGCCGACATGTACCAGCGAGCGCTCCATCTCAGCCCGGCCGAGCCGCTCTCGAGGGCTGTGCTCGTGCTACCACTTGTGGCGTCATTGAATCGGGTCGGGAGAGCATCTGAGGCATTGCGAACACTCGATGGTGTGAGACAACTAGAGGACCTTCCGCCTCGACTACAGATTGCACTTATGACATGGCGGGCGATTAGCGAGGAGAAACTTGGCAGATATCAGAACATGCTCGGGGCTGCGAAGGCCGCTGTCCATCTATCACGCACTCATGAGCTGGAACCTGAATCGGTCGAACCACTCAGTGTTCTCGGTACATCCCTGTGCTGGCTCGAGCAGTGGGAGAAGGGTAGGCGCGCGCTATTCCGCGCAGCCCACCTCGCCCGACGTCATGGAATCCGCGACTCCGCGGCCGATGCCCTACGAGACGTCGCGCTCGCCCACTGGCAGGCAGGTAACTGCCGCCTCGCGCTGAATTACGAACGTCGACGCCTCCGCCTCCTCCCAAGAAACAGTCCGCCCTGGCCGCGGGCCACCGTAAAGTCGAACATCGGTGTTCTGCTTGCGGATCTCGGTAGGTACCATATCGCCCGTCGCTACTACAGGGAATCGCTGCGGATCTCGCGTCGCTATTCATTCCTCCCGCATCTCGCCATTACCCACGTCAATATTGGTGAGACTAACCGGTCGCAAGGGTCCTGGGGACGGGCACTTTCCGAATACCGGAAGGCTATGGAGGTGCTCGGTAAGTCCGGTTCGGAGCACACTACCCTCATGACTCACGCGAATGCCTCCCATGCGCTGGTCAGAGCCGGCTACATCCAAGAAGCCATCAACCGACTACGGCACAACTTGGGGCGATTTTCCTCCTTGGGAGCCCGCCAGGTGTCTTGCATCACATTTCTCGGCTGGGTTCACGTGCTTTACGGGACCGGCCGTTTCCGTCTCGCCCACAAGGTGGCTGCGCACGCCTGTGCTCTCGCCGAGGGTGCGCAGCTGTGGAACATGATGCTCGAGATCAAGACGCTTATGGCGCTCGCTCTCGTGGGATGGGGCAAAGTCGATTTAGGCAGACAATTACTGCAGGATGCGATGCGCCGATATGAAGACCGCTCCCCCTTTGATGCGCGGCTTGCAGCACAATTGACGGCGATCGATATTGAGCAACGACACGGATGCTCGGCGGAGGCGACACTGCGGGCGATTGAGCCTCTGCTAACACAGTCCCGCAAGAGGCGGATGCGCTGGCACTCTGCACGATGCCTGATGTTGAGGGCACAGGCCGCGCTTTCGTTGGGGCGATGCGATGAGGCCGAGCGCGATCTCGTCGAAGTTATGGAGAATGCCCGAAACGAATCGGATCGCTCGATTGCCTGGCGCTCTGCCTATCTCCTTGGCCGGGCATACGAACAGGCGCTTCGCTATGAGCAAGCTCTGGCATCATATCGTGAGAGCGCCTTGACGCTTCATGAGCTCGAGATGAACCTCGAAGATGAGAGATATCGGACTGCTTTTGGCCGGTTGCCCGAGGTCATCGAAGCGCGGGAGAAATACGATCGCCTGAAATCAGAGGTCGGCAGCCGGACGAAGCATAACGTGGCTGTCCTTCACCGCAGCGAACAGGTATCGCGAAAGATGCTCGCCTCTTTGAGCGCAATCGGACAGACGCTGTCATCCATTCTCGATCTCGATCAGCTTCTCGATCGACTGCTCGATCTCGCGATCGACAATGTGGGAGCGGAGCGTGGCGTCGTCTTTCTCCTTGATGCCCCCACCGGAGAGATGCGGCCGGCAAACGCACGAGGGGCGTGTGGTGAATCGCTCGATGAGATCTCGACCTACAGTCACTCTGTTATTAAACGCGCCGCCCTGGGCGAGGCCCTGGTGACTCTCGACGTCGGGAAGGAGCCCTCGCTCTCTGGCTACGAGAGCCTGGTGCTGCATTCGATCAAGTCGATCCTCTGCGTCCCGATGCGGGCCCAGGGGTCGGTCATCGGTGTCATCTATCTCGACACGCAGCGCGCGGCGCAGCTGTTCACGGATAAGGAGCGTGCATTCGTCGAGTCTTTTGCCAGCCAGGCGGCGATCGCCATCGAGAATGCTCGAGCGTTTGGCCGCATGCGCGAAGACAACCTGCGGCTGCGCAAGGAGGTCGGCCAGCGGTTCGACAAATTGATTGGGAACAGTCCTGCCATGCGTCGACTCAAGGATCTGGTTTCCAGTGTCGTCGACAATGACTGCAATGTTCTGATCTCCGGCGAGAGCGGTACGGGAAAAGAGCTGGTCGCGCGCGCGATCCATGATCATGGCCGGCGCCACGGGAAGCCGTTCCTGGCTCTCGATTGTGGAGCTCTGCCGGAGCACCTTCTCGAGGCGGAGCTATTCGGTCATGCACGAGGGGCATTCACGGGGGCCGATCGGGAGCGGACGGGACTGTTCGAGTCCGCAAACGGGGGCACTTTGTTCCTCGATGAAATCACCAATACATCGATCTCCCTTCAGGCAAGGCTGCTGCGCGTCCTGCAGGAGCGTGAGGTCAGGAGGCTCGGGGAAAACAGATCGCGGTCGATCGATGTGCGCATCATCGCGGCAACCAACGCAGACATCAAGACAATGATGAGCGAGGGACGGTTCCGGAGCGATCTGTATTACCGTCTCAATGTGATCGGCATCGACGTGCCCCCGCTCAAACAACGCCGGGAAGACGTACCTCTGCTTGTGCACCATTTTCTTCACTCGCACTCGACCGATGGACCCCGCCGCCTGCGAATCTCGCCGGGGGCACTGTCTGCGTTATGCAGGCACGATTGGCCCGGAAACGTACGGGAGTTGGAGAATACCGTCGAACGACTGGCGATCCTTTGTCGGGATGGTGTCATCGGCGAGGCCGATCTCCCCGTCGGCACCGATAGTCCGACTATCGTTCCCGGCGAACCATCCGGAAATGCGCAGCCGATGAAAAGCGGGGAACAGGCCATGATCGAGGAGGCTCTACGGTTTACCGCAGGCGACAAAGCGAAAGCGGCGCGTTATATCGGCTGGAATCGCCAGAAACTGTATCGCCGGATGAGGACCTACTCGATTCCCACCAACTTCGGGAAGGCGGCCTGAGCCGGTCCTTCCGTCACGGACACGGCACCGCCACCGGACGCGGCTGACCGTCCGATTGCCAACCAAGCGTCCCCTCGCCGCAGACCGTCGTCCCCGAAACGAAATAATAAAAGGCCCCCACCAGCGGGATCGCGGCGTCGCTTGCCTGGGGCTGCGCCAGCCCC
>Ga0302046_10004803_pt1 | contig 11970 bp, 8 predicted proteins | sample RVTome_11_FD_200261 | JGI IMG/M metagenome (GOLD analysis project Ga0302046, IMG submission 200261) | Soil microbial communities from uranium-contaminated site in the Upper Colorado River Basin, Wyoming, United States - RVT147D111 (version 2) ... | reverse complement strand
AAAAGCGGCTGGCGGAGGGCGCGGTGCTCTTCCGCGAAGGCGACCCGGGCGAGCACCTCTACGTGGTGCTCGAGGGGCAGGTGCGGATCAGCAAGAATCTCTCCGGAGCCGGCGAGGAGGCCCTGGCCATCATGGGCCGCGGCGACTACTTCGGAGAGATGGCCCTGATCGACGAGAAGCCGCGCTCCGCCGACGCGCGCGCCCACGACGACGGGGCCGTGGTGCTCGCCATCCCCAGCGAGGCGCTGCGCAACATCCTCGATCCCGGCAAGGTCTCCTCGCTGCGGCTGCTGAAGATCCTCTGCGGCCTCATCTCCAAGCGGCTGCGGGAAATCGACGACAAATTGGTCAGTTGGTTCATCTTCTCCGGCGGCGCCGGGACCTCGCTAGGAATCCCCGAGGTCTGAGCGTCGGGCCAGCACCTTTTCGAACATCGACGAGAGGCCGTATTCGGCGCGTTCCTCCGGATCGATCCAGGCCGCGGGAGGGCCGGCGGCGCTACTCCTCGCCGCGTAGCGGGCACGGTGGACGCGGAGCGTCAGGGACCTGTAGGTGACGGCATGCCGCACCTTGAACGACGCTTCTTCGAGCCGCCAGCGACCGCCGTAGGCGTCCGCAAGGGCTTGCTCGAGTCCTTCCAGAGCGCCCTGGCGGGAGACGTTGGGCAGCTCCCACGTCCCGGGGAGGAAGCCGCTGGTCTCGGGACGCTGAAAGAAGAGCACCTTCCCGTTGCGCTCGACGACCGCGACCGACCAGACGATCCTCTCGCTCGGCCGGCGGCGACGCGGCGGCGGATAGCGCCCGGGGTCGCCCGCGGCGCGGCCGCGGCAGCTCTCTGCGAGGGGGCATTCGCCGCACCGCGGCCGCCGCGGAACGCAGACCGTCGCGCCGAGCTCCATCAAGGACTGGTTGCCCTCCCCCGGATGCTCGGGATCGAGGAGCGCCGCCCCAGCCGCCAGCAGGGCGGCGCGCTGGGGCCGCCGTTTGGGATCCCCGGCCAGCGCCAGATAACGGCTGAGCACTCGCTCGACGTTGCCGTCGAGCGCCGGGACGCCTTCGTCGAAGGCGATCGAAGCTACGGCGGCGGCAGTATAGGCGCCGATACCCGGAAGCTCCTCGAGCTCGCGAGCGGTCTGCGGAAAACCCCCCCGGCTCACGATCTCCCGGGCTGCCTGATGGAGCTGTCGGGCGCGCCGGTAATAGCCCAGGCCCGACCAGGCGGCCAGGACCCGCTCGACCGGCAACGCCGCCAGCGCTTCGACCGTGGGGAACCTCTCGAGGAAGCTCTCGAAGTAGGGAATGGCCGTCCTGACCTGTGTCTGTTGGAGCATGACCTCCGAGATCCAGATCCGGTAAGGATCCCGGGTGCGCCGCCAGGGAAGGTCCCGCCGGTGGCTCCGGAACCACCGCAGGAGCCGACGGCTCTCCCTGGCCGCGACTCCGGTTACGGTATCACTTATTGTCATACTCCGTTAACTTTTTGTCAGTCATTCCCGGCTTCGGCCCCAAAAGACAATACCGCCCGGATGGAATCCGGACGGCATTGGCGGATCACGGAGGCTGGGTGGAAGGGAATTCGCTGGATTTACCCCTGTCGGAGAGGGGGAGTAGGTATCTTAGTGGGCTTTGGATGGTAGGAAGAACAGTTTGGGTGATGACCTCCGTTTCGATCTCTTGGATCTTTGCCAAACCATCAAGCAATATCCATGCCAGTGAAGCTCACCCCGGGATCCTGCCCGCTTTGCGCCCTGGAAGTCGCAGCCCAAACGCGATAGGGTGGTGCTTCCCAGATTTCCACAGTTGTGGAAATCCTGTGGATTACCAACAGGTAGAAGCCTATGAAGAGGACCCGTTGGACGCGTCTGCGGCGACAACTGGAGGAGCTTCTGGACCCCGAGGAGTTCGCGACATGGTTCGCGCCGCTCGGCGTGCACTCCGACGACGGGAATCGCCTGGTCCTGGAGGCGCCGAACGAGCACTTCGTCCACACCTTGGAGCAGAGCTACCGGCCGGCTCTCGACCGGGCGCTGGCCGACCTCGGCTCTCCCGGCCTCGAGGTCCTGTTCACCGTCGCGGGGCCGGCGCCGGAGCCGTCCCTGCCGCCGGAGACCCCCTCGCGGTTCGACCCCAGATACCGCTTCGAGAGCTTCGTGGTCGGGAGCTCGAATCAGTTCGCCCATGCGGCGGCGCTGGCGGTGGCCGACGCTCTGGCAAGGGCGGAGAGCCCGTCGCAGAGCTACAACCCACTCTTCGTCTACGGCGGGGTGGGCCTCGGCAAGACCCACCTGATGCACGCCATCGGCTCGCGGATCCAGGAAAGTCAGCCGCAGCTTCGGATCACCTACCTGACGGCCGAGCAGTTCGTCAACGAGCTCATCAACTCGATACGCTTCGATCGCATGCCGGAGTTCCGCGACCGCTACCGGACCATCGACGTGCTGCTGATCGACGACATCCAGTTCATCGCCAACAAGGAACGGACCCAGGAGGAGTTCTTCCACACCTTCAACACCCTCTACACCAGCCAGAAGCAGATCATCCTGTCGTCCGACTCCTCGCCGCGCAACATCCCGACGCTCGAGGAGAGGCTGCGCAGCCGCTTCGAGTGGGGGCTGATCGCCGACATCCAGGCGCCGGAGCTCGAGACCAAGGTGGCGATCCTGCGCCGCAAGGCCGAGATCGCCGGCATCGACCTGCCGGGCGACGTGGCCCTCTTCATCGCCGACCAGGTCAAGACCAACATCCGCGAGCTCGAGGGGCTCCTGAACCGGGTCGCGGCCTACGCCTCGCTGACCGGCCGGGAGATCTCGCTCGAGCTGACCAAGGACAACCTGCGCGACGTCCTGCCCCCCGAGGGGCAGCGGGTCGCGGCGGCGGACATCATCAAGTTCGTCGCCCGCCACTACGGGCTCAAGGTCTCCGAGATCAAGAGCCGCAACAACTCCAAGCACGTCGCCTTTCCGCGCCAGATCGCCATGTACCTATGCAAGAAGCTCACCAACCTCTCCTACCCGGACATCGGCAGGAACTTCAACAACAAGCACCACTCCACGGTCATGTACTCGGTCGACAAGATCGAGGAGCAGCGGCGCCGTGATCCGCTGCTCGACGGCCAGGTCCAGTCCTTCGTCGACCACTTCACCTGAGCTGTGGAAGCCCTGTCGAAGAAGCTGTGGACGCGGCTGTGGAGGAATTGCGGAAAGCTCGGCGCGGGGGGATCCCTCCACAATCCGTCGACAGATTTCCACAGCTTTCTCCACCTCCCGGCGCGGCGGCACCGGCGAGCCGGGGAGCCGGCGGCCCGTTCGCCGGTCCGCAATTCCACAGCCTCTATGACGACGGCCAGTAGTCTGTGATAATTTCCCTACCCTAAGAGCAAGGAGTCGCTGATGGAGATCCGTTTGAATCGCGTCGAGCTCCTGAACGAGCTCGTCCCCATGCAGGGCATCGTCGAACGGCGCACCACCATACCGGTCCTGTCCCACCTCCTGCTGCGCGCCGCCGCCGATCGCCTGGAGCTCGCCGCCACCGACCTCGAGGTCTCGCTCAAGTCGTCCTGTGAAGGGGAGGTCCGGGAGGAGGGCACGATCGCCATCCAGGCCAAGAAGCTCCTCGAGATCGTCCGCGCCCTGGAAGGCGACGAGCTGACCCTCCGCATCGACCAGGAGGGGATCCTCACCATCCTCGCCGGCAAGTCGCGCTTCAAGGTCCGCGGGCTCCCGGCCGAGGACTTCCCGACCCTGCCGGCGATCGAGGAGGCGGCGCCGGCCCTCATCCCGTTCGTCACCTTCCGCAACATGATCGCCAAGGTCTTCTTCGCCATCTCGAGCGAGGAGTCCCGCTTCCAGCTCTCCGGGGCCCTGCTGGAGCAGCGGGAAGGGCTCCTGGCGCTCGTCGCCACCGACGGCCACCGCCTGGCGCTCGTCGAGTCGCAGGTGGAGGGCCTGGCGGCGGCCGAGGGCGTGCTGGTGCCGCGCAAGGCTTTGCAGGAGCTCCAGCGCTTCGATAGCCCGCTCGACCTGGAGTTCCGCCGCAGCGAGCACCACCTCTCCTTCACCGTCGGCCCCCGGCAACTGATCTGCCGCATCCTCGAGGGGACCTTTCCCGACTACGAGCGGGTGATCGCGAAGGACAACGACAAGCACGTGGTCACCGACCGCAAGCACCTGGCCAGCGTCATCCACCGGGTGAGCCTGCTGACCGGCGACCGCTCCCGCGCCATCCGCCTGGAGCTCCATTCCGGCCAGTTGGTCTTCTCCGCCAGCAATCCCGACCTCGGTGAAGCCACGGAGGAGGTTCCCTGCGAGTACGAAGGCGACGGTCTCCAGCTCGGCGTCAACCCCGACTACTTCTCCCAGTTCCTGTCCGCCACCGAGTCCGACCGGGTACGCCTCGAGCTCAAGGACGAGAACTCCCAGTGCGTCGCCTATCCGGTCGAAGGCCAGGACCAGCGCTACGTCTGCGTGATCATGCCCATCCGGCTCTGATCTTGCTCATCCAGCTCGCCGCCCGGGACTTTCGCAACCTGGAGCCCCTCGACCTGGCGTTCGGCGAGGGGATCCACCTCGTCCTCGGACCCAACGGCGCGGGCAAGACGAGCCTGCTCGAGGCGATCTACGCGCTCGCCACCACGCGCAGCTTCCGCACCGCGCGGATCGCCGATTGCCGCCGCCACGGCGCGCCGGGCTTTCGCCTGCGCGGGGAGGTCGACGCGGCGAGCCGGACGACGCTCGACTTCGTCTGGCTCGACGGCGGCCGTGATCGCCTGGTCAACGGCAAGAGCTCGACGCTGGCGGCGCACCTGGAGGTGCTGCCGGTGGTCGCCTGGAGCGCCGGCGACCTCGACGTCCTGGTCGGCTCCCCGGCCGAGCGCCGCCGCTTTCTCGACCGCGGGGTGGTCGGCCAGCGGCCGGCGGCGATCGCCGTTCTGGGCCGCTATCGCCGCGTGCTCGAGGAAAAGCGCCGGCTCATCGAGCGCGGCGGCGCGGACGCCGAATGGCAGACCTGGAACCACATGCTCGCCGCCGCCGCCGCCGAGCTCATCGGTCGCCGCGCCGCCTACGCGCGCGAGCTGGCCAGCGCGCTGGAGGAGGTCCTGGGCGCCTGCGCTCTCGGCTTCCCGCCGATCGAGCTGCGCTACCAGCCCTCGCCGCGCCGCGGCCCGGAGGGAGCGGAGAGCATCTACGACGAGCTCGCGGCGGCCGCCGCGGCGGAACGGCGGCAGCAGCGGCTCCTCCTCGGACCGCACCGCGACGAGCTGCGGATCCTGTGGGGCGGCCGCGAGCTGCGCCAGGTCGCGTCGGCGGGCGAGCGCAAGGCCCTGGGACTGGCCCTGGTCACGGCCCACGGCGAGGTCCTGCGGCGCGCCGGACGCGCGCCCTCCTACCTGCTCGACGACGTCGACACCGAGCTCGACCGCGGCCGTCTCGAAGCGCTGTGGGGCGTCTTGGGCGCCGCCCGACAACTGTTCGCGACCTCCAACCGGCCGCGGGTATGGGAGTCGATCGCCACCTCCCGGCGCTGGCAGTGCGAGGCCGGGCGGATCGTCCAGGCCGTGTGATAGAATGGAGAGGTTTTCGGGGGCGCCCGATCAGGAGAAGCAACCTTGTCTGAAGTGATCCAACCACCGACGGCGGACGAATCGATGATCGAGCCGGCGCCGAGGCCCGGCAGCGACTACATGGCCGACAGCATCAAGGTGCTCAAGGGCCTGGAGGCGGTGCGCAAGCGGCCCGGCATGTACATCGGCGACACCGACGACGCCTCGGGTCTGCACCACATGGTCTTCGAGCTGGTCGACAACTCGATCGACGAGGCGCAGGCCGGCTTCTGCTCGCTCGTCGAGGTGACCATCCACAGCGACAACTCGGTCACCGTCGAAGACGATGGCCGCGGCATCCCGGTGGACCTCCACGAAGGCGAGCAGCGTTCGGCGGCCGAGGTGATCATGACCGAGCTGCACTCCGGCGGCAAGTTCGACAACAACGTCTACAAGGTCTCCGGCGGTCTCCACGGCGTCGGCGTCTCGGTGGTCAACGCCCTGTCGGAGAGCCTCGAGCTCGAGATCCGCCGCAGCGGCAGGGTGTGGTACCAGGTCTACCACCGCGGTTTCCCGGAAGCGGCCATCAAGCCGATCGGCACCTCGGAGCGCACCGGCACGAAGGTACGCTTCAGCCCCGATCCGCAGATCTTCACCTTCCTCGAGTTCAACTTCGACACCCTGTCGCAACGCCTGCGCGAGCTCTCGTTCCTCAACCGCGGCATCCGCATCCGCCTGACCGACGAGCGCACCGACCGCACCGCCGAGTTCCAGTACGAGGGCGGCATCCGCAGCTTCGTCGCCCACCTTGCCCGCAACAAGACGCCGCTCCACCCCGAGCCGATCTACCTCCTGGAACTGCGCGACGAGGGCCGCGACGCCGAGCAGGTCGAGGTCGCCATGCAGTGGACCGACGGCTACCAGGAGCTCACCTACTGCTTCACCAACACCATCAACAACCGCGACGGCGGCACCCACCTGGTCGGCTTCCGCGCCGCGCTCACCCGCACCCTGAACAACTACGCGGCGCGCAACCAGCTCACCAAGGACCTCAAGGAGAACCTGACCGGCGACGACGTGCGCGAGGGGCTGACCGCGGTCGTCTCGGTGCGTATCAGGGACCCCAAGTTCTCGAGCCAGACCAAGGACAAGCTGGTCTCCTCCGAGGTCAAGGGCTGGGTCGAGCAGGTGATCGGCGAGAAGCTCGGCAACTACCTCGAGGAAAACCCCAAGGTCGCGAGGCGCATCATCGAGAAGTGCATCGAGGCGGCGCGGGCGCGCGAGGCCGCGCGCAAGGCCCGCGAGCTCACCCGCCGCAAGGGCGCCCTCGACGCCTCCAACCTGCCCGGCAAGCTCGCCGACTGCAGCGAGCGCGATCCCGCCCGCGCCGAGCTCTTCCTGGTCGAGGGCGATTCGGCGGGCGGCTCGGCCAAGCAGGGCCGTGACCGCAAGTTCCAGGCCATCCTGCCGCTCAAGGGCAAGATCCTGAACGTCGAGAAGGCGCGTTTCGACAAGATGCTCTCCTCCGACGAGATCAAGACCCTGATCACCGCGCTGGGCACCGGCATCGGCCGCGACGACTTCGACGTCTCGAGGCTGCGCTACCACAAGCTGATCATCATGTGCGACGCCGACGTCGACGGCTCCCACATCCGCACCCTGATCCTGACCTTCTTCTTCCGCCAGATGGTCGAGATCATCGAGCGCGGCTACCTCTACATCGCCCAGCCGCCGCTCTACAAGGTCGCCGAGGGCAAGAAGTCGATCTACCTCAAGGACGACCGCGAGTACCACGGCTACCTCGTCGAGCGCGTGCGCAACCACTGGCGCCTCGAGCTCGGCAACGGCGAGGCCGGGTGGGCCGAGCCGGCACTGACCGGCGCCGCCCTCGGCAATTTCCTCGACCACGTCGAGAGCTTCCGCGACAACCTGAACCGCCTGGTGGCGCGCGGCCTGCCGGCCGACGCGGTGCGCATCGCCCTGCTCCACGGGCTGCGCGGCAAGGAGGACCTCCACGACGCCGCCAAGGTGGACGAGGTGGCGCAGATCGCCGAGGCCTCCGGCTTCCACGACGTCCGCGTCGTCCCCGACGAGGAGCACGGCACCCACGCCGTCCTCTTCCGCAGCCGCCGCGACGGCGTCGACCGCGAAGTGCGCCTCGACTGGAACCTGCTCACCAGCGCCGAGTTCCGGGCGCTGGGACGCAACCGCCACGGCCTCGACGCCCTCGCCATCAGGAGGTTCCGGCTCTCCGACGGCGGCGAGGCCAGCGAGTACGACGACCTCGACGAGGTCCTCGAACGCCTCTTCGGCGGCGCCAAGAAAGGCATCACCATCCAGCGCTACAAAGGCCTCGGCGAGATGAACGCCGACCAGCTCTGGGAGACCACGATGGATCCCCAGAAACGCACCCTGCTGCAGGTGCGCATCGACGACGCGGTCGCCGCCGACCAGATGTTCACCGTGCTCATGGGCGATCAGGTCGAGCCGCGCCGTGAGTTCATCGTCGAGAATGCCCTCGAGGTCAAGAACCTCGACGTCTGAGGACGAAGGCTGAGATGAGCGAAGACGGCCCCATACCCCCCATCGAGAACACCCAGCCGGTCGACATCGAGGAAGAGCTCAAGCGCAGCTACCTCGACTACGCCATGAGCGTGATCATCGGTCGCGCTCTGCCCGACGTGCGCGACGGGCTCAAGCCCGTGCACCGCCGCGTGCTCTACGGCATGTGGGAGAGCGGCAACCGCGCCGGCCGGCCCTACAAGAAGTCGGCCCGCATCGTCGGCGACGTGATGGGCAAATACCACCCGCACGGCGACAGCGCCATCTACGACACGGTCGTGCGCATGGCGCAGAGCTTCTCCATGCGCTATCCCCTGGTCGACGGCCAGGGCAACTTCGGCTCCCTCGACGGCGACAGCCCCGCCGCCATGCGCTACACCGAGGTCCGGCTCACCCGGCTCTCGGAGGAGATGCTGCGCGAGGACATCGACAAGGAGACCGTCGACTGGGTGCCCAACTACGACGAGTCCGAGCGCGAGCCCGTGGTGCTGCCCACCCGCTTCCCCAACCTCCTCGTCAACGGCTCCGCCGGCATCGCCGTGGGCATGGCGACCAACATCCCGCCGCACAACCTCGGCGAGGTGGTCGACGCCGTGGTGCTGATGATCGACCGGCCGGCGGTGACCCTCGGCGAGCTCGTCGAGGCCGTCCACGGCCCCGACTTCCCCACCGGCGGCTACATCCACGGCGTCCAGGGCATCCACGAGGCCTACGCCCGCGGCCGCGGCTCGATCCAGGTGCGGGCCAAGGGCGAGATCGAGGACCTGCCCAAGGACCGCCAGCAGCTCGTCTTCACCGAGATCCCCTACCAGGTCAACAAGGCCAAGCTCGTCGAGCGCATCGGCGAGCTCATCCACGAGAAGCGGATCGAGGGCATCAGCGACCTGCGCGACGAGTCCGACCGCAGCGGCATCCGCATCGTCGTCGAGCTCAAGCGCGGCGAGGTCGCCGAGGTCGTCCAGAACACCCTCTACAAGCACACCCAACTGCAGACGACCTTCGGCATCAACATGGTGGCGATCGTCGACAACCAGCCGCGGGTATTGACGCTGCCGGAGATCCTGCGCCACTTCCTCGACCACCGCAAGACGGTGATCATCCGCCGCGTGCGTTTCGACCTCGCCAAGGCCGAGCAGCGCGCCCACGTGCTCGAAGGCCTCCTCAAGGCCCTCGACGTGATCGACGAGATCATCGCCACCATCCGCGCCAGCTCGACGCCCGACGAGGCGCGCGCCAGCCTGGTCGGACGCTTCGCCTTGAGCGAGGTGCAGGCGCAGGCGATCCTCGACATGCGCCTGCAGCGGTTGACCGGCCTCGAGCGCGAGAAGCTGGTGGCCGAGTACCGCGACCTGATGGCGACCATCGAGCGCCTGCGCTCGATCCTCGGCTCCGACGCCCTCCTGCTCGCGGAGATCCGGCAGGAGCTGCTCGAGATCAAGGCCACCTACGGCGACGCCCGGCGCACCGAGATCGTGACCGAGACCCACGACATCACCATCGAGGACATGATCGCCGACGAGGACATGGTGATCACCGTGACCAACGCCGGCTACGTCAAGCGCTCGCCGCTCTCCCTCTACCGCGAGCAGGGCCGCGGCGGCAAGGGCCGCAAGGGCATGGAGACCCGCGAGGACGACTTCGTCGAGCACATCTACGTCGCCTCGGCCCACAGCTACGTGCTCGTCTTCACCGAGAGCGGACGCGTCCACTGGCTCAAGGTCCACCGCATCCCCGAGCTCAGCCCGGCCGCCCGCGGCAAGGCCATCGTCAACCTGCTCGAGCTCGAGCAGGACGAGCGCATCGCCACCACCGTGGCCGTGCGCGAGCTCGAGGACGGCTACCTGGTCTTCGCCAGCGAGCGCGGCACCATCAAGAAGACCGAGCTCAGGGCCTTTTCCAATCCGCGGGTCGGCGGCATCATCGCGATCAAGATCGACGACGGCGACCGCCTCCTCGACGTGCGGGTGACCGACGGCAAGAGCGATCTCCTGCTGGCCACCGCCGGCGGTCTCGCCATCCGTTTCTCGGAGGCCCGCGTGCGGCCCATGGGCCGCGCCACCCGCGGCGTGCGCGGCATCTCCCTGGTCGCCGGCGACCGGGTGGTGGCGATGGAGACGCTGGCCCCCGACGGCGACGTGCTCACCGTCGCCGAGCGCGGCTACGGCAAGCGCACCGCGCTCGAGGAGTACCGACTGCAGAGCCGCGCCGGCAAGGGCATCATCAACCTCAAGGTCAGCGCCAAGACCGGCGAGGTGGTCGGCGCCATGCAGGTGCGGCCCGACGACGGCGTGATGCTCATCACCCAGGCCGGCAAGCTCATCCGCATCAACGTCGACGGCGTCAGCCGCATCGGCCGCTCCACCCAGGGCGTCAAGCTCATGGACCTCGGCACCGAGGACCGCCTGGTCGCGGCCACCAAGATCGACGTGCGCGAAGAGGTTGCCGGCGTCGACGACGCCGCGGCCGAGGACGACGCCCCCGGCGGCGCCGGCGGCGAGGAGCCCGAGCCGGGCTTCGAACCGATCAACTGAAGACGATCAACCCGACACTGATCCCAAGGAGAACGAGGAGCGCGATGCTATTCTTCCTCGACACGGCCGACCTCGACGAGATCCGTCAAGGCCTCGAATGGGGCATGGTCGACGGCATCACCACCAATCCGAGCCTCATCGCCAAACAGGGCAAGTCCTACCTGCCGACCGTGCGCGAGATCGCCGAGCTGGTCCCCGGACCGGTCAACGGCGAGGTGCTCGCCACCGACTACGACCGGATGCTGGAGGAGGCCCACCGCCTCGCCGCCCTCGCCGACAACGTGGTGGTCAAGCTGCCGCTCGGACCGCCGGGGCTGCGCGCGGTGAGGACGCTCGCCGACGAAGGCATCCGCACCAACGTCACCCTGTGCTTCTCCGCCGCCCAGGCCCTGCTCGCCGCCAAGGCCGGCGCGACCTACGTCTCGCCCTTCATCGGCCGCATCGACGACGTGGGCCAGGAGGGCATGCAGCTCATCGAGGAGATCATCGAGATCTACGAGCACTACGACTTCGACACCCGGGTCCTGGTGGCCTCGGTCCGCCACCCCATGCACGTGGTCGAGGCGGCGCGCCTCGGCGCCGACGTCGCCACCTTGCCCTTCAAGGTCCTCGAGCAGCTCTACCGCCACCCCTTGACCGACGCCGGCCTCGACAAGTTCCTCGGCGACTGGAAGCAGACGGGCAGGAGCTTTGACGACTGAGGACGGCGCAGGCCGCGGCGCAAGCCATCGAGCGGCGCCGTCAGTCGCCGCGCAACCGCTCGAGCTCACGGCGTTCCTTCTTGGACGGCCGGCCCTTGCCCTTCTCGCGCAGCACCGGCCGCCGGCGCATCAGCCGCTCGAGCTCGTCGAGCCGCGGCCGCGGCGGGCTCAGGTCCTCGAAGACCCGCGGCGCCTCGGCCTTCGGCAACGGCTTGTCCGCGAGCTCCTTGACCACCAGCACCCGCGTCCAGTCGCCGATCTCGACCTCTACCCGGTCCTCCAGGGCGAGGTTGCGGTGGGCCTTGGCCGGCATCGCGTTGACCCGCACCCGGTTCAGGCTGCAGGCGCGGGTGGCCTGGCTGCGGGTCTTGAACACCCGCGCCACCTGGAGCCACTTGTCGAGCCGCACCGAATCCATCACCCGCGGATTATGACCCCCTCGACCCACACCGGCAACTCAGGTCCTCAGGCCGCCTTGCAGGGTCTGCAGCGCAGCTCTGCCAATTGCCGGAAGTGCGTTGCAGCGCCCGCAGGGCACTTCCGCCAATTCCGGAAAGTGCGTTGCAGCGCCCGCAGGGCACTTCCGCCAATTCCGGAAAGTGCGTTGCAGGGCCTGCAGGGCTACTTTGCCAATTGA